>OJIX01001132.1_pt1 | contig 8590 bp, 13 predicted proteins | sample 1595981 | NCBI WGS metagenome assembly OJIX01 (sample SAMEA4350138, study PRJEB24818) | metagenome | biome: human; feature: gut; material: faeces | place: Denmark | collected 2013-09 | reverse complement strand
TATTCCGGCGGCAAGGACAAACGCATGACCAAGATCGGCAAGTTCCTGCGTGAGCACCACCTCGACGAGCTTCCCCAACTTTGGAACGTCTTCTGCGGGCAGATGGCCTTTATCGGTCCACGTCCCGAGCGCAAGTTCTACATCGACCAGATTATGGAGCGCGATCCCCGTTATCGCTACCTCTACCAGATCCGTCCGGGTGTCACCTCCTACGCCACCCTCTACAATGGCTATACCGACACCATCGAGAAGATGCTCCGTCGCCTGCGCTACGATCTTTTTTATTTGGAGCACCGTTCCTAGGGGCTTGACATCAAGATTCTCTGGATGACTTTCTTTAAGATTGTAGCGGGAAAGAAGTTCTGAAAAGAAACAGGATTACCCATAATCTTGGCTATTAATGTTTCTTCTACCTCGTCATACAGAGTGGAACAAAGTATCTCCGATTTTATGCCCCTATTATCCATTAATCATTAACTGATATTTAGGGCTTTCCCTATTAAGTACATCAAAATTGGACGCTAACTATTTATTATGGCATCCTTAAAAACGAATGTAGTTTTTAACTTTTTAAATACAATTACGGGAATAGTTTTCCCGGTTATCACATTTCCCTATGCCGCACGTGTATTGTTACCGGATGGCATTGGTGCGGTTAACTTTCTTCAGTCAATTGTAGCTTACATTGTGTTGCTTACCAGTTTAGGTATCCCAATGTATGCGGTTCGTGAAGTGGCGAAATACCGTGATGATGTTGCTAAACGAAACACAGTCACAGTAGAGATAACCCTGCTTAGCCTTGTTTTATGTTTGGGTGGATATATTATCGTCTGGATATTGGGAGAATGTGTTCCTCAAATTCATTCTCAATTGTCCTTATTCTATGTACTGAGCCTGACTATACTGTTTACGAGCTTGGGAGTAAACTGGTTTTTCCAGGCTATAGAAGATTTTAAGTTCATTACTATACGAGCAGTAATATTCCGTCTGTTAGCGGCTATGGCCTTGTTCCTGTTTGTCAAGACCAAAGATGATTTGTTGATCTATGCTCTTGTTACAGTAGGATCTACAGTAGGTAATAACATCATCAATTTCATTCATCTTCGTAAATATATTGTTTTAAAGCAAATTCCATGGAACCATTTGCAGGTATGGAGACATTTGAAACCTTCGCTTCATATTTTTGTATTCAATCTAATTACCAGCATATATCTGAATCTGAATACGGTAATGCTTGGTTTTATGAAGGGTGACAGTGCTGTAGGTTTTTATACGGCAGGTAATAAGATCTCTCACATTGTGTTGAGTGTCGTAGCGTCATTGGGTGTGGTATTACTTCCTCGCTGCTCCAATTTGGTAGAGAATGGACGTATGGATGAATTTGCGGCTGTTACCCGTAAATCATACCGTTTAGTACAGGCTCTTTCCCTTCCCTCTACATTAGGTTTAATTCTGTTGGCTTCTCCGATTGTAATCATTTTTGGAGGTTCGGAGTTTGCCGATGCATCATCGGTACTTGCATGGACGGCTCCGATTATCATATTTATAGGTTTGAGCAATGTGTTTGGCATTCAGATTCTTTACCCATTGGGTAAAGAAAACTTGGTCATCTGGAGTACGGTAGGTGGAGCTGTGATTAACTTGTTACTTAATTTGTTGCTCATTCCCTATTGGTCATATACAGGAGCAGCGATTTCTACTTTCATTGCAGAACTGACTGTATTATTTATCCAAGTATTGTGGGGATACCGTTATATCCCTTTCTCGCTTTTCGAAAAAGTCAATGCGAATTATTTGATAGCCTCACTTGTAATGGCAGTTGTTGTATTCCCTCTTATCTTATTTATGAACGATGTATGGTCAACATTAATCCTTTCCACGCTTGTTGGAGGGAGTATTTATGCCATTGTATTGTGGATGTTAAAGGATTCGTTATTCCACGAAATCCTGCGATACGCTGTTAGAATGATAAAACACTAAAACGTTATGAAACAATATGATTATCTGATCGTCGGTTCAGGCTTGTACGGCGCCACTTTTGCCCATCTTGCTCAGAAACAGGGTAAGAAATGTTTGGTGATAGACAAACGTCCGCATCTAGGCGGCAATATCTATTGCGAGAACATCGAAGGAATTAATGTGCATAAGTATGGTGCGCATATCTTCCATACCTCCAATAAGCAGGTGTGGGATTTCGTTAATTCCATTGTGGAATTTAACCGTTATACCAATTCGCCGGTAGCGAACTATCAAGGTAGACTTTATAACTTGCCTTTCAATATGAATACGTTTTACCAGATGTGGGGTGTTACTACTCCTGTTGAAGCAATGGCAAAGATTGAAGAGCAAAAGGCGGAGGTTGTAGCAAAGATGAAGGCTGATGGAATAACTGAACCTCGCAACCTGGAGGAACAGGCCAAAACACTAATTGGCGAAGATATTTATGAACGTCTGATTAAAGGTTATACGGAAAAGCAGTGGGGTAGAAAAGCTACGGAATTACCGGCCTTTATAATTCGTCGTCTTCCAGTACGTTTAACTTTTGACAACAATTATTTCAATGATAAGTATCAGGGAATTCCTGTGGGTGGATATACCAACTTGATAGAGAAATTGCTTGAAGAAGTTGAGGTAAAGCTAGATGTGGACTATTTTGAGAATAAAGAATATTTCGATTCTGTGGCTGACAGGATAATTTACACAGGCGAGATAGACCGTTATTTTGATTATTGCTTCGGGCATTTGGAATACCGGACAGTGAGTTTTGAGACTGAAGTTCTGGAGGGAGTCTCCAATTATCAAGGTAACGCAGTTGTGAATTATACTGATGCGGAAACTCCGTATACTCGTATTATTGAACACAAGCATTTTGAGTTTGGTAACCAACCTGATACCGTAATATCCAAAGAGTACTCCAAAGAATGGAGGCCGGGAGATGAACCTTATTATCCGGTGAATGATGAACGTAACAGTGCTTTGTATACGAAATATAAGGTGTTGGCCGATGCACAGGAGAGAGTCTTATTCGGTGGTCGGTTGGCTGAGTATAAATATTATGATATGCATCAGGTTATAGAAAGTGCTTTACGTTTGGTTGATACTTTATTGAAATAATTATTGGTGAAAAAAGAAGAAATCTATGAAAAAAGGGTTAGTTTCTATTATTACCCCTGTCTATAATGGGGCTAAATATGTGAGTGAAACAATTGAATCTGTGTTAAGACAAACATACACAGACTGGGAAATGATAGTAGTGGATGATGGCTCTAAAGATGATAGTGCTCGCATTGTTAGCGAATATGTTGAACGTGATAAGCGTATCATACTGTTACGACAGGTTAACGGTGGTTCTGCTTCTGCCAGAAATAATGGTATAAGGAATGCGAGAGGGCAATACATTGCTCTATTGGATGCGGATGATTTGTGGGAACCCTCATTTTTGGAAAATCAGTTAGCTCTGATGAGAAAGGAAAATGCGATAGTAGTGCATTCTTCTTACAAAAGGATAAATGAGAAGTCGGAGGAAATATTGCGTCCATATAAGGCAAAAAAGTTAGTTACTTACAAACAGATGCAAATGACTAATCACATTGCTTGTTTGACAGGTTTGTATGATACCTCGGTATATGGTAAAATCTATTTGAAAGAAGAACTGAGAAGTATTAGGGATGATTATGCTTATTGGCTGGATATTGTAAAGTTAGCAGGAAAATCGTATGGTAATCAGGAAATATTGGCAAGTTATCGAGTGATGTCCTCTTCTACCACTGGTAAGAAAAAAAAACTTATAAAAGCACAATTCTTATTTTATTATCATTATCAGAAATTAGGCTTATTAAGGAGTATCTTGTATACAATGTATTGGGGGAGCTTAGGGATAATGAAATTTTATAGATGATGGAAAGTTAAAACAGATATGGAACAAAATTACAAAACTATTGATAATCAGCAAATAATAGATTATATAAATTCATTTTCTGATGCTATTGAGGTTGACTCTATTTTGAAGAATTCTAATGCTGACCAATTACGCGTATATCCTGCCTTGTTCGAACTGGAACAAAATGGTTTTCTTGAAGTGGTAGAGCGTGAAGAACTGGGGGCTCCATTGATAGTTCGTAAAAAGAAAGTTGAATAAACGACAGGTAACAGCGGTTACTTTGTTTTAGGCGCAGCCGGAATTACTTTTAAAGTGATTTCGGCTGTTTTTGTGGTATGAATTTTATGGTGTTTTGCTTTCTGCTCTAAACAAATTTCCCTATAATTTGCTTTCTGCTCTAAACAAATTGCTATATTTGTAACAAAATCAATTTCAGTTATGGATAGTCTGTTTTTAAAACAAGAAAGAATGTTGGTGCAGACAAGCACCGATATTATAAGAGAATTGATGAATAAGATTCATTGGAATAATCGTCTGATTGCCATTCGGGGTTCTCGCGGTGTGGGAAAAACAACATTGATGTTGCAATATATCAAACTAAACTATCCGCCGGGAAGCCGAATAGCACTTTACTGTACACTTGATAGTATTTATTTCAGTAATCATACACTACTGGAGTTAGCGGAAAAGTTTTATCTTCAAGGCGGTAAGCATTTGTTTTTGGATGAGGTGCATAAATATCCCACTTGGAGCAAGGAGATGAAAGAAATCTATGATTTGTACCCGTCGCTGCAGGTGGTGTTTAGCGGCTCGTCGCTACTCAACATATTGAATGCCGATGCAGACCTTTCAAGAAGATGTCTGGCATATAACATGTACGGATTGTCATTCCGTGAATACCTGATGTTTTATAAAGATATCCGCTTTCCGGTGATGACGTTGCCGGAAGTGCTGGAGAATGCCGGAAGTATCTGTCAGGATGTGAATGCACAATGCCGGCCGGTGCAAATGTTCAATGAATATCTGTGTGAGGGATATTATCCTTTCTTTACCGGCAATCGCGAGGATTATTACATGAACATTGAGAATGTGGTGAATTTCATTCTTGAACAAGAGATGCCTCTGTTGTGTGGTGTGGATCCTGCATATATAAGGAAGCTGAAAGCTTTGCTGGGTGTACTTGCATCGTCCGTGCCTTATGAGGTGGATATTACGAAATTGGCAGGCATGATAGGGCTGACCCGGAATTCAGTTATCACTTATCTGCAAAATTTGAATAGGGCGGAGTTACTTACACTGTTGTATTCTGATTTGACTTCTGTCAAGAAAATGCAAAAACCGGATAAAATATATCTCCAGAATCCGAACTTGCTTTATGCTGTAGCTTCGGCACCGGTGCAGATTGGTACGGTACGGGAGACGTTTGCGGTGAATCAATTGTCCGTAAATCATGAGGTGGAGTATGGAAAGGCGCAGGGGGACTTTGTAGTCGACCATAAATATATTTTCGAGGTGGGTGGAGCGGATAAGACTTTTAAGCAAATAGCCGATCTGCCGGATTCCTTTATTCTTGCCGATAATATAGAATTTGCTACGGGGAAGAAGTTACCTTTGTGGATAGTGGGAATGGTGTATTAGATGAACTGTAAAATCGGAAAGATATAACCATAAGAAAATGAGCGTATTATAAATCATTCTCAGAAAACAGCCTATGCTGGGCTGTTTTCTTTGTTTATACCCGTATATATCATCACCTTTGCATCGTTGATCAACAAAACAAGAATTAAAATGAAGTTTAATTAAAAATGTAAAGGAGAGAGATAGTATGCCTCTATTTTATTATGCAAGACAGTCGCAACTGGCGACGAAAGCCGGTATTAAAACATGGCACTTGAGTTTGAAAAAAGTGGGAAAAGCGGTGGATACGCAGTCACTGGCAGAAAGTATTGCCGAGAAGTCCTCACTGACGCCGGGTGATGTACAGAATGTAATCCGTAATTTGATGTCGACAATGCGGATGCACCTGCTGAATAGCCGTACGGTACGTTTGAACGGTTTGGGTACATTTACGATGAAAGCCCGTACACGTGGTAAGGGAACGGAGAAAGCGGAAGATGTAAATCCGAATCAGGTGACGGCGTTACGTTGTCAGTTTACTCCGGAATATACGCGTCCGGCTGCTATTGGCACTACTCGTGCATTGATACAGGGAGTGGAGTTTGAGAAGTGGAAAGGCACAACCGCCGATGATAATTCTTCCGGTAATGGTAATGGCGGCCCGGATAGCGGAGAAGAGGAAAATCCGTTAGGATAAGCCAAGTTGTGGTTTATAAATTACGATTTGCGATGAAAGATAAAGTAATAATTAAAATCAAAAGACAATGAGTATCAAAGTATCGGTTTGGGATAAGATTCTGAAAGTGATTATTGCGGTGGCAAGTGCCATTGCAGGCGTGATTGGCGGGCAAGTGATGGCTATATAAAGTCAACCTGATAATGAAAATGGGGGTGCGTTAAGGCTTTGAATGACAGATATGTCAGGCATAGTTTTGGGCATCCTCGTTTATATTTTTAGGCCGGTTGATTTTCAGCGTCTGAATATTTTTCTGACTTTTCTCATCAGCTTTACTCCAAGCATAACTCCGTCGAATACGGCCATGCCGGTATTAAACGCACGCATGATAGCTGTTCCTTTGTCCGCAGCGGGAGCAATCGGAGCAAACAGGTTCCGGGCGGTATCGGCCATAATCTGCTGTTGGGCGCGCAATTCCTCTAATGCTTCAGCCTTTTGTTGCTGAAGGTCTTCCAGTGTGAGAATCTCTGTTTGGACGGTATCATTCATATCCATGATATTTTAGTTCTTATTGTTATCTATGAATAATCCTGCAATGAATTTGGTCATTGGATTAATAATGATTTTCTTGCGGAATACAACGATTAGCACAATCAATAAGATGTGGAAACAACTTATCATGGCGAAACTTACCATTAATCCGCCTACTATGGGGTCTAATATATAGGCCAGGGTGAAGGAGAGATAGAACAAAGCCACCATGCCGAGAATGACGACCAACAATACGAGTATGAGCGTTGAGAGTAATATGGTTAATTTCTCCGCTACTTCCAGTTGGGTATATTTCTTTTGTAGTTTCAGATATTTCTTGAAATCGAAAAATAACTGCTGGATATTCTCAATGCTGTTGTCGTCTGCGAACATAGTGGCTTTGTTTTGAAATGTGGTTTGAATCAGTCGTTTGCTTCGCCTTTAATTTCTGCGGCAATCTCATCAACGAGGTTTTCCATTTCATTACGGTTCAACCGGATGCCTTTCTTGCGGAGAATTTCCGCAATCTTGTGACGCGTATCTTCACCTTTTTCCGGGGCAAACAAAATACCGATGGCTGCACCTACCGCTGCACCACCCAAAAAAGCTGCTAAAACATTTAATCCTTTCATAATAATACTCCTTTCTTTTATTAGGTCTGATATGACAAAGCTAACAAAATATTTTGAATGATTGTTCATGGATTCTTGTTTTTTAGAAATCTGTACCATGAAAAACGACAAAACATACATTTTAATTATATTTAACGGCATTAGAGGCCATAAGATAAGCGGTTCGGCGTACTTTTGCTTTCTAAATAAAAAAGAGATATATGAAAAAATTGCTGAACGGGACAATACTGTTGCTTTTGATGTGTGCGGTGCTGGGATTGGCGTCTTGTATGAATGACGGCGGTTCCGACTGGGTAGGAAAATGGCAGTTGCGCGAATATCAGTATCCCGATGGTGAAGTGCAGAAAGTGGACAGTATCTTTTATGGTTTTCAAAAAGGCAGCTTTCTGGCGTATTGTATGAATGAAAGTGGAAGCTATGAATCTTTTTATGGTTATTATAAGTTGAAAGATGATGAAATTTCTATAACTTTGTGGCCGGATAACAGTTCCGGAAACGAGGCTGCGCATGAAGAGTTGGTGAATTCGGCAAGTTATAAGAAATTCTTTGGCTGGGGAGACACCGGCGAGAGGACGTTCAAGGTGGAAGAACTGACGAATAAGAAGATGCGATTGAACTATGAAGGAACGAAATACGTTTTTCGTAAATATTGAGTGTAATTTGAGAATAGACATAGTTACTAACAAAAAATAAAAAGAAAAGATGAAAAAATTGGCAGTGTTAGGAATGGGAGTATGTATGGTACTGGCATTCTCTTCTTGTAAATCAAGTGAAAGCGCTTACAAGAAAGCATACGAAAAGGCTAAACAGCAGGAACTGGCGGAGCCGCAGACTACCGCGCCGGTAGAGGAAGTCGCTCCTGTGGTTAGCGCTCCGGTAGAAGCTAAAGTGGTGGAAAGTGCACCTGTGGGTACGATACGTCAGGAAAAGGTGACGGTAGTGTCAGGTGTTGACGGACTGAAAGATTATAGTGTGGTATGCGGTAGCTTCGGCGTGAAAGCCAATGCGGAGAACCTGAAAAACTTCTTGGATAAGGAAGGTTATAATGCGGTCATTGCATTTAATGCGGATGCTGCCATGTATCGTGTGATTGTAAGCACATACGCAGACAGGAATTCTGCTGCCAGCGCTCGTGACGCTTTCAAGGCTAAATACCCTAACCGTCAGGATTTCCAGGGTGCTTGGCTGCTGTATCGCATTAATTAATTTGAATTCTTTTTGGTAATTCATAAGAAAGGGGTATTTCCCTCCTTT
>OJIX01001126.1_pt1 | contig 8647 bp, 6 predicted proteins | sample 1595981 | NCBI WGS metagenome assembly OJIX01 (sample SAMEA4350138, study PRJEB24818) | metagenome | biome: human; feature: gut; material: faeces | place: Denmark | collected 2013-09 | reverse complement strand
AGTGAAGAGGGTTGCGTCAGTTTTTTGCGCAACCCTCTTTTTTTATTTATTTTCTCCATCTTTCGATTAACCGGCCTATCTCTCCGATCCAGAGAACCAGAGAAGTCGAGCCGATAATGGTTCCCCAGTCTTTCCAAGATAACGGGACGACACTGAACATTTCGCCGCCGAACGTGACGATCAGATATTGCCCGGCGATGATAAGCAGGGCCACCGTCAGGAAACTCTTGCTCTCTTTGAGGTTGGCGAATGCCGAGCGGTCTTCCATAAACGCTTTTGCATTGAACATATTCCAGAATTGAAGCATCACGAAGAAACTGAAGAACCAGGATAGGTCGTGCGGCGTCAGTCCATCCTGTGCATGGAAGTGGAGCAACAATCCCATCAAAACGATTACGAATGCGAGACCGACACCGAAAATATTGTAAGCCATCGGGCGGGTAATGATAAAGTCGCCGTCCTTACCGCTTCGGCGGGGTTTGTCTTTCATCACCCGTTCGTTAGGCGGCAGCGAAGCCAGTGCACCGGCGGCAAATGTATCCATAATCAGGTTTACCCAAAGCATCTGGGTGATCGTGAGCGGAGATTCGGTTCCTAACAGGGAGCCCAATAAGACGATCAGACAGGCCGCCACATTGATTGTCAACTGGAACAACAGGAATTTCTGGATGTTCCGGTACAGGGAACGTCCCCACATCACCGCACGGGTAATGCTACTGAACGAGTTGTCTATGATCGTGATGTCGCTTGCCTCTTTTGCCACGGAGGTTCCGTCTCCCATAGATAGTCCGACCTGTGCGGCTTTCAGGGCCGGGGCGTCGTTGGTACCGTCACCTGTGACGGCCACTACGGCTCCTTTTTGTTGCAACAATTGTACCAGGCGTTGTTTGTCAGTCGGGCGGGCGCGGCACATGATCTTCAAGTCGAGCACGCGATCCAGCGCTTCTTCGTCAGTCAAGGCTTCGAAGCCTGGGCCGGTGATGATGTTGCGTTCGGTGTCTCCGGTCTTCCAGGTTCCGATCTGCCGTCCGATCTCTTTAGCCGTTCCCGGAGTGTCGCCGGTCACGATCTTGATGTCGATGCCGGCATCAAGGCAACTTTGGACAGCAGCCGGAACATCAGCACGGACAGGGTCGGAAATAGCGACGATACCTAAATAAGTAAGGTCCGTCTTGTGCAGTCGTCCGTTCACGAAGAATGTGGCATCCTGCCCGTCTTCCAGTATCTGATAGGCGAATCCCAACGTACGCATAGCTTGGTTCTGATAGTCCAGCAGTTGCTTTTCGATACTGGCTTTGCATTCTTCTACCGGTTTGTAGGTCCCGTCGATAGCCACCCGATTGCTGTTCGCCAGTACGATTTCCGGGGCACCTTTGACATACAGCACGCGTTTGCCCAATAAGGATGATTGTACGACTGTTGCCATATATTTCCGTTCGGTGGAGAATGTCAGTTGGTCCAGTATCCGATCATTTTCTCTTATTTCCAGATAATTCTGATGTTGGCTGTTCAACCATAGCAGCAAGGCTGCTTCCGTCGGGTTCCCCAATGTTTTTATCTTTTCTTCGGAGAAATCGAGGAAGGCAGTCGAATTGACTGATATTCCTTCTTTGATTAGCACGCTCAGTTCATCGTCTACCAATTTCTGGTCTTTCAGGTTGTAAAAGTTCGTTTGATATACCTGCATCTGGTTTTGCGTAAGTGTCCCGGTCTTATCGGTACAGATAACCGTGGTAGCCCCCATTGTTTCGCAGGCATGCATTTTACGGACTAGATTGTTTGTTTTCAGCATGCGGTTCATGCTGAGTGCACGGCTGAGTGTCACGCTCATCGGCACGCCTTCCGGCACGGAAACGACGATTAACGTGACGGCTACCATAAAGATATTCAGGATGTGCGAAATCAAGTCCATGACCGGCATCCCGGATGAGGACAGCAAGACTTTTGTCAGCAGCGCAATGAAAGTGATGGCAGCAATCGCATAGCCGGCTTTACTGATCACCTTTGCCAACCCTGCCAGCTGCATCTGCAACGGTGTGTCGATATTATTTTCTATCTGCGAGCCTTCATACACTTTCCCGTATCCGGTTTCATCGCCGACTTTCTCCACTGCCATTACACCGTGTCCGTCAACGACGGTCGTTCCGCGCATGACAACATTGGACGGGTAGGTCGCTTCTTCGTCGAAGTCGGCTTCATTTGTCGTCTTGCTGATGATCGGTTCGCCGGTCAGTGTCGATTCGTTAATCTGGAGGGAGATCGCTTCCAATAAATGTCCGTCGGCCGGGACCTCTTCTCCTGTTTCAAGTACGACTATATCGCCGACGACAACCTCTTTTCGCGGAATTTGGCAGATATTCCCTTCACGGATCACCTTCACGAAAATATCATCATTGACCGTGTTTAAAACATTGAATGCCCTGTTTGCTTTGACTTCGAAAAAGAAGCCGACACAAGATGCCAACATGATTGCAAAGAATATGCCGATCGGTTCGAGGAAGGCAGTGAAGCCTTTAGCCTCCGGTCCCCAACAATGTACGCCGGCGATAATCATGGATAAGAACCATGCCACCAATAGGATCTTGATAATCGGGTCATTGAATTTTTCAAGAAATTGGCTCCATAGAGAGGCTTTCTCTGGAGGAGTGAGGATATTTTCGCCGTGAAGGCGCCTGCTTTCTTCTACTTCTTGTTTGGTTAATCCTTGATACTGATGTTTTTTCTCCATAAAATTATTAATCTGTTTCAGAAAATTGAAGGGACAAATAAAGCAAAGTTAAGGGACATATACAAATGCAAGTAGTTAATGTTTGAAATCAGATCGTAATCAAGTCTTTGTTTTTAAGGTAATTTAATGATAAACGAATAAACCTTTCAAGGCTTAGAATTGTCTTATATATACATAGGCAAATAATAGTGTTTAGTTATTTAAGGTTATATGAGAAACATTAGGTTATTCTTTTTTGTAGGGATTGTTCTTTTTTTCGGGGGACAATCCCTTTATTCTCAAAGTAAGAAGGAAAGGGAAGAACAGAAAGCAAAAGAAATAAAGGAAATGATAGAAAACGGCCGGTTTACGATCGAGGTAGATCGGGCGTTACCAATGGGAGGACGTACGGTTCATCTGACGACTCCTTATTCTCTTGAAATGCGCGGTGATTCGGCGATTTCTTATCTGCCTTATTTCGGTAGGGCATATTCTTTACCGTATGGTGGAGGTGACGGGATGCGTTTTGAAGAATCAATTACCGATTATCAATCAACCTTCGATAAGAAGGGGACCGCTCGAATTAAATTCGTAGCCCGTACCAAAGAAGATACTTTCCGTTTCGATATGCAAGTATTTTCAAATGGTTCCGCGATCATAAGCGTAACGCCGACTAATAGGCAGAATATCACATACCAGGGAGAACTGGCTCCGAAGAAGGAGGATTGAGCAGACGCCCCTGCCGCGCATTTCGTTCTGAAATACGTTTATTTACCTTGGCTGTAAATTCAAAATTCTTAAGCCCCCAATCTGGTGCAATCAGCAACTCTTTAGGGGATTGTGATACGAACCTCTCTACGACAATAGAGGGGGTTAATCGTTCTATGAAGTCAATGACCAAGTCGATGTATTCATCGGCGGTATAGAGATGAAACTGTTCGGGGTGTTCCGCCTGTTCCCTAGCCATGCGCGTGCCTCGGATAAGTTGCAACTGGTGAAGCTTCAGTGTTGTGAGCGGAAGGGCGGACAGAATGTCGGCATGGTGTAATATCTCTTCCCTGCTTTCTCCCGGAAGGCCTAAGATCAAGTGGGCTCCCGTGTATATGTTCCGGGCCGCTGTGCGGCGGATGGCCTCTTCCGATTCGGCATGTGTATGTCCCCGGTTGATACGGGTTAAAGTACGGTCCAGCGTGCTCTCCAGGCCATATTCGATCATCACGAACTTCTTTTGGGATAAAGCGGAGAAATAATCCAATAGCGTGTCCGGCATACAGTCCGGGCGTGTACCGACGATCAGTCCGACGACATCCGGACAGGCGAGTGCTTCTTCATATTTAGAAATCAACGAATCCAGTTCGTCATACGTGTTTGTATAGGCTTGGAAATAGGCCAGATATTTCATCTCCGGATATTTGCGGGAGAAAAAGCGAACGCCTGCTTCCAGTTGTTCCGTTACACTTTTTTCTGTATGGCAATATTCCGGGCTGAACGTCTGATTGTTGCAGTAGGTACAACCGCCGAAACCTTTCGTCCCGTCGCGGTTCGGACAGGTAAAGCCGGCATTGATTGATATCTTTTGCACTTTATAAGGAAATACTTCCCGCAGGAAATCTCCGAATTCACGATATGGTTTGCTGTTTTCCATAGGGGCAAAGATAATAAATCCGCAAGAATGTAGTAACTTTGCAATCCGTTCTAACTGAAATATTAAGATAAAAATAGAATCATACATGAAACGATTAGGGTTTGGTGCTTTACTTTCGTTCTTGCTGGTTGGGAGCCTGGCAGCCCAGAATGGGAGCAAACGTGTCGATTTAAAAGAAATTACAGACGGTCAGTTCCGCCAGGTTACTAATATTGGAGAAATGCGTTCTATGCCTGATGGCGAGCATTATACGGCTATGAATGATGCTCGCAACATGATTATAAAGTATTCTTATCGTACTGGAAATCCGGTCGATACTTTATTCAATACAGAGAAAGCGCGTGAGTGTACGTTTGACAAGTTCGACGGATACACGATTAGCAGTACCGGACACCATATTCTTGTATGGCGCGATACGGAACCGATCTATCGCCGTTCATTCAAGGCGAATGTGTATGACTACGATGTGCGCCGTAATTATGTGAAACCGATTTCAGATTCGAAAGGCAAGCAGATGATTCCGACATTCTCGCCGGACGGGAGGATGGTCGCTTATGTGAGTGACAATAATATATGGATTCGTAAATTCGATTATGATACAGAGGTCCAGGTGACGAAAGACGGTGAAATGAATAAAATCCTGAATGGCATTACCGATTGGGTCTATGAAGAAGAGTTTGCCGTAACGAACCTGATGGCTTGGTCTCCGAACAGCGAGCAGCTGGCTTTTGTGCGTTTTGACGAATCGGAAGTTCCCGAATATTCGATGCAGATGTTCGGAGAGGGATTATATCCCGGCTATTATAATTATAAATATCCGAAGGCTGGTGAGAAGAATTCGAAAGTTACGTTGCATTCTTATGACGTGACGACGAAGGATACAAAAGAATTGAAAGTTCCGGTAGAAGCGGACAGCTATATTCCGCGGATTGTTTTTACGAATAATGACGATCAGTTGGCTGTGATGACCTTGAACCGTCATCAGAATGTTTTCAATATGTATTATGCGAATCCGAAAAGCGGTGTTTTCCGTTTGATCCTGCGTGATGAAAATAAGGCTTATGTCGATTCGGAATGGTTGAACTCCATCCATTTCTATGCGAACAGTTTCTCATATGTAAACGAACAGGATGGTTATGCGCATATTTATCTGTATTCTCCTACGGGTGTCATGCAGCGCCAGGTGACGAAGGGCAATTGGGATGTGACTGCGTTTCTGGGTTATGATGAAGCGACAAAGACGGTCTATTATGAATCGGCCGAAGAAAGTCCGATCCGGCGTGCTATATATAAAATCGATGCGAAAGGAGTAAAGACGAAACTTTCCACACAGGAAGGAACGAATAATGCCACATTCAGCGATAACTTCGCTTATTATGTAAATCAATATTCAAATGCAAATACGCCGGTTAAAATCACCGTAAACGAGACGAAGTCGAATAAAGTCCTGCGTGTCCTGCAGGATAATGCCCGTTTAGTCGATAAGCTGGCTGGTTATTCATATGCCGAGAAAGAGTTTATCAAAGTGCGTACAGCTTCCGATTATGAACTGAATGCATGGATCGTGAAGCCGGTCGATTTCGACGAGTCGAAAAAATATCCGGTTCTGATGTTCCAGTACAGTGGCCCGAACTCCCAGCAGGTATTGGATAAATATAGCTTTGACTGGGAACAATATCTGGCGGCTAACGGGATCATTACGGTTTGTGTGGACGGACGTGGTACAGGAGCCCGCGGAGAAGCCTTCCGTAAATGTACCTATCTGCGGATGGGTGAACTGGAATCCAAGGACCAGGTGGAAGCGGCACAGGCTTTAGGCAAATTGCCGTTTGTCGACAAGAGCCGCATGGCTATCTGGGGATGGAGCTTCGGCGGTTACAATACGCTGATGGCCATGAGTGTTGGCAATGGAACTTTCAAAGCCGGTATTGCTGTTGCACCTCCTACCGATTGGAAATATTACGATTCTGTCTATACGGAACGTTTCATGCGTACGCCAAAAGAAAATTTTGAAGGGTATGCCGCTACTTCACCGATCCGTCTGGCGAAGGATTTGCAGGGGAAGTTGTTGTTGATTCATGGCACAGCCGACGATAATGTGCATTTCCAGCAGACAATGGATTATGCTGAGAGCTTGGTACAAGCCGGTAAACAGTTTGAAATGCAGGTTTACAAAGACCGTAATCATAGTATTTACGGTGGAAACACCCGCTATCATCTGTATACCAGAATGTCTAACTTTTTATTTGATAATTTGTAACTTATAATGTCAGAACATTTGAGAAAGCCGGATTGGTTAAAAATCCGGCTGGGTGGGAACGAACAGTTCACACGAACAAAAAGCATCGTTGAATCCCACTGCCTGCATACGATCTGCACCAGCGGAAAATGTCCGAATATGGGAGAGTGCTGGAGCAGAGGGACGGCTACCTTTATGATTGCGGGAGATATCTGTACGCGTTCTTGCCGTTTCTGCAATACGTTGACTGGCAAGCCGCTCCCGTTGGACCCGAAGGAGCCTGCGAATGTGGCGGAAAGCATCCGACTGATGAATTTGAAACATGCGGTGATTACTTCTGTCGACCGGGATGATTTGCCTGATTTGGGTGCGCAGCATTGGGTGGATACGATCCGTACGATAAAAGCGGTTAATCCTGAAACGACAGTAGAGGTCTTAATCCCCGACTTTCAGGGACGGTTGGAACTGGTGGATAAAGTGGTGGCAGCCGCTCCCGAAATAATATCCCATAATATGGAAACCGTTCGCCGTATCAGTCCCGAAGTGCGTAGTGCCGCGAAGTACGAAGTGAGCCTTTCCGTGCTTGCGCGTATAGCTGCACAAGGCGTTGTTGCCAAGACCGGTATAATGGTAGGCTTAGGTGAAACAGTCGAGGAAGTTTGCGAATTGATGGATGACGTGCGGGCTGCCGGTGTCTCCGTCTTGACAATCGGGCAATACTTGCAGCCAAGCCGGAAAAATATTCCGGTAAAAGAATACGTTACGCCCGAACAGTTTGAGTCTTATAAATCAATTGCTTTACAAAAAGGGTTCAAAAAGGTGGAAAGCGCTCCACTGGTCCGTTCCTCTTATCACGCTGAAAAACACGTATGATGGCGAAAACATTTCTCTGTACAGTTTGTTATGTTATAAAGGGAAAAAAGGTGGAAAGGGTATGAACAAAGTGAAGAGGAGCCTGGATAATCAGGCTATAGGCTTAGTGCCACTGTTGCTGTTTATGTTTTTGGATAATTATTTTTCATATTTGTTATCCTTCATAATCGGCGTTACCTTTTGTTTCGTTTGTATTTTCTTGTTTCAGATCCTGAGTAAGGATAAGGTTTATCAATTTTTGTTGTTACCGGCTGCGACAACATTAGTTCTTTATTCGATTTTTCTTTGCCTTCGGCTTGAACCGGTGTTGTTTATTTATTCTCCGTTGATAACAGAAGTGTTGTTGGTTGTGGTATTGGTGTTTTTGGGGTTTGCCAAGCGGACAATATTGCGACGGATCCGGACTTCTCAGCATCCGACCTACAAGCGGACATTGATGCGTACTACGTTAAATGAATTCTTTTTTGTCGCCCAGCTCATCCAGAACCTTTATACATTGCATCTGTTCATTATTTTGGTATACAGTATTCTGCCCGAAACGATGCAGAGCGTGCGTATGGAGCGTTTTTTATACAGAGAGCTTGGGATCGTTATCGGAGTATTTTTGATTCTATATGAACAGATAAGGATTTCGATGATGCAAGGCAGCCTTCGGAAAGAAATGTGGTTACCTGTTCTGAACGACGGTGGAAAGGTGATAGGTTGCATAGCTCGATCCGTAAGTCGTTCGTTACCAAAAAAGTATTATCATCCTGTCGTACGTGTGGCTGTTATTTATCAGGGAATGCTTTATCTGGTAAACAGAGGGAAGAAGTCTTTTGTATCTCCTGATACGATCGACTATCCGTTCTACAGCTATGTTTTGTTCCGTCATAGTATAGAAAGTACGGTGCGTGAAACAATGGGTGGCTTGGGTGAAAAAGAAGATGTCATGCCCCGCTTCCTGATTCGGTACACATTTGAGAACGAAAAGGTGAAACATCTGGTGAACTTGTATGTGATGTGTGTGCGTTCAGAAAAGGTCATGGATCAGATCAAACAACCGATCGGAAAGCTCTGGACTTCCAAACAGATTGAAGAAAATCTGGGTTCGGGTGTTTTCAGCGAATATTTTGAACAGGAGTTTGCTTATTTGCAAAACACGGTCCTGCTGGCAGAAAAGTTCTGCTGTGCTGGTGGTTAG
>OJIX01001103.1_pt1 | contig 8765 bp, 5 predicted proteins | sample 1595981 | NCBI WGS metagenome assembly OJIX01 (sample SAMEA4350138, study PRJEB24818) | metagenome | biome: human; feature: gut; material: faeces | place: Denmark | collected 2013-09 | reverse complement strand
TTGCGCGATTGATAACTTCTCGATCGTCGCTTGCCTCTCCGGTTGCCGTTCCGGTTTCTCTTCCGGCCGCCCCTCTGTCGTACCTTCCGATTTCTCTTCCGGTTTTTCGTCATTGCTGGATGGGGCGGGGGCTTCAATGGGTTTCTCCAAAGGAATCTGTTCTTTCTCGCACGCTACTATAAAAAACATGATACACACTAAAAAAACAATCTTACTCTTCATATTTTTACACTTTTATTATCGTTATTTTCGGTTGCAAAAGTAGCGAATCCGTTTCTTCGGGGAGTTACGATATAAACGTGTAAATCTAACAGACTGTTTTCTATATTCCTGTTTTACAGTAGATTAATCTCCGGAGGATTTGTCTTTTTCTAACATGCGTCTGACGGTTATCCGAAGAGGGACATGAACAGCTCCGTATGAGGTGTTCCGGAAGTTTTGATGCGTGACTTTAACCGGGATTTACGCGCATAGATGTTTGCCACGCTTTCTTTCATGAACAAGCTGATTACTTGCGGAGAAAAACCGGTAAAAATATAACAAAGTAGACGGATGTCGTTTTCTTTCATTGCAGGAAAAAACTGCCGAAGCTTCTGCATGGCATTGTCGTGGCAGGTATTGACCATCTGCTCCAATTCCTGAAACATTTCATTGTTCTCTGAGAAATCGGTAATGATTCGTTTCACTTCCTGAAACATGGCAGCCTGTTGTGACGGGGTGTTTTCCCGTTCGTAATAGGTCTTGCCGAGTTTATCGATGATGTCGAAACGGGAAGCTACCAGATTCTTCAAACGTTTTTCCGTGTCGTATCGCCCTTCCATTTGACGGGTGAGAGCCTGGTATTCGGCACGGGCTTCTTCTGCCAGCAGCAGATAATGGTCGTTACGTTCACGTTGCAGGTGCAGGCGCTGGCGGACAATATAGAAAGCTACTCCCACAAGAAGGAATATCCCGCAGATAACGGCTATTTCCCAGAAAATGCGGTGCTTCATCCGGTACTCGGCGAAAGCGGAACGCTCCTGATAGTACTCTTTTTCGATTACGCCGGCAGAAAACTGCATGATTGAGCGTGTCAGGGAATCCGTGAGATAGATATAACGGTGTATGTGATCGGTGGCCTGCCGGAAATTGCCGGACAAAGCCTCTATCCGGTAGGCGGTGTAATGCAATTCCGCCTTGTCCAGCACATCATTATCCTGAGCCGCCGCCAGTTTCAGATAATGGCGTGCGCTGTCTGTACGGTGCTTGAGCAACTGTACGTCAATCATGGTATGGTTGCCGAACAGTGTGTCTTTGCGTGCGGACCGTTCGATGCGTTGCAGCAGGTCTTGCGGAATCTGCTTTTTGTGCGACTTTACATAAAGGGAAGCGAGATTGCTGAGTGCTGTTTCGGCAAGCGCTTCACTATCTTGCTCGTCGGCAAGGTCGAGGGCAGCCGAGTACAGCCTCATGGCACGTTCCAGGTCTTTCTGGCGGTAGGACGCGGCGGCCATGTCAAGCGTGGCTTCCGTCTCTTCACGAAGGCTGTCGGATACTTGAAAATTCTCTCTGGCCTGCTTGAAGTAGTGGTAGGCGCGTACGTAGTTCATCTGCTCGTAGTATATGTCGCCGATGCGCTCGTAGAGCAGTCCTTTGCCGTAAGGGTCTTGCCGGCTTTTCAATTGCTCCTCAATCTGCAGGAAGATGCGCAAGGCTCCGGATTTATCGCCGGCATTGACCAGCAGGCTGTCCGCGATATCAAGGCTGGGAAACGGCTTGCGTTCATGGCATCCGGCCAGCGGCAGGAGCATACATATAATCGGTATAATAAGGCGTTTCATGCCGTGAATGTAGTGATAAAAGATATTTTGTACAAGTGAAAGGCGGGAAATGAGGGGCTTTGCGTGAATTTCCTGCATTTATCTTTTTAGGCTTCGCGGAACTTCCTATCTTTGCACTTCTAAATGTAGATAAAACCGTAACACTTTGGAATGGCTATATAGTTTGTTTGTCGAACACTCCGCTTTGCAGGCGGTGGTGGTGCTCTCACTGATTGCAGCTATCGGATTGGGGTTGGGGAAAGTACATATTTGCGGTATCTCCCTCGGCGTGACTTTTGTTTTCTTTGCCGGTATTCTCGCCGGGCATTTCGGGTTGTCCATTGACCCGCAGATGCTGAACTACGCGGAAAGTTTCGGACTGGTAATATTTGTGTACGCGTTGGGCTTACAGGTGGGGCCCGGTTTCTTCAGCTCTTTCCGCAAGGGCGGGGTGCAACTGAACATGCTGGCTCTGGGAGTGGTGCTGATCGGTACGTTGATGGCCGTATTGGGCAGTTACGGACTGAACATATCGCTGCCGGACATGGTAGGCATCCTCTGTGGTGCCACAACCAACACGCCGGCGCTGGGCGCGGCGCAACAGACCTTGAAGCAGATGGGACTGGAGTCCAGCACTCCGGCTTTGGGCTGTGCGGTAGCCTATCCGCTGGGGGTGGTGGGAGTGATTCTTGCCGTACTGATAATACGCAAGGCATTGGCCCGTAAGGAAGATTTGGAACTGAAAGAAAAAGACGATGCGAACAAAACCTATATCGCGGCGTTTCAGGTACACAATCCGGCCATCTTCGATAAAAGCATCAAGGAGATAGGCGGTCTGAATTATCCGAAGTTCGTCATCTCCCGTTTGTGGCGGGACGGCAACGTAAGTATTCCTACTTCCGAGAAGATAATAAAGGAAGGAGACCGCTTGCTGGTGGTGACTTCGGAGAAGTATGCCCCGGCGTTGACCGTACTGTTCGGCGAGCAGGAACATACCGACTGGAATAAAGAGGATATCGACTGGAATGCCATAGACAGCCAGCTCATCTCACAGCGTATCGTGGTGACACGTCCCGAGCTGAACGGAAAGAAGCTGGGTTCGCTTCACCTGCGCAATCATTACGGCATCAACATCAGCCGTGTGTACCGCAGCGGCGTACAGTTGCTTGCCACCGCGGAACTGACCTTGCAGTTGGGTGACCGCCTGACGGTAGTAGGTGAGGCCGCCGCCATCCAGAATGTGGAAAAAGTGCTGGGCAACGCCATCAAGAGCCTGAAGGAGCCGAATCTGGTTGCGGTATTTATCGGTATCATCCTGGGACTTGCCTTGGGGGCGATTCCCATTTCTCTGCCGGGCATCAGCGCTCCGGTGAAGCTGGGACTTGCCGGCGGACCGATTATCGTGGGTATTCTCATCGGTACTTTCGGACCGAGAATGCACATGATAACCTATACCACACGCAGCGCCAACCTGATGCTGCGCGCATTGGGACTGTCGCTGTACCTCGCTTGCCTGGGACTGGACGCGGGAGCGCATTTCTTCGATACGGTATTCCGTCCGGAAGGCTTGCTGTGGATTGCGGCCGGATTTACGCTGACTGTCGTCCCGGTACTGATAGTGGGCGTGATTGCCTTTAAATGGATGAAAGTGGATTTCGGCTCTATGGCAGGCATGCTGTGCGGAAGCATGGCGAACCCGATGGCGCTGAATTACGCCAACGACACCATCCCTGGCGATAACCCGTCGGTGGCTTATGCAACGGTATATCCGATGTGTATGTTCCTGCGGGTAATCATAGCGCAGGTGCTGTTGATGTTCTTGTTAAGTTGAGAATTGAGAATTGAAAAATGGGAAATAATGTATGTCAGGAGTTAGAGGAGTTATCGCTCCTGATAGTATCGATAACCGAATATAAATCATAAATCTGAAATCATATCATGGGAACTATTACTCCGGAAAGTATAATCAGCGACTTACGCTATTTGCAATTGTTGTCGCGCAGTTTTCCTACCATCGCCGATGCCAGTACGGAAATCATCAATCTGGAAGCCATTCTGAATTTGCCTAAGGGAACAGAGCATTTCCTGACGGATATTCATGGAGAGTACGAGGCTTTTCAGCATGTATTGAAGAACGCTTCGGGCGCGGTAAAACGAAAAGTGAATGAGATTTTCGGCCATACGCTGCGCGAAAGCGAGAAGAAAGAAATCTGTACGCTGATTTATTATCCGGAAGAGAAATTACAGTTGATAAAGGAACAGGAAACAGACCTGGACGACTGGTATCTCATCACCTTGAACCAACTGGTGAAAGTCTGCCAGAACGTATCTTCCAAATATACGCGCTCGAAGGTGCGCAAGGCGTTGCCGGCAGAGTTCTCCTACATCATTCAGGAGTTGCTGCACGAGTCCAGCGTAGAGCCCAACAAGCACGCGTATATCAACGTCATCATCAGCACGATTATCTCTACCAAGCGTGCGGACGACTTCATCATCGCCATGTGCAACCTTATCCAACGGCTTACAATCGATTCTCTGCACATCGTGGGGGATATCTACGACCGTGGTCCGGGCGCGCATATCATCATGGATACGCTTTGCGACTACCATAACTTCGACATCCAGTGGGGTAACCATGATATTCTGTGGATGGGCGCCGCATCGGGTAACGATGCCTGTATAGCAAACGTTATCCGCATGTCCATGCGCTATGCCAACCTGGCGACGCTGGAAGACGGATACGGCATCAATCTGCTGCCTCTGGCTACCTTCGCGATGGATACCTATGCGGACGACGCCTGCGCTATCTTTGCCCCGAAAATGAACTTCGCCGACGCCAATTACAATGAAAAGACATTGCGCCTGATTACGCAGATGCACAAGGCCATTACGATTATCCAGCTTAAACTGGAAGCGGAGATTATAGACCGCCGTCCGGAATTCGGCATGGCCAACCGGAAGTTGCTGCATAAGATAGACTTTGAACGGGGCGTATTTATATACGAGGGTAAGGAATACGAACTGCGCGATGCCAACTTCCCGACCATCGACCCGGCTGACCCGTATCGCCTGACCGATGAGGAACGGGAACTGGTGGACAAGATTCATGCCTCGTTTATGAACAGCGAGAAGCTGAAGAAGCACATGCGCTGCCTGTTTACTTACGGCGGTATGTATCTGGTGTGCAACAGCAACCTGCTGTATCATGCGTCCGTGCCTTTGAATGAGGACGGAAGCTTCAAGCACGTACGCATCGGCAAGAAAGAGTACTGGGGGCATAAGCTGCTGCAAAAGACCGACCAGCTTATCCGTACCGCCTACTTTGACGAGGATGGTTCCAAAGAGAAGAACTTTGCGCTGGATTATATGTGGTATATGTGGTGCGGGCCGGACGCTCCGTCTTTCGACAAGGATAAGATGGCGACTTTCGAGCGTTACTTCATAGCCGACAAGGCGCTGCATAAAGAGAGCAAGGGATATTACTACACGCTTCGCAACCGTGCCGATATCTGCGATAATATCCTGGCCGAGTTCGGAGTGGAACCGGGGCCTCATTCACATATCATCAACGGACACGTGCCCGTGAAGATTATTAAAGGCGAGCGCCCCATAAAGGCGGACGGCAAACTGCTGGTGATTGACGGCGGTTTCTCCAAGGCCTATCAGCCCGAAACGGGTATCGCGGGCTATACGCTGGTATATCATTCGCACGGCATGCAGCTGGTGCAGCACGACCCGTTCCAAAGCCGTCAGAAAGCGATTGAAGAGGGACAGGACATCAAGTCCACGACATTCGTTATCGAGTTCAACTCACAGCGTATGATGGTGAAAGATACCGATAAGGGCAAGCAGCTCGTAACGCAAATCCAAGATTTGAAGAAGCTGCTGGTAGCCTACCGGACGGGATTCATTAAAGAAAAGGAGATTTTCTAAAACAATACCACGCCGCCTTCCACAATAATCCCTTTGTCGAAGGCGGCGTTTTTGTTGTAATGCCTGTCCCAGCCGTAACCGCCTGTCACGAACACTCCTGACTTTGCCGTCAGGCGATATTCGAGGTTGATGCGGGTTTGGAGAGAATACAGCCGGGCAGGGAAACCATAGTCTTTGTTCCTGAAGGTTTCTGCGTGTTGATAGCCCAAATCGCCGCTGATGAACAGTTGCTTGTAAACAGGCAGTTCCAGTCCGGCACGGTAGAAAAGCGCGCCGGAGAATTTGTCGCTGAAATCGAGGAAATGCGTACCGCCGCCAAGAATGGTATAAAACAGCTTGTTCTTGAAGCGGGCCGCGAGATTCAGTTTCGTGGCGTTACCGCCGAAAAGCATCATCTGCACTTTGGTATTCGGATTGGCATTGACCAGTCCCAACTGGAAGCCGTCCAGCTTTTCCTTATAATAGTTCACCAGACCTATCTGAAGTCCTTTAGCGCGAACCGCCACATTGAGGGGAGCAAGCTGCACGCCGGCAGACGTACCGCCTGTGATGTTTCCCAAACCGGAAATCTGGATTCCCCTCATATCGCCGCCTGCCACATTCAACAGGCCGGATGCGGTGACGCCTGCAAAATTACCGCCCGAAATATTGGCAAGTCCCGCAAGTTGTACGCCGGCGGTCTTGTCGCCTGTGATATTCAGCAGGCCGCCTGCAATCACTCCGCTGCTGTTATCGCCCGTGATATTGGCCAAGCCGGAAAAGACCGCTCCCTGCGCATGATTCCCGGTGATACCCACAAGCCCGGCAACGGACAGGCCGCTAAGATTATTGCCGTTGATATTGGTGATTCCGGCCATTTGTACGCCCCGCATACTTCCACCCACCATATTGGATATGCCGGAGAACTGCGCTCCGTTCATGTCTCTGCCCACAACGGCTCCCAATGCATTTACTCCCAAGCCGTTCAAACGGTTCATGGCCGAGAAGATACCGAGATTGAAGAAAGTGCTTCCGACCGTGTCCGTACGTTGTGTGGAGAGATTCTTCCAAAGGGAGAGGTTGACGCCCGCTTTTCCTTTACGGACGGGTTGCCGCTTGCCTGTCTGGGCATAGCCTGTCCCTGCCAACAGCAAGGACAGGCAAATAAGTGAAAATATACGTTTCATGATTCTTTATAATGTTTCATCAGGCCAGGGCGCCGGCTGTCGGGTGGCGCGCAGTATCGGACGCTGTGCGTCCACTGACCGCAGATAGTTGCTTAATTTTCTGGATAGTTTCTTTACAAGTTTCGGGTTCCCGGCTGCTACGTCATGCTGTTCGCCGATGTCGGCCGGGATATTGAACAATTCGCGCTTGCCGCTGTCAAAATAGTATACCAGCTTCCATGCTCCGGAGCGGATGGAGCAGGTGGCTCCTATGCCCGGGCCGGAAGGACCCCAACTGTGCGGGTAGTGCCAGTATATGTCGCGAGCGGGCATTTTGCCTTTGCCGGTAAGCAAGGGCAGGAAGCTGATGCCGTCGCGTTCCTGTACCGTATTGTAATGCTTCACACCGGCTATTTCGAGAATGGTGGGGAAGAAGTCCTCTATCATCAGATAATGGTCGCATTTGGTTTCTGCGGCTACCGTGCCGGGCCAGCGTACAATCATCGGTTCGCGCACCCCGCCTTCGTAGGCGGAACCTTTTCCGCTGTTGAGCGGGTAGTTCTGCACATGCAGTTGTCCGGCACGGGTGTGTGCGGCTAACCCGCCGTTATCGGACATGAAAAGCAGGACGGTGTTATCGGTGAGATTATTCTTGTCCAGATAGTCCATCAGGTCGCCGAGGCTTTTGTCCATACCCTCTATCAGTGTGGCATACGCCGCTTCTACCGGGGGAAGGCCTTTGTCCAGATACTTTTGGTAGAAACGCATATCGGGCTGGATAGGAGTGTGTATGGCGTAATGAGCCATGTATAGGAAGAAAGGCTTATCCGTTTTCCGTGCGTCGTCCAAGGCTTTTTCGGCTTCTATGGTGAGCGCTTCCGAGAGGAATATATCTTTTCCATGATATTTTTCCAATCCGGGTACGGCAGCCAGCGGGCTTTTCCCGTCAGGCTTGTTTCCGAAGTTCTGCATGCCGTAGTAGCTGGCGGGAGAACCTGCCGCATGACCGGCTATGTTCACGTCAAAGCCCATTTTCAGCGGATCGGCTCCGGGCGTGTCATTGGCCCCGAAGTGGGCTTTACCGCAATGGATGGTGTGGTAACCGTTGTCTTTGAGTACCTGTGCCAGCGAGGTAACTTGCGTGGTGCGTTCCACACCGGGCTCCTGGCAAATGCCGTTAACGTTCCATTCGGGATAAATCATAACGGAGTCCGGTTGCTCGTGGGTGGTATTCTTACGCAGCGTCCAGCTTGTCACCCGGTGTCGCGCGGCGTTCATACCCGTGAAAAGGCTGACGCGCGTAGGCGAGCTGATACTGCACGCGTAGGCTTGTGTAAACATCTTGCCCTGAGTTGCCAGACGCTCCATGTTGGGTGTATGGTACGTGTCGTTGTAGCGGGTGCGCTGTGTCCAGAAAGGCAGGGACGTGTCCTGCCATCCCATATCATCCACTAAAAATAAAATAATGTTCGGGCGTTGCTCCGCGGCGGGCATTGCCTCGCTTGACGGCCTCGCCTGGACTGCTCCTGCCATTCCGGATAACGGAAGTAACGCGGCGGATAATAATAATTCGTTTTTCATCGGAGAAAGAAAGGGTTAGTGATTAGGGGTTAGGGATTAGTGATTAGGGGGGATTGAATGAATGGCGGTGAACAATCAGCGCAGGCCGCATAACCCGTTAATCACTAATCACTCACCGCTATCCACTATTTCGTCTTATCCTTTTGCTTCCTGATACAAGAAGCGTTTGATGGACTTCTTGGGTGTCTTTTCAAATTCTTCGGGATATATCTTCATCTTGGAAATCTGACTGTAAGCAGGCAATTCCGCGTTCAGCGCCACACGATTCTCTTCCATGACGCGTTCTATGTCGTCGTTGTTGAGGCCG
>OJIX01001095.1_pt1 | contig 8842 bp, 5 predicted proteins | sample 1595981 | NCBI WGS metagenome assembly OJIX01 (sample SAMEA4350138, study PRJEB24818) | metagenome | biome: human; feature: gut; material: faeces | place: Denmark | collected 2013-09 | reverse complement strand
TTTAGTTGAAGGTGGTGGATGCGTGTGTTAGTGGGTGTTTTTTTTTTTTTTTTTGAGTCCGGCACCCGGTATATTTAAACTAGTTGGCTCGTCGGCGTCGTCGGTGGTTTATAAGAGACAGTTATTATTAAAAAAAAAAATAGAGGGGGGGAACTTTGTATCTTCCCGCCTCTGTTTTATTATACTATGGCTGTCTGTTCTTACAGAATACCTTGTGCCATCATGGCCTTGGCTACTTTCATGAATCCGGCAACGTTAGCGCCCTTCACATAGTTCACGTAACCGTTCTCTTCCGTACCGTATTGCACGCAAGCGGCGTGGATATTCTTCATGATGCTTTTCAGCTTCTCATCTACTTCTTCGGAGCTCCAACCCAGTTTGATGGAGTTCTGAGTCATTTCCAGACCCGATACCGATACACCGCCGGCGTTGGCCGCCTTACCCGGAGCATACAGAATCTTGGCTTCCTGGAATACTTTGATGGCTTCGGGAGTAGAAGGCATGTTGGCGCCTTCGGATACCGCCATTACACCGTTGGCGATAAGTTTTCTGGCATCGTCACCGTTGATTTCATTCTGAGTGGCGGACGGCAAGGCAATATCCGCTTTTTCACTCCAGGGACGTGCGCCTTCTACGTATTTAACGCCCGGATATTGCTCTGCATATTCGCGGATACGTCCACGGTAGAGGTTCTTCAACTCCATGATGTAATCCAGTTTCTCACGGTCGATACCTGCGGGGTCGTATATGTAACCGTCGGAGTCGGACATCGTTAAAACTTTACCGCCCATTTCCAATACTTTCTCGGCAGTGTACTGGGCTACGTTACCCGAACCGGAAATCAGACAGGTCTTACCTTTAAGGTCTGTGCCTTTGGTTTTCAGCATTTCCAGCAAGAAGTAGATGTTACCGTAACCCGTAGCTTCCGGACGGATCAGCGAACCGCCGAATTCGCGGCCTTTTCCTGTAAATGTTCCGGTAAACTCGTGTGTCAGCTTCTTGTACATACCGAACATGAAACCTACTTCACGGCCGCCTACACCGATGTCACCGGCGGGAACGTCAGTCTCGGGACCGATGTGACGCCACAGTTCCAGCATGAAAGCCTGAACGAAGCGCATAACCTCTGCGTTTGACTTGCCGCGCGGAGAGAAGTCCGAACCGCCTTTACCGCCACCCATAGGCAGGGTAGTCAGTGAGTTTTTGAAAGTCTGTTCGAAAGCAAGGAATTTCAGAATGGACAGGTTCACGGAAGCGTGGAAGCGGATACCGCCTTTGTACGGACCGATGGCGTTGTTGTGCTGTACACGGTAACCCATGTTGGTTTGTACGTTACCCTTGTCATCCACCCAAGTAACACGGAATTGGTAAACGCGATCGGGGATGCAAAGACGTTCAATCAGATTGGCTTTGTCAAACTCCGGATGTTTGTTGTACTCTTCTTCAATGGTAGAAAGAACTTCTTCTACTGCCTGATGATACTCCGGTTCGTTGGGGAACCGTCTTTTCAAATCTTCTAATACCTTAGCTGCATTCATAATCTATTTCTTTAAATTGGTTACATATTTGTGTTATAAAGTGGTGATGCGGTAGGGTGATGGCGTTGCTTCTGTATCATCGTGCGATGAACATGAGTGTAAGCCTCATCACTTTATTACCTTATCGCCTTATCTCTCGTTGCGGTTGCAAAAGTAAACATAAAAATGATACAAGCAAACAATTTATAAAGAAAATGCGGGATAAAACAGCAAAAATGTTGTTTTATCCCGCAAAAAGGAATAAAAAGATATTATTTATCCTCTTTTGAGAGCTTTTATTACAGGAATGAATACCAATGCCGCCGAAATGATAAGCGTTAGGATGATTGGCCCGTCAATTCGTTCGGCGGAAGTCAAGACGATGTAACAAAGTGCCGCCCAAAGAAGCGTAATGCAAACTATTTGGAATTTGGATAATCGTCTTTTCATTTACCGGCTTTCTTTTTATCTACAATGGCGTCGATAACCGCCACCGCAGTGATGTTTACTATATCGCGTACGGAGCTTTCGAAGTCGGTGAAGTGGATAGGCTTATTCAATCCCATTTGTATCGGGCCGATAAGCTCGGAATCCATATCCATTGTCTGCAACAATTTGTATGCGGAGTTGGCGGAGCTCAGGTTCGGGAAGATAAGCGTATTCACATCCTTTCCTTTCAGACGGGTGAAGGGGTATTTGGCATCGCGCAGTTCGCGGTTCATGGCAAAGTTCACTTGCATTTCACCGTCAATGGCAAGGTCGGGATAGTTTTGCTGCATATAGTCCACGGCTTCGTGCACGCTTACCGGACTTCCTTCTTTGTCTGTTCCGAAGTTGGAGTAGCTCAACATGGCCATAACGGGCGTATGGTTGAAGAAACGTACGGTATATTCCGACAGTTTGGCGATATCAATCAGTGTTTCCGCGTTGGGATGGCGGTTGATGAGCGTGTCGGCAAGGAAGTACGTACCTTTTTTGGAGTTAAGGATGTGCATGGTACCGAAATGCTTGTATTCCGGACGGATGCCGATTACTTCTTTGGCTACCTTGATGGTATTGCTGTATTTGGTGTACAATCCGGTGATGAAAGCGTCGGCTTCGCCGGTTTCTACCATCATCATACCGAAGTAGTTGCGCTCGAACATCTTGTCGTTGGCTTCTTCGTAGGTAACGCCTTCGCGGGCACGCTTTTCGGAAAGGATACGTGCATAACGCTCGCGGCGTTCCGATTCGTCAGGATGGCGCAGGTTTACGATTTCGATGCCTTCGAGGCTGAGGTCGAGTTCTTTCGCCAATTTCTCGATTGCTTCGTCATTACCTAATATAATAGGGTGGCAGATACCTTCGGCTTTGGCTTCAACGGCAGCTTTCAGCATATTCGGGTGAATGCCTTCGGCAAAGACTACGCGCTGCGGGTTGCGGCGGGCAGTGTCGTAGAGCTGGCGGGTGAGTTTGCTTTCGTAGCCCATCAGTTCGCGCAGTTGCAGTTTGTAGGCATCCCAATCTTCGATGCTCTTGCCGGCTACGCCGCTGTCCATGGCGGCTTTGGCTACCGCGCAAGATACTTCGGTGATGAGGCGCGGGTCTACCGGTTTCGGGATGAAGTATTCAGGACCGAAAGTGAAGTTGTTTACATGGTAGGCCTCGTTCACTACATCGGGTACGGGTTGCTTGGCGAGGTTGGCGATGGCGTGTACCGCGGCAATCTTCATTTCCTCGTTGATGGCTTTGGCTTGCGTGTCGAGCGCGCCGCGGAAGATGTAGGGGAAGCCGATGACGTTGTTAATCTGGTTCGGATAGTCGGAACGCCCGGTAGACATCAATACATCCGGGCGTGCGGCCATGGCGTCTTCGTAAGATATTTCCGGAGTAGGGTTGGCAAGGGCGAACACAATGGGATGGTCGGCCATGCTGCGCACCATATCCTGTGTCAATACATTGCCTTTGGACAGGCCGAGGAATACGTCGGCGCCTTTGATGGCTTCGGCAAGGGTATGCACGTCGCGACGGTCGGTTGCAAAGTAACGTTTCTGTTCGGTCAGGTTTTCGCGGTCGCTGGTGATGACGCCTTTGCTGTCCAGCATCAGGATGTTTTCACGGCGCGCGCCGAGCGACTCGTATAGCTTGGTGCAAGAGGTGGCGGAAGCGCCTGCGCCGTTCACCACGATTCTTACATCTTCAATCTTCTTGCCTGCCACTTCCAGGGCGTTCAGCAGTCCGGCGCTGGAGATGATGGCTGTACCATGCTGGTCGTCGTGCATCACGGGGATGTCGAGCTCTTCTTTCAGACGGCGTTCTATTTCAAAACATTCGGGAGCTTTGATATCTTCCAGATTGATACCGCCGAAAGTGGGGGCGATTGCCTTGACCGCTTCGATAAACTTATCGGGGTCTTTTTCGTTCACTTCAATATCGAATACATCGATACCGGCATAAATTTTGAATAACAGCCCTTTTCCTTCCATAACGGGCTTGCCGCTGAGAGCGCCTATGTCGCCCAAACCGAGAACGGCGGTTCCGTTGGAAATTACAGCTACCAGATTACCTTTTGCTGTATATTTGTACGCGTCTTGCGGATTTTTCTCGATTTCGAGACAAGGTTCCGCAACGCCCGGAGAATAAGCGAGTGAAAGATCGGTTTGTGTACTGTAGGGCTTGGTCGGCACTACCTCAATTTTTCCCGGTTTGCCTTGCGAGTGATAAAGCAAGGCGGCTTCTTTGGTTATCTTAGCCATGGTAGATTAGTTAAAATGGTTATAATTTGGTCGCAAATTTAGAGATAAAAGTTCTAAATTGTAGCTTGTGACTGATAAATTCTATTAGATTTATCAGTAAATAAACTAAAAATGCTTATTTTTGGCAGTAGATTTAAGTAATTACCCCCGATTATTAACTTAACACAAGTATTTTATGAAAATTTTGAAACTTCCTCTTGCAGGATTATTGTTTTGCACCGTGCCGTTTTGGACGGGATGCAGAACGAGTGACAAATCCGAAGCTCCGGTTTCCCTGACCTGGGAAATGGGGGCGAGCGACATTGCTCCCGGCTATTATGAGAACTCCTTTGTTCTTAAAAACATCTCCGATGCTCCTCTTCCCAAAGATTGGACAATCTATTATTCACAGCTTCCCCGCAATGTGAAGCAGGCGGGGAATCCTGCCGTTAAGGTGGAGTCGGTGAACGGAAACTTCTTTAAGATGTATCCGACGGAAAGCTTCACTTCGCTGGCACCCGGCGATTCCATGCGTATCACTTTCCTGTGTTCTTACAAGCTAGACCGGAACTCGCATGTGCCCGAGGGTACTTATTGGGTAGCTGCGACAGACGGTAAGGAAGGCAAGCCGCTTCCCGTAACGCTGAATGCGCTTGGGTTGCCCTCGCCGGAATCACTGCCCGGCTATCCGGATGCGGTTAAGATATACGAATCGAACCTCCGTTTGGCGCATGCGCCGGCTTTGAAACAGTCGGATATATTGCCGTCGGTAAAGAAAGTAACGCCTGCCGAGGGTGGTGTTGTGCTGGACGGTAAGGTGGCTTTGGTTTATCCGGACGAGTACGCCGGCGAGGCGAAGCTGCTGAAAGAGAAACTGTCCGCCTTGTATGGTTTGGAGATAGTTGGCCAAGCTCCCGTCACAATTGCTTTGGAAACTTTGGCCGACAAGGCGAAAGCTGTGAACGATGAATACTATGATATGGTTATAGGCAGCGACCGGATAAAAATCAGCGCCGCCACGCCGCACGGAGTTTTCAACGGTACGCAGACTTTGCTGGCGATGCTGAAAGATAAAAAAGCGCCATACCGGCTGGACGCCATGTCCGTGGAAGATTATCCCGACCTTTTGTACCGCGGGCAGATGATAGACATTGCCCGTAACTTCACTACTGCGGACAATCTGAAAAAGCTGGTGGATATTTTCGCTTCTTACAAAATGAATGTGCTTCATTTCCATTTTGCGGATGACGAAGCATGGCGTCTGGAAATTCCGGGACTGGAAGAACTGACGGCCGTAGGCAGCCATCGCGGACATACCACTGACGAGAGCCGATGCCTCTATCCCTGTTACGATGGCGGCTATGATCCGGATGCCTCAACGGTAGGCAACGGACATTACTCCCGCGAGGATTTCATCGGTTTGCTACGTTACGCCGCCGAAAGGCACATTCGCGTCATACCGGAAATAGAATCTCCCGGACATGCCCGTGCGGCTATCGTTTCCATGAAAGCACGTTACAACAGGTATAAGGATACGGATATGGAAAAGGCCGCCGAATATCTGTTGAGTGAGCCGGAAGATACTTCCCGCTATGCGTCCGTGCAGTATTATACGGACAATGTGATAAATGTGGCCATGCCTTCCGCCTACCGCTTTATGGAGAAAGTGATTCAGGAACTTGCGGCTATGTACGAGGAAGCCGGCGTACCGCTGACTACGGTGCATCTTGGCGGTGATGAGGTGGCGCGCGGCGTATGGCTGGGTTCTCCCAAGTGCCGGGCATTGATGAAAGAGGAAGGTATGACGAAACCGCATGATTTGGCAGAGTATTTCATCACGCAAATGGCCGGCATCATGCAAAGGAACGGTCTGAAGTTCAGCGGGTGGCAGGAAGTGGCTTTGGGGCATACCGAAGAGGCTCACCGGCAATTGCGGACTCAGGCGGCAGGCGTGTACTGCTGGAATACGGTTCCGGGCTACGATGAAGTGGTTTATCAGATTGCCAACAACGGTTATCCGGTGATTCTCTGCAATGTGGGCAATTTCTATATGGATATGGCTTACAACGGGCATCCTGATGAGCGCGGGCTCGACTGGGGCGGCTATGTGGATGAGGCAATCTCTTTTTCCATGCTTCCTTTCAGCATCTATCGTTCATTGCGTACGGACGGAGCAGGGGATTCTGTTGATTTGGATAAAGCGGAAAAAGGAAAAACTGTTCTGACGGCAGAAGGCCGAACGAATATTCTGGGTGTGCAAGGTCAGCTGTTTGCCGAAACAATCCGTAGCTTCAGCGGTGTGGAATATCTTCTTTTCCCGAAAATCATGGGACTGGCAGAGCGTGGTTGGAATGCTTATCCGGCATGGGAAAAACTGCGAGGCGCACAGGAACAACAAGCTTTCGACAAAGCGCTGGCGCTGTATTATGAAAAAATCAGTGATATGGAAATGCCTTATTGGGCGAAGAACGGTATCAATTTCCGCCTGCCGCATCCGGGATTGCTGGTGAAAGACGGTACACTTTACGCCAATACAGCCATTCGAGGCGCTGAAATACGTTATACAATGGATGGTTCAGAACCGACTGTAAATTCCGCTTTGTGGGAAATGCCGGTGAAGTGCGATGCTTCGGTCGTTAAGGCAGGGACATTCTATCAGGGTAAGGCGAGTTTGCCGATTACGTTGAAAGTGGAATAAGACTTCCGGCTTATCAGGCCGAAATCATCTGAAAAAGGTTTTGCACCACAGCGATATTTCTTTTTCGCTGTGGTGCAAAATTTATTTGGTTACGCATTCAGCGCTTGCTCTATATCAGCGATAATGTCATCCGCGTTTTCAATACCCACCGAGAAGCGGATAAGGTCGGGACGGATACCGGCTTCCAACAGTTGCTCGTCAGAAAGCTGACGATGCGTATGGCTGGCAGGGTGAAGTACGCAGGTACGCGCATCGGCAACGTGGGTTACGATAGCAGCCAGCTTCAGTGAATCCATAAATTTGATGGATACCTCACGACCGCCTTTCAGCCCAAAGGAGATAACGCCGCACGAACCGCCCGGCATGTATTTCTGTGCCAACTCGTAGTATTTATTGTCGGGCAGACCGCAATAGTTTACCCATGCCACTTTGTCATTCTTAGAAAGGTATTCGGCGACTTTCTGAGCATTGCCGCAATGTTGAGGCATACGCAGGTGCAGCGTTTCCAGACCGAGGTTCAGCAAGAAGGCATTCTGTGGAGACTGGATGCTGCCGAGGTCGCGCATCAACTGCGCCGTAGCTTTCGTGATGTAAGCCAGTTTGCCGAAAGCTTTTGTATAAGTGAGCCCGTGATACGATTCGTCCGGAGTGCAGAGGCCGGGGAATTTGTCGGCATGCGCGTCCCAATCGAAATTACCGCTGTCTACAATTGCGCCGCCTACGCTGGTGGCGTGTCCGTCCATGTATTTGGTGGTGGAGTGGACTACTATATCGGCTCCCCATTCAAACGGGCGGCAGTTGATAGGAGTGGGGAAAGTGTTGTCTACAATCAACGGCACCCCATGCTTGTGGGCGATGCGGGCAAACTTTTCAATATCGAGAACCTCCAGCGTTGGGTTGGAGATCGTTTCGCCGAACAAGGCTTTGGTGTTCGGACGGAAAGCTGCGGAGATTTCCTCTTCGGGCGCATCCGGGTTGACAAAAGTCACGTCGACACCCAGTTTTTTCATTGTTACGCCAAACAGGTTGAATGTTCCGCCATAGATAGTGGATGAGCATACGAAGTGGTCGCCTGCCTGACAGATATTGAAGATAGCATAGAAATTCGCAGCCTGTCCGCTCGATGTCAGCATAGCGGCTACACCGCCTTCAAGAGCGGCTATCTTGGCGGCAACGGCATCGTTCGTAGGATTCTGCAGACGGGTGTAGAAGTAACCGCTGTCTTCGAGGTCGAACAGACGAGCCATTTGTTCGCTGGTGTCATATTTGAAAGTTGTACTTTGATAAATGGGGAGTACACGGGGTTCACCCTTTTTAGGAGTCCACCCTGCCTGTACGCACAGTGTCTCCGGCTTGAATTGCTTTGCCATAATGCTATCTGTTTTTAGAGTTTCTTTTCTTTAAAACGCGTAAGTTGTCGCAAAAGTAGGGAAAAAAATATAAATTTGTACGCGTGAATGGTAAAATGCAATAATTTAGCGGCTGAAAATTTACTGCCGATACGAATAAATGACGAATAACGGGAATATGAAACGTATATTTTGCTTGCTGGCTATCTTCTTTTGTACTTTTCTTGTTTTTGAGGTCTCTGCTCAGGGAGAATATGCCACACCCAAGGCGGGTGAGGGTATTTCCGCTTTTCTGGAGCGGAACAAGCGTCCCGGAAAAGCCTGCTATAACGAGTTTATGAAGCTGAACGAGAAACGTCTGCGTGGAAAAGAGGAACTGCGATTGGGAGTGAAGTATATATTGCCTCCCTTGAAGAAGGGGACTTCTGCCGCCGCTTCATCCAAATCTGCCGCCGGCAAAAAGGGAGCGGTTCGGGAACGGTTGTTCGGGAAGAAACTGGCTGATGTGAAAGTGACTTCCAACCGCTTACAGGGCGCTTGCTTCTATGAAGTCAGGGGGCATGG
>OJIX01001077.1_pt1 | contig 8951 bp, 6 predicted proteins | sample 1595981 | NCBI WGS metagenome assembly OJIX01 (sample SAMEA4350138, study PRJEB24818) | metagenome | biome: human; feature: gut; material: faeces | place: Denmark | collected 2013-09 | reverse complement strand
CAATATTATCCGTGCTTTTGTACGTATGCGCCAATATCTTCTATCCAATATACCTAAAAAGGAGTTGGAAGAATTAAAACAACGCATCGAATATCTCGAAGAAGATATTACTTCTGATAGGGAAAGTTACGAAAAACAATTTGACGACCTATTTAATGCCTTTGCTAAAATAAGTGCAATTATCCAATCAAGACAGACTCCTTTGGACAGAGTAAAAATAGAAGGATTTAAAAACAAATAATAAAGAAAAGAGCAATGAGTAAAATTGGAAAAAGAGCCATTCTGTTATTGTTGGCACTACCAATCGGATTCAATGTTATGGCACAAGAAACCAAAAAACCGACGCTGGAAGAACTGATTCCGGGCGGCGAGAGTTACCGCTATGCAGAAAACCTGTACGGGCTGCAATGGTGGGGCGACGAATGTATCAAGCCAGGAGTAGATACCCTTTATTCAATTCAACCCAAAACCGGGAAAGAAACAATGGTTATCACTCGCGAGCAAATCAACAAAGTGCTTGAAGAAAACAAGGCAGGAAAATTATCACACCTGTATTCCGTCCGTTTTCCATGGACAGACAAGGCACAAATGCTATTCACGATAGCAGGAAAGTTCATTGTATATGATTTCAAGAACAATCAGGTTATCAGCACTTTCAAACCAAAGGACGGGGCAAATAATGAAGACTATTGCGCAGCCAGTGGAAATGTGGCTTACACGATAGATAACAATCTATATGTGAATGAGAAAGCAGTAACCAATGAACCCGAAGGCATCGTTTGCGGACAAACAGTGCACCGCAATGAATTCGGTATCAACAAAGGAACTTTCTGGAGTCCGAAAGGCAACCTGCTCGCTTTCTACCGGATGGATGAAAGCATGGTGACGGATTATCCGTTTGTCGACATTACTGCCCGTTGCGCGAAAGCCGAACCGCACAAATATCCGATGGCTGGGATGAAAAGCCATGAGGTGACAGTCGGTGTCTACAACCTGGCGACCGGAAAAACCGTCTGGTTGAAAACCGGATTACCGAAGGAAAAGTATCTGACGAATATTACCTGGAGCCCGGATGAAAAGAGCATTTATATTGCCGAACTGAACCGGGATCAGAACGAGATGCACCTGGTACGCTATTCTGCCTTGACAGGTGATAAAGAGGCGGATTTGTTTACCGAAAAGAACGAACATTATGTAGAGCCGCAACATCCGGTGCTTTTCCTGCCGAACAATCCGGATCAGTTTATCTGGCAGAGCCGGCGTGATGGTTATAATCATTTGTATCTGTATAATACGAAGGGAGAACTGTTGAAGCAGTTGACGGAAGGCGAGTGGGAAGTCCTGGACATCCTCGGTTTCGATGTTAAGGGAAAGGCATTGTTTTTCTCTTCCACAAGGCCGTCAATGCTGAGCTCGTTCAGTTATGGTGATGCTCTGTATGTCGGAACGTCACGCCTGGATCTGAAAAAGGGAACTTCTTACGAATTGACTTCGGGAGGTTTGCAAGGAGTTCATGCTACGCAACTGAGTGCTTCCGGTAAATATTTGATCGACAGTTATTCAGCTCCCGATGTTCCACGTGAAATTTCGATTATCGACGGACAGAAACGTGAAACTTTACGGACGTTGCTGACGGCGAAGAATCCGTACGAAGGTTATGCGATGCCGGAAATCGTTACCGGAAAAATCAAGGCGGCAGATGGTGTCACCAATTTGAATTTCCGTCTGGTAAAACCTGTCGGTCTGGATGAGACGAAGAAATATCCGACGATCGTCTATGTGTACGGCGGCCCGCATGCCCAGTTGGTAACAGGCGGATGGAAGAACGGTGTAGGCGGTTGGGATATCTATATGGCTCAACGCGGATATGTGGTTTTTACGCTCGATAGTCGGGGATCGGCAAACCGGGGACAGGCTTTCGAAAATGTCATACATCGTAATTTGGGTGTGAACGAGATGGCAGACCAGGTAAAAGGCGTTGAGTTTCTGAAATCACTTCCGTATGTCGATGCCGACCGTATAGGTGTGCACGGATGGAGCTACGGCGGCTTTATGACGACGAACCTGATGTGTTCGTATCCGGAATTGTTCAAAGTGGGGGTTGCCGGTGGTCCGGTGATCGACTGGAGCAACTACGAGATTATGTATGGCGAGCGCTATATGGACCGTCCGCAGGACAATCCGGAAGGTTATAGGAATGCCAACCTGAAATTGAAAGCAGGTAATCTGAAGGGACATCTGCTGTTGATCCACGGAGATATCGATCCGGTTGTTGTTTGGCAGCACAGCCTGGGATTCCTGAAAGCCTGTGTGGATGCGGATACATATCCCGATTATTTCGTTTATCCCCGCCATCTGCATAATGTGATTGGTAAAGACCGTCCGCATCTGTATGAGAAGATAACGCGCTACTTTGACGACTACCTTAAGAATTGACAATTGACAATGGGCAATTGACAATTGAGAGAAAGGACAAAGATGAAATAACAAAAAAACAATAACCATTAAAAAAAGATGATTGGGAAAGGATAATGACAAGTAATTGTCAATTGTCAATTGTCAATTGTCAATTATAAAAAAATGAATATTCTTTTATTAGGCTCAGGCGGCCGCGAACATGCAATAGCCTGGAAGATTGCTCAAAGTCCGAAAGTGGATCAGTTATTCATCGCTCCCGGTAATGCAGGTACTGCATTGGTAGGCACGAATGTAAATATCAAGGCTGACGATTTCTCTGCTATCAAGGAATTTGCCTTGGCAAATCATATCGGTATGGTGGTGGTAGGTCCGGAAGATCCGCTGGTGAAAGGGGTGCATGATTATTTCAAGAACGATGTCGCCCTGGCAGGTATTCCCGTGATAGGACCTTCGAAAGAGGGAGCGCAACTGGAAGGCAGCAAGGACTTTGCGAAGGCCTTCATGATGCGCCACAACATTCCGACAGCCCGTTATAAGAGTATTTCTGCCGGAAATTTAGAAGAAGGATACGCTTTCCTGGAAGAATTGCAGGCTCCCTACGTATTGAAGGCCGATGGTCTGGCTGCCGGTAAAGGTGTGCTGATTCTCGACACGCTCGAAGAAGCAAAGAAGGAGCTGGACGATATGCTGGGGGGTATGTTCGGTGATGCCAGCAAGACGGTCGTGATCGAAGAGTTCCTGGACGGTATCGAATGTTCCGTGTTTGTGATGACGGATGGCGAGAGCTACAAGGTGCTTCCGGTGGCAAAAGACTATAAGCGTATCGGCGAAGGCAATACAGGTTTGAATACAGGCGGAATGGGAGCCGTTTCTCCAGTTCCTTTTGCCGATGAGACGTTTATGCAGAAGGTGGACGAGCGTATTATCCGTCCGACGATCGAAGGGCTGAAAGCGGAAAATATCGACTATAAGGGTTTCATCTTCCTTGGTCTGATCAATGTGAAGGGCGAACCTATGGTGATCGAATATAATTGTCGCATGGGTGATCCGGAAACGGAAGTTGTCATGTTACGTATCCAAAGCGACTTGGTTGAACTGTTGGAAGGTGTGGCCGAAGGTAATTTGGGCAGTCGTACATTGGTTCACGATCCGCGTGCGGCCGTAACAGTCATGTTGGTAAGCGGCGGTTATCCTGAAGCGTATGAAAAAGGAAAGGTTATCAGTGGCCTGGATAAGGTTCCCGCCGAAAACATCATTTTCCACGCAGGGACAAAAGCTGCCGATGGGCAGATCCTGACCAGTGGCGGTCGTGTCATCGCTGTCAGCTCTTACGGAGCCGACAAGGAAGAAGCCCTTGCCCGATCTTTCGCCGGTGCCAAGCTCATCGATTTCGAAAAGAAATATTTCCGTAGTGATATCGGATTCGATTTATAAATTGTTGTCATAAATGCTGATTTATAGGGTGAGCTAACAGACGATTCAAGCCTTGTGTGTTGCAGGCTCTCTTTTGCCTCGTCTGTTGGCTCGCATGTAAGTCAGCATTTATCTATTCCTGATCAGAAATGCGAGTAGCTTATAACAAATATTCCCGTCGATTCGACTTCTCCGCGCCACCGACATTCGTGCCGGTCTTATTGGCATGTATTGCCTGTTGGGTGGTCAGTTATTTGTACTCCGTGGGCTATCCTGTCTATGGCGAGGTCTCGGCTACTCCTCTCTGGAATACGATTTGTCAGACATTGCCAGGCAAGGAGTTTACCTATATTATCGGGATTACGTTGATGTTCGGAGGGGCTTTCCTATTGCATCGTGCGAACTATGTACTGGTGTTGATACGGGAGAAGACGATGCTGCCCTTCCTCTTCTATGTCCTGTTCATCAGTACGAATCCCGACTTCTTTCCTTTGAAATCGACTTCGGTCGGTGTTTTCTGCCTGATTCTGGCTATTTACCAACTGTTCACGACCTATCATGATCCCGGGGCGAGAGAGAAGGCCTACAGTGCCGCCTTGCTGATCGGTATAGGCAGTCTGCTTTGGGTTCATTTGCTGTGGTTTTTGCCGTTGTTCTGGCTGGGGATGTATAATTTCCGTTCGCTGACGTCCCGTACCTTTATCGCCTCTTTGTTAGGGGTGGCGACGGTATATTGGTTCCTGTTGGGGTGGTGTGTCTGGCAACGGGATTTCACGCTGTTCAACGTCCCTTTCTCGACGCTTTTCAAGGTGCGCCTCTTGGCGACGGACGGAATAGTGTTGCTGGATTGGATCAGTATCATGGCGATTGCCCTGTTGACAGTTGTCGCTTCCCTGAATATTGTCATGCACGATACGGAGGATTCGCTTCGCTCCCGTCAGTTTCTCTCGTTCCTGATTGCGATGTCCGTATGGGCGTTCAGCCTTTATTTCCTCTATGAACAGGCTTCGGAAGAATTTTTGGAAACAGCTTGCGTGCCAGCCTCTATCCTGATCGCTCATTTCTTTACGGTGACACGTGGCAAGATCGTGTTTTGGTCGTTTTTTACAACTGTGGCAGTCCTGGTTGCCACTCTATTCATTCGTATATGGAATTTCTTATAGAATACGGATATATCGGTGTGTTCATCGCCTCTTTTTTGGCTGCTACCGTTTTGCCGTTCAGCAGCGAGGTCGTTCTAACCGGAGTGTTGTTGGCGGGAGCGGCCTACTGGCCTTGTATGATTGCGGCTACGTTAGGTAATTTCTTAGGTGGCATGAGTTGTTATTGGCTGGGTATGCTGGGCAAGGTCGAATGGATAGAGAAATATCTGAAACTGGATGCCGTCAAATTGCAGAAAGTGCAGGATTGGATAAAAGGGAAAGGTTCCTGGATGGGCTTTTTCGTTTTCCTTCCCGGTATAGGCGATTTTATCGCCGTGGCGCTCGGTTTTCTCCGCGCCAATATCTGGATCGTGGCTGTCTCGATGTTTCTCGGAAAGGCGATCCGATATTGGGTTTGGATGGAATTTGTCTATAAAGTACAGGGAATGTTCTGATTATTCCACTTTGACATATATTTTCGTATACACCTCGTTATGGCGGGCGTAAATGGCATAATTTCCCCGGATGTCGCTCCACGAAGGCAGAAGTGTGACTTTCAGTATGCCGCCTTCGGTCGTAATCTGAAAGAGGTCTTCGAGGTCGCTATCGTAGCTGAACTCCGTGTCTTTGGGAAATTCCCGGACAATCTCGTCTTCATAACCGCTTACCACTGTCCCGATCGTGCTGTCGTAGGCGGGTAACCCGTCTGCTTCGGGATTGATCAGGGCAAACTGGATGACAGCGCCTACTCTTTTCTCCTCTTTCATGATCTCGGATCCGACATAGAATTGGTAGTAGTCTCCTGCCAGCGCCAATGCGAATTTTCCCGATGGAAATTGCTTTACGGCTTCTTCCTTGAAAGCTTGGTAGAGGTGTCCCGGCGTTACGGCTGCTTGATAAACCAATCCGTTGCCGACTTGGGGCGGAATGACTTTTCCAATCCCTTTCGACGGACCGATTTCGGCGATCAGGCATTCGTTTGTTTGAAAGTTGTTTGCCGCGTTGATATAGATGTCCGAATTGCCCAGACGGGTCGCTCCATTCTCCACATCGAGCATGTTCAAGGTAGTTGCATTGTTGATTTCAGGAGCCGAATCGTCGTCCGAACAAGAAAAAGCCGGTAACAGGAATGCCGCCAGCAAGAGCTGGAACAAGAAATTCTTTTTCATTTCTTCTTTATTTATAAGTTAGACAATAGGTAAAACATGCACAAAGGTATTTATATTTTCCTGAAAAGCTAATCATTCCCTTTATATTTCGCCCGCCAATGGGACGGAGGCATGCCGACACGCTCGATGAAGGCGTGGCTAAAGGTTTTCACCGAACTGTAGCCCATTTTCGTCGCCACTTTGCCCAAAGGCCAGTCCGTATGGAGCAGGACGTCGCGGATGGCCACCCAACGGTAGGCTTCGAGCCATTCGTCTGTAGTCACCCCGGTCAGTACCCTCAGGCAGCCGGACAGATCGACTCGCGAGACGCCTAATTTTTTTGCATAGAAAACCGGATCATGATTCATATAATGATGAACCATCGAGACGAAAAGGTCGAAAAATTCGTTGCCCGTTCGTTTATGGAAAATGATACCCGATTGTACGCCTTGCCAGCGTTCCGCTTCGGTTGCTTCCCGGCCGCAGAAGGAGATAAAGATATCTTTGGGAGTGTATAGGGGGTATTTTGTGTCCATTTTTGTATATATTCGTTTGTTTATAGCTTATACAAGACCGACGGATTCGTTCAAGGGGTAATTAGAGAACGAATCCGCAGGTTATAATTCGTTAACCGGATAATTGTAGAATGAATATGGGAGTTATGATTCATTCGCTAAATGCTCGTTAAACGAATCTGTTGATCGTAATTCGTTCTGCAATTAATTGAGAAACGAATCCGCTATTCTGCCAGCCATTTGTTAATCTGTGTCAGTATCTTTTCCTTCATGTCTTCGGGCATGTTGCCGATACGGGCGCGGTGGCTGCCTCCGGGTTGGATGTAGACTTGTTCGTTTACCTTGCCTTTGAAGATCGGGACGCGGGTGGCGCTCCACGGGTCTACTTCGCCATAGATAAAGATCATCTTCGGATCGTTGTCACGGAGGAAATCATAGACTTTGTGGTAAAGTTCGGGGCGGTATTCAACTTTGTCGACCAGCTCTTTCGGCAGCATGATGCGGTTCAGGTATCCCCAGCTGCTGTCGATTGTCAGGTATTTCCTGAACGGTTTCGTGTCATAGCCGTAATAACCCAATTCGCGGGCAGCTTGTACGAAGAAGGAGATATTCGGTTGGTTTTCGGCAAAATAGTCGGGCCCGCTGATGTCAACCAAATGATAAAACAGTGTCTTTGCATCGGATGTGAGCGGCGGGATCACGCTGGTCGGCGTACCCCATTGCCAGAGGGCGAACGGGTATTCCAGGACGCAATAATCCAATACTTCGGCTATCGGAATGCGGAATTCCAGTTTCTTGTCCTTGCAGAACTTTTCCAGCATCGGGACGATTTCGTCCTTGTGTTTCAATATTTCAATCTGGAAAGCTTCGATCTTCTGACGGTCTTTCTTCGTGCCTACTTTGCGGAGGAACGGTTCGTGGCGCCCGTCTTCCACACCGCGGTTCAAGGGGGCTACGTAGGGGACGGAGAAGTCTACGTCGTCCGGAAACCAGGCACGGTACAGGCAAGTGGTTTGTCCGCCTTTGCTGATGCCGGTGCTGACCCATTTACCGGTGTACAGCTCTCGGAATGTTTGGTTGACGTTATGCAGGTCGTAGGCCGAGTTCTCTGCCGTCAGGTATTCCCAGTTACAGGGGGTCGGGGTGGATTCGAGGAAATAACGGTATTCCACGAATACCATATTGGCATCGAGCAGCTTCGACAGCTCTTCCTGATAACGAGGGTTCAAGGCATACGCCGCACCATATCCTTCCGTGACCAATATGGTCGGGCGGTCGAAACCGACGTGGGCGACGATCACGCGTTGCGTGAATGTTCCGGCTGCCGGGTTCTTATGGTCGACAGGCTGTGTGATGCGTACGAGATATTTCTCGGCATAATGGTCCGATTCCAGCTTCTCGATGCCGCTGATTCCTTTCAGCCCTTCCAATTTCTTTTGTAATTCCTGTGCGTTACCTGCAAATGCGACTGTCAGCATCAACAGGAATGCGACGAGGCATGGCGATAAGGTTTTCAATGTCCTTCTCATGGTATTAATCTTTTAAGTTATGTATATTTCGTATCAATCCTTCGTATTTGGCTCTTTTGACCGCCGATTTGGCAAATATACGATTATAATCCTCACGGGAAAAGACCTTTAGATCCTCTTTTCGAAGAGAAAGCAAAGTCGGTTTCGGACGGAATGCCTCTATTTGGGTCGGGCGGGCGAAACGGTTCCAGGGGCAGACCTCCTGGCAGGTGTCGCAACCGTAGAGGCGGTTACCGAGTCGGGAAGCCTGTTCGGTGGGGATTTCTCCGCGGTTCTCGATGGTGAGATAGGAGAGGCATTTGCGGGCATTCAGGTGGCGGGGGCCTTCCAGTGCTCCTGTCGGGCAGGCATCCAGGCAACGGCTACAACTGCCGCAACGGTTCTTCTGCGGCGTGTCGTACTGGTCCGCTTCGAGGGTGGTGACGATTTCTCCCAAGAAGAAGAAAGAGCCTTTTCCGGGAATAATCAGGTTTGTGTTCTTCCCGATCCATCCCAGCCCGGCTTTCCAGGCCCAATAGCGTTCGAGGATGGGAGCTGAGTCGGTGAAAAAGCGGGCGGCTGTTACGTCTGCCTGTTCCGTTCCCGCGCTTGACGCGGGATCGCAAAAGAACAGCCCGTTGCGATCCATATCTTTCCTGTCCGTCTCTATGCGATCCCGCGCGGGGCGCGGGAACAGGGCGGTCCATAGCTCGCTCAACATCTCTTTGACGACGAGATGGTAATCCTTCCCGTAGGCGTAGTAGGCGATATGGGGCGCTTCGGGTGGAAGTTTCTGCTCCGGATAAT
>OJIX01001056.1_pt1 | contig 9122 bp, 3 predicted proteins | sample 1595981 | NCBI WGS metagenome assembly OJIX01 (sample SAMEA4350138, study PRJEB24818) | metagenome | biome: human; feature: gut; material: faeces | place: Denmark | collected 2013-09 | reverse complement strand
GATTAGGATGTGTATCAGAGGCAGGCACCCAACAGTCCGGTCCGAGACCTTTGTAATGCTGGGGGTTACGGATACAGTAGGCGCGATTTACAAGCGTCAGGTTACGCATTTCGCCGAAGTAACCGGGGCAATATTCGTCTTTCAGTCCGTTGGGGTCAAGTCCCAGGAAAGAGTACTGCGCCCAGAACAGGGGGCCGGCTTCCGTACCTTGATACCGCAGATGCAGTTCGATACCCTCTACCTTATGTGGGCTGACGATGGCGCCGTTCTGCGCCCAACCTTCGTGGTATACGGCGGCAGGTACGCCATGCGTAGGCGAGGCGGCGGCAAGGATGTACATGATGAGGCATTCGTTGTAACCGTGTACGGGGAAGTTCATCTCCCAGCCGTATTCGGGACTCCAATGCCAGTAGAGTACGTTTTGGTCGCCCTGGCGGTAGAAGTTCCAGTCTACTTCCCGCCATAGCTTGTCGATGCGGGCGGCGAGGGCTTTCTCTTGCGGGCTGCCGCCTGCATAGTACTGGTGTACGGCAAGGAGAGCCTGCATTACGAAAGCGGTTTCTACAAGGTCGCCGCCATTGTCTTTCTGCCCGAAGGGCTTTACCCGCCCCGTATCGCCATACCACCAATGGGGGTAAGCTCCATGAAAGCGGTCGGCGGTCTCAAGGAAAGAAACGATGCGTTCCATGCGCGCCAGTCCTTCTTCACGGGTGACGTAGCCCCGGTCGATACCTGCGAGCACTGCCATGATACCGAAACCGCTGCCGCCGGATGTCACTACGTTTTGGTCGTTTTCGGGGTATACTCCATCCATGTGGATGCGCTCGCGCGCGAGTCCGCTGTTGGGTTCGGCCCCGTCCCAAAAGTAATTGAAAGTTCGGCGCTGTACTGTGTCCAGCAGGGCGTCGTCGCTCAACGTGCCGGACGTTCCGTCGGATTTTTTGGTACCGCAGGCTCCTGCGAGGAACAATAGCAGGAGAAGCGGGATATAGATGTTTATTGATTTCATACTGTTTACGTGCAATGATTTATATACTGGCGGGAGAATTTTGTTTCCCCGTAAGGAAACGGCGGTTTCCTCAGGGAGAAACACCCGTTTCCCCGGTGGGGAATTTCGGTTTCCCCGGTAGGAAACTGAGATTCCCCCGGATAAAACGGTTGGTATCCTCAGGAGAGACGGATTGTTTACTTCAAGGTGATGCGCGCCGTCTTGGTGGCCTGACTGCTTCCCCCGATGAAGAGGTCGAACTCTCCGGGCTCGGCTACATGGTTCAGGTCGTAATCATAGAAGCGCAGCAGCTCCGGAGTAATCTTGAAGGAAACGGTCTTGCTTTCGCCTGCACGAAGGAATATCTTTTCAAAGCCTTTCAGCTCGCGTACGGGGCGGGTGATGCTTCCTACAAGGTCGCGGATGTATAGCTGTACGACTTCCGCACCGTCGCGTTTTCCGGTGTTGGTTACGGTGACTACGGCGGTTATGGAACCGTTCTGTCCCATCGACGGGGTGCTCAGGGCGATGTCGCTGTATTCGAAGGTGGTATAAGACAGGCCGTACCCAAAGGGATAAAGCGGCTCGTTGTCCACGTCCAGGTAGTTACTGCGGAACTTCTCGAACCATTTGCCTGCCTGCAGCGGACGTCCGGTATTCTTGTGGTTGTAGAACAACGGTATTTGTCCTACATTCTTCGGGAAAGTCATCGTCAGTTTGCCGCCGGGGTTGACATCTCCGAACAATACATCGCCTATGGCATAGGCGGCTTCGCTTCCGCCAAACCATACGTTCAGTATGGCGGGCACGTTGTCCTGTTCCCAGGTCAGTGTCAGCGGGCGTCCGGTGAAGAGGGTGAGTACTACGGGCTTGCCTGTTTTCAGCAAGGCTTCCAGCAGTGAACGCTGTACGTCGGGCAGGTCGAGGTTGGTACGGCTGGAACTCTCGCCGCTCATTTCGGAAGATTCACCGAGCGCGGCTACGATAACGTCCGCGCCGGCGGCTGTTTTCAGGGCTTCGTCCAGCAGTTCCTTGTCCGTACGGTTGTCCCGGTTCAGGGAACGTCCGAACATGGTGGCGCGCTCTTCGTAGGCGGCATCGCCGATGAGGTTGCTGCCTTTGGCGTATGTGATGTTCACTTTGCCGGACATCATCTCCTTCAGTCCTTCATACAGAGAGGGGTAGTCGTTGAGGCGTGCGGCTACGCTCCATGTTCCGGGCATATTGCTGCGTGTATTGCCCAACGGGCCTATGACGGCCACGGTTCCTTCTTTTTTCAGCGGAAGCAGCGGTTCGGGCAGAGAGCCCGGATGTTGCTTGATGCTGCTGTTCTTTAGCAATACAAAGCTCTCGGCGGCAATACGGCGTGCGGCGGCGCGGTGTTCTTTGGTGAAGATGTCGCGTGCGGGACGGTTCACATCGCAGTATTTATAGGGATTGTCGAAAAGCCCTAACTTATACTTGGCTTCGAGGATACGGCGGCAGGCCGCATCGAGGGTTTTCATGCTTACCTTGCCCGACATGACGGACTTCTTGAGTGTGCCGACGAAGCCTTCGCTTACCATATCCATGTCTACACCGGCATTGAGGGCACGCGCGGAGACGGTTTGCAGGTCGCCGATGCCATGTTCTATCATCTCGGATATACCGGTAAAGTCGGTCACTACAAAGCCGTTAAAGCCCCATTGCTTGCGGAGAACATCGGTCATCAGCCATTTGTTGGCTGTGGCGGGTACGCCGTCTATCTCGTTGAAGGATGCCATTACGCTTCCCACGCCTGCCTCTACGGCGGCTTCGTAGGGGTACATGTATTCGTTGAACATACGGTTGCGGCTCATGTCTACCGTATTGTAGTCACGGCCTGCCTCGCCCGCTCCATAAAGGGCGAAGTGTTTGACGCAGGCAAGGATTTCGTCATTGCGCCTGAGTTGCTCGGAGAGGTTGGCTCCCTGATAACCGTAGACCATCGCTTTGGCAATCGCTCCGCCGAGGAAGGGGTCTTCACCGCTACCTTCGCTGACACGTCCCCAACGCGGGTCGCGGCTGATGTCTACCATCGGACTGAATGTCCAGGAGATGCCGTCGGCGCTGGCTTCGACGGCAGCGATGCGTGCGGACTCCTGAATGGCGGCCATATCCCAGGTGCAGGACAATCCCAGAGGGATAGGGAAGATGGTTTCGTAGCCGTGTATCACGTCCATGCCGAAGAGCAGGGGAATACCCAGTCGTGAGTTTTCTACTGCCAGCTTTTGTACGTCGCGTATCTTGGCCACTCCTTTCAGGTTGAAAAGACCGCCGACGAGCCCTTGCTCAATCTTCTTGGCTACGTCACTGCTTTTAGCTTGTCCGGTAGTGATTTCACCGGTGACGGGCAGGTTTAATTGCCCTATTTTCTCCTCTACGGTCATTCGCTTTATCAGTGCATCGATAAAGCGATCCATATCTTGGGGGGATTTCTGCGCCTGCATTGTGGCAGCGCCTATAAAGGCGGCTGCGAGTAGCAGGCTGGTTCTTTGGAAAAACTTCTTCATAATATGTTTCTTTTAATATGTATTTTCTAATACGGTTCTTTACATATATTTCTTTGCGTATGTCTTTTAATATGCTTTTACATACGTTTTTGTATATGCTTTTACATACGCTTTTATATACGTTTTTGTATACGCTTTTATATATGCTTTTTAAGCTGGATAATGAATATAGGTCTTTCTAAGTTAAAGCCTGAAAGGCTTTTATCTCCAAGCCCGGGGCAACGCCCCGGGATATTGCAGATGATTAACATTGCGCCCTGTAAGGGCAAAATCCTTGTGTATGAATCTTTTGCCCTTACAGGGCGCAAGACACAGAGGGCTTTTTATACCCGGGGTGTTACCCCGGGCTTGGAGATAAAAGGCTTTCAGCCTTAGGTGCGTTATCATGCTGTATGGTGCTAATCATTAATCACTAATCACTAACCTCTAATCACTAATTACATTTAATAATTAGGATTCTGTACCAGCACCCCGTTCGATTTGTCAATCTCGTCTTGTGGCAATGGCAGCAAGGCGTTCTTATCCTGGTAGTTCTTTCCGGCGGCTTGCAACACTTCTTTGGCAATTCCCCAGCGTACGAGGTCATAGAAACGGTCGGGCTCCAATGCCAGCTCTACACGGCGTTCGTGACGAATGGCATCACGCAGTGTATTTTGGTCGGTAGACGTAACTTTGGGAAGTATGCTGCTGTCCGTACCGCGTGCATGGGCGCGAACCTGTTCCAGATAGTCGATGGCCTCGCCCGAAATACCTTTCTCGTTGGCGGCCTCGGCAGCCATCAGCAATACGTCCGGGTAGCGGATAATGCGGATGTTTACCCAAAAACCGTCTTTCGTATATTTCTTACGCAGCTCGGGTTCGGTATATGCCTTTTTGTTGAAGTAAGCTCCCATAGCGGTAGACACAGGAGATTCACCGTAAGGCTTATTGGTATTTTCCGGGGTAATGGGGTCACTGATGCTTCGGCGGAAATAGAGTAAGGATGCGTCTTTACGGGGGTCGCCGGGTTCGAATGCCTGGCCTACCAGCGTGGTTCCCATATGCCAGCCCCAGCCGAGATCCCAATCGCCTGCACCGCGCACACCTTGCACCTGACAGAACTGGCTGCCGATGACATCACTGTTTTTCAGCGCGTCGGTCGATTCGCATTGCAATTCGAACACGCTTTCGCCGCAGTTCTCACCCTCAACGGTAAAGACTTTATCCACAGGAGTGTTCAGGTTGTAGATACCGGACTTGACTACTTCGGTAGAAGCGTCGTACATATTATCCCAATCGTTGCGCATCATATAGGTACGGGCGTGCAGCGAACGCGCGGCTCCCCATGTGATACGCCCGGTATACTCGGAAGTCCACGTCAGCGGCAGGCATTTCTCGGCCTCGGCGAGGTCTTTGTCTATTTGCTCGTATATCTTGTCCGCAGTGGTTTTGGGCACGTTGGCGTCGGATGCCTCTTTCACTTTGAAGGTTACCAACGGCACTTCTCCCCAGGCGCGTACAAGGTTGAAGTAACAATAGGCGCGGAAAAACAGGGCTTCGCCTTTGGTACGTATATTCTCCAAATCATCTTTGTTTCCGCTGTTCTCCAGGTCGTCGAGGATTTCGTTGCACTGGTAGATGATTTTATAATTCTGTCCCCAATAGGCGCTCAGTGTGCCGTTGGAGGCTGTGTACTGGAAATCATCCCACATATCTGCCTGGTCGGCGCCGTCGCCGGCATCGCTTCCTTTTTCGGAATCCTCGCTGCGTACCATGTGTATCATGAAAGCGGGTATGCCGGCAGTGATGTTATAGCTGCGCATCAGGTAGTATACGTTGTACATCTTTCCGCCGATAAGGGCGTTGGGGGCATCGTCTTCGGTGAACTGTCCCAGTGGGTCACGGTCGAGGAAGTCGTTACAGGATGTCAGGGCAAAGGTGGTGAGTGTGCCTGCTATCAGGGTTAATATCTTATTCTTTAGTTTCATAATTTTCCTATTATAGATTTAATAAAGTACTGTTATTCCGCAGGGGAACTTTGTTCCGGCGCTATGCCGGTCAGAATGTCAGATTGAAGCCGAATGTGTAAATGGCCGGCATCGGATAGCTGCCGTCGTCTACACCGAAAGCAATGGCCGTGCCACCCAGTTCGGGAGTGTAGCCGGTGTTGTGCTTCCAGGTTTTCAGGTTCTGGATGTTGACATAGAGTTTCAAGGCCTGCATGCCGATTCTGGATATCAGGGTTTTGTCGAAGTTATACGCCAACTGTACGTTGCGGATACGGAAGAAGCTGCCGTCTTCGATGTAGTACTCGGAATTCATATTGTTGATGGTATGCTTCGTATTCAGCAGGGGCTGGGTATTGCTTGTACCCGGTCCGTGCCAACGGTCCATGCGTTGTTCCATGAAGTTGAACTGGCTCCAGTTGTAATTGTCCCATGTGCGGAATATCTGGTTGCCGCCTTGTCCCATCATGTCGATGCCGAGTTCCCAGTTTTTATAGTTGACACCGAGAGTGATGCCGTAAGTGACATCGGGAGTAGGGTCGCCTATCATGGTACGGTCGGCAGTGGTGATTTCACCGTCACCGTTCACATCCTTGAACTTCAGGTCGCCCGGTGTAACGGTGGCCAGGGTGTTCTTGGGAGACCGGGCGATTTCTTCGTCTGTCTGGTACACGCCTTCCACCTTGTAACCGTAAAAGTAACCGATAGGATAACCGGCCATCGTATAGCTTTGGCTCTTGTCGCCGGCGATGATTGAGTAACCGTCCTGTACGAGGCTCAATACCTTGTTCTTGATTGTAGTGAGGTTGGCGCCTACGTTATATCCCCAGTCGCCGATTTGGTCACGCCAGTTGATGGCGAGCTCCACACCTTTGTTCTCTATGGAACCGAGATTACCGATGCCCGGAACCGTACCGGAGATGCCCGGCACTTCTGCCAGCAGGTCTTTGGTGGTTTTCTTGTAATATACACCCTCGAAGTGCAGGCGGTTGCGGAAGAAGTTGGCTTCTGCGCCTACTTCCCAGGCTTCCACTTTCTCCCAACGGAGATTGGGATTGGGCAGGTAGGACAGTTGGTAGCCCGGATAGATGGCGGACGGCTTGCCGAATACGGCAGAGTAGGCATTGGTGAGCAACGGCTCGGCAGGGTAGGCCTTATCCAGATTCTGATTGCCGAGCGTACCCCATGAACCTTTCAGTTTCAACATATCCAGCCAGGTGATGTCTTTCATAAATTCCTCTTCGGACATCAGCCAGCCTGCACCGACGGAGTAGAAATTCTGCCATTGGTTGCCGGTGTAGGAGAATGCGGAAGAACCGTCACGACGGAAAGAGCCGTTGAACAGGTATCTGCCTTTGTAGTTATAGAGCACACGTCCCAGCATGGATACGGTGCTGCGCTCCCATTGCTTGCTTTCGTTGGTGGCTGTTGCCGCATCGCCGATGCTGACATACCATTTGTCGGGATTGTCGGGAATGACCAGACCTACTCCTTGCGTACGTTCTCCGCCCAGCATCTCCAGCTTATTATAATAGGTGGTGAAACCGGCGGTGGCGGTCAGGCTATGCTCGCCCCAGGTATTGGTGTAGGTCAGCAGGTAGTCGCTTTGTACTTTGGCTTCGGTTTCCTTGGACTGTTTCACTCCGGTCTTTCCGTTGCCGAGGGTCACGACGTTACCTTCTACGCTGCTGTCGAATACGGTGATGATAGGAGTGTAGGTGCGGCTGCTGTTGGAAGCGTAGTCCATGGAGTACATCACTTTGAACTGGAAGTTTTTCAGGAAGTCCCATTGACCGTATACGTTGCCCGACGCGCGGTAGTTCTCCGCACGGGTGGTATTGGCTTTCAAGCCTACATCGACCATCGGGTTGTTCATCTGCGCTTTCTGAAAACCGGGCAGGGTGGTGTACAGGCCGTATTCCGCATTGTATACGGGAGCTACCGGAGCGGCACGGAGGGCTGTTGCCACACTCTTGGTATCGGCAGGCAGTATGCGTGCGCCGTTAAACTGGAAGCCGACTTTGAAGTTGTCCGTAACTTTATAATCGTTGCTTACATTCAGCGTGACTTTGCTGTATTTCTCGTGCTTGATATTGCCTTGCTCGTAGGCGTAACCGGCTCCGAGATAGAAGCTGTGCTTGGCGGAAGCGCCCGTGATGCTGACGTTGTTGTTGGTGATGAATCCGGTCTGGAAGATTTCATCCTGCCAGTTGGTATTGCCCGTCCAGGGGGTGAAATCGAATTCGGGATTGCCTTCGTTTCTTAGCTGTTCGTTATAGAGCTCCTTGAAACCGGCCGCATCGACCATCGCAATCTTGTTCGTTACGGTCTTGAAACCGAACGAACCGTTGATGTTGACACGTGTCTGCCCTTCTTTGGCCTTCTTGGTGGTAATGATGATGACACCGTTGGCGCCTCGTACACCGAAGATGGCGAGGGATGACGGGTCTTTCAGGATTTCCATGGACTCGATGTCCTGCGGATTGAGGAAGTTGATGTTGTCGTTGAACAGGCCGTCTACTACATACAGCGGTTTGTAGCCGTTGATAGAGTTTGTGCCGCGCACACGTATTTCCGGGTCTGCACCGGCTTTACCGGAGTTGATGACCTGTACGCCGGCTATCTTTCCTTGCAGGGCGGCTACCGGGTTGACCACGGGCTTGTTGGCGATTTCATCCCCTTTGATATTGGTGATGGAACCGGTAAGGTCGCGTTTCTTGGCGCTACCGTACCCGATGACGACTGTCTCGGCAAGCATCTGCGAATCATCGTGCATCTGCACGTCGACAATACTCCGGTTGCCCACTTTGACGGCCTGCTTCACCATGCCTACATAGGAAAATTCCAAAGTGGCTTCGGGTGGCACCTGAATGGAATACTTTCCGTCAATGTCCGTAATGACACCGTTGGAAGTACCTTGTTGCAGTACGGACGCTCCGATGAGCGGTTCTCCTGTAGCATCGGTCACCGTACCGGTCACTGTCTTGTTCTGAGAGAAACCGGGAGTTGCTGCGAGGAGCAGACATGCTATCAGAAATAGATTTTTCAGCCAAAAGGCTCTCTTCATAGGAAGTTTAGGTTTTTTCTTCATTGCATAAATTTTTAGTGGATAACTAACTTGATTGTTTCCTCTGAAACAATCGGGATGCAAAAAAGATTTCAGACCTTTATATATCTCCGGTTTTTAACACAATCCGTGAGGAAAGGGGAAAGAAAAAAGAAGATGTACGGTAATACATCTTCTTTCTCTGTTGTTTGTCTTTTAAAAAAATAAACTGTGCGGGTGATAGGACTCGAACCTACACGCCTCACGGCACCAGATCCTAAGTCTGGCGCGGCTGCCAATTACGCCACACCCGCAAGGGATTTCCCGTTAAGCGGTGCAAAGATAAGAAGTTTTATCGGTTTTACAAGCAAAAGCGTAAAGAAAGTTATTCATTTCATTCCGGAGTCCATTCGCCTTTGAGGAAAGCCCGGGCTTTTTCGATGATAGTGTCTATATGCTTTGCTTCATCCGTTTCATCCATATCGATTTTAATGTCGGGGTCTATTCCCCATTCTATCTGTTCCATGTCGACACTGAAATGCGGACTGGCGGAAAAACGCACTGTCCACCCG
>OJIX01001052.1_pt1 | contig 9137 bp, 8 predicted proteins | sample 1595981 | NCBI WGS metagenome assembly OJIX01 (sample SAMEA4350138, study PRJEB24818) | metagenome | biome: human; feature: gut; material: faeces | place: Denmark | collected 2013-09 | reverse complement strand
TAACAAGGGAATGCATACTACCACCTTCTCTGAGATGATTCCTTTGTCGGATGGCGGTTTCCTGATTGACACTCCAGGTATCAAAGGTTTTGGCACGATCGAAATGGAAGGTGCGGAAATCGCTCATTACTTCCCTGAAATATTCAAATTCTCCGCTGATTGCAAATTCAATAACTGCTCTCACCGCCATGAGCCGGGCTGTGCCGTCTTGCGTGCCGTAGAAGAACATTATATCAGCGAATCGCGATATAAAAGCTACCTGAGTATTCTTGATGATAAACAGGAGAGCAAGTATAGGGAAGAATATTAGACTGCCGGCAAGCTCATCCCTGTGATCTTGCGGTATAAATCCAATGCATATACATCTGTCATGCCGGAGATATAATCGAGGACGCACTGTACTTTGCCGTAGACGGTCGGTGCGTTTGTGTCGTACTGTTCCGGGATGCGTTGCAACAGGAGCTTACTGTAGGCATGATCCTGGTTCATGACAGCTTCTGTCAGCGTGTCGATCAAATGACTGAAGATATGGTAACCTGCTAGTTCAATGTCTAAAACTTCTTTGGCGCGGTATATCTTTTTGTAAGCGGTTTTTGAGCAGGTGTCGTATGCGGCTTTTGCCTGATCGCAAATGTTATCGATAAGCGAAGTGTTGTATGTTCCGCTGAGGATATCCTCTTCGTTTTCGAGGAAGATGCGGGAACATTCGTCAACCAAGAGGCCGATGATACAGGAACGTAAGTAGGCGATCTGTTCGTTGGTATCGTCTACCATCTTCATGACACGGACAATATGGTCGAGGCGTTCCCCTTCGAAAAAATTGAGGAGCAACCGGATGGCTTCTTCCGTTGTTAGGATATGCAGTTTGTAGGCATCCTCGATATCCATGATCTGGTAGCAGATATCGTCAGCTGCTTCCACCAAATAAACAAGCGGATAGCGGACGAACCTATTTGCGTCTTCCGGGTTCCGGCTAATGCCTAATTCGTTGGCAATGCGCAGGTAAGCCTCCTCTTCCGACTGGAAGAAACCGAATTTTCCTTTCTTCCCTGCGTAAACGGAAGAATACGGATATTTGATGATGGAGGCAAGCGTGCTGTATGTCAGGGCAAAGCCCCCTTTGCGGCGCCCGATGAACTGGTGGGTGAGCAGACGCATGGCGTTCGCATTCCCTTCGAAATGAAGAAAGTCTTCATAGCGCCCTCCTTCGTTGAGAATCTTTTCCTGTAACTTTTTTCCGTTACCTTCAGCAAAGTAAGCGGAGATCGCCCGTTCTCCTGAATGTCCGAATGGCGGGTTGCCCATGTCGTGGGCAAGACAGGCGGCTGAGACGATGGAACCTATTTCCGGGAAATTGACGCTTCCGTCGGGATATTTCACATCAGGCCTTTGGCGACATTGTTGCCTAATGAGCGTCCTACACAGGAGACCTCTAAGCTATGTGTCAAACGGTTGTGCACGAATATACTGCCCGGTAGGGGGAATACCTGAGTCTTGTTCTGTAAACGGCGGAAAGGGGAGGAAAAGATCAGGCGGTCGTAGTCTCGCTGAAAATCGGTGCGTTCATGTTTGCGTTCGTGATATTCTTCCATTCCGAAACGTTTGCCGGAGAGTAATTGATTCCAGTTCATCTTGTCTTGTTTGCTTAATAGATTAATTCTCCTTTTCCTTGGCGGATGATTTCAAAGTCGTCTGTTGTGCAGTTGATGACGGTCGAGGCTTCCGTACCTCCGTAACCGCCGTCGATGACGATGTCCACTAGGTTTTCATACTTCTCCTCGATCAGTTCGGGGTCGGTACTGTATTCGATGATCTCGTCTTTGTCATGCAAAGACATGGTCAAAATCGGATTTCCGAGTTCCCGTACAAGTGTACGGATGATATTATTGTCCGGCACGCGGATCCCTACCTCTTTTCTGTTCTTGTAGATTTTTGGTAGCTCACTGCTGGTCGGCAAGATGAAGGTAAAGGCGCCCGGTAGGTTTTTCTTCATCAACTTGAAAGCAGCGTTGCTCACTTTGGCGTATTCGCTCAGATTGGAAAGATCATAACAGATAATGGACAGGTTACTTTTCTGCGGGTTGACGCCTTTCAGCTGGCAGATCTTTTCGACTGCACGCACATTCAACGCGTCACAACCGATGGCATAAACGGTGTCGGTCGGGTAAATCACGAGGCCACCGTCGCGCATGATATTGACCACCTTGTCTATCTCCCTGAGATTGGGGTTTTCGGGGTATATTTTTACGAGCATAGCGTTATGAGTTGAAAATTGAAAGTTGAAAGCTGAAAGTTTGAGAAAACACGAAGTAAACTTTCCACTTTCACCTTTCCGCTTTCACCTGATTTACGGCTTAACCGTAAATGATGTGTCCGTTTTCGTCGGTATATTCTTCCAGACCTTTGCTGTACTGGTTCATGGCACGAAGGCTCATACCCATGCTTGAGAAGCCACCGTCGTGGTAGAGGTTCTGCATTGTGACTTTGCGGGTGAGGTCGGAGAACATCATAACGCAATAGTCTGCACATTCGTCGGCTGTGGCATTGCCCAGCGGGCTCATCTTTTCGGCGAAATCCATCAAATGATCCATGCCTTTCACGCCACTACCGGCTGTAGTCAATGTCGGTGACTGGGAAATGGTATTGATACGCACGTTCTTTTCACGGCCATAGATGTAGCCGAAACTGCGGGCAATGGATTCCAGTAGGCTCTTGGCATCTGCCATGTCGTTATATCCGAAGAATGTACGTTGTGCTGCCACATATGAGAGGGCGATCACTGAACCGTATTCGGCAATGGCATCCTGCTTTTTGGCAACCTGCAACATCTTGTGAAAAGAGATTGCGGAGATATCCAGTGTCTTTTCCAACATGCTGTAGTCCAAATCATCGTAAGTACGCTTCTTGCACACGTTCGGGCTCATGCCGATGGAATGTAAAACGAAATCTATCTTACCCCCTAATATTTCTACTGATTTAGAGAAAACCGTTTCCAAATCTTCCACGCTCGTAGCATCCGCCGGAATAACTTCGGCGTGCAACTTCTCAGCCAGAGCATCCACCTGTCCCATACGAACGGCGATCGGTGTATTGCTCAGTGTGATCGTTGCTCCTTCTTCTACGGCTTTTTCAGCCACCTTCCAGGCGATGGACATGTCATTCAGCGCACCGAATATAATGCCTCGCTTGCCTTTCAATAAATTATGACTCATACCTTTTATTTTAATATGTTACGGCACAAAGATAGTAAAAATGTGCAAGATACGCAATCGCTTACATGAAACCCCTTCAAGTCTGGGACAGGATAGGGCCCCCGGATATTTATTCCCTGTAGTACACTCTTTTTACCCTCGGCGAGATAGAGGTAAGTATCTCGTATGGGATGGTCTTTAGTTTGTCCGAAAGTTCGCTGACAGGGAGTTCTTCGCCGAAAATGATGACGGAGTCTCCTTCGTGTGCGTCGGTATCGGTGACATCGATCATGCAGGCATCCATACAGATATTGCCAATGATCGGGCAACGGTGGCCATTAATCACGACCTCGCCACCACCATTGCTGAAATGACGGTCCAAGCCGTCGGCATAACCGATCGGGATAATCGCGATGCGGGAATCGCGCTTTACATAGCTCATCCGGCTGTAGCCGATGGAATCGCCTGCCGGAACGTTTTGTATCTGCAAGATAGTCGTCTTCAGCGTGCTGATGTTACGCAACCCTTTCTGACCGGAGGCACTGACTCCATACAGGCCGATGCCGAGACGTACCATATCCATCTGATAATCGGTGAACCGTTCTATTCCGGCCGAGTTCAGGATATGCTTGATCACCTTGTATTCCAACCCGGCTTCCAGTTCTGCTGCCACGCGGGTGAACGTATCCAGTTGCTTTTTTGTGAAATCGTCGAAGATATAGGAGTCGCTGCCTACGAGATGTGAGAATACGGAGCGAGCTACTACGCCGCTCTGTTCTTTCAGGCGACGGCAAACCTCCGGTACATCTTCCGGCTGGAAGCCTAAACGGTGCATTCCCGTGTCGATCTTGATATGGATCGGATAAGAGGTGATGCCCCTGCGTTCCGTCTCTTTTATCATTGCGTCGAGCAGACGGAAACTGTACACTTCCGGCTCCAGCTGGTTTTCAAACAAGACATTGAAGCTGCTGAATTCCGGATTCATGACGATAAGCGGGATCGAGATGCCCTCCTTGCGCAGTTCTTCTCCTTCGTCGGCAACGGCAACAGCCAGGTAGTCGCAACGATGTTCTTGCAGTGTCTTTGCCAGTTCATAGGAACCGGCTCCGTATCCGAAAGCCTTGACCATGCAGACCATTTTAGTTTCTGGCTTCAGCTTTGAGCGGTAATAGTTGAAGTTATGGACAACGGCATCCAGGTTCACTTCCAAGATCGTCTCATGCACTTTCTTTTCCAGCAGCTCGGATATACGTTCGAAATGAAATTGGCGGGAGCCTTTTATCAGGATCAATTCGTCTTTGAACTTTTTGAAAGACGGAGACTTGATGAATTCATCCGTTGTCAGGTAAAATTCTTTTTCGATATCGAAAGCACCTCCGTACTCTTTCAAGTCACGGCCGATACCGATAATGCGATCGATCTTCTTTCTGCGCACCAAGTCCGCAACTTTCTTATAAAGAGACTTCGGCAACGTTCCCGATTGCAGGATGTCTGAAAGGATTAGTGTGCATTTTAAATTCTTCTCTACGCGGCGGCTCTGTTGGAAGTCGAGGGCGATATCCAAAGAATTGATATCCGAATTATAGGTGTCGTTTATCAATAGGCAGTTGTTGATACCCTGCTTTACGTCCAAGCGCATGGCAACCGGTTCGAGGCGCTTGAATTTTTCGATATCGTTTACGCTTGTCGGTTTCAGATACAACATCACGGCCATACAGTGGATGGCGTTTTCGATAGAAGCGTCGTCCGTAAAAGGAATCGTGTATGTCCGGTCGAAACCTAAAAGCGTGCAGCGGATAATGGTTTCGGAATCCAGTTTCTTGATCGATTCGATATACAAAGGGGCTTCCGAGTCTGTCCGACTCCAAGTGATTGCTTTGTGGGACAGGCAGGCCGACTCGATGCAGTTGGCGATAAAAGCATCGTCGCCATCATAGATGATTGCTTCGCAGTCGTTGAACAACGTCAGCTTTTCTAGACATTTCTGCGTGGAAGAGATAAAGTTCTCCTGATGCGCTTCCCCTATGTTTGTGATTACGCCGATGGTTGGTGCGATGATCGGTTGAAGGCGTTCCATTTCGTCCGGCTGGGAAATGCCTGCTTCGAAGATGCCTAATGTATTTTTGTCGCTCATCTGCCATACCGACAGCGGAACCCCCAATTGCGAGTTGTAGCTCCGGGGGGAGCGGACGATGTTGAACTCGTTGTGCAATAATTGATAAAGAAACTCTTTTACAATCGTTTTCCCGTTGCTTCCCGTAATGCCGATTACCGGAATATTGAAACGTTTCCGGTGATGGGCCGCTAACTTCTGGAGTGCTTTCAGTGTATCCTTGACGACAAGGAAGTTTGCTTCAGGCATCGATTCGAACTCCGGTAAAAAAGTGCTGACTACGAAGTTGCGTACACGTAATTTATATAATCCTTGTATATAATTATGTCCGTCGTTGGTCTTTGTCTGGAGGGCAAAGAATAGACTTTGCTCGGGGAATGAAAGACGGCGGCTGTCGGTAAGCAATATACTGACAGGAGCGTCATATAATTTTGGGGCGTCAGCTCCAATTATCCCGGCGATTTCTTTAATTGAATATTCCATTCTTTTCTCTATAATTAAGTTTAGAACTTCTTTTTAATCATTTCGACTTCATTTGTCATATCAAAGTAAGGGAATTTCTCGTTAAGTCGTTCCATCTTTAACAAAGTTTGCGAGATGAATCGTTTATAGGCTTCGCTTTCCGGTTGAAACGGCTTGTGGTTAATGGCCTTTTGGATATCCTTCCATTCTTTAAAAATTGACAGCGAATCAGGTGAAAGCATGCTGCCTGTGAACCGTTCCCAGATATATTCGATCGCCGTGGTGGATGGATGCAGCATATCGTCGGCATAGAAACGGTACTCCCTCAATTCGTCCATCATGATTTCGTAAGCTGGGAAATAGGCGGTGTGTTCCGGGAATTCCTTTTGCAGAGCGTCGATGGCAAGCAGGAGGGTAGCTTTGCTGAGCTGGTTACCGTGTGCTCCGTCTTTCCAATGGCGGATCGGACTGACGGTGAAAAGTATCTTCAGCTCTGGATTCTGTTTCCAAAGCGATAGAAGCAGACTTTTCCATTCCGCTACGATTTCTCCTACGGTAAGTAACTGTCGGTCGAACATCTTTTCTGGCAGCCTATGGCAATTGGATACGACCTTTCCCGAACTTTTCAGCTTGTAGACCCATGCCGTGCCGAAAGTAAGGATCATCCGTTGGGCTTTCAGTATCGTGTCAGCGGAACTGAACAGTCGCCTATTGATGTTGGCTAAGCATTCCGTTTCCGAAGGTGAGGAAAAACGGCTGTGATGGCTGAAGCTATGATAAATCCCTTCATGCTGAAAAAGATCATCTCCTGTGAACTGTTCCGGCTGAAGTAACATGCGAATCGCTTCGGCTATGGATGAAGGATTATAAAGCGTACCGAATGGGTTCAAATCGGTCTTGAACTTGTTTCCCTCCAATTTTTTTCCTATGTTCTCGGCAAAGCAGGAACCAAGCAGAACCGTTTGCACCGTATAGGAAAATGTAAATGGGGTTTTGGGGATTGTGATGTGGGTGTAAAATTCCATATTGTATTTAATTGCCATATATTTATTCGTTTTTCAATCACTTCCTTTACAAGTTTATGCAACTTTTTTCAAATAGGTAAATTTTATCTCCTTTTCGAATTGGATATTTATCTGTGAGCATAAGCTGTCATTGTTTCGGACTTCGACACTTTTGGTTTAAACACATATAATCGCAAATTTGGCTTTTTACAGGTGGAAAGAAATAAAAAATGACAATTGACAACTAAAAGGCAGGCCTTTGATTGTCAATTGTCATTTTTTTGATCATTATGAGATGCCTGATTAATTGGCGATTATCAGTTAATTAAACTCTTTCCCATATTTCATCTGTGCATCGGCAACGAATTGTTTGATGCGTTGTTCGTCCTCTTTCTTGCAGATCAGGAGAACATTGCCGGATTCGGCCACGATGCAATCATTGATGCCCTGTATGACGGTGAGGCGTTTCGGATTGTCGAGGGCAACGATATTGCCGTTGCTTTCGTACATTATCGCTTCACTTTTTAGGAGCGCATTGTTTTGTTCGTCTTTCTTCGCCAGGTCAAACAGCGATCCCCATGTCCCGAGGTCGGCCCAGCCGAAGTCAACACAAAGCATATATACGTTGTCCGCTTTTTCCATGATCCCGTAGTCGATGGAGATATTCAGGCAGTAAGGGAAGTTCTCGGCGATGAAATCTCGTTCTTCCGCTGTGTTGAACTTTTCTTTGCCCAAATCGAAACGGAGGGAGATATCGGGGAGAAATTTGGAGAATGCTTCTAAAATGGTGTTGACGTTCCAGACGAAAAGACCGGAATTCCAGAAAAACTCGCCGCTCTCCATGAATACTTTTGCCAGTTCCAAATCCGGCTTTTCAGTAAAAGTCTTCACTTTCGTGAATTCGCCCAGCATGATATCGCTGCTTTGGATATATCCGTAGCCTGTTTCAGGACGGCTCGGTTTAATGCCTAACGTAACTAGTGCATTGTTGTCTTTTACGAAGTCGAGGCTTTTCTGCACATCTTTCAGGAAAATGTCCTCTTTCAGAATCAGATGATCGGAAGGTGCGACAACAATATTTGCATTCGGGTTGCAAGCTTTGATATGATATGCCGCATAAGCGATGCAAGGAGCTGTATTACGACGTGCCGGTTCCAATAATATCTGCGATTTTCCCAACTCTGGCAGTTGCTCTTTTACAAGTGAAGCGTATTGCTCATTTGTTACAATATAGATATTTTCGATCGGAATAATCTTGGAGAAACGATCGAATGTCATCTGTAGTAGCGACCGGCCTGTACCGAAAAAGTCAAGAAACTGTTTAGGGTAACTTTCTCTGCTGAAAGGCCAGAAACGGCTTCCGATCCCACCGCCCATGATAACGCAATAATTATCTTTCATGATGATCCAGGTTGTTTTTTTAGTTATACTCTTACAAAGTTAACGAAATATTCCGGGATTTCGTTTATCCATAAATCCTAAGAAGATATAAAATGAAAAAAAAGAGGAAAATGTTTGCAGGTTTAAAAATAATGTCTACCTTTGCAACGCAAATGAGAAACAAACTTACTCAAAGCAAATGCCCAGATGGCGGAATTGGTAGACGCGTTGGTCTCAAACACCAATGGATTCACTTCCATCCCGGTTCGATCCCGGGTCTGGGTACCAATAAACCCTGATAATCGACTGATTATCAGGGTTTTTCCTTTCTGTAAGGCGTACTAAATGTGTACTGAGCGACAAAAACAAGAATAGAGTGTACTTTTGTGGTTTTCATCCTTTCATCTTTATGATTTCTTAACTCTTATGCATTCTTTTCTGTCTTATTATTGCTGATGTTTTCTCGGAAAATGCGATTTCCACCTTATATTTGTATCTGAGAACAAAATTATATAAGGTACAGTTATGGAAAATCATATAGAAACCAATTTTAGAGAGATACAGAAGATATTAGATAGTGTTGCGTATCGCATGGCTATAAAACTAAAGTAGATGCACTATTTTTAAAGCGTGAATATCTGACACAGGCTCAGCTAAAGGATTATTTGCGGCAGGAAATTTTCCGTGTTACCGAAAATATAGTAGCCATTCAGCAAAAATACCGTGTCGTGCGTGATATTGTACAGGATATGGATGTTCCCGATTTTTTGTGGGAAAGCGGTTATTTTGAGGACTTAAACTCTAATGAGAGGAAAAAGTACATTGTTTTCCGCTGTTCTGATTTTGATATGGACGCATATTTGCATGAACCGTCTTGCTATGATGAACGACTTCCCTATTTTTCCATCATTGTTAGCCTTGTGGTACTTTCCAAGTATTTGTACTTTCTGCAAGAACAGGAAAGCAAATACTATACAGATTCTATTG
>OJIX01001050.1_pt1 | contig 9171 bp, 6 predicted proteins | sample 1595981 | NCBI WGS metagenome assembly OJIX01 (sample SAMEA4350138, study PRJEB24818) | metagenome | biome: human; feature: gut; material: faeces | place: Denmark | collected 2013-09 | reverse complement strand
TTTTTACCACTCTTTTTCTGGTCTGGGTCATTCCCCGCAATCGTGTCACTGGGGGGAGGTGTCTGTTTGACGCCTGAAAGACCCCTCTTTATTGGGCGTTAGAAAAAGGCATTTACCGGGAAATGTTTGGGCCTCGGTATGAAACACCGAATCGAACTTTTCCAGGTAAATGCCTTTTTCGAACGCCCAATAAGGCGGGTTCTTACGGTCGTAAATCAGCCACTCCGCCGTATTGACACGATAGCGGGTAATGCCCGAATCGGAAATCAGCGTTGTAACACCTTTAGTATCCATAACCGGCAATGAATCGCGTTCGGTAATGGCAGCTCCCATCTCTTTTTTACGTCCGGAACAGGAAGAAAATAAAAGAAGCATAACCATTACCCCGAGGGCAATGGTTATGCTCATATTCTTATGTCCGACCACGTGGGGTTGTAGCGACATATGCTTATCTGATGGTTGTAGACTCACCGATCCAACCGCCGATCGTGATACGGTCACCGGCTTTGTAACCCAACATAAAGAGGTCTTTAGCCTGCGGAGTATGACGCGCATACGTTGAAATCAGTTCATTAACTTTGTCTGTAACGCTCGGGTCTACAGCTTTAGCGCGTTGCAGCTTATCGATAACAACAAAATAAGTACATCTGTTCAAAGCGGGTTCGTCGCTCCAGTTAGGATTTGAACCGTACATTTGAGCCAGCAGGATGTAAGGCTCGCCGTAGCTTTCATTGAAGCTGATGGCTTTCTGAGCATAGCTTCTTGCCTGAGACAACTTCTTGGCCTGCCACAAAGCGGCAGCGGTAGCATAGGCCATTTCGGCTTTCTTCGCGTTATCGGTCTCCATACCCAGCGCTTCGTCGAAGTACTTCACAGCAGTGTCGTAGTCACCTTTCTTGTAGTACATATATGCTACGCCTACGGCAGCATCCGCACTCGGGTTAACACGATACAGATAGTCGGAAGCCTTGAAATACGCCTCGCTCTCATTACACTTCATCATCTTCAGGATGGTGATGGTCTTCTTCAGGAAAGCGGAGTCGGACTTGTTTTCCTCAACTTTAGGACCGTAGATATTCTGCAAGGACTCACAATCGGCTACACCGCTGTTCACGAACATAGCTACCAAATTGTCCTTGATTGTCTGCAACACGGCTTTTTTCTTAGCGTTATCCTCTGCCGCAATAGCATCGTCAGCGTACTGTGAAGCGTTGATATAATCCTGGAAGAATTGGTCTGTGTGATTAGTGTCGGCTTTTACTTTCTGCATGGACACATCTACAAAATAGTGCAATACGGCACCGTCAGATTCACCTTTAGCGGTTTCAGCGGATTCCTTCAACCATGCATAAGCCTGGTTCAAATCCGGAGCCGGTGAATATTGCAGATAATCCACGGCTTTTGTACCTAACGCAGACGCAACACTCGGTACACCCTTCATCTTCGTAGCAAATTCAGGAATATACTTCATTTTCTGGTCATGTACAGCCATCAATTCGTCAAACAGCTTCTTATACTCTGCAGAATTACGATCCTTAATCTGGCTCATCAAGCCGACGAGAATCTTTTGCGCATCGGTATAAGTGTAATATCTCAGTGTCGGACAATCTTTCAGAACTTCCATACAAGGGGCGTAAGCGTCCTTGAAATTTTTCGCTCTTACCGCCTCATGCGAGATACTACTATTGGCATTACAATCACTTTGTGCGAAAGTGCTGGTTACTCCACCCGAAAGGAGCAAAACAGCGACAAGCGTTTTAATTTTCATTGTATTTAAATTTTAGTTGTTATATTGTCTATTTTCACCATTCAACATTAATCGACTTTCCGTTTGAAGAACCAACGTTCGTTAAAAGTCACCCCGATGCAGACGCGCAATGTGTTTTCATTGAGAAACGCCGCTGTCTTGCCTTCGGTTCTTACATACTGCGCCGAGAGGCTCAATACGGAACGCGTACGCGGAATAGGAAGTCCGAAACCGGCAGTCACTCCATATTCATTGGCGGCACGCATGCCATTTATTTTGTAATATGGCTGGGAATAATAAGCTCCCAAACGGTATTTCACATGCGCCAAATAACTTCTTCCCAAAGGATTCGGCAGAAATTCGGCGCCTAAAGCTATCTTCGTACGATTGCAGAAAGCATTCTTCGCATTCATGTAAGTAACCGAACTCCATTTCTGGAAAGTAAAATCGGCGCCTACCGTCAAACGTTTGTCGTATACATAGCTGAGACCTATACCGAAACTCATCGGGCTGCCGAACGTAGCGACCGTGTCCCGGGTATTTATCGTAGCGCCCGTATTGCTGTCGCCCAGCTGGTCTTGCACGTACGAATCGTTACCCAAATCATGTCCCGGCGAGAATACCACTCCTAAAGTAGCTTCATGTTTTTTGCCGAACGCCTGCGTGTACTGCGCGCCGAAGTCCAGCTTATAGCTTTGTATGGACGTACCCGTCACCGTAGTCAGCGGCAAGGTAGACGAGTTGTTCGGGAATGTCATGGCTCTCGTATGCGTTATATCCCCCCAAAGATACGAAATGTTCGCGCCAACGGAAAGATTTTTAAATATTTTAAATCCGGCCCCCAAATATAACTGGTGCAGTCCGCCGTCTCCGTAATATTGCAACGCGCTGGACTGTGAAGGATAATTCGCGTCTTCCCGATATTCTCCCATGCTATATCCCACATTGGAATAAGGCAGCAGTCCCAAACTCATGGCCGCCCATTTACCCAGGCGAAATTGCATTGTAATATAGTCGAAACTGGAGTTTTTGGCATTTTGCTTCACCGTACCGTTACTGAAGTTCGTGTTCTGCAAAGAGATACCGCCGTCAAAAATAAAAGTAAGCGAATCTATCGCCGTATAGGATGCCGGATTAGCGAAATTCACCTGGTATTTATCCCGTAATCCGTATGCAATACCACCCATGGCTTTGCTATTACCTGAACCTTGGTCTGCCAATTGTCCGTATCCGTATCGTGTATAGGGAGAATTCGTATTATTTTGAGCGATTGCCGCTCCGGACAACATCATGAGCAAGAACACCAAGAGTGTTTGTCTATATCCTATCATTATTATAGTTTAAAATTCTATTTAATCCTTTCAACACTAAAAATCTGTCTGCAAAGATGATACTTTTTAAGTTTGTATCAAAAGAAAAATCATCGCCGCCCGTTAAAAAAACCAAAAGTTCAGGATATTTATGCTTCATGGCCATTATGTAGCCCGAAATTTCATATTCCATGCCTTTCAGCACTCCTTCGCGCATTGCCGTATCGGTATCCTTACCCAGCGGCAGCCGCCGCCCTTCGCGTGACACCAGCGGAAGCCGCCCTGTCAGCTTGTGAAGTGCTTTAAAGCGCATTTGCACACCCGGCGAGATATTCCCGCCATGATAGCGGCCGGCGGCATCTACAAACTCATAAGTGATGCAAGTTCCGGCATCTATCACCAGAATATCCTTTCCGGGAAATTGTTCATAGGCGCCCACCACAGCCGCCATACGGTCGTACCCCAATGTCTCGGGAGTTTCATACAGGTTCTCTACCGGAAGCGATGTTGTTTCATTCAGCCACAACAGCGGAACGGGCAAACGCGCCAATTGCGCCGACACTTGCTCATTCAGATCGATAACGGTAGCCGCAATGGCTTTCTCAACGGCATATTTCGCGCAGATATCCGGCAGATTTTCAAGCGTTTGATTGGAATCGTAGAACACCTCGACGATGTCCTTGTCTTTAAACACCGCTATCTTTGCAACGGTATTGCCTATATCGATTATAAGATTCATTCTGCATATATTTAAAGCGGGGCAAAGATAGCACTTTTTTCGATTGTTTTACATGCGCGTTACACTAAGTTTACAGGTTTTCCCTTATATATAACCACGCATAAATCTTAGGCTCGCCCGTATGCGCGCATTATCTTTTCTTTTTATTTCCGAAAAATCGCCGATGTTATCACGATTGACAGAGGAGGGTATACCCCCCTCCGCATATACGGCGATTTTTATAGTACTTGAAAAAAGTTTTTCACCACAGTGGAAATCCGTTATGACGTACATCAAAAAACGGTTTGGGTATAGTGCGAAAAGAAACGGGATGCAGATGTAAAAAAGACGAAAGGAGTGTCCGCAATAATTGCCGTTTTAAGATTTAAAGCGTATCTTTGTAACGAATTACAAGATATGACCCCGATTCAAATCAGTGATAATAAAAAAAAGACAAATGAAATTCTCCTTACCGGCTTTCCGCATACTTATTTTTCTTTTCCTCTGCCTGCCTTTCATCGCCGTGCAAGCGCAAGAACACAAAAGAGACACTCCGGATTCCATACGCATCAGCCTGCTGACATGCGCCTCGGGCGAAGAAATATACTCCCTTTTCGGACATACCGCCATACGATACGAAAACCATACGCGCGGCATTGACGCCGTATTCAATTACGGCATCTTCAACTTCAACGCGCCGAACTTCATTCTCCGTTTCGCTTTGGGTGAAACGGATTATCAGTTGGGTGTCAACAGTTACGAACGGTTTGCCGCCGAATATCACTATCTGGAACGCGATGTCTGGCAACAAGAGCTGAACCTCACCCCGCAGGAAAAAGAGAGGCTGATAGCCTTGCTCGAAGAAAACTATCGCCCCGAAAACCGGGTATACCGTTACAATTTCTTTTACGACAACTGCGCCACCCGCCCACGCGACTTAATAGAAAAATCCATTGACGGGAGCCTGCAATATGCTGACAATATGACCGATACGAACACCGGTACATCCTTTCGCGACTTGTTGCACAAATACAGCGAGGGACATCCCTGGTCGCGTTTCGGCATGGACTTATGCATGGGCAGCCAGGCTGACGAAATCATCAACCGCCGACTGATGATGTTTGTCCCTTTCTATGTACAAGACTACTTCAATCAAGCCCGTATTGTAAACAAAGACGGACAAGCACGTCCTTTGGTACTGAATGAAGAGAAAATAATAATGACCGGAAGCGAAGAAGCGGAACAGCCTTCCGACGGCTTCACCCCGATGCAGGCCGCTTTACTCCTGTTTATACTGACCGCGGCCGCCACCATCTACGGAATACGCCGGAAGAAAACGCTTTGGGGAATTGATTTGGCACTGTTTTTTGCCGCCGGAACGGCGGGATGTATATTGGCGTTCCTCGCCCTGTTCTCCCAACACCCTGCCGTCAGCCCCAATTATCTGCTGTTTGTATTCCACCCGCTACATCTTTTCTGCCTGCCATGCATGCTGAACAGAGTGCGAAAAAGGAAAAGAAGCCGCTATATGCTGGCAAACTTTATAGTTTTAACACTTTTTATATTGCTTTGGCTCGTAATACCGCAAAGATTTCCGTTAGCAGTATTACCTTTGGCACTTTGTTTGCTGATACGTTCTGCAAGCAACCTAATTCTCACATACGATAAGAAATAATGAAGAAAGGACTGATAACTTCCATACTCGCGCTGACATTCGGCAGCCTGCAAGCCCAGCCGTTGCCACCATCTCCGAAGCTCGTGGTGACGCTGACAATAGACCAACTGCGCACGGACTACATGGAAGCATTCTCGTCATTGTATGGAGAAAGGGGCTTTAAACGGCTGTTAAGGGAAGGGAAAGTGTTCCGCCAGGCGGAATATTCTTTCAACGTCACCGACCGCGCCTCGGCCATCGCCGCTTTTTATACGGGTACCACACCGTCTATGAACGGCATCATAGCCGAACGTTGGTTCGACCCGAAAACCTTGCGTCCCAGGAATTGCGTAGACGATTCAGCCTTCATGGGTAACTATACCGACCAGAACACCGCCCCTACACAACTGCTGACTTCCACTTTTGCCGACGAACTTAAAATAGCCACCAAAAACGCCGCATTGGTATATTCCATCGCCCCCTTCCGTGATGCCGCCGTCCTTTCGGCAGGACATAGCGGCAACGGCGCGTTCTGGCTGAACCATAAAACCGGCAAATGGTGCGGTACAACCTATTACGGCGAATATCCCTGGTGGCTGAGCCAATACAATGACGGACAATCACCCGACTTCCGCATCAAGGAAATGGAGTGGAACCCTCTCCACCCCGTCACAAGCTATACATTCCTGCCCGAATGGCGTACCATCCCTTTCAAATACAAGTTCGAAACAGAAAAGGACAATAAATACCGCCGGTTGATAACCAGCCCGCTCATCAACGATGAAGTGAACCGTGTGGCGGAAGATTTACTGGATAAAAGCAATATCGGCAAGGACGAAATAACGGATTTGCTTGCAATCACCTATTATGCAGGCAACTACAATCACCGCAGCACGCAAGAGTGCGCCATGGAAATGCAAGACACCTACGCCCGCTTAGACCAAAGCATCGCTCATCTGCTGGATATGCTGGAACGCAAGGTGGGTCTGCAAAACGTGCTGTTGTGCATCGCCTCTACGGGATATACCGACCCGGACGGAGCAGATATAGGCATCTACCGTATTCCCGGCGGAGAATTCTATCTGAACCGTTGCGCCACTTTGCTGAACATGTACCTGATGGCGACTTACGGTGAAGGACAATACGTAGAAGGCTATTATAATCAACAGATATATCTCAATCATAAATTAATAGAAGAGAAGCAGTTGAATCTTGCCGACATGCAGCAAAAGTCGGCAGAATTTCTGGTACAGTTCAGCGGAGTAAACAAGGTATATTCCGCCTACCACTTGCTGTTGGGCTCCTGGTCGCCGCAGATAGAGCGCATACGCAACGGCTTTCACCGCCACCGCTCCGGCGATTTGATTATCGAAGTTCTGCCGGGCTGGACTGTCATGCAGGAAAACAGCAATGACAACCGCGTGGTGCGTGCCGCCGCCATACCCGCCCCCCTCATACTTCTCGGTAAAGGAATAAAGCCGGAAATAATCCGCATGCCGGTCGCCGTAGACCGCGTTGCTCCCACCCTGTCAAGCGCGATGCGCATTCGCGCTCCCAATGCGTGCACAGCCACACCGCTCAATTATTGATAAAGGCCGGTACAGAGAGCTGCAGAGTTTTATATTTCCGTAAAACTCCTTATCCCCCGCGGCAACCCCTTAAAATAATCAGTGTAACTTTACGTTATCTGTTGCAAAATCAGTAACTTTGCACGCCATATAAACTTAGTAAATAATAATAAAAACAAATATATAATGGGATTTAATGAATTTTTAAGCTCGATTTTCGGCAACAAAGCCACCCGCGACATGAAAGAGATAAAGCCGTGGGTAGACAAGGTAAAAGCCGCATATCCGGAAGTAGCCGCATTGGACAACGATGCCCTGCGCACCAAAACCGAAGAATTGAAGGCATACATCCGCAACTCGGCAACAGAACAACGCGCCAAAGTGGAAGAACTGAAAGCAAGCGTTGAGAGCATCGAACTGGAAGAACGCGAAGAAGTCTTCGCTCAAATAGACAAGATAGAAAAAGAAATACTGGATATCTACGAAAAAGCATTGGACGAGGTATTGCCCGTCGCTTTCTCCATCGTAAAGGAAACCGCCAAGCGCTTCTCCGAAAACGAAGAAATCGTAGTAACCGCTACGGAATTCGACCGCCATCTGGCCGCTACCAAAGATTTTGTACGTATCGAAGGCGATAAGGCCGTTTATCAGAACCACTGGGTAGCCGGCGGTAACGACACGTTATGGAACATGGTGCACTACGACGTACAGTTGTTTGGCGGCGTGGTACTGCACAAAGGCAAGATTGCGGAAATGGCAACCGGTGAAGGTAAGACTCTGGTGGCTACCCTACCCGTATTCCTCAACGCACTGACCGGAAACGGCGTGCATGTGGTAACCGTAAACGACTATCTGGCAAAACGTGACTCCGAATGGATGGGCCCGCTTTATATGTTCCACGGTTTGAGCGTGGATTGTATCGACAGACACCAGCCCAACTCCGACGCACGCCGTCAGGCTTATCTTGCCGACATTACTTTCGGTACGAACAACGAATTCGGTTTCGACTACCTGCGCGACAATATGGCTATCAGCCCGAAAGACCTCGTACAGCGTCAGCACAATTACGCCATCGTGGATGAGGTCGACTCGGTATTGATTGACGACGCCCGTACTCCGCTGATTATCTCAGGCCCGGTTCCCAAAGGCGACGACCAGCTTTTCGAGCAACTCCGTCCGCAAGTGGAACGTCTGGTGGAAGCACAGAAGAAACTGGCCACGCAATACCTTGCCGATGCCAAACGCCTGATAGCTTCAAACGACAAGAAAGAACAGGAAGAGGGTTTCCTTGCATTATACCGCAGCCATAAATGTTTGCCGAAGAACAAGGCGTTGATTAAGTTCCTCAGCGAGCAGGGTATCAAAGCCGGCATGCTCAAGACCGAGGAAATCTACATGGAGCAGAACAACAAGCGTATGCACGAGGTTACCGACCCGCTGTATTTCGTAATCGATGAAAAGCTGAACAGCGTAGACCTGACCGACAAGGGTGTAGACTTGATTAGCGGCAACTCCGAAGATCCCACATTCTTCGTGCTTCCCGACATCACCGCCCAACTCTCCGAGCTGGAAAATGAAAAGAGCCTGACGGACGAGGAACGCCTTGCCAAGAAAGACGCCCTTATGACTAACTTCGCCATCAAGAGCGAGCGTGTACATACCATCAACCAGTTGCTGAAGGCTTACACCATGTTCGAGAAAGACGACGAGTATGTGGTAATCGACGGTCAGGTGAAGATTGTGGACGAGCAGACCGGACGTATCATGGAAGGCCGCCGTTACTCCGACGGTTTGCACCAGGCCATCGAAGCCAAAGAAGGCGTGAAGGTGGAAGCCGCCACACAGACTTTCGCGACGATTACCTTGCAGAACTACTTCCGTATGTATCACAAGCTGTCCGGTATGACCGGTACTGCCGAAACGGAAGCAGGCGAGCTTTGGGACATCTACAAACTGGATGTAGTCGTTATCCCGACCAACCGCCCCATTGCCCGTAACGACATGAACGACCGCGTTTACAAAACCAAACGCGAAACATACAAAGCCGTTATCGAAGAAATCGAGAAGATGATAGAAGCCGGACGCCCTGTTCTGGAGCGCACCACTTCCGTTGAAATCTCCGAAATCTTGAGCAAGATGTTGACCATCCGCAAAATCGAGTACACCGGATTGAA
>OJIX01001047.1_pt1 | contig 9178 bp, 9 predicted proteins | sample 1595981 | NCBI WGS metagenome assembly OJIX01 (sample SAMEA4350138, study PRJEB24818) | metagenome | biome: human; feature: gut; material: faeces | place: Denmark | collected 2013-09 | reverse complement strand
GATAAAGGAAAGACATGTCCCAGATAGAAGCGGTATTTTTCGACTGCGACGGTACGCTGGTCGATAGCGAGGTCATTTGCTCTCGCGCCTATGTCACGATGTTCAGGGAATTTGGCATTCACGTTGACCTGGAAGAGATTTTTACCCGTTTTAAAGGCGTAAAACTCTACGAAATCATCGACATCATCAGTAAAGAACAGGGCGTGACGATGGTCCAGGCCGATGCCGAACACGTTTACCGCGCAGAAGTAGCACGTCTGTTTGATACCGAACTTGAGGACATCGCAGGAGCGAACGAATTGCTGGCAAGCATTAACGTGCCGATGTGCGTCGTCTCTAACAGTCCGGTCAGCAAAATGCAGCATTCGCTTGGTAAGCTCAACATGCTGCACTACTTCCCGGAAAAACTGTTCAGCGGCTATGATATCCAGCGTTGGAAGCCCGATCCGGCATTAATGTTCCATGCGGCAAAAGCGATGAATGTGAACGTTGAAAACTGCATTCTGGTCGATGACTCCAGCGCCGGTGCGCAATCAGGGATAGATGCCGGAATGGAAGTGTTTTACTTCTGCGCTGACCCGCACAATAAACCGATCGTTCACCCGAAAGTCACCACCTTTACCCATCTTTCGCAATTACCGGAACTGTGGAAGGCGCGTGGTTGGGATATTACGGCATAGTTATTCACACTCCCTTCACTTACTCCACTTAAATTGGCACGCAAAGGTAAGTAAAGGGAGTTTGATATGTCTGTTTCACGTCGGGTAATTCATCACGGACTGTATTTTGCGGTTTTAGGGCCGTTAATTGGTGTTCTGTTTCTTGTCCTCTACATATTCTTCGCAAAAGAACCGCTGATTCTTTTGGTAATAATACAGGTACTTCCATTGTTTCTCTTAATGTCGATAACTACGGGAGCTATTCCTGCAATGTTAACTGGCGTAATGGTCGCCTGTCTGCCGGAAAAGATCGGGTCACAGAAACGTTATCGTTGTCTGGTTGGCGGCATAGGTGGAGTCGTTATCACCGAGATCTATTGCGCTGTTATCGTACATATTAAGGACATGGCTTCCTCAGCGTTGTTTGAAAACATTCTTTCTGGTGAAAATCTCGTTGTCCGCATCATCCCAGCATTGCTGGCAGGCGTAGTGATGAGCAGAATCATTACACATCTACCCAGATTGGATATTTCATGTCCTGAAACAGACTCTTTAAGCTAAGCGGAATGCTTTATCTATTTGTCATTAAATGTTGGAGAACAGGCCGGAGCGTAATTCACACATCCGGCCTTATTTTTAAGCTTAACCGAGCGCTAATTCTGCGGCAGCGGCTTTATCAGCGATGACTATCAGCGAAGGGTGCAACTGCAATACGGAAGCAGGAACATCTTCGGTAACCGGACCTTGCAGAACATTTTTCAGTGCCTGCGCTTTACCCGCGCCACTGACAATTATCAGCAAGTTTTTCGCCGCCATGATGCTTTTCGGCCCCATCGTCACGTAGCTGTCAGGCACTAATGAAAAGTCGCCGCCCAACTCGCCATGCGCCACAATATCAACCATCTCTCCCTGGATCGGGAACTCCACGGTTTGCTCATGGAAATGGGTCGTATTTGGCAAATTGCCACAAAAATGACCATCTGCACCTAATCCCAGCACCACCAAATCCAAGCCGCCTTCACGCGCCAGTTTCTGATCATGCTCGCGGTAGTTATCAATAGTGAGCTTCTGGATATTATCTTCTTTGATCCCTGCAGGGGTGAAAAACAGATTACGCAGATTGGTAATCGTTACGCCTTCTCCCTCTTTGCCGCGAAATGGAATTTCATCGAAATTGTAGAAATAGCAGTTATCGTACCAGGGCTTACCTTTTACCAGAGTGGTGAGGTATTCGTACATGCCTTTGGGCGTGCTCCCGGCAGTAATTGCCAGGTTAACACGGCGCTTCTTCGACATATAACCAAGCAGATGATGTGCCGCGACACGGCTCATTTCCTGGTAATCTTCGGTAATGATCAATTTCATCTTAATGCCTTATTTTATTTAAATAATTTCTGTACAAAGGCTGCATAGGCTGGTCGCCAGACATCCATTTCATGGTTCAGACCGGGATATTCCTGGTAATCAAACTTAATTTTTTTCTGCTCAAGCTCAGTTTTCAGCCCGGCGATATCCTTGCCGGTTACAACATCTTTATCCCCCACAACCACAGTAAAATTACGTAGTTGCTGGTTAATAGCTGCCGGATCGTTCAGCCGGGCAGCGACCCCTTCATCTGGTACGGTCGTCGTGGTAACACCACTGAATGTGGCCAGCCAGCCAAAGCTTTCCAGATGATTCATTCCCGATACCAGTGCCTGATACCCACCTTGTGAAAGCCCTGCCAGTGCGCGACCATCGGCATCTTTACGGACATTAAAACGCTTGCTAATCAGCGGGATAATATCGTTCATCAGTTCGCGATCTGCCGCTTTAGCATTTAACGGATAAAAGACTTTACGTCTCTCCTGAGGAACGAAATCTTCGGGAATAATGCCCTTCGCATCGGTTTCGGTATCCGGGATCACCACCAGCATCGGTTTAATTTTCCCTTCAGCCAGCAGGTTATCCATGATTTGCGGGATACGCCCCTGATCAATAGCGGAACGTCCGGTATCACCAAAGCCGTGATAGAAATAGAGCACTGGCAAAGGCTCGCCTATGCCGGTGTATCCTGGCGGGGTCCAGACATACATCTGACGTTCGGATTGCAATGCGTTGGAGTGGTAAGTTATGGCGATCAAATCACCATGCACAACAGAACGTGTATCCAGATAACTGCCCGGTACCAGAATCATACTGGAGTTAATCTGACGCTGAGGCTTAGTCATTGCCGTGCCTGTATCAATGCTGCGTACACCATCAACATTGAAAAAATACTCGTACAGATTGCCTTTCAGGACAGGCGTGCGCCACGACCAGACTCCCGCTTCATCTTTGGTCATCGGGTGAATATTGTCCGGAACCGGAACACCCACCACTACGGAGACATTTTTTGCCCCAGGGGCAAAGTAGCGAAAGGTCACGCTGTTATCGGTATTGACCTGAGTCACATACTGTTTCACCGGAATAGTGGGTGCCGGGCTGGCTGGCATATCCGCTGCTATGGCCCATTGAGCAGAAATACCGCTAGCAATAGCCAGCGTTAAAGCAGCAATTTTTATATTCATCGTAATATTCCTTTTATTAAGTTCCATTACCACCAGATTTCAGCCTGGGCACCGACAGCAAACTGGTCGTCTTTATTGTCTTCAAAGGTGAAGCCATCCAGTTCATTTTCCAGAGCTTTGATATACGTAGCGTAGAAACGAATTTCCGGGCGCGAGGTCAACATACTGGTATTGACTTTAAAGGTATGGAAGAGCGTGGTTTTATAACCAGATTCATTATATTTATTGCTATTCGCATCTTTGTTTTGCTGGGTGAAATAGCCCAGTTCAACACCTGTCTGGTTATATTGGTCCCAAATATAGGCCGGGCGAACAACCGCACGAATAGATTCGAAATCAGAATGTGCGCCTGTTTCGTAGCTATAAATATCGTTACCGAAGGAGTAAACAATCGCGTTAGCCACAATAAAATGATCGCCGATATAAGCTTCGCCCTGCGAAGTCAGACGAACTGCAGTTCCGCCTGTATGATCACCATAATAACGACCATTAAAGGTAGTAAATGGACTTGCACCAGCATAACGACCAAAGTTACTGGCGATAGAGTTATTCGCAACCAGCCGGAGTATTCGTTACCAAAGCGGCCCAGAGAACCAATTGCCCATGATTTAGGTGAACCATGAGAGGCTGTTCCCCAACCAGAACGGTAGTAGCCGTTGTAACTAAAGCCGATTTCATCTTTCACAAATTTACTGAAATCTTTCAGAGTCATGGAAGAATAAATCGAGCCTGTCTCACTGGCATTTTTCTCTTCATTTTTAACCAGTACAGCATCAGGCTTTGCGGCACGACTGGTCGGGAATGGATTGGCGGCATACCCTTGATCATTCGTACTTACGCTACGATTCACCGTCGCTGGCGTATACTTTTTCTTCTCTTCATCTTTATATTTTTTCAGTTCGCTTTGCGTTTCTCTTAACGCCTTTTCTAATAGCTCAAGGCGTTGTTCCACTGTTAATGATTCAGCCAATGATTGTGCGGAAAAGGCTAACGGTGCCATTAATAAGATGGCAGAGGTAATAATATTTCGTCTAAACATAATATCCCTTTATGGTGCAAAGAAAGAATTAATGCATCGCATCCAGACTGTTCTGAATGCGACGATAATTAAGGTGCTTTATTGGTTATTTTTTTAATGATAGCCCCCGAGTTTTGATCACTTCTGCATACCATCCGAAGCTTTTCTTGCGTGTTCTTGTGAGGCTTCCTTCGCCATTATCATCACGATCCACATAAATAAAGCCGTAGCGCTTAGACATTTGTGAATGAGATGCACTGACTAAATCAATTGGCCCCCAACTGGTGTACCCCATAATATCCACACCATCGGCAATCGCTTCATTTACCTGTACCAGGTGATCGTTTAAATAGGCAATTCGATAATCGTCCTGTATCGAACCATCCACTTCAACGCTGTCTTTTGCGCCTAATCCGTTCTCGACAATAAATAACGGTTTTTGATAACGATCCCAAAGCGTATTTAACAGAATCCGTAATCCAACCGGATCAATTTGCCACCCCCACTCTGAACTTTTCAGATGCGGATTTGGGATCATATTCAGTATGTTGCCCTGCGCATTTTTATTAATGCTTTCGTCGTGGGAAACACAACCGGTCATGTAATAACTAAAAGAGATGAAATCTACGGTATGTTTTAAATCTTCTGCGTCACTTTCAGTCATCTCAATGGTGATATTGTGGTCGCGGAAGAAACGCTGCATATAGCCGGGATACTGACCACGCGCCTGAACATCACCAAAGAACATCCAGCGCCGGTTCTCTTCCATGGCCTGCAACATATCCTGTGGCTGGCAGGTGAGGGGATAAACCAGCCCACCGAGAAGCATATTGCCAATTTTCGCTTCGGGGATCAGGCTATGACAGGTTTTAACTGCCCGCGCACTGGCAACCAGTTGATGATGGATCGCCTGATAAACTTCCGCCTCGCCACTCTCTTCTGCCAGCCCCACGCCCGTGAATGGCGCGTGTAATGACATGTTGATTTCATTAAATGTCAGCCATAACGCAACTTTATGTTGGTAGCGGGTAAAGACCGTGCGTGCGTAATGCTCGAAGTGATCGATGACCGCCCGATTAGCCCAACCGCCGTAGTTTTTCACCAGCCCATATGGCATTTCGTAATGGGATAACGTTACCAGCGGCTTGATCCCCGCCTGCGCCATTTCATCAAACAGCCGCTCGTAAAATGCTAACCCCGCTTCATTCGGTTCGGCTTCATCGCCCTGAGGAAAAATTCGCGCCCAGGCAATGGAAATACGCAGACAGGTGAAGCCCATCTCGGCAAATAACGCGATATCTTCCGGGTAACGGTGATAAAAATCGATGGCGACATCTTTGATATTCTCTTTCCCCAGGATGCGCGGTTCCATTTTTCCCATTACGCCATGAGGCTGTAAATCTGAGGTCGTGATCCCTTTGCCATCTTCCTGCCAGGCGCCTTCCATCTGATTGGCAGCTGTTGCACCACCCCAAAGAAATGTTTCTGGAAATGCTTTCATAATTAACTCCTTTTATCGTTAGCGAATGATGGATAACAGCGGCTCACCAGCGTTTATCTGCGCCGTGCCGTGGGGCAATACGTCCGTAAAATCATCGCTATTACTGATTAATACCGGCGTCGTCAGATCAAATCCGGCCTCGCGAATAGCAGGGATATCAAAAGAAATCAGCCGATCGCCTGTATTGACCTTGTCACCCACGTTGACGTGAGCGGAAAAGAATTTGCCGTCCAGTTTTACGGTGTCGATACCGACATGAATCAGGATCTCCACGCCATCATCTGACTCAATGCCGATGGCATGTAATGTGGCGAACAACGAAGCAATTCGACCCGCCACCGGAGAACGCACTTCACCAACAGAGGGCAGAATGGCAATACCTTTACCCAACAGGCCGCTGGCAAACGTGGTATCAGCGACGTGAATGAGCGGCACAATATCTCCCGTCATCGGTGAACAGATACCGCCCTGCTCATGTGTAATAACCTCTGGTTTTTTCTCTTGCTGGGCAACTTGCGCTGGCTGACTCTTAGCGGTGATGAAATGAAACATCACCGTACCGACAAATGCGCAACCGATGGCAATGACACCGCCAATAACGCTGGCCCATACGGTGAAATCAATCCCCGTTGACGGGATGGTTTGCATGAAGGTGAAAATACCTGGCAAACCAAAGGAGTAAACTTTCGTTTGCGCGTAGCCAATGATGGTGGCCCCCAATGCCCCACTTATGCAGGCGATAACGAAGGGGTACTTACGCGGCAGATTGACGCCATATACCGCTGGTTCGGTGATACCAAACAAACCTGTCAACGCCGCTGATCCCGCCACCACTTTTTTCTGTGCATCGCGTTCGCAGAGGAAGACGCCGAGCGCCGCCCCGACTTGCGCCATAATGGCGGGCATTAACAGCGGGATCATGGTGTCGTAGCCCAGCACGGTGAAGTTATTGATAATTAAAGGTATCAAACCCCAATGCAGACCGAACATCACAAAGATTTGCCAGAAGCCGCCCATTACCGCGCCTGCAAATGCAGGAACCGCCTGATAAAGCCAGAGATAACCGGCAGCAATCAGTTCACTTATCCAGGTTGATAGCGGCCCCACCAGCAGAAATGTGATGGGCGTGATGACCATCAGACATAGCAAGGGTGTGAAGAAATTTTTGATTGCCGAAGGTAACCACGCATTAAGTCGGCGTTCCAGAATGCTGCACAACCAGGCAGAAAAAATAATGGGAATAACCGATGACGAGTAATTCAACAATGTGACCGGAATACCCAGGAAATCCAGCCCCAGCGCATCCACTTTTTGCCCGTTCTCGAAGGCAGTCAGAATTAATGGATGCACTAACGCTCCGCCAATCACCATGGCAGTAAATGGATTGCCGCCGAAGCGTTTCCCTGCGGTGTAGCCCAGGATTATCGGGAAGAACCAAAACAAGGCATCACTGGCGCTAAATAAAATTAAATAAGTACCACTTTGTTCGGTCGCCCACTGAAAAGTGAGTGCCAGAGCCAACATACCTTTCAGGATCCCGGTTGCCGCCATCAAACCGATCAGAGGCGTAAAAATACCTGAAATAACATAAACAAAGCGGTTTAACAGATTATCTTTATCATCATTTTCCGGTGCCTGTTGCGCTTTTTCGCCAAGGCCTGCCACGCTGTTAACCGCCAGGAAGACATCGGCCACATGGTTACCTATGACAACCTGAAACTGGCCACCGCTTTCCACCACCATAATAATACCGGGGGTCTTTTTCAGTACCTCAGCTTGCGCTTTGCTTTCATCCTTTAACTTAAAACGTAATCGCGTTGCACAATGCATCAGACTCACAATGTTATCTGCGCCCCCGACTCCTGCGACTATTGTTCTGGCTAACTCCGTCATAACTTGCCCTCTACCGCTTTGCGGCAAAACTCCAAAAAAAAAACCTGAAAAAAACGGCCTGACGTGAATCAAGCAATTTTTTTCAGGTTTTGCCCGCTTAGTGCGGTAACAATCCTTTATTCAGTAATAATATTTCAGTGTTCTTTGCGCACGCGCTCTATATTTATGGCTAAAAACATAATCTCTGCAGGTGAGATTTTACGTTGATACTGCAAACCAATAAAAATGGCGATCCGCTCCGCACATTGCCATGCTTGCGGGTAATTTTGCTTTACTGCTTGTTGTAATGATTCATCACTATCGTTAATCGATGCATGTTCAAGAATACGCCAGGATAAAAATTTCAGATGCGTAACCAGTCGCTGATAACTCAAGCTTTCTTCCTGGTAATTAAGGCTGAACTGAAATTTTATTAATTGCAGCATTTCTCGCATTAATTGCGTGACACCTGCAACATCCTCCATATTTCCGCTCATTTGGGCACTGACCAGATGCATGGCAATAAAGCCCACTTCATCTTTCGGTAACTGCACGCCCAACCGTTTATCAATAATGGTTAACGCTTCTTCCCCTAGCTGGAACTCTTTCGGGTAAAGTCGCTGGATATCCCACAGCAGCGGGTTGGGCAGTAGCACGTTTTGCTGAAAGCGTTTAATCGCAAACTGGCAATGGTCAGTTAGCGAGATATAAATACTGTCCTGCAACTTTCCCAGACGCTCCTGCGCCAGAGAGATAATACGATCACAGGTTGCCATCACCTCAAGAGGCATATGACTTAAGAGTTCGCTTAATCGCCCGTTCAGTTCATGAATGCTCAAGGCATACTCTTTTTCTATTCCACTTGAGTTAATTCTTTCGCCTGGGCGTTTTTGAAAGCCAATTCCGCGCCCCATGACGACTTTTTCCCGCTGTTGATCATCAATAACCACCACAACATTATTGTTGAGAATTTTGGTGATTTGCATGTTCATAGCAAGGACCTTTTTTATAAACAAAAAAACCCGACTTCACCAGTATTCTCTGGTTATGTCAGGTTTTGCCTGCGAATGCAGTAACAATCCAGTCATTAATTAATGGTTTTTATAACGAACATCCAGGTTCGAAAATTAATTTAGTTGCGTGCAGAGAAAATAGCAATGCTCTATTTATAAAAGTATGACCATGCTCGCAGTTATTAATTTTGTGTAATTTTAGGATTTTATAAAGTTATATATAACAAATCCCAATAATTAAATTATTGGGATTTACTTGGTGAATTATTTATCGCTATCTTTTTCTGCCAGCAGTTTATCGAGCTCGTCACCACCGACGTGACGGAAATCCTGCCCCTTCACGTAGTAGAAGATAAACTCACAAATATTCTGGCAGCGGTCGCCAATACGTTCGATAGAACGCGCACAGAATAACGCGGTAAGTACGCTCGGAATGGTACGCGAATCTTCCATCATGTAGGTCATCAGTTGACGAACAATACCTTCGTACTCCTGATCGACTTTTTTATCTTCACGATAAATACGTACCGCTTCGTCAATGTCCATCCGCGCGAACGCGTCCAGCA
>OJIX01001046.1_pt1 | contig 9189 bp, 6 predicted proteins | sample 1595981 | NCBI WGS metagenome assembly OJIX01 (sample SAMEA4350138, study PRJEB24818) | metagenome | biome: human; feature: gut; material: faeces | place: Denmark | collected 2013-09 | reverse complement strand
TTAAGAGGTTTTTTCATAATATTTATTTAAGGTTAGAATTAGGTTAACATGAATCAATTTATTATTTCTTTCGTAGGCCACTCGTGAGAGCAGCTTACGGGGAAGTAATAAAAAGGGAAGTAAAAATTAAGGAATACCGCTTAATCCATAAATCAGAATTCATAAATTCATTAACATAGTATCACGAATGAACACATTATTCAAAAAGCTATTTACGCTTACCGCATTTTCTTTTGCATTACTGCCTGTACAGTATGCCGTTCATGCCCAATGCAAAAATTCCATAGATGAAAACATCTATAAAGAGTTGCCTTTCAATATGCCAAAGGTTGAGCAGCCGTCATTTCCGGATTATACAGTCAGTATCCTGCAATTCGGAGCAAAAGGCGACGGAACTACCTTAAACACAAAAGCGATTAATGACGCCATTAAAGCCGTCAACGCAAAAGGCGGCGGTAAAGTAGTCATCCCGGAAGGATTATGGCTGACAGGCCCTATCGAGTTATTAAGCAATGTCAACTTGTATACCAAAAAGAATGCCTTGGTGGTCTTTACAGATGATTTTAATGCCTATCCTATTCTCGAAACATCATTTGAGGGTCTGAACACCCGCCGTTGCCAGTCACCTATCTCCGCACGCAACACAGAAAACATAGCCATCACAGGTCATGGCGTGTTCGACGGTTCGGGTAACAGCTGGCGTCCGGTGAAGAAAAGCAAACTGACCGCCAGTCAATGGGATGCGCTCGTTAAATCAGGCGGTGTGGTAGACAAATCGATATGGTATCCTACAGCTGGTTCGCTAAAGGGAGCATTGGCCTGCAAGAACTTCAACAATCCCGAAGGTATCGAAACAGACGAGGAATGGAATGAAATCCGCCCGTGGTTACGCCCCGTATTGCTCAATATCGTTAAGAGTAAAAAAGTCTTATTAGAAGGAGTCACATTCAAAAACTCACCAAGTTGGTGTCTGCATCCGCTATCATGCGAGCACATCACTATCAACCAAGTAAAGGTATTCAATCCCTGGTACTCTCAAAACGGTGATGCTTTAGATTTGGAATCCTGCAAGAATGCATTGATAATCAATAATATCTTCGATGCCGGTGACGATGCCATCTGTATCAAATCCGGCAAAGACGAGGACGGACGTAAACGCGGTGAACCTTGCCAGAATGTTATCGTAAAGAATAACACAGTATTGCACGGCCATGGCGGCTTCGTTGTAGGCAGTGAAATGTCCGGCGGCGTAAAAAACATCTATGTAACAGACTGTACTTTCCTCGGCACAGACGTAGGCCTGCGCTTCAAGAGCACCAGAGGGCGCGGCGGTGTTGTAGAGGGAATCTACATTCACAACATCCACATGATTGATATACCTCACGAACCGTTGCTCTTCGACTTGTTCTATGGTGGCAAAGCTGCCGGCGAAGAAACGGAAGAAGACCTGAAAGGCCGCATGAAGACAACAGTTCCCCAAGTAACCGTTGAAACACCTTCTTTCCGGGACATCCATATCTCCAATATTATTTGTAAGGGTTCGGGACGCGCCATGTTCTTCAACGGACTACCCGAAATGCCCATCAAAAATGTAACCGTAAAGGATGTAATCATCAACGATGCCAAAGAAGGCGTTGTCATCAGCCAGGCGGAAGGTGTAACGTTGGAAAACATACGTATAGCAACCAAGGGACACACATTGAACGTGAAAAACGCTAAAAATCTGAAAGTAGACGGAAAAGTGTATACCACTATCGGCACAGAAGGAAAAGTGTTGGATTTTAAGTAGAATTCGATAAGTTAAGAAGCTCAAAGCAGACAGTCTTTTTGCCAAAAGAAAGAGAGTTGTCTGCTCTTTTTAGTTTAATTTTGCCGCAATTAATTAAACACATTCCTTATGAAAACGACCTTTTTAACCGGTTTCCTGTTATTGTGCGCGTGTACTCTTACCGCACAATCTCAACCAAGTACCAAAACCATTTCGGTAGAAGTGAGCAACTCATGGAGCAAGGACAAAACCGACGCTCCGGTAGTATTAAAAATCAAAGACCTGCAACCCGGTTTCCGTGTGCGTTCTGCCGTCGTAATGAACGGCAATGAAGAAATCCCTTCGCAGTTGGACGACCTGAACGGTGATTTGAAAGCCGATGAATTGGCCTTTGTCATGGATATTCCTGCCAAAAGCAAGAAAATGCTGACCATTACCTTGTCTTCCGCTAAAACGGATAAGACCTACCCGTCGCGTGTATTTGCCGAAATGCTGATACGCGATACAAAAAAACAGAAGCATGCCCCCATACAGTCGGTCACAGTGCCGGGAACTACCAACTTTTATAGCATGCTACATGGACACGGGCCTATGTTTGAATCGGAATTAGTCGCTTACCGCGTCTATTTTAATCAAAAGCAAACCGTTGACCCGTACGGTAAATTCAAAAAGGGACTGGAAATCCAAGAAAGCCGGTTCTATCCTAACGACGAGCAGCTTGCGCGCGGATTCGGCGATGACGTGCTGATGGTTGGCAACAGTTGCGGTATCGGCGCCTTGAAAGGTTGGGACGGGACAAAAGCCACTCATATAGAGCCGATAGCGTTCCGTACAGAAAGCATTCTTGCCTACGGCCCCGTACGCACCATAGCCGATGTGACCGTCAAAGGCTGGGACTATCAGGGAAAAGAGCTGAATATGACCAACCGCTATATCCTTTATGCCGGACATCGTGACCTGTTGGTAGAAACGTTCTTTGACGAACCCCTGCAAGATGAAGTGTTCTGCACCGGCGTACAAAACATTATGGGTAACGAAACACTTTCGGAGTCCGATCATAAAGGCTTGGTAGGTAGTTGGGGAAGACACTGGCCGGTAAACGATACTGTAAAATATGCAAAAGAAACAGTAGGTATCGCCACCTATATTCCACAGAAATACATCCGCAAAGAAGTAAAAGACAAAGATAACTTCCTTTACACTCTTTCCGCACCGGGCAGCGACCGTTTCCACCATTACACCATGTTTACGTCATGTAAGGAAACGTTCGGCTATCCTACTCCCGAAGCATGGTTCGCTTATATGCGCGAGTGGAAAGAAGCACTGCAACACCCGGTTCAGATAAAAATCAAGAATTAAAAATTAAAGAATTAAATCGTGACATGAAAACCAGAAACGCACTTTTAGGACTCAGCCTGCTGCTTGCATTACCGCTGGCGGCACAAGAAAAGAATTATGTTTCCGAGATATGGGTAGCCGACCAAGGTAACGGTAAATACAAAAATCCGATACTCTATGCAGACTATTCCGATCCGGATGCCTGCCGTGTAGGAGATGACTTCTATATGACCTCTTCCAGTTTCAACTGCCTGCCGGGGTTACAGATTCTGCACTCCAAAGACCTCGTGAACTGGAGCATCATCGGAGCTGCCGTTCCTTATGCCCTCTCCCCCATTGAAACGCCGGAACGTCCGGAGCATGGCAACCGTGTATGGGCGCCCGCTATCCGCCATCACAACGGTGAATTCTATATTTTCTGGGGCGATCCCGACCAGGGCGCTTTCATGGTAAAAGCCAAAGACCCCAAAGGTCCGTGGACAGAACCCGTACTCGTAAAACCGGGCAAGGGTATTATAGACACCTGTCCTTTCTGGGATGAAGACGGAAAAGTTTATATGGTACACGCCTATGCAGGAAGCCGTGCCGGATTGAAGAGTATCATATCCATTTGCGAATTGAATGCGGATGCCACCAAAGCCATAACGCAGTCACGCATCATCTTCGACGGTCATGAAGCCCACCAGACTTGTGAAGGTCCCAAACTCTACAAAAGGGGGGAATATTACTATATCTTCCATCCGGCAGGCGGCGTACCCACCGGTTGGCAGGTTGTTCTCCGTTCCAAGAACATATACGGTCCTTACGAATGGAAAAAGGTGCTGGCGCAAGGTGACAGTCCCATCAACGGCCCTCACCAGGGAGCATGGGTAGATACTCCTACCGGTGAAGACTGGTTCCTGCATTTCCAGGATGTGGGCGCATACGGCCGTTTGGTACACTTACAACCCATGAAATGGGTCAACGACTGGCCTGTTATCGGCATCGACAAAGACGGTGACGGTTGTGGCGACCCGGTACTGGTTTATAAAAAGCCGAACGTAGGCAAGACATATCCTATCTGCACTCCGCAAGAAAGTGATGAGTTTGACGGCTATACCCTTTCTCCGCAATGGCAATGGCATGCCAACATCAACGAAAAATGGGCTTATTACGCAGGAGATCAAGGCATCGTACGTCTCTACTCCTATCCTGTTGTCAAAGACTGCAAAAACCTTTGGGACGTAGCCAACCTATTGTTACAGAAAACTCCCGCCGACAATTTTACCGCCACCATGAAACTGACTTTCAAACCGACGGAAAAGTACAAAGGAGAGCGCACCGGACTGGTAGTTATGGGACTCGACTATGCCGGACTTGTTTTGGAAAACACGGAAAAAGGCCTGGTATTGTCTCAGGTATCTTGCCCTAAAGCGGAAAAAGGTACTCCCGAAACAGTAAACGGTACAGTCGGTTTAAAAGACAATACCATCTACCTGCGTGCCAAGTTTACCTCTGACGGGAAAAAGATTTCCAAGAGCGAAGGCGGACACGACCTGTTGGTACTGTGCAACTTCAGTTACAGCTTCAACGGAAAGAAATTCCAGCCATTGGGCAAACCGTTCCAAGTGAAAGAAGGCAAATGGATCGGCGCTAAAGTAGGTATGTTCTGTACCCGCCCGGCCATTGTTACCAACGACGGCGGCTGGACAGACGTAGACTGGTTCAGAATTACAAAATAACAAGTTCCCGGCGAATTGTTATATCTTTGTGCCGAAAACCAAAAGAAAAGAACAATGAAGAAGCTTGTTATATTTGACTTAGACGGAACGTTATTAAACACCATTGCCGATTTGGCGCAAAGCACCAATCATGCCTTGAGCGTACTGGGTTATCCCATGCACGAGGAGTCGGCCTATAACTTTATGGTAGGCAATGGAATTAACAAACTATTTGAAAGAGCTCTTCCCGAAGGCGAAAAGAGCGAGGAAAATGTACTCCGCGTCCGTAAGGAATTCGTTCCGCACTACGATAGGCACAATGCCGATAAGAGCCGTCCCTATCCCGGCATTCCCGAACTGTTGGAACAATTACAGTTACAGGGGCTACAAATTGCGGTTGCATCCAATAAGTATCAGGCTGCAACTCAAAAACTGATAGCCCACTATTTTCCGAAAATAGATTTCGTCGCCATATTCGGCCAGCGAGAAGGGGTAAACGTAAAACCCGACCCCACCATTGTAGAAGATATTCTATCCATTGCCAAAGTAGATAAAAAAGACGTGCTCTATGTAGGAGATTCCGGTGTGGATATGCAGACTGCAATCAATGCCGGAGTAACTTCCTGCGGGGTTACCTGGGGGTTCCGTCCACGGACTGAGTTAGAGGAATTTAATCCCGACTATATTGTGACCGGTGCGAAAGAAATTATTGATATCATAAAGAAATAAACCCTTCAAAATAAAAGCGGCCATCTCACACCTTTGTGAAGTGGCCGCTTTTATTCTTAGCATATTACTATTCTTATCTTACACCTTTCTCATTTTGCCGGTCAATAATATCCTGCACAAGATTATTGATATACATCTCCAGGTTAGTATAGTTTTTATTCGGATCTAATGTTTTATCATTACCATCCGATGCATCTTCAGGATTCAGACCGTATTTTTTCTCAAACTCATCCGGAATTCCATCCTTATCAGTGTCGGCAGGTACAAGCTCAGACTGCTTCAACACAGGCCAAGCACTCCAATCCGCTCCCGCATCGGCAGGTCTCAAATCTTCCTGGCTATCAATAATTCCCGGTTTAGGATAGTCTGTACTTTTCCAATCAATATCGCCTACCTTCCCTTGCCCGTTATGTTCATTCAGTCCCTCAAAATTAGCGACTCCGGTATTAGCTTCTTCCACGATGCGTTTATCATAAGTGTCTCTTGACAAAGAGCAACCCGCATATTTCAACACCTGTTCAAAAGCATCCCGGGCCGAGTGAGTAGTCACAGTTTCAGTAGCCACCGGTGCGGTACGTTTCAGTTTCTGTTTAACGTCATCAGTAATAGTATATTTCTTGTCAAACTGGTTATAAACCCCATAAGTCCAGTTATCATTTGTGGCTCGTACGCATCTCTGATAATCATCTTCGCCATTAATCCGGCCATCATCCACCACATTGCCATCGATAAAAAAATTCCCCCAAGTATCGAATATGGCAGGATAACTCTGTTTATCAGAATCTGATATTTTCTTATCAATAGCTATAATCCTTCCACGTTTGGATGTTCCGGTAGGAGTAGCCGGTCCCGGTTTATAATAGTTGTTCACAATATTCACATGCATAGCTTCACCGCCATAACAACTGTTTCCACACCAATTATAAATCACATTGTTGCGCATATCCACAATCTCATTATCTTTAGTAGATTTCGTACCCGGTCCTAAACGAGGATTACGACTATCGTGATTTGCCATTAAATTATGATGAAAAGACGCTTTCATTCCACCCCAAATTCCACCGTACCCATGAGGCCCTTTTGTGTGTCCCGACAAACGAAGACTTTCCGAAATGATGCACCACTGCAATGTAAAGTTCTCATTGTTATAGAAAGACACACACTCATCCGTACACCAGCTCATAGAACAATGGTCTATAATGATATTCTTACCATACCGTCCGCCAAAAGCATCCGCTCCATCGGCACTGATGCCTTTTTCTTTATCTCCCATGCGGAAACGCAAAAAACGTACTATCACATTATCCACATTATCTCCCAAAGAAACAGGCCAGCCGGCCAAACAAATGCCATCACCCGGTGCGGTCTGTCCGGCAATAGTCAGATTACCCTCTCTGATTTTCAACTCTTTCTTTAAATGAATGATACCCGATACCTGAAATACAATAGTACGAGCTCCTGAGACCTTTTCAATACCATACCGTAAAGTACCCTTTGTGCCGTCATCAGCAAGAGATGTTACAATATGCACTTTCCCACCGCGTCCACCGGTGGCGTTTCGTCCATGCCCTTCGGCACCCGGAAAAGCTGCAAATTCCACCGCTTCCATAGTTATAGGAGTAGTCGGTTCTCCGTTACCCTCCTCTTTATCCGCTCCTTGTTCCGTTTCATTCTCCTTATCCGATGCAATATCATCCGAACAGGATATTACACCTATGAAAAAGAGAAAACAGAAAGAAAAAAACAATTTCTTTTTCATTATATCATAATATTACAGTAATCTGTGCAAAAATAGGCAACAAGAGCTTCTTGAATATGCAATTTTTGGTTTCTGATTCGTATTTTTACATCAAAAAGGAAAAATGCATTAGTTTTTCTATCAAAAAATACCCCTAAAAATGCGAAAAAGCTTCTTAATATTGCAATGAAATAATAAAAGAGAAAAGAAATGACAAGAAAATGGTTGATATTAATCTTTATCTTCTGCTGTACCAGCGGTAAGATTACGGCACACGACAATAGCCTAAAGCTATGGTATGACAAACCCGCCAAACAATGGGTAGAAGCCCTGCCCTTAGGTAACGGACGCATAGGAGCGATGGTTTTCGGCGATCCCGCACACGAACGGTTCCAACTCAATGAAGAAACTGTTTGGGGTGGCTCTCCTCATAACAATACTAATCCCAACGCTAAAGAAGCGTTGCCCCACATACGCCGGTTGATATTCGAGGGGAAAAATAAAGAAGCGCAAGAATTATGCGGCCCCGCTATCTGCTCACAATCGGCCAACGGAATGCCGTATCAAACTGTCGGTACACTGCATCTTGATTTTGAAGGAATCAATCAATACGATGATTTTTATCGGGATTTGGATATTGAAAAGGCAATAGCTACCACCCGTTTCACAGCCAATGGCATTACGTACATACGGGAAGCCTTTACCTCTTTTCCCGACCAGTTGCTCATTATCAAATTAACAGCATCAAAGAAGAAAAGTATTTCTTTCACGGCACATTATACCACACCATATACCGAAAATACAGAATTTTGTATTTCTCCCCGCAAAGAACTGCAACTAAACGGTAAAGCCAACGACCATGAGGGTATTGAAGGAAAGATACGATTCACCGCACTCACCCGGATTGACAATAACGGAGGTACATTAAAAGTAACTTCGGACAGTACTTTGCAAGTCAAGAATGCCGACAGTGTTACTCTATATGTATCTATCGGTACAAACTTCATAAACTATAAAGACGTGTCGGGAGATGCATTGAAAGCAGCACGGCAATACATGAAACAAGCCGGTAAAAACTACACGAAAAGGAAAGAAGCCCACATTACCGCCTATCAACAATACTTTAACCGTGTTTCACTGGACTTAGGCAGCAACGACCAAATCAAGAAACCGACAGACCGGCGTGTAAGGGAATTCAGCTCCGTCACCGACCCGCAAATGGCCGCCTTGTACTTCCAATTCGGACGTTACCTGTTAATATGCAGTTCGCAACCCGGCGGGCAGGCCGCCAACCTGCAAGGTATTTGGAACTACCAGTTACGAGCTCCCTGGGACGGAAAATACACCACCGATATCAATGTAGAGATGAATTATTGGCCAGCCGAAACAACCGCCCTGTCCGAGATGCACGAACCGTTCCTGCAATTGGTAAAAGAAGTGGCCATACAAGGCCGCGAAAGCGCCTCCATGTATGGCTGCCGTGGATGGACTTTGCATCACAACACCGATATATGGCGTACCACCGGTGCCGTAGACGGTGCTAAATATGGTGTTTGGCCAACTTGTAACGCTTGGTTCTGCCAGCACCTGTGGGATCGGTACCTGTTCTCCGGCGATAAGAATTATTTAGCGGAAGTTTATCCGATTATGCGCGGCGCCTGCGAATTTTATCTGGACTTTTTAGTGCGCGAACCTAAAAATAACTGGCTGGTGGTAGCCCCTTCCTATTCACCGGAAAACAGTCCGTTCGTTCCGCGAGAGCTCGGTTTGATTATTCTCGCCCATATCACCATGGAGAAGGAAATGGTCTACGAGCTGTTTAACGATAACAGTCCAGCCTATGGCTTAATGAAAGAAAACCCGGCTGACAAAGACTAGCTGCAAACTTCACTGATCTATTATGACCATAATAAAGG
>OJIX01001037.1_pt1 | contig 9252 bp, 7 predicted proteins | sample 1595981 | NCBI WGS metagenome assembly OJIX01 (sample SAMEA4350138, study PRJEB24818) | metagenome | biome: human; feature: gut; material: faeces | place: Denmark | collected 2013-09 | reverse complement strand
ATATAATGCAGACGTAAAGCATAATATTCCTTTTCCCAAATGGTCATAAGCCGATGCAGCCTTCTTTTCACATACGGGTTAAAAGGTGTAGAGGCCGTTGTAAACAACATTTGCATCTTGTTGTCGATGGCAACCAAATTGGCGAAAAAAGCCGACAGGTCGTAAACATGTTCGATCAGGTCGGTCGCGATCAGCAATTGTGGCTTGACTTTATTTGCCGAGCACCAATCTGCTAAGGTGTCTGAGTCTCCATGAAGAATAATGTCAGGTCCTGTATTGACCAGCTCTTTCAAGATGCGGATCGTATCGACGGAATCCAGATTGAGGTCGATGTAGATGACTCGGCCGATTCCGGCTTGTTTAGCAAGTATACTCAGGAAGCCGCTTCCGCCACCATAGTCGATAAGTGTTATCTCCTCCGGTGAGCTACCGATAGATTCCAGTCCTTTAAGGAGACAGTCCGCATAGATTTTCATGTAATAGGATAAAACTGGTTTCAGCCGGGCAATATAACGTTTGTTATATTTACTGATAGGCAATCGTTCGTAATCGATAGCCTTTAGTTGGCTAATCAATGCTTGTGCTGCTTGTCGGATATCATACTTCATAGATCAAATGTAAGAGGTGTTCGCCTTGATATTGATTGGAATAAGTCGGATAAAGAAAGTCGCGGCGCTGCTCGATCGACTCCGGAGCCATATCGGTATGCATCAATTTCCGACAGATGCAGACCATTTCGTCTGGAGTGTCGGCGATATGGCAGAGCGATTCCAGTCCGCTACCTGCTATCATCAGTCGGTTGACCACTGTATGGCGTCCGGCAAACAGGCTGTTCAGTAGTTTTAGTTTCAATCCGGTTGCCTGAAAAGTAATCAAGGCATGTATTTGTGCATTGTGTATCAAGTCGTTCATCTGTTCTTCTGACGGATTGGCTTCGATATGGATATTCGGATAGGGAGCTGCCGCTTTCAACAAAGAAGCCGGCGGATTCATACCGGCAATGATGCAACGGCAGTCCAGTTTACTGAACACGTTCCGGATAAGAAAGAGGGCTGCTTGTGTATTCTCTATTACGGATAGTTTACCATGATAGAGGATAAAATCGGAAGAACCCGGCTTGACCGTAATTTGGTTGTTGGTGTGAAAGCAAGGCATGAATTCGACCGGTTTGTCGGGGAACTGGTGCCGGAGGTAGTCAGCATCGGTTGTTGAAACGGCAATCATCAGATCGGCATGTTTCAGTATTTTCTGATAATGTTTGAATCGCCAAGCCTCTATCCGGAAGAAGCTTTTCCTGATCGGATGGCTCTCCGCCTGTGCCAGGTGATAATAATAGTCGTGTTCGATATTTGCTTCCCGGTAAATCTTTTTCCGGTTGTGTAGTCGCGGATCGTTTATGTAATAACAGCAATGGAGTCCTTCGAACAGGATCGGGTAATCGTTCTTCAACAGATTGGCGATCAGTTCAGGATGCTTGCGGCTGTATACGTTATAAGGCAGCAGGGTTATATTGGTACGTAGCCCTGTATGTCGCTTGTAATAAAATACCTTTTCGCAGATGGCTTCCAGTTCGGGCGAATGGGCACGTTCGTATTCGAAACAGTGTAAGATGATCTTCACACCGCACTGGTGCAGAGCTTTTATCTTATAATATACATCAATGATTCCCCCGTAGTTGGCAGGCCAGGGAATATTGAAAGCTATAATGTTCAGATACCTTTCCATGTCTGTCATTTGCTGTTTAGTCGAGTAAAGATACGCATAAATTGTTCAGCTTGTTTTTTACGGGAAAAACGTTCCACCGCCTCCTTATCCGTATTTATGTGTGTGTATCCGTTATCCTGCCAGAACTGATAATGGTGCAAGATAAAACGATAGGCTTCTTCGGTCGTCCGGGCTGCCAGCCCGGAACGGGTAATTCGGATGGTCGCTTCGAGGTAACTTTCGTCACTCTTTACGCAGAGTAAAGGTTTTTCGACAGCCATCGATTCGAAAAGCTTGGTCGTCATAAATCCTTTTGGTCCGTTGGATGCAAAGGTATTGGCGAGTTGCAGCAGAATGGAACTGTGGTTTAACACGCCGGGAATCTCGGAAGCGGGAACATAGTCGAAAAAGTCCATATACCGGGCGACTGGGTAAGCGGTTGCTGCCTGCATGATGATCGCTTTTGATCCGGCGTCGACATACCATTGGATGCGGAACTGGTCTGGATCAATGAGCTTTTCACGATCTAACCGGCTAACGGCCTCGAAAAGCAATCGAGGGTCACGTGTCGCCAAGCTAATCAAACGTCCGGTATAGGTGATGACGAATTGAGAGGTCCGATGTTGTTCAGGATAGAAGAGCTCTGGATCGTAACCGTTGTAAACCAACTCTGTGTTAGGATTGTATGCTTGAAGTTTTTCCACATGCCAGGGGGAAATGGTCGTGACCTGCTCCGCCTTTCTCAATGCATTATTTCTGTCCCGCAATAACTTATGACGGAATATTTCCGTGATCTTTCTATCCAACCAGGAAAAGGTACGGAAGTTATGAGCGATATATTCGTTGGAAGCATATTGTTCGACTATGTCTCGAAGGTCGATTACTAACGGCAGATGATATTTCTCTGCTATATATTGGGCGGCCGGCAAGGGGAAAGTTCGGTATGAACTGCACAGGATACCGGCATATTCCCCTTCTTCCAGTAAACGGGAGGCGGCTTTTGCCATCTTCTTGTCTTTATAATGGAAAAAATAATCGAGTATGAATACGCATATCCACTCTAACTTTTGGAGGATTTTCCCTTTGGAATGAAAGAAATTTACATATGTGACAGGCGTTTCTCCTTTCAGGAAAGAGAACGTGCTGTCATCGATTTGCTCAGTGACAACGACAGGTTCCCATCCGGCCCGCCTCATATATTTGCATAAATAGCCCATTCTCGGTCCGAATGCAGGGGGAAACATATCACATAATATCAGTATCTTCATGATTTTATCAATTCTTCAATGATGGCGGCGAATAGTTTTCGTTGCCAGTCGACAGAGACATTCGGCTTGATCCGGGTGGTGATGGAGTCGTTATGCCAGAGCAACACCAGTTCGCCGTTGGCAGATGCCACCTGTTTGATGAGTTGTGTTGAGTAGGCAAGTGCTCCCTCATAGCCAAGATTCATATAAACAGGTTCGTTCAGGCTGCATTCCATGATTGCCAATGGGTGGAGAATAAGTGGCGAGATACGTTTATTCTCAGGATTAATCCAATGTACCGGACGAGATGTGCCGAGGCGAAAACCGGCAACATCCGGATAGCCCATCGTGAAATCATCTGTAATACCTGCTTTTTCCAACCATACCATATCTTCCGGTTCGCGTGAGGCCAGATAATGATGCCGATTGTAAGTGACCGATTTTCCGGTCTGTCTCTCCAACAATTCTTTTTCCGTTGAGATGAGTGCCGGTGTTTTACCGGCATCGTAACTGGTATGCAGTCCAATCTGTACTTTTTCGGTTTTACAAAAGAGCAAAAGCTCTTGTAAGTCCTTTGAATGCAGTTTATAATGAGGCTTGTCATAAACGGATGAGCCACCTGACTTGATAAAAAACAGAGATTCACAACGGTTTTTTCCGATAACGGCCTTTAATTTGTTTCGTTGTTTTACAAGCCAGGGAAATGTGTAGAACGGATCTTTCTGTAACGGACCTTGAAACATCTTCCAGGCATGTTTCAGTCCTGTGCCTTTAACTGTTTCTCGTATCAAGTTGCGGAAAGTCCGGCAAAAGAAAGGAGCATCTACATCGTGTGTCAGCCATACTTTTTGTATGTGTGGGGGCAGTTCGACGGCTGACTGTACACGCGCTTGGCGTAACCAGCGTCGCAACAATTTACCGTATTCGTCGACTATCGGGCGATGAATGAATCCTGCTTTGAAGGGTAGGGATTCTGTTCCGAGGAAGCGACCGTGGATGTCCCGTATGTTGCGTTTCCGTATTTCTTCATATCGCGTCAGCAGAAAATAGGCACTGGCGATGATATCGGCATGTACCACCCAAGTATCCCCCTGCCATTCTATTTTGGGAGAACCGAAGAGCAGAGGTATGCCTTCTATCTCTTCCAGTGGTAGTTTGGGTATGGACTCGGCTGTCCCGTAAACTTCATCCCGGAAAAAGGGGGACGGGATGATGACTACGCGATAACGGGAGAATTTGTTGGGATCCGATGTGTAACCGACAAGACTGGCTAATACATCGGCCTTTTCTCCTCCTATCAGGAATTTGGTAATATAGGAAATAACGGTTTTCATACTGTCTTTCAACTTTACAGGAACAAACGGACTACTTCGAATGCTTCAGCATAAGGACAGCCAGCTTGTACACCGCGTGTTTTTGCCAGTGAAAAGATAAACTCTTCGGATAGATAGTCGCGTGTTCCTTGTGATTCGTATGCTTTTAATGCTTCGACTTTGGCTTGAATGTGCTCTCTATTCAGTTCAACGAAACATTGTGTGTTGAATGTCAGATTGTTCCAAATCAACTCGTAGCCCAGCAGTGTCGTGTTTTTGAAGGCGCGTAGGCCTTCTTGGGCGATCGTTGTATGATCCTGGTGAATGTCGTGTAGGCTTGGGATAAAGACCAAGTCAAAGCTGTTCGATTTTTTTAGGCGGATCAGTTCTTCCAATATTTCCTGCCGGACGTATCCGAGTTTACGGACCTCATAATTGTAGATGATGAGGTTTTCAGGTGATATTCCCAATTGGGCAGTCGCTTTCTTGACTTCTGTCTTCAAAATATCTTTCGGAAAACCTTCGGGTACGGACTGCTGAGCGGTTGAAAAAGCGACATAGGTTACTTTCTTTCCCAGTTCGATAAGTTTGCTTATGGTTCCTCCCAGTCCTAATTCCCCGTCGTCCGTATGGGGGGCTAAAACCAGTATATTATTATAACTGTTTAATATCATAAATAATTTATCTGTTTATTATCCTTCCTATTTTTAAACAGGCTCTATTTAATAAACTTAATTTTCCTTTGGTTATTGTGAAGAAGGGGGTTTGAATTGCACCGAATTCACGGAAAAAACGTTCGACTCCCGGTATCATGGAACCTTCGAAATCAAATGTGTCGGTATATTGTGAAACATAACGGATTGCTTCCCACAAAATTAAACTGTGTGCTCCGGACTCCCGAAGAGTCGGATTTCCTCCACCTGCCAGATACCAGGCGGAACTTTCTTGCCAGACGATAAAAGCGACAGCATGCAAACGTCCTTGTTCGTCATAACCGCCCCATAAATCTCCCTGGTCCCGTTTTCGGCAAATATTGATCAGTTTGATTAAAACTTCCATATCTTCTTTGTTGGTGATCTGTTGACGTTTGAAGGTTTGTGCCTGTATCAACAAGAACTCTTCTATAGAAATTCCTTTTTTTACTGTGATATGATATTTGTCTCTGGCTTTTGTGATGTTCCGTCGGATATTGAAACTCATATTTCCCAATATTGCTTTTGTGTTTCGGATATCCTTCAACATATAGGTGTAGCGTGTTGTTTGTCGGTAACCTTCCCAATAGAATGGTAGCCAGTCGGTGATTCCGTAATGAAAATTTTGCATAAAATACGGATAGCTTTTAAGCGTGTTTAGCAGTTGTTTGCATAAAACTTGCCGGTGGCCTAAAGTTTTGGTGTATTTGGTATCTTTGGATTCCGGTGCGAACCAAGGACCCATTGTTTGTGTGTAAGATGGCATTGAGATAATACCTTGTCGAGGACAATAAAGTGGCATCGCTGCCGTAATCCTTTCTTTTTCTTCAACCAATAAGACTTTCCATTTATCTTTGCCACAAACCGTATCGAGCCACCAGTCACGGGAAAAGATGGGAATACTAGTTTCAGTGTTGCAAAGCAAATGGTATTTGTCTTTTGTGTTCATGAATGATTTTCTGTATAATCATGGACACAGATGACTACAGACTTGATCCGTATCATCTGTGTGCCATTGATTTTATCCTTTTAACGCTTCGAAGATCAGGTCGGACAATTCGTCTGCCAGTTCAGGATTGTCGGCAACGCATTGTTTGGCGGCATCACGTCCCTGTCCTAATTTAGTGTCGTTGTAACTGTACCACGAACCGCTTTTCTTAATGATGTTCAGTTCTGCACCCAGGTCGATTATTTCACCGGCTTTGGAGATACCTTCACCGAACATGATGTCGAACTCTGCTTTCCGGAAAGGAGGAGCGACCTTGTTCTTGACTACTTTTACGCGCACTTGGTTACCTTTGATATCATCACCGTCTTTCAATTTACCGATGCTGCGGATATCCAGACGAACAGAGGCATAAAACTTCAACGCATTACCGCCGGTTGTCGTTTCGGGATTGCCGAACATCACGCCAATCTTGTCACGCAGCTGGTTGATGAATATACATGTCGTGTTAGTCTTATTGATCGCAGCCGTCAACTTACGAAGTGCTTGGGACATTAATCGTGCCTGTAGTCCCATCTTGCTGTCACCCATATCGCCTTCGATTTCCGCTTTTGGAGTCAGAGCGGCAACCGAGTCGATTACGATAATATCCACAGCAGATGAACGGATTAGCTGTTCAGCAATTTCCAGTGCCTGTTCGCCATTATCCGGTTGGGAAATCCACAGGTTTTCGACATCTACTCCTAACTTTTCTGCATAAAAACGGTCGAAAGCATGTTCCGCATCGATAAATGCCGCAATACCACCATTTTTCTGTGCCTCGGCAATCGCATGGATCGCAAGAGTTGTCTTACCGGATGATTCCGGTCCATAGATTTCGATCACACGGCCTTTAGGATAACCGCCTACACCTAATGCTGCGTTCAAGGCGATAGAACCTGTTGGGATCACTTCGATATTTTCGACGCTTTCGTCACCCAATTTCATGATCGAACCTTTTCCGTAGTTTTTTTCGATCTTGTCCATTGCTGCGCGAAGCGCTTTCAATTTGTCTGCGTTTACAGCCGGTTTCTCGGCTGCCGGCTGTTTGCCTTCTTCGAATAAATCTTCTTTTGCCATTTCCTTTTATAGATTAAGGATTTGATTAGCATGGTCTTTAGTCTTCACCTCTTTCGGGCCGATGATATTGGTAACGATACCGTCTTCATCTATAATAAAGGTGGTACGGAGAGTCCCCATGTATGAACGTCCGTACAATTTCTTTTCTGCCCAAACCCCGAACTGCTGTTGCAGGGTCGTATCCGTATCAGCGATGAGGCTGAAAGGGAGTTCCTGTTTTGCGATAAATCCCTGATGAGACTTGGCACTGTCTTTGCTGACACCCACTACTTCGTAGCCAGCAGCTTGCAATTCCTTGTAGCCATCCCGCAGACTGCACGCTTCAGCTGTACAACCGCTGGTATTGTCTTTCGGGTAGAAATAGAGCGCCAACTTCTTGCCTTTGAAATCGCTTAGCTTTATCTCTTTCCCGTTCTGGTCAAGTCCCAGAACTTCGGGAGCTTTATCTCCTATTTGTATTGCCATATATTTATTTACTTGATGTTATAGTTCATCTTGCGTGTTACATCCGCTTTCCGGCGGGCTTTTCGTCCGAAGACCTTCCAAAGCAGTTTTCTTCCCATGTGATGGGCAGCAGCATATGACTCGAATGTCTCCGTCCGGTAATCGAATTCATCTTGCCAGCATTCTTGGGGAGAAACATAGCAGTATGTAATCTTTTCGATACTGTTGTCGTCTGCGTCGTTTTCCTCCAGCACGATGATGTTCTGCTTGTCGGGAGCCAGGCAGATGATATGCTTGCGGCGGCATTCTTCTATTAGCGGAACCAGTATGGCATCGTACCTCGCATAGATATTAGTCAGATCGAAATCCTGGTATTCGCTCTCTCCGATCTTTTGTATCGGGCGGAGTTGCAGGATATCCAGTTCGTCTCCGACGACTTCCCATATCCGGTTTAGTTCTTCGAGATTGTCGTTGTTGATCGTATAATTGATGCGCAACTTGAACTGCGGATGTTGTTTCTTTATTTCTGCGACGTCGGCGAGCAGCCTGCGGAACAAGTCGAATTTACCGTTTGTCATCAGATTCCCGTTTGTCGTGAGTGAAACGTAAGGGACGTTGTATCGTTTACCCAGTGCAATGATTTTTACCAGATCCTTATGCAAAGTCGGTTCCGCTCCGCAACCGATCTGAAGTTTCAAGACACGGTGGAACAGGCTTCCGGCAATGGCTTCTATTTCTTCATATTTCAGTGTACCTCGCAGACTTTTCCTTTTTTCCTCGTCGCTGAAATAACACATCTTACAGCGGAAGTTACAGGCTAGTACCGGATCGAGAAAAACGCCGATATATCGTTTGCCTAACACATGAAATAGCCAAATACCCAATAGTTTGAGCCTTCTGCTTTTGATTTGTGTACCAAGACGTAGTATGTTGTAAATATTACGAGCCATTTAGTTAATTGATAATTGACAATTGACAATTAAAAAGGATATTAATATAATTGTCAACTATCAATTGTCCATTGTTTACAGTTCTAGATCTATATTGAACAGTTCGTGCCAAGGCAGACCTTGTTCGTTCAGTTCCTTCATGAACGGATCGGGATCGAACTCTTCTACGTTCCAAACCCCCGGTTTTTTCCAAACTCCCTGTATGAACAGTTTGGCCCCGATCATCGCCGGGACGCCAGTCGTATAGCTTACACCTTGTGCCCCTGTTTCTAGGTAAGCGGCATGGTGGCTACAATTATTGTAAATATAGTAGGTCATTTCTTTGTCATCCTTGATACCACGGATGCGGCAACCAATGGAGGTTTCGCCTGTATAGTTTTCACCCAGATCCCCCGGATTTGGTAACACGGCTTTCAAGAATTGGATCGGAACGATTTCCTGTCCATTATACATAATCGGATCAATGCGGGACATACCGATGTTCTGGATCACGCGTAAATGAGTCAGATATTCCTGTCCGAAAGTCATCCAGAAGCGGGCACGTTTAATTGTCGGGAAGTTTTTGGTCAGGCTTTCCAACTCTTCGTGGTACATCAGGTAGGACTCTCTCGGACCGACATTCGGATAGTTCAACGGTTTGTGTATGGACAACGGATCTGTTTCTTTCCATTCTCCGTCCTCGAAATATTTTCCTCGTTGGGTAATCTCGCGGATATTGATTTCCGGGTTGAAATTAGTCGCAAATGCTTTGTGATGGTCTCCTGCATTACAGTCTACAATATCCAGATATTGTATTTCATCGAAGTGATGTTTGGCCGCATAAGCCGTATATACGCC
>OJIX01001030.1_pt1 | contig 9332 bp, 7 predicted proteins | sample 1595981 | NCBI WGS metagenome assembly OJIX01 (sample SAMEA4350138, study PRJEB24818) | metagenome | biome: human; feature: gut; material: faeces | place: Denmark | collected 2013-09 | reverse complement strand
GCTTCGCATGAGCACGCAGCAGCGGCAGCGTAACAAAGTGGTCACCACCGAAGGAGAGCATACGCTTACCGGCAGCCAGCAGCTTCTCGGCGTGCGCCTGCAGCTTCTCGCTCATCTCACGGGCATCTCCGAAGGCATATACCAGATCGCCGCAGTCCACGACGTTCAGGCGCTCACGCATGTCGAAATTCCACGGGAAGCGATTGTGTTCCCAGGCCAGATTCGTCGAAACCTGACGGATCGCTGCCGGACCGTGGCGACCACCCGCACGACCAGAAGTGGCCATATCGAACGGCACGCCAGTAATCACCCAGTCAGCATCGCTGTCATATGGCTGGAAGTTCATCGGCAGGCGTAAAAAACCAAAGGCGTTGGAAACCAGTGAGTTATCGTATTGATGACCTAAGGTGCTCATGGATGGACTCCTATTACAAAGTCGATATAAAAAAACCCCTCCGCGTCGTTAGGCCCGACGAGGAAGGGTTGGATTTGCGAAACACAAGTTTGTGCTAATTATCGCCCTAAATGGGCAAGGCATCAAGCAAGGTTACTATTTCCGACACGGTGGCGGCGCATAGCCATTGTTATCTGCCGGAAACGCTTGTCCAGAGCACGGCGGCAGCGCGTTTTGCGCCGGGCCTTGTAATTCAAAGGCGGCAAAGCCGATTACACCGGTATTACGCACATCGCCTTGCGCCGAATTGGCTGCGTAGGAATCAGCAACGTTGGCGAACTGAAAAGCCGCTTCGGTATGTTTATCTTTGCGGAATCCTTTAATCGCTAACGAATCTCCGGCATTCACAATATAACCGTTGTTATTCAGCGAACCTTGTTTACCATTCAGAACATCCAGGCCATCAACCGTAGCAACGATCTCGTAGTTGGTGTTACGACTGTAATTACGGACATATAATTGATAATTCATTCCGACTCTGGCATGGACAATATAGCGTGGTTCATTATTGGATGAATCATAAACCCGCGTAATTGGTAGAGATTTAAAATTACCATCGCGAATAGCATATTCCAGTTCGTTAATACGAATGCTATAAACGCGGTCGTAGCCGGAAGGAACATTAGTCGAATAACTAATAACGATCATCTCTGCCGGATCGCGCCAGGCTCGTTCAGCAGATACGCCCTGAACCGTTGAGTGCACATCCCCCCCCCAGGCGGTGCCGACATTACCCGATGCACTGCTATTATACTGCGCATTACTGGAACAACCGGCCAGCAGCACGGCTAATGCTATCAACGCGCTACGTACTTTCCATTTTTTCATAACCGTTCCCTCTGCATTTAATTAATGCAGCGATTGTAGGTCGATTAATTAAGAAAGAAAGCTGCCGTGTTCTTTTTAGGAATATATAAAAATAAAATGGGTCGATTTAATTATTTAAATCGACCCACCAGCGGAATAATCTTAATTATTCATCTTCAAGATAGGTATAACCGTACAAACCTGCCTCGAACTCTTCCTGGAACTGTTGTTGCAGTTCAGCGCCGCCATCCGGGAAAAGCCTCTCCAGCGCCAACTGGGTCGCTGCCTGGTCAGTGATTTTTGACTGATCGTATGCAGGCGCCTTTCCACCTCATCAATTCCAACGATATTAAGATCTTTCAGACTACGTACCGGAACCGGAGCAAACGTAGGGAGCCGATATCCAAAGTCAGATAGCCAGGCATATCACCAACAATCTGTTTCGTCAGGACGATAACGTCATCCACACTACGATCGTTCACCAGGCAGACATCAAGCGCGGTAAAGTTGTTGTCTCCATCGAACTCAATATGAATACCATTCTGTACGAGTTCGAGTCACTCAGACCTTCTTACAATGCGATATAGAACATGGTGCAGTGCTCAAACTCACAACTAATAGGTGCCGATGTGAGCATCAAAGTGCGCCTGTGTTATTTTGCTGACAATCAAAGTTGCTTGAAGCCAGTGAGTTATCATATTGATGACCTAATGTGCTCATGGATGGACTGTTTTCACAAAGTCGATGTAAAAAAACCTTCTTCGTCAGGCCCGACGAAGAAGGGGGGATTTGGTAGAAGCGAATTAAGAAGAATTATCGCTGGTAGTCTGCACAAAATCAGGTCAATCAGAGTAAAGGCAATAGCTGTTACACTTCCCCTATATTTGAGATATCACTAAAAATAAATTTACTGCTATGGTCGGGCTGCTGTACCGTCAGGGGTACGCGCTAATGTCCAGCCAGGAATACCGCCATTAATTGGCCATGCTTTTGCTTTATTTTCATCCATTTCAATACCCAGTCCAGGTTTATCACTCACATATGCAAAACCGTCCTTAACCTGGATGCAGCCTGTAAAAACGTCTTGCAGTGCCTCATTGACTGGTGTGTATTCCTGAATACCAAAATTGCTCGAACTTACTGACAAATGCATGTTAGCGGCTACCCCCACAGGAGAAATGTCCCCTGGTCCATGCCATGCCGTTCTAACACCGAACATCTCGCTCAAAATCGCCAGTTTTCTTGCTGGCGTAATCCCGCCAATTGTACTTACATGACAGCGAATAAAATCGATCTGTTGATTAATAATTAATGGCTTATATTCATTAATATTCGTGAATAACTCCCCCATTGCAATCGGTGTTGACGATTGTTGACGGAGCACTTTCAACCACTCCAGGTTTTCCGGAGCCACAGGATCTTCAAGATAAAAAAGTGAGTAAGGTTCAAGTGATTTTGCTAATTGAATTGCGTTGATGGGACTTATACGTTCATGAACGTCATGGATAAATTCAATGCCAAAACCAAACTTATTACGCAAATGCTCGAACAAACGAGGAACGCTTCTGGCATAAGCTTCTGGGTCAAAATAGATGCCAGGCGTTTTATTGGTGGGTGAACGTTTTGGTTGAATATTTTTTGCTCTGGCTAATTTACTGGCTATAAGTTTCAGATCGTCAGTTCCTGCCCCACCATACATCCCCATCTGACAACGAACATACTGATACCCCTCTGCTATAGCGCAGTGAATATTATCTTCAACTTCAATCTCATCAGCCCCATCAGTATGGCGGTATAATGGCACGCCATCACGGCATTTCCCCCCCAGTAATTCATAAACAGGGAGTCCGGCGACTTTTCCCTTTAGATCCCACAAAGCCATATCGATCCCTGACAAGGCATTATTCATAATTGGGCCATTACGCCAGTAGCCGCTAACACATGCTGATTGCCAGATATCTTCTATACGGGCAGGATTTTTCCCAATCAAGAAAGGCTTCATATACTCATTTACAGCCTTTTCCACTGCCACTATCCGCTGAGTAAACGTAGCGCATCCAAGTCCATATAAGCCTGGTTCATTCGTTTCAATTTTTACAACGGCCAGATCGATCCCACCTGGTGCAGTAAGGATCGTTCTGACATCTGTTATTTTCAGATTCTGCATATTCATTTCCACTGTAGTTAACCGATTCGCGCAACTCGTCAGTTGTCCTACAAGTGGTATGAAGCAGTATGAGCTGAATTATTTTCTCAGGCAACTATTTTTTTCATTAAGGGTTTGGATGACTTTGAGATTGCTCGCCATATGCGTATCAAGAATTTCGGCGGCAGCTTTTGGATCGCGGTTTTTTATTGCCAGATAAATATTCAAGTGTGCATCAATGCTTTCAATAGTGATTCCAAGGGTCCGATTCAACTCTTCAAGATATTGATAATATATGTCTTTTATTGCATGCATGGCTGCAGTAAAAACCGTGTTTTTTGCCGCATTAACAATACCAAGATGGAATTCGTAGTCTGCTTTACTGTACTTTTTATAGTCGTTTTTATTGATTAACATTTGTCCAAGCAGACGTTCGAGAGTCGCGATATCTTCATCATCTGCGTGCTGTGCAGCAAGCTCAATGCATTTAAATTCCACGGTTTGTCTGAAAACCAGCATATCACGAAACGCAGTTTCACTAAGATGCATAGCAGGCTTCGCTAGCAAATCATCAATACCATATTTATCTATATTATCAGTTACATATGTCCCTTTACCCTGATACGTAATAACAGCCCCCATATCACGCAATTTTTGAACTGCACTTCGAACGCTAACCCTGCTTACGCCAAATTGAGCAGCGAGTTGGGCTTCTGAAGGAAGTTTGTAACCCGCTTTCCAGCTACCATCCTGCAGATAGCCTTTCATAGCCTCAAACAAAACAGACACAATATTATGATTTTTAACGGTTTTATTTAAATTCATCTTTGTATAGGCTTTATAAAATAAAAATGAGTATAACATGTCCTACAAGTTCAATTTTCTGTTTTTTGTGATTATCAACACATTTTTAAAGCGCTTTTATTGAACAAGTTTTTTAATACTGTATCGTTTTTTACGCAACTTGTCAGACGTCCTACCTTTCAAAAAACTTTCCATGATAAGGGAAACAAAATGCATCATTTATTTGATCTGACAGGTAAAACAGCTTTGATTACAGGCTCCGCTCGCGGTCTGGGATTTGCATATGCAGAGGGATTAGCCAACGCTGGTGCACATGTCATTCTAAACGACCTGAATGACATCGTGTTGCAAGAAGCTGTTGAGCAACTCCAGAGCAAGGGCTTGTCTGCGCAAGGAATTGCATTCAATGTGGCAGATGAAAAAGCTGTGGAACAAGCATTTCAACAAATAGATGAACAAGATATCGCTATTGATATTCTTATTAATAACGCGGGCATTCAGTACCGCCAGTCGATAGTGGATCTTGCTTTAGCAGACTGGCAAAAAGTTATTGATGTAAATCTCACCAGTGTTTTTCTGGTTTCAAAGGCAGCAGCCTCTCGCATGATAGCTCGCAATACAGGTGGCAAAATTATCAATATTGCCTCTTTAACAAGTGAAGCAGCCCGCCCAACCGTTTCACCTTATACCGCGGCAAAAGGCGGGGTGAAAATGCTTACCCGTTCAATGGCTGCTGAATGGGCAAAATTTAATATTCAGGCAAATGCTATTGGCCCTGGATATATATTAACTGATATGAATACTGCACTTATTAATAATGCTGATTTTGATAAATGGGTGAAAAATAGTAATCCAGCAGAACGATGGGGAAAACCAGAAGAACTGGTAGGAACTGCCATTTTCCTATCCTCTACTGCTTCCGACTATATCAATGGACAAGTTATTTATGTCGATGGTGGTTGGTTGGCGGTATTATAACAACTTATAAACCAGATCATTAACATCATAAATGACAATGCAAATATCAATTATATTATTTACTAAAGGATCTTTATATGAAAGCAAAGGAATTTACTTCTGTCGTTCAAAGTCTAAGTTTAGGGATATTATTAGCAAGTTGTAGCCTTTTTTCTACAACCCTTAACGCGGAAGTCAAAGCAGTAAAGTTAGGTCATTCATTTTCAGATGCACATCCAAGAGCCATTGCCATGAAAAAATTTGCGGCAGATGTTGAAAGTGCAACAGATGGTGAAATTAAGATTACTGTTTATGGTAATGCTGTTCTCGGATCTGAACAGCAAATGTTGCAGGCAACACGTAGCAATGTACAGCAACTCTATATGGGAGCCGTTTCTCCACTTGCAGGTTTTCAGAAACAATTTCAAATATTCGACTTTCCATTTCTTTTCTCCTCTAACGAGGAAGCGGCAAAAATACTTGATAGCGAATTCGGCGATAAATTATTAACAGATCTTGACAGCATCAACCTGAAAGGATTGACATGGGCTGGTGGCGCTTTTCGTAATGTAGCAAATATAAAACGTGAAGTAACCACGCTTGAAGGTTTTAAAGGTTTGAAAATTCGTGTAATGCCAACACAGGTTGCGATAGACAGTTTTAAAAGTTTAGGTATAAACCCTTCACCTATGGCTTATTCCGAGGTGTTTACAGCACTTGAAACTGGCGCCCTTGATGGCCATGAACATCCTTCTGTCGATATTTTACAGAATAAAATGTATGAAGTTGAAAAATATATGACACTGACAGGCCATGTTTATACACCTGTTGCTTTGATCGTGTCTAAAAAGTGGTTTGATTCGCTAACTGAAAAACAAAAAGAAGTAATTCAGAAAGTTGCCAACGACAATAAAATATTTCAACGTCAACAGGAAATTGAACAGGAAAAAGGTGCCATTGATGAACTTAAGAAAAATGGCATGATAGTCTCCTCTTTACAGGAGGGTGAACTGACAAAAATTCAGCAAGCCGTACAACCTGTTATAGAAAAACATAAAAAAACGGTCGGTGAAGATACTATTAAGCATTTTTATGATGTAAAGAAAAAACTCGCTGAATAATATTACCAGGATAGCGGGTAATACTATATCCCCGCTATCCTCAAAAAAGGTTCCCATAATGAAAATTCATGAAAAAACCACAAGGTTTTTTATAGGTAGCCTTGAAGCCATCATGGTGATATGTATCAGCATTATGTTTCTTCTTGTGCTTATCAATGTATTGATGCGTTTTATATTTAACAGTGGAATAGATATTGCCGAAGAATTACCTCGTTTCTTATTCGTATGGATGATATTTATTGGTGCTGTGGTAGCAATCAAAGATCAGAGCCATATTCGCGTAGACCTTTTCATTAATAAAATGCCTGAATTGGGCCAACAGATTTGTCAATTAGCTTCGCAAGTACTTATGTTGGTATGCAGCATAACGCTAATTTACGGTACCTGGATTGAGTCTGATATTCTGTCAACAACATACTCACCGGTTTTAGATGTCAATATGTTACTTATTTTCGGTATTTCATAGCTGACCGGTGTTTGTATTTTTATCAGTGCAATGATAAACATCATATCTGTTTTTACAAAAAATACTCTCTTCCGGGGTAAAACGCTTTCTTCCACATCTTCCAGGGAGAGTAAATAATGGCATTATTAATATTTGCTGGTTCACTTTTGTCATCGATGTTTATCGGTTTACCTATCGCCTTCTCACTAATTATTTGCGCTATCTCATTAATGTATTTTTTGGATATGACAGATATCCAGATTATTACTCAAAATATGTGGAATGGCGCTAATAACTTCCCGTTACTGGCAGTCCCTTTTTTCATGCTGGCGGGAGAATTTATGAATGCCGGAGGCATGACCAAAAGGATTATTGGTATAGCCATGGCCTGGGTTGGTCATGTGCGAGGAGGTATGGGATATGTTGCTGTTTTTGCCGCCATTATTATGGCTTCGCTCTCAGGTTCTGCTGCAGCTGATACAGCTGCCTTGGCGGCGATTCTCTTACCGATGATGCGTGAAGCTGGCTATAAATTAAACCGGACCGGTGGTTTGATCGGCGCTGGTGGAATAATAGCACCAGTAATTCCACCGTCAGTAGCGATGATCTTGTATGGTGTTACAGGCCAAATTTCCATTACCAAATTGTTTCTCGCGGGTATCGTACCGGGTGTCATTATGGGTATGGGATTACTCCTGACATGGCGATTACTGGCAAAATCAGAAAACGTACAAACGAGTCAGAAAACTACATTGCGAGAGAGACTGAAAAAGACTCGTGAAGGATTTTGGGCATTATTACTTCCTGTTATTATCGTTGGTGGATTAAGGATTGGTATATTTACGCCAACAGAAGCAGCAGTGATAGCAGCTGCTTATTCATTATTTGTCGGTGTGTTTATTTATCGCGGCATAAACTTAGGGTCGATTTATGGATTAATGCTCAATGCCGCCAAGACAACAGCTGTTATTATGTTCCTGGTTGCAGCAGCATCAGTTTCTGCATGGCTTATTGCCGCAGCAGATATTCCGGCACAATTAACTGAACTGCTGGCGCCGGTTATGCATAGCCAAATTTTATTAATTTTAACATTAATGTTGCTAATATTTATTATCGGCACAGCAATGGATTTAACACCAACTATTTTGGTTATGACTCCAGTACTTGTTCCTTTAATTAAACAAGCTGGTATAGATCCCGTATATTTCGGTGTTCTGTTTGTGATGAATACATCCATTGGCTTGATAACACCACCAGTAGGCACAGTATTGAATGTAATTTGTGGTATTGGAAAAATGGGTATGGATGAACTGGTCAAAGGTATTTGGCCGTTCTTACTCACATGCGTGGCAATCCTTATTTTACTGGTGCTCTTCCCGCAATTAGTGCTCTTTCCTTTAGCCCTTATGACCTGAGAAAAGGTTGGGTGTTGTATAAAAACACCCAACCATCGCTTTAATTATTCGTCTTCAAGATAGGTATAACCGTACAAACCTGCCTCGAACTCTTCAAGGAACTGTTGTTGCAGTTCAGCATCAAGATCGGTTTTCTTCACCTGATCGCGGAACTGGGTTAACAGCGTTTTCGGATCGAGCTGCACATATTGCAGCATGTCCGCCACGGTATCGCCTTCGTCAGACAGTTCTACCTCTACGCTACCATCAGGGAAGACGAACACGTCAACCGCTTCGGTATCACCGAACAGGTTGTGCATGTTGCCGAGGATCTCCTGATATGCGCCGACCATAAAGAAACCGAGCATCGGCGGATTCTCCGGATCGTACTCCGGCATAGGCATTGTCGTGGCAATACCGTCACCATCAATATAGTGGTCGATAGCACCGTCTGAGTCACAGGTAATATCCAGCAGCACAGCGCGGCGTTCCGGCACTTGATCCAGCCCTTCCAGCGGCAGAACCGGGAACAACTGGTCGATCCCCCACGCATCCGGCATCGACTGGAACAGCGAGAAGTTGACGTACATTTTGTCCGCCATACGTTCCTGCAGCTCGTCGATAATCGGACGATGAGCACGGTTTTGCGGATCCAGCTGCTTTTGCACTTCATGGCACATGCTCAAATAAAGCTGCTCAGCCCATGCGCGTTCTTGCAGGCTAAAGGTGCCGGAAGAGTAGCCGATATGAATGTCGTGCAGATCCATCTGGCTGTCGTGTAACCATTCACGCAGAGAACGGCGAGTTCCCGGTTCGTGCATTTCCTGCCAGGTTTCCCACATGCTTTGCAGGGCGCGCGGTGCATCTTCTGCAGGCGCGGTCGGCACCGTGTATTCGTTACGTTCCACGCCGATGATATTCGACACCAGCACGGTGTGATGCGCAGTCACCGCACGACCCGATTCGGTGATTACCGTCGGATGTGGCAGACCATTTTCTTCACACGCATCACCAATCGCCCAGATGATATTGTTGGCGTATTCATTGAGGCCGTAGTTTACGGAGCAGTCAGACTGAGAACGGGTGCCTTCATAGTCCACGCCCAGACCGCCGCCGACGTCGAAGCACTGAATATTGACGCCCAGCTTGTGCAGTTCCACATAGAAACGCGCGGATTCACGAACGCCTGTCGCGATATCGCGAA
>OJIX01001007.1_pt1 | contig 9536 bp, 7 predicted proteins | sample 1595981 | NCBI WGS metagenome assembly OJIX01 (sample SAMEA4350138, study PRJEB24818) | metagenome | biome: human; feature: gut; material: faeces | place: Denmark | collected 2013-09 | reverse complement strand
GATGTACTCTTTCCACCACTCCGTCCGATGCCGGATGATGAAAAAAGTAAGTAATTATATTTTTTAAATAACTCATTCTACCACTAATTTATAATAGGACGCATAAATCCGGATATATCCCCAACCGTATTAACATAAATAGAGAAATATAAAGAATAACAAAGCATTTTTCAGTTCTTTCAACGCTAAGTTAAGATGGTTCTCAACAGTTTTTTTACTAATCTGCAACTTCTCCGCTATTTCTGCATTGGTCAGTCCGGCCTCCCGATTCAACCGAAAAATCATTTGCCGTTGAGGAGGCATATTCTCCACCACCATATCAATCAATAGCTGCAAGTCTTTAGCAACCAACTCTTCATAAGGAGTCGTGTCTGTAGACTCTTCTACCCATTCTGTCCCCTGACTATCCTGACGATTCTGCCGGGAACGCAAATAATTGAAAGTTGTATTTTTAGTCAAGACATACAGATAGGTTCCGAACACTTCTACTTCACAAAATTTCTCACGGTGCGTCCACAGTTTGAGAAAAACTTCTTGTGTCAAATCTTCGGCTTCACTCTCCGATTTAACCAATCCCATTATAAAAGAGCGCACCTTCGGATAATAACGCATAAACAATGCCTTAAACGCTATATGGCTTCCTTGGGAGAATTGGGAGACCAGTAATTTTTCTTCTGCGATTTCAGAATGCATTATTATCCACTTAAAAGATTAACTTAGACAAGTATCATATTATATATCAATACGTCGGCAAAAATAATAAAAAACCTTAATATAATAATGTCATAAGTAGTTTTTCTAGGAAAAAGTCTCACAGAATCACAAGTCTATCTCCATAATTTCCAGCATTATCATGCCTTCAACCTTATCACAAAGCAACTCCCCTTACCCGGTTCGCTCTGTACGGTCAATGTCCCTCCATGTGCTTCTACAAAGTCTTTCGAAATGGACAATCCCAAACCGCTACCCTGAACTTTAGTTCCCGGTACACGGAAATAACGATCAAAAATGCTTTGGTGATATCTTGGATCGATTCCTTTGCCAAAGTCTTGCACATAGAGCTCGATATACTCTTTTTTATGCCTCACGCCAATCACTACCCGGCCATTCTCTTTCGAATAGCGAATCGCATTGCTTAAAAGATTAGTAAGTACCCAAGCTATTTTTTCACTATCTACAAACAGTTTCGGTATCTTCTCTTGAGGATAGTCAACTTCTATTTGTATATTAAACTTATCAGCCTGTACCTGATTGGCCTTGATGGCGTACTCAATCAGTTCGATAGGTTTCGTAATTTTAGGCATCATTTGAAGCTTGCCGGCTTCCACCTGCGTCATGTTCAGTAACTCTCCGGTAATATCGAGTAAGCGCTGGCTATTGTCCCTTATATTCTTCGATAATTGTTCTTGTTCGCCATTCAAAGAGCCCACTCTTTTGTCCTCCAGCAATTGAAGACTCATCATTATGGCAGAAATAGGAGTCTTCAGTTCGTGGGAGATGGTAGAGATAAAAGTGGTTTTTGCAGAATCGAGTTCTTTGAACTCTGTAATATTTTTCAGCAAGATAACGTCTCCCAGGTTTCGAGCCTCTCCTTCTTCTGCCGCCGCATTCTCAATCGGAATATACGAGGCTTGGAAATAGCTTTCTTTATTGTCCGCATAAATTTTTAAAGGTTCATTCTTCTCACCGGGAGTCACCAACTCACGTATCAGCCTGCGAAGCAAATCATTCTTCAGAGAAAGTTCTTCGGCGGACTTCCGGATTACATTCTCACGCTTCATATTGAGTACATTCAATGCTTCATTATTGATAAAAAGAATTTCCCGTTCGGTATTTAAGCCGATAATCGGCTCATGAATACTGTTAACAACGGCTTCAAGGAATTTTTTTGCAGAAAGAATATCAGCCAATGTACTGTCACGATACTCTGTCAGTTTCTCAGCCATGCGGTTAAAACTATCCGAAACTTCCCTGAACTCTTCGTATCCTCTCATATCCAATCTCTTTTCATAATTATGATTGGCTATTTCCAAGATACCACAAGTCAGTTCTTTTACCGGCCTATTAATAGAACGGGGTAGCCAGATAAGCAGGACCAAACCCGTGAGGATACAAATGCCACCTGTTACGGAGATCCATAAGAGCGCACGCTCCAAAGCAGGCATGGCAACCGGACTATCAGGTTCCGTGGCCGTTAGAATCTGAAGGTTTACTACTGAAAGTGTTACCAGTAAAATAATCATTCCGGCCAATATTCCAATGCCGAAAAGTAGTTTGGTTTTTATATTCATAATGGATAACTAAGACTAAATCATTTTTTTATGCAAGTATAATCAAATCTATGTTCGCTTGTGCCAGATTATTTAAAAATCTGCGATATTTCAGCACGCTACACAATGCTCCCGGCAGGCGAAGGCCTGGGGAACCCATGCAAACAGTGGATATCTGTTTCTCCTTACAAACCTGCACAATACTGCCTAATATATCTTTCGACTGTACCTGGACGACTTCCCCACCCAACTCAGTCACCAACTTAAAATGATTCAGCAGATGTCTCTGGCTGGCCAAATCGATACGTTCCATGCTTTCTTTGGGAACTTGTACGTAAAGAGCGACAAACGAGGTATTATATCGGGTAGCCAAACGGGCTACTTTCCTTATAATACGGCGGGGCGTCTTCTCTTGGCTACTGATGCACGCCATAAACTTTTCATGACGAACTCCCAAACCAATACCCATCACAACCTCATTCTCTACTTTCTTTTCCACTCGCAAGGCAACCTCCTTCAGTGCAAGTTCACGGAGTTGCAGGATATTCTCGGTCTTAAAGAAATTATTGAGTGCAGTCTGTATTTTTTCCGGCTTATATATCTTTCCAGCTTTAAGTCTGGTTATCAGTTCTTCGGCCGTAAGATCAATATTTACGACCTCATCAGCCTCTTGAAGAACGCTATCGGGAATACGCTCCTTCACTTCAATACCTGCGATATCTTGCACCTCTTCATTCACACTCTCAATGTGCTGAATGTTGACTGCCGAAATCACGTTAATCCCTTCATCAAGCAGTGTCATCACATCTTGCCAACGTTTCTCATTCAAGCTTCCTTCCACATTGGTATGTGCCAGTTCGTCTACAATTACAATTTCGGGATGAATACGGATAATCGCTTCCAGATCCATCTCCTCGAGCTCTTTCCCCTTATAAAACAGTTTCCTGCGCCGGATAACTGGTAAACCTTTCAACAGGGCTTCCGTCCCGGCACGACCATGTGTCTCAATATATCCGATCTGGACATCCACCCCGTTATCAATCAGATCATGTGCTTCCTGGAGCATCCGGTACGATTTGCCTACACCGGCAATCATACCGATATAAACCTTAAACTTGCCACGACGGGATTTTTTTATCAAGTCGAGGAAATGCTGTACACTTTCTTCTCTATCCATCTTTTCTTCAATTTTTATACTGCATAACCCGTAACAGTATCGCTACTGCCACGGGTTGACTAACCACTTTTTAAATTCCTAAGTTATATCTGATTTCATGGCTTTAAAGTAATACCAAACACTAAATGCGCATCTTCCATACGGGGATTCCAAACAGCCTGTGCAAATACAGGCAAAGCAAACTTATCAGTGAACCTGATCTGAGTAGTTCCTTTCAAAGCAACATTGGTTACGGCAAACCCATCACAATTGTATTGGGGAGCGGCATAAGGAACCATTCCACACGTTACGTTTAAATCCACCATTCTCACTCTGAAGGGATAGTTGAATTCAACATAAGACGAATAATTCTGGCCTCCCTCCGCATTCTTATCTTGCCCTGCAAACATGGTATACCATGCAACAAACAAAGGAAATGTTTCGGACTGCACAGTATAAGCCACTCCTGCCTCAAAGTGGTGAGCTGTTTCATGACTCTTAAAATTAAAGTATTTACGTGCTCCCTGTCCTGCCCACCACAAGTCGGCAACCGATACGGTCAGACCGGAACGACCTAATGTGTATGCAACCGTCAGATCGATCTCCTTGGCGGCAGCTCCTGCCGAAGCAGAAGTTCCGTCAAAATCGGTGGAGCCCCATGCGGTCAATGAAAAGTTTCCGACACTAAATCCCAAAGTCGGCTGGATACTCGCTCCTGTCTGATACATTCCGCGCCAGACATATGAACTTACGAGATCTCCCTGAATATTAAACTGTTGGGCATTCGCGTTCATACTTCCCCAGAAGCACATCATTCCAATCACCATCAAGGCTAAAATCGTGTTTTTATTTATGACATTTTTCATCTTTACTTTCTATCTGTTTTTTAACTCTTCCAGAGCTATATTCAACTTTAATACATTTACTTTCTCGGTTCCGAATATCCCCAGCAACGGCTTCTCTACAGCTTTATCTACGACTCTTCTCACCTCTTCCACATCCATGCCACGTGCCTGCGCCACTCTTTTCACTTGTACATAAGCACTCTGTGGAGTGATGTCCGGATCTAGTCCCGAGGCACTGGCTGTCACCATCTCGGCAGGTACATCCTTGCGTGCCAGATACGGATGATGAATGAGGAAAGTATCGATGCGTGCCTCCACCTCTGCCAGATATTCAGGATTAGTCGGCCCTTTATTGCTACCTGCCGAACTGGTTGCATCATAGCCATCACCGGCACATGAGGGGCGTCCCCAAAAATATTTTTCTTCCGTAAAAGTCTGTCCTACATTGGCAGCCCCTACCACTTTTCCGTTTAAGGTAACTACTTCTGCATTTCCCCGGTTAGGACCGGCTACCTGTGCAAACAGCCACAGCACGAGGATATAAAATACAGAGAAGAATACACAAAAGACGAGAGTTATCTTGATAGATTTTAATAATGTTTTCATTGCTTGAATATTTAAAAGAATAAACTGACAACCAAATCGATTAACTTGATTCCGACAAAGGGAACAATCACTCCTCCTAATCCATAGATTAAAAGGTTCCGACGGAGCAAAGCCGATGCACCGATCGGTTTATATTGTACTCCTTTCAGCGCCAATGGTATCAGGATCGGGATAATGATGGCATTGAATATGACGGCAGAGAGTATAGCACTTTCCGGGCTATGCAGATTCATAATATTGAGTGCACCCAACTCTGGAATAGCCACCATAAACAAAGCAGGTACAATGGCAAAGTATTTTGCCACATCGTTGGCAATAGAGAAAGTAGTCAGGGTTCCACGAGTCATCAGCAACTGCTTTCCGATTTCCACAATCTCTATCAATTTAGTCGGGTCATTATCGAGGTCGACCATATTGCCGGCCTCCTTGGCTGCCTGCGTACCGCTATTCATTGCCACACCGACATTTGCCTGCGCCAATGCAGGAGCATCATTCGTTCCGTCTCCCATCATCGCCACCAACTTACCGGACTGTTGTTCTTTACGGATGTATTCCATCTTGTCTTCAGGCTTTGCCTCAGCTATAAAGTCGTCCACCCCCGCCTTTTCGGCAATGTACTTGGCGGTCAAAGGATTGTCACCGGTTACCATCACTGTCTTCACTCCCATCTTGCGCAGACGTTCAAAACGTTCCTGAATGCCCGGTTTTATAATATCCTGCAACTCGATAACTCCGGTCACCTTCCGGTCGACACACACTACCAGCGGTGTACCTCCATTACCAGAGATCTCACTGATCACTTCTTCTATTTCTTTCGGGAATTTATTCCCGGCTGCTTCCGTAATCTTACGGATCGCATCGAACGCTCCTTTACGTATCTGTGTGCCATCGGCCAGATCAACACCCGAACATTTGGTTTCAGCCGTAAACTGAATCATCCGGGCACCGGCCGTCTGAAGACTCCGCATCCGTACCCCCGATTCACGTCCTAACTCTACAATAGATTTACCCTCGGGCGTCTCGTCCGAAAGCGAAGCCAACAGACAGGTTGTTACAAACTCCCGCGGACCGACTCCCGGTGCCGAATGGAATTTCGTTGCCCTGCGGTTACCAATCGTAATAGTACCGGTTTTATCAAGCAACAGTGTATCGATATCTCCTGCCGTCTCCACCGCTTTACCCGACTTTGTAATCACATTGGCACGCAATGCACGATCCATACCGGCAATACCGATGGCAGAAAGTAATCCTCCGATAGTAGTCGGAATCAAACAGACAAACAGAGAGAGGATGGCTGCAATCGAGATAGCTGTTCCCGGATGTTCAAGACTGGTATAGTCAGCAAACGGGATCAGAGTAACACATACGATGACAAAGACCAGTGTAAAGCCTGCCAACAAAATGGTCAGGGCTATCTCGTTCGGCGTCTTCTGCCTGCTTGCGCCTTCGACCAACGCAATCATTTTGTCAAGAAAGCTTTCGCCCGGTTGCTGTGTGACCAATACCTTGATATGATCTGAAAGCACTTTAGTACCACCGGTGACAGAGCTTTTATCTCCACCCGCCTCACGGATCACCGGAGCAGATTCACCGGTAATGGCACTTTCGTCAATGGAAGCCAATCCTTCAATAATCTCTCCATCGGCAGGGATCGTATCACCGGCTTCACAAACAAAAACATCCCCCTTCTTCAGTTTAGAACTACTTACGGTCTGAACCTTGTCTCCTATTACCAGTTTAGCAGGAGTCTCTTCACGCGTTTTGCGCAAGCTGTCGGCTTGTGCTTTACCACGGGCTTCGGCTATTGCTTCAGCAAAATTGGCAAACAACAAGGTCACAAACAAAATTAAGAACACACACAAATTATATCCGAAAGTACCATATTCCGGAGTGAAGAGAGAGAGTAACGTTACCACCAGCATAATAACGGTAACCACTTCTACCGTAAACATAATCGGGTTCTTTATCATCATTCGCGGATTCAACTTCACAAACGACTGCCTGATACTTTCTATTACTTGCTCCTTTTGAAACATAGAAGCTGACATCTTATTTTTCATAACTTTATTATCCTGCTATTCTTATAAACTTAAATGTTCGGCGATTGTACTCAACGCATGTACAGGGAAGAAAGACAAAGCTGCAACAATGAAAATGACGGCAAAAGTCATTACTGCAAAAGTCACAGTATCCGTTTTCAAGGTACCGGCACTCTCGGGAATAAACTTTTTTTGAGCCAATAGTCCTGCAATGGCTACCTGTCCGACAATCGGAATAAACCGACTCAGGATAAGTACAATGCCACATGTCCAGTTCCAAAAATATGTATTATCACCCAGTCCCTCGAAACCCGAACCATTGTTGGCAGCCGATGAGGTGTATTCGTAAAGCTGCTCGCTGAGACCATGAAATCCGAGATTGTTCAGCCATCCGCCCTCACTCTCCACAAAATCGGGGTGATGTGTATAGACATAACTTGAGATGGCAGTAAATACCAGAATTACAAACGGATGCAACAAAGCGACGAAGGTTGCTATTTTCATTTCCCGGGCTTCTACCTTCTTACCTAGAAATTCCGGCGTACGCCCCACCATCAGTCCGCTGATAAAAACGGTCATGATAATAAAGGTATAATAGTTCAGCCATCCTACACCAACACCGCCAAACCAAGTATTGATCTGCATATTCAGCATCTCGACCATTCCACTGAGCGGCATAGTCGAATCGTGCATCCCATTGACCGAACCATTGGAAGTAACCGTTGTGGTGACACTCCATAGGGCTGTGGCTCCGGCTCCAAGCCGTACCTCTTTTCCTTCCATCGCACCATGATCCTGGGCAATTCCCATTCCGCTGATACGCGGATTACCTCCCATCTCCTGACCGACATTGATAAAGACACCTGCCAGATAAGCAAACAGCATCACTCCAAAGATACTATATCCCAACTTCCTGCGATTGGTATAAAAGCCCAAGGCCAATACCATCGCCATCGGAATGATCAGGATCGACCAACACTCTACCATATTAGTCAGATAGGTAGGATTCTCCAACGGATGCGAAGAATTGACACCAAAATAACCACCACCATTGGTTCCTAATTGTTTAATGGGAACAATCGCAGCCGTAGGTCCCTGGGATACCATCTGCTCCTCTTGCTACTAAAAGAATCCAGAAGTCAGTATAATCTTCTGGGTTTAGCCCAATATTATATCCTTCTTCTAATACATTAGAGCAATAATAATATGAACCATTATGAGTTACTTTATCACCTACATAATATTTATCTTTTGCATTCCATTTGCCTCTGTTTATTCCTAGGTATTCTGAGTATTCAACTCCAACTTCTACTCTCCATAAGACCATTTTACCTTTTCGATAAACATTATCTGCAAATCATCCATATCCTACATCATCTGGTAAAACATTTGTTCCTCCTTTTGCATGATCTGGAAGTCCTGCTAAATTACCTATTCTTAGTTTTAGGTTTTCATATGTTAATGGACCATCTATAGCAATCTTTCTTCCTTCTTCATCATACACAAAATCACCAGATTCTGTTTTTGCATATTTTAAAGAATTTAGATTATCGTACATCGTAATCCAGTTTCTTGTTCCGTCTATATCAATTACTTTTTGTCTTGATACTCTTTTTGGGTCTTCATTACCTACTCTTACTAATTCATCTTTTACATCAATAGAATTTAAAGAATCAAAATCGGTAGAAGGCCTGTCTGAGTCAACTATAATATAAGATCCATAAAAATCTTTATAGTTGATAGCTACTCTATAATTATCTGAATATGATACAATTGCATAATATTTTTTGGTTTTTAAACCAGTATAAGATATACATAGTAATATGTGTCTCTTTATAAAAGGACAAAAAGCCCCAGCGTCATATTCAGATTCACCTGTTTCTTCATCTACATCTTTATCTTGATCATTAAAATAAACAAAATAATAGCTTTCTCCTATTTGAAGTGTTCCGTTTATTTCTGATTCTTTAAGAGGATGTTTAATCTTCGATTTGTCTTCTTCTGTAATATTAGTATAATATTCTACTTTCGATACAACAGCTCCATCTGTAACCATCATATGACCACCTGTTGCATATGTTCTATCTACAACTAATTCTTTTAGATTTAAAACTTCTGCAGATATAGAATTTCTTACAACTAAATCGTCAACTTCTAAAAACCATGTACCAATACTTGTCTTTTTTAATGCATATCCTTGTCCTCCATCCCAAGAAGTAATATTTCTTGATTGAAAATCATCTGACATTATATTGTAATTGGTATATAAATCTCCAGTTAGTTTAGATGTTCCATATAGTATATTATTATATTCTCCACGAGAAGCTTTTCCTCCTATACCAATATTTCCATTATTATATTCAAATATTGTATTATTATTTCTATTTAAAACTAGAGCTTTACCATTAAATTCTGTTTTGATAATACCTTCAGTTGTAGCTGCAGTTTTAATATAGTTTTCATTAGTACCAATTCTTAATCCTTTAGATATATCATCTCCTTCTTTATGAAGACCTTCGAGTGCTAATGTATAGTGTTTAGTCTGATTATATATTGTTAGTCCATCATATAATGTACCTCCCATAGTAGTTAAGTATATAGGTCTCCAACTACTTAATGC
>OJIX01001004.1_pt1 | contig 9565 bp, 6 predicted proteins | sample 1595981 | NCBI WGS metagenome assembly OJIX01 (sample SAMEA4350138, study PRJEB24818) | metagenome | biome: human; feature: gut; material: faeces | place: Denmark | collected 2013-09 | reverse complement strand
GTCAGTACGGATCTTCCAGCTTACTCATTTGATAGCAGGCCAAAGCTCCGCCCGCCAACAAAACCGCAACCAGAAAATAGACCAGGTTCCGGTTCTGAAATCCCCATTTGCTTATATCCATCACAACAATCCTCCTACATTCGTTTTAGAACCGATGGCCAAAGGCCGGACATTTTCTCCATCTTCAATATGATGCACGCCGGAGGCAACCACGATTTCACCGGCATGCAGTGTATCGGAAACAACCATCGCACGTCCGTCGGACAACAGGCGCAGAACCGTCACCTCGCGGCTATGGACTTTCCCCGCGGACGGATCATAGACAAACACGTACGTTTTACCATCCTTTTGCAGAAGTGCCCCGCCCGGAACGGAAACCGGCTGCGAATCGCCCTCATTGCAATAGATCGTGACCATCGTATTCATTCCCGGCGAAGGGAGCGGCAACTTGCCGGGAACCATTTGCAGGCGCATCGTGTACAGCTGGTTCGCATTGGCTTTCGGAGTGACGCTGATCAATTTCAAAGGATAGTTTTCTCCCGGATAGAGGTCGAACGTACAGTGGTAGCCATCGAACCGGTCCCGCCGGATATAGTCGGCTGCCGGAAGATTGATTTCCACCTCCGGAATGCCGGCGCTGACCATCGAGATCACGGGCATACCTGCTCCGATCGTTTCATGTGCATCGAACAGCTTTTTCTGTATGAAACCACTGAATGGAGCATATAGCCGAGTATATTCCAACTGGTCTTTATGATGCTGATATTTTGCAGTGATCTGTTTCAGGCCGTACACGGCTTTATCGTTGGCATTAGGCGTGGTCCCGTTTTCTTTATAAAGAGCCATGACACGTTCGGCTTCCGCCTTGATCTGCTTGTATTCGGCCTCCGTAGCATCCAGTTGCACCCGATAATCTGCCGGATCCAATTCGGCCAGCAGTTGTCCTTCCCTCACGCGGGCGCCGTCTTCCACATATATTTTACGGATTGTCCCGCTCACACGGAAAGCCAGGCTGATATCCTGCGCAGCTTTCACTTTTCCTGGGAACTGGAGGGCAGTCTGACTGCTGGCGGAAACGACCGTATCGATCTTGACTGTCTGAGTATCCTTTGTCCCCTTCTCCGAACGGGCACAAGACATAAATAGAATCAAGGATATACCTGCTAAAATAAAATAAATTCGTTTCATAATTTAAGTGTATTTATTTAAAGACAAAATTATCCCGACAGAGCAACCTCGGAAAGGTCAATATGAATAATAAATTGTTCCATTTGTATATTTTCCTCAAAAAGAAGATATAAATATTCTGCGATTTGTATTTTCTTTACCGAAAATTCTTAACTTGATAAAAGAATGTCACCTAAAGAATACCGTAAGTAGCTTTTGGAATTGTTAAAACGCCCAAAACATGTCGTCATACATTTGAAAGCAAAAAGCCAGTTTTAGTATAGTTGTTCCACTGCTCCACAAGAACTATAGAATATTTTATGTACTTTTGTCTCAGAATATAAAAAAACTAAATAACTCAAATTAATCAACATGAAACGCTTAATGGCTAATCATAAACAGAAAAAAGCGATCCTGATCGCTCTTGCTGCGCCATTGATGTTTTCTCCTGCCCTTTTAATGGCTGTGACCGGAACCTCCGAGCCTGTAGTAGCTATCGCCCGGCAGGCGCAAACGATCGTCAGTGTGCAGCAGATCAATCCGACTACGGTCGATGTTGTGTTCTCCAACAATCAACGGATGACATTCGATTTCTATGGAGATAATATTTTCCGTATGTTCCAGGACAACAACGGTGGTATCCTTCGTGATCCGGAGGCAAAACCAGAGGCCCGGATTCTCGTAGATACCCCCCGTCGCCCAGTTTCCAAACTGGACATTCAAGACGATAATGGGCAAGTGACCATCACGACCGGAAAAGTCAGACTCCAGTTGGACAAATCGACCGCCCTGCTGAAAGTCACCAATCTCACCACAAACAAAATCGTTTTCGAAGAGACGAAACCCGTGGTTTACGAAAAAGGAAAAACGATCCTAACGCTGAAAGAGAACCCTGATGAATATTTCTACGGCGGCGGTGTGCAGAACGGACGCTTTTCACATAAGGGAAAAGCTATAGCCATCGAAAACCAGAACAGCTGGACCGATGGCGGCGTGGCTTCTCCCACTCCTTTTTATTGGTCCACAAACGGCTACGGCTTTATGTGGTACACTTTCAAACAGGGGAAATATGATTTCGGCGCCACAGAAAAGAATACGGTAAAACTATCCCACGATACAGACTATCTGGATGTTTTCTATATGATCAATGATAGCCCGGTCGCCCTATTGAACGACTTTTACCAACTGACCGGTAACCCAATACTGCTGCCCAAGTTCGGATTCTATCAGGGACACTTGAACGCTTACAACCGCGACTATTGGGTAGAAGACGAAAAGGGTATCCTTTTCGAAGACGGCAAGCGCTACAAGGAAAGCCAAAAAGATAATGGAGGTATCAAGGAATCGCTGAACGGAGAAAAGAACAACTACCAGTTCTCTGCTCGCGCCGTGATCGACCGCTACAAGAACCACGATATGCCGTTAGGTTGGTTGCTGCCGAACGACGGTTACGGAGCCGGCTACGGACAGACCGAAACATTGGACGGTAATATCCAAAACTTAAAGAGCCTCACCGATTACGCTCATAAGAACGGTGTCGAAATCGGTCTTTGGACACAATCCGATCTGCATCCGAAAGACAGCATCAGTGCCTTGCTGCAACGCGACATTGTAAAGGAGGTACGAGATGCCGGTGTACGAGTCCTGAAAACAGACGTGGCATGGGTCGGTTGGGGCTACTCGTTCGGTCTGAACGGTGTGGCTGATGTCGGACATATCATGCCGTATTACGGAAACGACGCACGTCCGTTCATCATCTCTCTCGACGGTTGGGCCGGCACGCAGCGTTATGCCGGAGTCTGGTCGGGCGACCAGACAGGCGGACAATGGGGATATATCCGTTTCCACCTCCCGACTTATAGCGGCTCCGGGCTTTCCGGACAACCGAACATCCCATCCGACATGGACTGTATTTTCGGTGGCAAGAACCTCGTGATGAATACCCGCGACTTCCAGTGGAAGACCTGGACGCCGATGGAGCTGAACATGGACGGCTGGGGATCGAATGAGAAATATCCGCATGCCTTAGGCGAACCGGCAACTTCCATCAACCGCTGGTACCTGAAAATGAAATCCTGCCTGATGCCGTATGCTTACAGCATTGCCCGCGAAGCGGTAGACGGCAAGCCGATGATTCGCGCCATGTTCCTTGAAGATCCGAATCCTTACACCTTTGGTAAAGCTACACAATACCAGTTCATGTACGGGCCGTACTTCCTCATCGCGCCGATCTACCAAGAGACGCAAATGGATGACAAGGGAAATGACATCCGTGATGGTATCTACCTGCCTGAAGGCGAATGGTTCGACTATTTCACCGGTGAGAAATATACCGGCGGCTGCGTGGTCAACAACTTCGCTTCCCCACTTTGGAAACTTCCGGTATTCGTAAAAGCCGGTGCGATCATCCCGATGACGAACCCGAACAATAACGTAGGGGAAATCGACAAGAATTTGCGCATATATGAGCTTTACCCGTCCGGATATAGCGAGTTCGTCGAATATGACGATGATGGTATAACGCAGGCTTATCTGAACGGCAAAGGGACAACCACACGGATCGAAATCAAGAACAATGACCCATCAAAAGTCTCAATCACTATCCATCCGACAACAGGCGATTTTGACGGTTTCGTGAAAGACAAGGCAACCGAACTGCGTATCAATCTCTCGGAAATGCCGAAGAAGATCACCGCTAAAGTCGGTTCCTCCAAAGTGAAACTGGTAGCCGCCCGTTCGATGAACGAATACCAGAACGGTACGAATGTCTATTTCTACGATGTTGCCCCGAACCTGAACAAATTCGCCACCAAAGGAAGCGAATTCGAAAAGAAGACAATCACCAAGAACCCTCAGTTGTTAGTAAAACTAGCTCCGACAGACATCAGCATGAACGGAACGGTTATCACCATCGATGGTTACCAATTCGACACGCCCGACACCCACCGCGTTTCTACCGGTTCTTTGGCCGCGCCGATCGCACAGGTGACGGATGGGAACACGGAAGCTTACACACTAAAACCGACTTGGAATAAAGTTCCCGGCGCCGACTTCTATGAAATAGAATTTAACGGCATGCTTTATACGCAGATCAAGAATGCGGAACTGCTGTTCGACAACCTCTCAGCCGAAACAGACTATTCGTTCAAAATTCGCTCAGTCAACAAGGACGGTTATTCAGACTGGTCTACCTTCTCCGTCAAGACCAAATCCAACCCGCTGGAATTTGCTATCAAAGGCATCCGTGGAGAAGTGACAGCCGAAGAACAGGAAGGCTTTGAAATCTCCCGCTTGTTCGACTATGCCGAGTTAGGCGATATGTTCCACACGAAATACCGCAAGAACGCAATGCCGTTCGATATGATCATCGATCTACGCACCATCAACCAACTGGATAAGTTCCATTATCTGTCCCGCCAGGATGGAGGCAACGGAACGATCCTTGCCGGCGACGTGGCCTACAGCATGGATAAGGAAAACTGGACAGCGGTCGACTCGTTCCGCTGGGAACGTAATGGTGACATGAAAGTATTCACTTTCAAGGACCAACCGAAAGCCCGCTACATTAAATTGCATATTACGGAAGGTGTCGGCAACTACGCTTCCGGACGCGAATTATACGTATTCAAGGTTCCGGGCACGGAAAGCTATCTGCCAGGTGACATCAATAACGACAAAAAGATCGACACAAACGACTTGACCTCGTACATGAACTACACAGGGCTACGCCGTGGTGACAGCGATTTCGATTATGTCAGCGCAGGTGATATTAACCGGAACGGTCTGATCGATGCTTACGACATATCGGTCGTGGCAACCCAATTGGAGGACGGCATCGAGAATCCAGGTACGGACCGTGTAGCCGGAACGATCTTCCTTTCCACTCCGAAACAGACGTACAACGCCGGCGAAACAGTCGAAATCACCGTCAAAGGTGACAGTGTCAAAGCTGTCAACGCTTTGAGTTTCGCATTGCCTTACGACCAACAGGATTATGACTTTGTCGGCATCGAACCGGCAAACCTCGGTACGATGGAAAACCTGACATACGACCGCCTGCATACCAGCGGTCAAAAGGCGCTCTATCCTACTTTCGTCAATCTCGGAGACAAACAAGTGCTCGAAGGTTCTGAAGATCTCTTCACCATCAAGTTGAAAGCGAAACGCAAAGTTACATTCAACCTGAAAGCAGTCGACGGCATCCTGGTTGATAAGAATCTGAATATGCAGAAGTTCTGAACAATGAATTTCTGATATAAACGAAAGCAGAAAGGCTTCGCCTATCGGACCATTCCGGGGTGAAGCCTTTTTCATTAAGATTATGAATGTTTTCTGCCCCACAGATGTTATCTTTGCAGAAAAAGCGATAGAACCATCGCATGACAAAGCAAACAAATACATTATGTACTCAGATAAAAAAAACATCCTGCAGCTCGTAGCCCTGCTCATCGAGCATAACATCAAGAAAATCGTTTTGTGTCCCGGCAGCCGCAATTCACCTATTGTACATACGATTGCCAATCACCCTTTCTTCTCCTGCTATCCGGTGACAGACGAACGGAGTGCGGCATTCTTCGCGATCGGGCTGGCATTACATGGCGGTAGTCCGGCTGCTGTCTGCTGCACATCGGGCAGTGCATTACTTAATATTCATCCTGCCGTATCGGAAGCCTTCTATCAGCAAGTGCCATTGGTCGTGATCTCAGCAGACCGTCCCGGGGCCTGGATCGGACAAATGGACGGGCAAACGTTTCCTCAACCGGGTGTTTTCGGTTCGCAGGTTAAAAAATCCGTCAACCTGCCGGAGATACATACTGATGAAGACGAATGGTATTGCAATCGTCTTATCAACGAAGCTCTGCTCGAACTGAACCATCATGGGAAAGGACCGGTGCATATCAATGTACCAATCTCGGAACCGTTGTTCCGCTTCACTACGGAGGAATTGCCCAAGGTACGCGTCATCACCCGCTACCAAGGATTAAATGTCTACGACCGTGAATATACAGGGTTGATCGAGCGGCTGAACAACTACAACCGTCGCATGATCGTTGCCGGTCAGATGAACCTGATCTATCTTTTTGAAAAGAAATATTCCAAACTGCTATACAAGCATTTTGCCTGGCTTACCGAGCACACAGGTAACAAGACCATTCCCGGCATCCCGGTAAAGAATTTCGACGCCGCCCTTTACGCCCTGCCAGAAGAAAAATTAGAGAAGATGGTTCCTGACCTGCTGATCACATACGGTGGACATATCGTGTCGAAACGCCTCAAACAATTTCTCCGCAAGCATCCGCCACGCGAACATTGGCATGTTTCGCTTAGCGGAGAAGTAACAGACCTTTACGGTTCCCTGACAACCGTTATCGAGATGGACCCGTTCGAATTTCTCGAAAAAATCGCTTACCTGCTGGAAAACCGGACAACGGAGTTTCCACGCATCTGGGAAAACAACACCCGCGACCTGCCACAACCGGAATTCAGCTATTCGGAAATGGCTGCTATCGGAACATTGATCAAGTCGCTTCCAACACCTGCGGCCTTGCATTTAGGCAACAGTTCAGCCGTACGTTACGCCCAGTTATACACACTCCCAGAAGATGTCGAAGTCTGCTGCAACAGGGGGACGAGCGGCATAGAAGGATCGCTTTCGACTGCCATCGGTTACTCCGTTTGTTCAGACAAACTGAATTTTGTAGTGATCGGCGATTTGAGTTTCTTTTATGATATGAACGCACTTTGGAACAGCAATTTCGGCTGTAACCTACGTATCCTGCTGCTCAATAACGGAGGAGGTGAAATATTCCAAGCACTTCCCGGACTAAAAATGGAGGATAAAACACGCCGTTTCGTGACAGCTACACACAAAACTTCTGCCAAAGGATGGGCCAAAGAAAGAGGATTCTCTTACCTTCCCGTCCATAACGATGAAGAACTGACGAGTGCAATGGCTGTTTTCACCCAGTCCGCCCCCCACAACCAACCAATGTTGATGGAGGTATTCACAGATGCGTCTGAAGATGTACGGCTACTCAAAGAGTATTTCCACCAACTAAAAAAATAAGAACATAACTCATAATTTATAATTCTAAATTCATCTTATGGAAACAAAAAGAGAATGGACAACCATCAAAGAATATGAAGAAATCCTGTTCGATTTCTATAACGGAATTGCCCGCATCACTATCAACCGCGAACGCTATCGCAACGCTTTCACTCCGACAACGACGACGGAGATGAGCGATGCTCTCTATATCTGCCGTGAACGACCGGATATCAATGTTGTCGTGCTGACAGGAGCCGGAGACACGGCTTTCTGTGCTGGAGGTGATATGCATGTGAAAGGTCACGGTGGCTACATCGGTAAAGATGGTGTGGCACGGTTAAATGTACTCGATGTACAAAAGCAAATCCGCTCGATTCCAAAACCGGTGATCGCTGCCGTAAACGGTTTTGCAATCGGTGGCGGGCATGTGTTGCATGTGGTCTGCGACCTGACGATTGCTTCTGAAAACGCAATATTCGGACAGACGGGTCCTCGTGTGGGGAGTTTCGACGCAGGTTTCGGTTCTTCCTATTTAGCTCGCATCGTCGGCCAAAAGAAAGCACGTGAAATTTGGTTTCTTTGCCGCAAATACAATGCACAGGAAGCACTCGACATGGGTCTCGTGAACAAGGTCGTACCTTTGGATAAGCTTGAAGACGAATATGTCGGATGGGCCGAAGAAATGATGCTGCTCAGCCCGCTTGCCCTCCGTATGATCAAGGCAGGCCTCAACGCCGAACTAGACGGTCAAGCCGGAATCCAAGAGTTGGCTGGCGATGCCACCATGCTCTACTACATGACCGACGAAGCCCAGGAAGGTGGCAAAGCTTTCCTTGAAAAACGCCGCCCCCGTTTCGAAGATTATCCGAAATTCCCATAATCCAAAGTCACAATGGCTATGCACTATCACATAGAGATCCGCCCTAAGACCTTGTACTTCAAAAAGCCGGCAGGGACTTCGCGCGGGACCTACACGGAGAGGAAGAGTTGGTATATCTACCTCACCGCAGAAGAAACACCCGGCCGCCAAGGAATAGGCGAATGCGCTCCTCTGCCTAAACTGAGTTGCGACGACGTGCCTGGATATGAAGAAGTTTTGGCCAAGGCTTGCCAAAACTTCACCCGCACAGGCAGAATCGACGTGGACGGACTGCGCGATTATCCATCTATCCTGTTCGGTCTGGAGACTGCTTTCCGCCACTTTGAAGCCGGCTCCTTTGCCTTGTGGAACACTCCTTTCTCGCATGGCGAGGTGGGTATTCCTATCAACGGACTGATCTGGATGGGAAGCTATGAAGAGATGTTGGGACAAGTGACAGACAAGATAGAATCCGGCTTTCGTTGCATCAAGCTGAAAATCGGAGCGATCGACTTCGATAAAGAATTAGAAATCCTTCGTATCATCCGCAAACAATTTTCATCTGATGAAATCGAACTGCGTGTTGATGCCAACGGTGCTTTCTCGCCGAACGAAGCCATGAGAAAACTGAACTGTCTGGCAAAACTGGACCTGCATTCGATCGAACAACCGATCCGTGTAGGACAGTGGGAAGACATGGCTCTGTTAGCTGCTTCTTCTCCAGTTCCCATCGCCCTCGACGAAGAACTCATTGGCTACAACACACCGGAAAAGAAGAAAGAATTGCTTTCCTTCATTAATCCGCAATATATCATCTTGAAACCGTCTCTTCACGGAGGCCTATATGGTTGTAGCGAATGGATCAAGGAAGCTCAGGATCGGCAGATCGGCTGGTGGATCACTTCTGCATTGGAATCAAATGTCGGCCTGAACGCCATCGCTCAATGGTGCGCAACTTTCGACAATCCGCTTCCGCAAGGGTTAGGAACAGGTGGCCTCTTCACCAACAACATTGACTTGCCGTTGTCAATTAACAACGGACAATTAATAATTGACAATGGACAACAAACAATTGATAAGTAAGAAACATCCCGATAATTGTCAATTGTCAACAGTCAATTGCCAATTATCCGAATTCATTTCCGATTGGAAGTCTGCCTCTCCTTACTTGGAAGTACAAACTTCCGGTTCGACCGGTACACCCAAACGAATCATGGTCCGCAAGGAACAGATGGTAAATAGTGCCCGCCTCACCTGCGATTATTTAGGGCTGCGGCAGGGGGATAAAGCCCTCCTTTGTATGCCACTCCGATACATTGCCGGAAAGATGATGGTCGTACGGTCACTCGTGGCAGGGTTAGATTTGGTCATACGTGAACCTTCCGGGCATCCGATGGCAGACATCGACATGCCACTCCGATTCGCAGCCATGATTCCGTTACAAGTATACAACACGCTACAGGTTCCGGAAGAACGAGAGCGCCTCTGCC
>OJIX01001001.1_pt1 | contig 9594 bp, 6 predicted proteins | sample 1595981 | NCBI WGS metagenome assembly OJIX01 (sample SAMEA4350138, study PRJEB24818) | metagenome | biome: human; feature: gut; material: faeces | place: Denmark | collected 2013-09 | reverse complement strand
TACGTACACAGTGTATGCCGTGTGCACCATTGCATACGCTGCGTTTACTGTATGGGATATGTAAAATATGCTTTTTCATCGTTACGCTGTTTTTAGGATAAAGACATGGTATCTGCAAAGACATAACGCCTATAACGACGTCATATCTACATAATAGTTTATTTCGGGGTATGTCGGATCGGCCGGAGTCTGCTTCCAGAAATTATCGCTGTCCCAATTTATGATGTAAAGCATCGGGGGCATCGTATAGTATGCATTGATGGAAGAGTCGTACTTGGCGCATCTGAATGTTTTGGATGATTTAATCTTGCTGCTTGGTCTGAGAATTTCTTGTACCGTTTTCCCGCCTAATGTATTGCAGGAATAAGATGTTGAATTCGGGCTATCGGAGAACTCATAGCAGCTTATTTTATAATTGAAATAGCTTGTTCTGGGCAGAACCGAGCCGTCTCCATAGCAGTATCTGAATGTCGAATAATCTAGGGGTGTAAAACCGCCGAAATTAACAGTACCTATATTACCCTGCGAATCTATATCGGGGTACGTAAGGGAAAGTGGCGTATAACTATAACAAGATGTACACAGAACAGCGTTGACAGTGCCTATAAAACCGCCTGCGTTTACTGTTCTGGTGTCACCGCTGCTGGCCATTCCGCTGAAAGAGAGTGCTATGCTTCCTAAAGAATAGGAACCGTAAATATCGCCGCTATGGGCATCGCCGCCTAAAAATCCGCCGACTGTGACAATATACCCGGCGTTTGCGGGAATAGGTCCCAGCTTTATATTGCCTGAAGACCAACAGGATGCGATTCTGCTTTTGTTTGTTGACATGTAGCCCACTAATCCTCCTATGGTGCAGGCATTCATGGCGGCTGACGAGGTGTGATTGTAAATACCTCCTTCCCCTATATCTACATTGGCATGGCATAAGATTATTGAAGCATCCTTTGCATCTCCTATCAGCCCGCCTGTTATGTACGGCTGGCCGCCGTCGGCATTACATGGAACTTTCCTGATTTTTCCGGTGGCGGAACAATAGTTTACTTGCGTCTCTTGGTCGACCGTTCCTGCCAGTGTTCCTGTGTAGGTTACAGGAGACCCGACCGTTATATCTGCGTCGCGCAGATTTATACCCACCAGCAGAGACTGAATTACCTGTCCGAAAAGGCCGATACCCTGGCTTGTCTTTCCGGTTTTTATCTTTAAATTTTTTATGGTATGTCCGTTCCCGTTGTATACTCCTTGAAACTCGACATTATATCCTATCGGTGTCCAGTCGGTGGCATCGTTGGAGAAGTTTTTCGAGGTAGCGAGGTCTTGTATGTCGATGTCCGCTACTTGTAAAGCTTTGATGGGACGGATTCTACTGTTATTCACATCATTGCGGAATTGGGCGAGGTCTTCGGCGGTGGCTATGATATAGTCATAGTCGGTGTCGGAAGGGATAGGGACTTTCAGTTCGTCCCATGTTATGTCGGAGTTCACCGTGATGGCGGTTATCTGGTTGTTTTGTATCGTCAGGGTGTAGCCTATGGCTTTGCCGGACAGCCAGTCGTTGGGGGTGACATTGGGCAGGGTGGCTGTTACGGTTGTGGAGCTGCTTCCATCGGCATAGGTCAGTGTTACTTTCGTATCTTTGAGATGCGAGGGTATCAGGAAGAATTCTTTTACGGTCTTTGCCGTGCCGTCGACCGCTATGCTGACGGTGGCCGTGCAAGTGCTTTTGCTTGTACCGATGTTCTCCGCGGTGACCGCGGTGTTGGCGTCGTTTATGCTGAAGTCGGCCGATGAGGCGCACTCGGTGCTGATACCGGTTATGGTTTTGGAGTCACTGCCGCCCGTCTTTACTTTAAAGACCACCTTGGTCATGGCGTGCTTCATGGTGAACTGCACGGGGCCATGAGTATTGGTACAGTCCGTTACGCCTGTCGAGAGCAGCAGGTCGAGTTCCCCTTTGGGGGCGGAATAGCTGATAACGGGTCTGCCCGGGGCGTTGAAGGCGGTGGGCTTCGCTATCCGTATCTTGTCGTTGGCGTTGCCGGAAACGGCGGCGGTATGGGGCGCGTAAGCGAAGAATGATACTTTCTCGTTGGCGTTGGCAGGCCAATACCTTACGGGGCTGTACGTCCAGACGCCACCCGTTTTCTTCACCGATTGGTTGTACAGGTGGTTGGGAGTGGAACTGCCGTTGCTGAAGTTGCCTGTGCCCGTAAAGTAGGCGAATACGCCCATTTCCGTAAGGTTGTCGGTGGTGGCTTCGGCACGTGTGCCGGGTTCCGCTTCACTGCTTGCTACGGTGGTGGAGAAACCAATCTCCCGGGTGGACATAAGGCTTTCGTCCTTGCTGTCGCAGCCGGCGCACAGGGTGCACAGCAGCGGAATCAGGATGTACGCGCCTTTCATTCTTCTCGTCATATTCATTGCTTGCTTCTTTTACTGAAAAAGTTTGTTGTGTGCCCGGAGAAGGACATTCAACCTTGACCGGGCGATGGGAAATCGTCTTATTATCGTTTTACTATCGTTTCGTTACATCGGGTTATTGAACGGTTACGGGTGTGTCGCTTTCCGTTCCCCAGCCTTCTACGGTAGTTACGTTGAAGGAGATGGCGTTCAGGCTCACCGTGAAAGTGAATTTTTGGGCTGTGCCTTTCTTGAAAACACCGGCAGGCAGGTTCACTGTCTTTTCCACCGAGGATTTGGTGTGGGTAGCGGCACCTGTCTTGTTCACCATGTCGTATGCGATTTTTACCTGTACATCACCGGCTACGGCTGTGCCTGTGGCATTGCTCACCGGGAGCAGGAACAGGTATTCATTGGCGGGGAATAGCGATGTGGCGGTTGTTCCGGCGGAAGATATGTCGATGGAGCTTGTGGTGTAGCCTGCGAAGTTGGCTGCCGTCAGGTTCAATATGCCGTTGGATGAGGCTGCCGTCAGCGCATAAGGAGATGCCAGATAATCCGACGTATTGCTTGCCCACGTCAGGGCTTTCATGTCCAGCGTGCCCTTGCTGTTCAGCTTGCTGGTATGTATCAGCGATACGCCTGTGATGAATACCTTTGTGTCGGTGTTGGCGCTGATGTCCGTACCCGTTTTGGCTTCCATGGCCACTCTGGTCAGCTGGTGCAGGAACTTGAAGTTTACCGTGCCCGAAGTCGAATTCTTGTCCATCGTATTGTTGGAACCGTCCGTAGGATCGGATACTACCAGGTCTACCATATTCTTTTGGTTGGTTTGCAGCTCAAATTTTACTTTCGGGTTGTTGCTTGCGTCGGCGGACACCGGTGTGATGCCGTTGCTGCCCGCATAGGGGGCGTAGGCGAAGAACGAGATTTTGTCGTTGGCGCCTGCCGGCCAGAATTTTACGGGGCTGTATACCCATGCGTTGCCGCTGCTGTTCCATGTCACTTTCTGGTTGTTCATGAATTCGGACTTTGCTCCGGCGGTGCTGTAAGCTCCGTTGGTCTGGTACGCCATTACCCCGAAGCCGGAAGTCTTTACAGCGGGAAGCCCGTTTTCCGCTCCACGGGCTTGCGCCGCGGTGTAGGTGTCGAAACCGATAGGCTTGTTGGCGTCCGGGTTCTGTTCGGTAATCTCATTTTCCGAACATCCTGCCAAGGCCATTACGATGATGGCCAGTGAGAATAAACTCTTTGCTTTCATAACTGAATGTTGTTTTTAGATTGATAAATTATATCTTTAAATTTGTATCTTTAGCTTTGCGTCTTTAGGTTGATGAGCCGTATTTCTTAAATCGGAATCTCTGTATCGTTCTCTTGTCCCCATTCGTCTACATTGGCGTTGAATCCGGAGTCTTCCGAGATGGTTACGTCGGGCAGAGGTTCGGTGATGTCGGCTTCTATATGTAGGGTGGTGACGCCGCTGCCGTCCGCCTCTTCGTTCGCTTCGATGTTCTCCACTTCGCGCTCTATAACGGTGGTGTTGTCTTTCAGCAAGGCTCTTACCTTGATTTGTACTTCTTCGGTAGAGGGCAGTCCGAAGAGGTGGATGGTGCCGCTGAGCGTGCCGTTGGCGGCGAAGTCCTCGTCCGGGGTGATGTCCTCTACTTCAAACTCCTGCACGCCTTTCTCGGCGTTGTCCGTATTGCCGTCGTGCAGGTAGATGGAGAGGGGCACGCCGCTGAGTTGGCACGTGGCCTGCTTGAGGTTGTTGATGCCCGTGATGTGCAGCTTTACTTTCACCTTGCGGGTGAGGGGCAGGGGAGTGAATTGCAGCCGGCAGGCTCCGTCGGGACAGTCGGCTACGCTGCGTGCTCCGGCCGGGGCGTAGTTGCCCAGCATGTTGTCCGTCACTTCAAAGTCGCGTATCACGGCAGAAGCCAGCTTGCCGGGCGCCGCGGTGATGATTTTCGTTCCGTAGCGCGTTTCCGTTTGCAGGGCGTAGGCTTCGAGGGTGTGCAGTTGCTCCTGTCCCCGGAAGGCCATTGTGCCGAACTCGTCGAACGAGCGGTTGAATAGTATGGCGTCGTAGCGTCCATCGGGCAGGCGTACGGTAGTTTGCGTACGGTCTCCCATCAGTACGACGCGCGGTGTGCCTCCGTCCTGCGGATAGAAAATCAGGGTGGCTCCGTATTGGTTTTCTTCCTGCTGGTCGGCACGGCTCCAGTCGGCCGTCACGGTTATTTCGGCCTCCGTATAGAAGGTCAGTTCCCTTCGTTCGCAGGACGCCAGCCAGAGCGGCAGTAGCAAAAACAAAACTGTATTCTTCATTTATTTCTGTGTTTTAGTATTAACAATCTATCAGTTTTATTTCCGACAGATAGAGCCTTGTAATATAGTTGACCACTCCCAGTTTCTGCGCCATCTTTCCGTAGCGGGTGTAGAACGCTTCGGATGTGGGGTGGTTGCAGTTCAGGTGTCCGTTTATGGCTTCGAGCACTTCGAGCAGGGAGATTTCGCATAACGGGCGGCACAACTTGTAGGAACAGGTGGTGTATGTATCGGCGCCGGCATCTTCGGCTGCTTTTTCTGTTGCCTTTTCGTTTGCCTTTTCTGTTGCCTTTTCCTTGCGGCATATCATTCCTTTCTGTTCGAGGCGTGTGTATATGTATCGCAGCTCTTCGGGAGAGGTGCAGTGGCCTATCGCTTCATGCGGTTCGTGCATGGCGATGTCGTGCAGCAATGTTATTGCTATTTGAGTAAGAGGGGATAGCATATTCTTTTATTTTTTGTTTTTTCCTGTAATCAGCCAAACGAGTGATATTTTCAGTTTTGTGGGGCCCAGCCAGGTGTACTCGCCGTTTTCCTGCCAGAGCAGGGTCCGGTGGTTGTCTCGGGAGTGGTAGTGGCGATAGTCGGTTCGGAGCATTCCGATGCCGATGTTGTATTCCAGTCGGAGATTGCGGGCGATGCTGTGGGCGTAGCCGTAGCTCACTCCGGCGGCAATGAAGAATTCTCCCTGATAGCCGTTCTTGTCCCATTGCAGATCGTATTTTCCACCGCCCGCGTAGAGGCCGAGGAAGTGTCCGGTGAGTACGTCGCGTCCGCTCCTTTTGCCCGGCCGGTAACGGACTTCCAGTCCGCCCATGAGTATTTGCAGGCAGTATCTGTCATCGTTTATCAGCCACCAGGGGAACATGTATTCTCCGTTGAGCGACCAGCGTTTGCCTATGGGGACTTCCAGCTCGATGTTGGGCATGAGCGCCGCATCAAAGAGGAGATTGGTTTTTACTGCGAAGAGGGGGCGACGGCGGGATTTGCCGGGTGCTATTGCGTTGGCGCTGCCTGTTGTTTGGGCATTGCCTGTTACTTGCGTGCTACCGGTGATTTCTGTGTTGTCTGTTAGTTCTGTACCGTTAGCGTTTGTATCATTGCCTTTCGCAACTCTTACACCGTTTATGACTTCTGTACCGTTTGCGTTTGTATCATTGCCTTTTGCAGCATTTACGCCGTTTACAGTTTCTGTACCGTTAGCGTTTGTAACATTGCCTTTTGCAACATTTACGCCGTTTACAGTTTCTGTACCGTTAGCGTTTGTATCATTACCTTTTGCAACTCTTACACCGTTTATAACTTCTGTACCGTTAGCATTTGTATCATTACCTTTCGTAACCCTTACACCGTTTATGACTTCTGTACCGTTAGCGTTTGTATCATTATCTTTCGTAACTCTTACACCGTTTATAACTTCTGTACCGTTTGCGTTTGTAACATTACCTTTCTCAACTCTCACACCGTTTACGACTTCCGTATCATCCGTAATCTCTGTTCCGTCTGCCTTCTGGTACTCTTTCCCGTTATTACCCTGAGCATCTGTTACAAGCCTGCTATCCTTCTGTGCATGCCTTAGCGGCCGCATATAGACGGTGCATATAGATGCGTTTCTCAATTCAGGCAAAATCCATTGGCTTATATGCCGATACGGAATACCTGTATTCAGCTTCTTCAAGAGAGCCTCTTTCCGTTTTTCGCCTGTATTCAGCTTCAATATTTGCAATATTTCGTCCCGGCAGGGCAGGAGCGTGTCGTTCAGTGCGACATCACGCAGGGCATCCCAGCTCTCCGCCTGCGCAGAGGTGCGGATGCGGTACTGGTTCAGTCCGGGGTATTTCCAGACCAGATACCCTTTGACGGCCTGTGCGCGTCGCAGAGCGAGACGCCGGTTGTAATCGGCGTCTCCTTCGGGTGAGGAAAAGGCTTGTATGCACACGGAATCTATCCGGGATACACACAGGCTGTCTGCGAAGATTTTGTGCATGGCGGCAAGTATCCGGTTATTGTCACGATATCCGTAGTCGACCATTGAGCGGTCAAAGCGGAAATGCAGTACGAGTTCTGTCTTTTGTTCGGTGTCGGCGCTGAAGACCTCTTTTTTTGTCTCTCGCGCTTCCTGTGAATATATCGGAAAAGGCAGTACCTGCATAAACCCAATGATTAACAAAGGTTTCAGGTTCATAAATGTTATTTGTTTGTTTGCTTGTTTGCTTGCTTTTCAGGGCAAATTGTTTATTAAACGTACGTCTGAAAAACACCTTTTCGGGGCTCTCTTTCAGCCCCGCCCTTTATACTTATTCCTTTGTCAGGGCACTATTTTTATTTCGGATGTAAGCGTCTGTTTCACAACATATTGAAAAATTATTTTGCTGTCATCCGAAATTAATATTATCAAAATAATTTGGTATTATGAAAAGTATGCGTATCTTTGTGTTTATCAAACGTACGTTTAAAAAACACCTCCGTTTTCGTTGAATTTTCGTTACAACACTAACCGCCGTTATTTCTCTGTTCTTTACAACTTTTCCCTGATGATACAAGTTTCATATATATAGTACATGCGCGTGTGCGCACGCACGGGCGTATTCTTTCTTTTTTTTCGGTTAAAAATCGCCGATTCATTAGAGAGGGGGATATACCCTCCTGCCTTTCTTCACGGTGTCGGCGATTTTTTTTATTCTCAACAAGTTTCCGGCGATTGTTTTGCCTGCGTTTAATAAATGTTTAATTTTGCCTGTTAATATTAATTGAAGCCTTTAAATGTTAAACGAAAAAAGAGAAAAGAGTATGAAAAGTGCTATTTTAAAAAAGCGGAGTTTGTAGATTGCGACCGTTATGTGTTTGTTTCGAAGGATGAAAAGCTCGACGTATCCCGCATCGTTGCGGGGATTGACCTGATGCTTGACGGCAAGGTGCACGTGGATACGGGCAAACAGCTTCTGTTCGAGGCCGTTGCCTGCCAGATACACGGCCATCAGGCGGCGGGATGTCCTGATTTAAGTATAAGCCGCGAGGTGAGGTGCTGGGCTCATATTCTGCACGCGTTCTGCTTTGTGGAGAAAGACCGCGACCGCAGTTCGGAGATGAAGGAACAGTCCATCGAAACGGCGCTGTACAATACCCTTGCCCGTCTTTTCCCGAAAGAGGAGCAGGGCGCGTCCGATGAGTGTCCGAAATAAGTGAAGCGGATAGTCCTTTCCTGTGGAGAGGACTATTTTCGTATCCGGGAGCGTACGCTTATCTTTGTTCCCGCCGATAGGGCAAACTAAAACAAACATTGATGAAAGACCTCATGATTACCGCTTACAGCGGCTTCTCCACCGTTTCCGGCGAAACGAACCTGACTACTGTGATAACCAACATCCGCAACGGCGCCTACTTCCATACGGTTCGGAAAGTGGAGCAGCAGTTGCGTCTGGGCGACCTCTCCAAAGCGAACGCCATCAAGAAGCAGCTCCCTTTTTTTACGCTCACGGGAAACTACTCCGCCTTGCGGCAGCCTTACAGCCTGCTTCGCTACAATCCCGTCATCACCGTGGACGTGGACGAGCTGGCGGACGACCGTGTGGATGCCGTCCGCCGTTTGCTTGAGGCCGACGCCGACGTTGTGGCGTGCTTCCTCACGCCCAAGCGGCACGGCTTCAAAATCTTCCTTTACCTGCGCACGGCGTATGCCCGCCGTCTGCGCAAGATGACCTTCTCCGTGCCTTTCATCACGTACGCGGAGCTTGAGAACCATCATGCGCTGATGTACGAGGCCGCCCGCCTGTACGTGGAGCGCCTCATCGGACTTCCGGTGGACGTGAGCGGTAAGGATATCGGTAGGGGCTTCTTCGCTTCGTTCGATGCGCAGGCGTATCTGAATACGGCTCTGCTGGGGGAGATTGAGGAAGTGACGACCCGGGTGCTCGTGCCCGGGAAGACGGAGAGGAAGAAGAAAGGGACGGGGGATAAGTCGGCGGAAGACGGGCTGCCGGGGAAACTGCCGGGTGAAAGGACAGGCGGTGCGCTGCCGGGTGAGAGGACGGGTAACGGGCTGACGGACGAAACGGCGGATAACGGAACATTGCAGGGCAAGAAGAGTGACAGGCCGCGGCGTGACGACGCTTCCGCCCTGTCTGCCGAAATAGCCCCCTGGCATCTCATGGAGTATAAAAAGGCGCTCAACACCACCCGCCGTTCCGAGGTTTTCCGTAAGGGCAACCGTGACAATTTCCTCTTCATACTGGGCAACCGCTGCTTCCGCAAGGACATCCCTCAGGAAGTTGCCGTGCTCCTTGCCGAACGTGACTTCCGGCAGGACGACCTGGACGTTGCGGGAGCTATCGGCAACGCCTACCTGTACGTGAGCAAGACCTGTGCGGCCGAGAAGGCGAAAGAGGACAAGGTTCCCGTCGTCAGCCGCGTCATGGATTTCCTTTCGCTTCGCTACCGCTTCCGCCGCAATACGGTGCTGGACCGTCTGGAGTTCTGCGAGCAGGACGGTGCGTGCGGGACGGACTCCCTTACCGCTTCTCCCGTTTTCAGCCCCCTGCGGAGCAAGGATTTGAACTCCATCTACGTAAGCCTGCTGACAGACGGCATCAACTGCTCCCTGAACACGCTGAAGGCCATTGTCGACTCCGACTACGCCACGGCGTTCAATCCCTTTGAGGATTATCTGCTCAATCTTCCCCCGTGGGACGGCGTAACGGACTACATCGGCGAGCTGGCCGATACCGTACGGACGGAAGACGGGAAGTTCTGGCGCGAGAGTTTCCGCCGCTGGCTGGTGGGCTCGGTGGCCTGCGCGCTGTACGAGAAGAAAGTGAACCAGCTCGTGCTGATACTTTTCGGCGGTCAGGGCAAGGGCAAGAGCACGTG
>OJIX01000971.1_pt1 | contig 9847 bp, 7 predicted proteins | sample 1595981 | NCBI WGS metagenome assembly OJIX01 (sample SAMEA4350138, study PRJEB24818) | metagenome | biome: human; feature: gut; material: faeces | place: Denmark | collected 2013-09 | reverse complement strand
TAGCACCGCTTTTTACTGCTTCAACCACCTTATCGGCCAGTGCGATTACTTGCGCATGGGCAAATCCACCTACAATCTTACCACTTTCTATTGCCACTGGTGGCTGGCAACGCCGTGCATGTTCAATAATAACGGAGAAATCTTTCTGCTTTCCGTCTTTTCGTTCGGGTATGTAGGTAGCACCTTCCAAGCCGGTTGCGCCTGTCGTATAGATGCGATCTTTATAAGTCGCATTCGGGCGTGGTGGAACAATGCAATTAGTAGTGAAGAGGATAGGACCGTTGAAACTTTCAAATTCCTCTTTCTGTTTCCACCAGGCATTACCGTAGTTTCCTGCCAGGTGTTTATATTTCTTCAACTGAGGATAATAATGAGCCGGTAGCATTTCACTGTGTGTGTATATGTCGATACCGGTACCTTCAGTCTGTTGCAACAGTTCTTCAATATCTTTCAAGTCATGTCCACTGACAAGGATACCCGGATTGTTTCGAACACCAATGTTTACTTCGGAGATTTCCGGATTTCCGTAATGGCTGGTATTGGCAGTATCGAGTTGGGCCATAGCCTGCACACCATGATTACCCGTAGCGAGTGTGAGGGTTATCAGTTCGTCCACAGTAATATCTTCGCGGGTCAATTCAGCCAAAGCATATTGCATGAATGCAAATATCTCCGGATTCTCATATCCTAAGTTATAGGCATGCTCCACATAAGCAGCCATTCCTTTGATACCATAGTGAACCAACTCCTTCAATGATCGAATGTCTTCGTCAGAAGTTCGCAGCACCCCCACCGTTTGGGCTTTCTCTTCAAACTCAGTTTCGTCACCATACCAAGTACATTCGTCGGGCGCATGTTCTATTGTGACTTGGTTACTTAGATCTTTCTTTAGCTCCAGTCCTTTCTTTATTTTCTCGATAATGGCGTGTTTGTCAAAGTTGGCATTTGTAATGGTAGTGAACAATGCGTCAAAGATAAACTTATCTGCCCGGGCAGAAGAACGTCCATCTTTGCGTAATGCCTGATTGTAGACTGCGATTCCGCGTACTACGAAAAGCAGCAAGTCTTGCATATTGGCTACTTCGGGAGTTTTCCCGCATACTCCGCTTAAGATACAACCTGTACCTTTTGCGGTTTCCTGACACTGAAAACAGAACATACTCATAATTTTTACGTATTAATAGGTTTCTTTTCTGGATGCAAAGATAGGAGGAGGATTTGGGGTAATTCTGTAACCAATGTTACAAACAAGAGAAAAAAGATTGGAAATTTTAGAGTTTGTTTTAGAGACTGTTTTATTTTTCCTCCGGAATCATTTCAGTCCGTTATTTCGATAACGAGGATGTGGCAACCGAACGTTGCTCCATAAGCGGACCTTCTGTCCGGGTGATACAGGCAGGTATCAAAGATTCGGACGGTTGAGTGACTGATACAAAGAGGAGCTTTTGTACACTCTCCCTACAAAAATGCATTTCGATCTTCTATCTTCCACCTTTTGTTTTAGTAGAGAAAGCAAGCGCAATGGTTTGATATATAGTGTGATGTATCTATTATTCTATCTATTTATGCCTATAAAAGCATTTTGTTTTCCTCCGTGTCTTTAGCGAAAAAGGTCCGATTCTCACTCTGTTACCGTTCCATCTGTCTGATACTTAAACAGGCTTTAAATTTTGCTCAAACTTATTGTATCAGTTGCATCATATCTTCTTTTCTCAAGATATGCACTAATTTCCTGTCCGTTTTGATCAGGCCGTCATCCTGCATATGAGCCAGCTCGCGTGCCAGAGAGGGACGAGATACTCCGAAATAATCAGCCAGTTCCTGTTGCGAGCGGTCAAGTTGTATCGGACTATCTCCTTGTTGTTTCAACATCCGTAGCAGATAGGAAGCAAGTTTCTGCCGAATCGTCTTAAAGGACATAAAAAACAGTTTGTCAGCAAGTGTTCGGGCATAATTGGCAGAAAGATTCATGTAGTTCTCTAAGAATTTCTCATTCCGTCGAAATAATTTCAGTACGCTTTCTTTCGGAATCTCGAAAACTTCGGTAGCTTCGTTTGCTGTAACTTCTACCGGGTAGCGATTGTCTGCACCAAATAAGAAAAGAGGGGCAATTGCACGAGGAGCAATAATATCTTCCACTTTAATCAATCTGCCCGAGTAATCGATCATTTCTCCCCGGACACTGCCTTTCAGTAATATCATCAGCCGATTGCATACATCACCTTGCCTGGCAAGAATGTCTCCTTTACGGAACATGCGGAGGTGAGATACGATTCCGTCAAAATCACGGGAAAGCGTTTCTGGAGAGATTCCATGGAATAGGGGGTTGGTAGCGAGGTAGGTCATAATTTTAAGATTGAAATGATATTATTAATAACAGAAATCTTTTCTTATTGTTTGCCGGATATCCTTGCTATTACATTGTTAATGATGCAAGTAATTACACTATGAATCTATGTACTTATTTAAATTTCAGAATAAATTTAGTTTCTTTGCCTTGCAGCAGAGTGATGCTTCCACCTGACAGACGCATGATCTGACGTGAAATGCTCAATCCGATACCACTACCTCCTTCTTTGGTGGTAAAAAAAGGAATGAATATATGATCTGCTATATCTGAAGGAATGGCAGGGCCATTATTTTTTATTTCAATCAATATTTCTTCAGCAGCATTACATCGTCCTTTTATTTCAATCTTTCCATCGGCCTGTGCATCGATAGCTTGTATGGCATTCTTCAATAGATTAATTACTACTTGCGAAATCAGATTTTCGTCGGCATACACAATCAGATCAGCAGGAGCAATATCTATATGGAATGTTATGTTGTCACATTTGTTTTGATGGCGTGCCAGCTCTACCATTCGGTCAATAAAAGCTTTTACATAAAATAAGGATGGTTCCGGGGTCGGGATACGGGTAAAACGGCGGTAGGATTCCACGAAAGAGAGCAGGCCTTTTCCCGTAGTACTGATTGTTTGTAAGCCCCGGCGTATTTCTTCATCCCGGGTATCGGCCAACGATAGTAGTGTTTCGCTAAGAGAGGTGATGGGAGTAACCGAATTCATGATTTCATGAGTCAATACACGTGTCAGTCGTATCCACGAATCGATTTCTTTTTCATCCAATTCACTGTTGATGTCGTTAAAAGCGAGAATGCGCAATTGTTCTTCACGAACAGTGATGCCTGATACACGAATGGATAAATTGATTGTACCCCGTTCATTGTTGAAAATAGTTTGTATTTTATCTCCCGGACGGCAGAATTCTATTTTCTTCATCAGCTGTATATCCACTTTGTTCAGTTGGCGGATATGGGTAAACACATTTAATCCGAGCAGGCGAAGCGCTTCATTATTTTTTTGATAAACCGCTCCATTTTCATTGAGAACGAGTACACCGGTGTTTACACAGTCCATTATCAGTTCGTAATACTTTTCTTGCTGTACCGTTTCCGACTTTACATTATATAATATGCGTCCGACCCGGTTGAGTGCACGGTTGACCTCTCGGGTCTCAGGCATTATCTGCTCTTCCGGGAAGTGAATGGCGCTGTCATTGTTCTCGAGGGCGTCAATCATGAAAAGAACTCGTTTGGTATGAATACGGTAAAGTGAAAGTTGCCACCAAATGCTGAATAGTAGCAAACAGAGGCTCAATCCCATCCAAATGAAGTCTCTGTCGGCATAAGACAGAGCCGCAGTTATGGCGAAACAGAGGCTTAGTCCGAGACGAAACCAATAGCGCTCTGTGAGTAACTTTAAATGGATTTTCATAAACCAAACTTTTTCATCTTATTATATAATGTTTGGCGAGTAATGCCTAATTGAGCGGCTACAGCCGAAAGGTTTCCTCCACATTTGTCGAGAGCCTTGCGAATCATGGCTTTCTCCATATCTTCAAGAGTAGAGGTCTCTGTTTCCGGGTTCTCCGTTTTCTGCACTAATTGGAACATTTCAGCGGGGATGGTTTCACCATCGCTAATAATGACTGCTTTCTCAATGGAATGTTCCAATTCGCGGATATTGCCATACCAAGCATGTGCGGTCAGTTTCTCGCAAGCGGCCGGACTCAGGCTGATAGAGGCTTTGTCATACTGTTTGCAAAAGCGGGCTATAAAACGCTCAGCTAGCGGAACAATATCTTCTTTACGTTTGCGAAGTGGAGGAATTTCTACATGAATGGTGTTGATACGGTATAATAAATCTTCACGGAATAAGCCTTTGTCTACCATCTCCTGCAAGTTTCGGTTAGTTGCGCAGATTAGGCGAATGTCTACGGGGATAGATTGGTTACTACCTACACGAACTATGCTTCTCTGCTGAATGGCTGTCAGTAGCTTAGCCTGCAAATGAAAGGGAAGGTTTCCTATTTCGTCAAGAAACAGGGAACTTCGGTCTGCTGCTTCAAACTTACCTGTACGGTCGGCATGGGCGTCAGTAAAAGAACCTTTCACATGTCCGAACAGTTCACTCTCAAACAAGGATTCGGTGATAGCACCCATATCAACGGATATCATGCTCTCGGCAGAGCGTGGTGATAAAGCATGAATCTCACGTGCGAGCATTTCCTTTCCCGTTCCGTTTTCACCTGTTATCAGTATATTCGCATTGGTCGTTGCTACTTTCTCAATCAACGTGCGGAGCTGCTGCATAGCACTGCTTTCACCCCAATACATGGCAGAAACCGGAGATGATTCCTTTTTGCGATTCTTTTTCTTTCCGTCTTTTGCTTGTGAAGCGGCATTTAAAAGAGTTTCCAACAGCTTTTGATTATCCCATGGTTTCACTACAAAATCAGATGCTCCCTCTTTTATACCCCGTACGGCAAGATCAATATCAGCATAAGCTGTGAATAGTACTACCGGAAGGTCTCTGTATTGCCGTTTGATTTCATGTAACCAAAACAGACCTTCGTTACCATTATTGATTCCGGAAGTGAAATTCATGTCCAATAAGACAACTTCCGGGTTTTCTTCTCTAAGCACTGTGGACAGACTGACAGGAGAGGATAAGGTAATGACTTTCGAAAAATGATTTTTCAATAGTAATTGTACGGCTGTCAGCACTCCTTTGTTATCGTCAACAATGATGATAGTTCCCATTTTGGTCAATAGAATATTAAATACGAATAATAATTTGTCGGCAACAAAGTTAGCAACATTTCCTTATTCTTATGAATTTCGAAAGAGTTTAAATAAGGTGTCTTTGTCTTTATACACCTATTTTACTTCCGTATCAACTAAAGCCATTGGAATTTAAGTCCGAAGGATAAACTCAGATAATCCCGAGCCCGCAGGTAACTGTTGGTTACGCGGCTGATCAATAACAGGTCACAGGTACTCAGCTCATAAAAGAGAGTCACAGATTTTGCAAAGAACCGGCGTTCTCTATCTATATCGTATGTCAGCCGTTGTCCCAGAAAGATGTGTGTGCGTATCTTGGACGAGAATCCGTAGTATCCTTCCGGATAACGGCTAGGCTCGTGTACCCAGAATTCGTGTCCGAAAACAGTATTAAAATAGATACCACATGCCAAAGGTTCGGTTGAAAATCCTTTCCCAAGCTCCAGGCTCCAAGGCATGTAATTTTGTTTTAAGGTCATGGTCATCTTAGCCCGATGGGAGTCATGTTTGGGTATGAAGCCGAAGAACAGATCCGTTTCCCACTGATCTCTTTTTCCGTAATCCCAACCGGTTCCGAACGAGAACATTCCCATGTTACCCGCATATTGTATTTTGTTGTGTGTAGGTATAAGTGAATTCCATCCTTTACGAAAACGGTGAATACGTTTGTCATATTTGCTGTATTCCGGCTGTGTTGTCTGGATGGTATCTATCTTTTGTTTGGTATCGTTTTTGTCGGTTTGTGCAGCGACGTTTTCTGTGTAAAACAGCAGCGATAGTACTGCCATGCCAATAATGGAATTAAAATTCAACCACTTCATAATCATAACCATCAGGTTTTATCGTGAATACTAAATAACTGCGATTTTTCATACAATTGCTTCCATAATACATCACGCCATCGTCAAACACATCTGACGCACTGATCCGATGTTCGTGAGCTACAGTGCAAAATTGCAAACCGGGAAATTGGCGAACATACATTTGAAACACTTTGGCCACATTGTTATTGAACTGATCACAAAGGGGACGGGCATGCATACAGAATACGGTTTTATTAAATTCGTCGGCACGTTCTGTGAGTTGTCTTTCAATATAGTCAAAATCAGGGATCGGTTCCGAATAATCATATTCCATTGCGTTGGTATTGAGGCATACAAATTTCACACCTCCGGCTATGAACGAAAAGTTTGTATCGCCGAATATTTGCCGGAATGCATCTTCTCCGGTTCCCAAACAATCATGGTTTCCGATAAGTCCTACATAAGGAACCTTTAGTTTATTCATTATATCCCTTTGCCAAAGAAATTCATCGGTAAGTCCGAAGTCACTGAAGTCGCCTCCATGAACTACAAAGTCGATGTCGTCTCTTTTGTTGACAGCGTTTACAAAGTCAACGGTTTCGTCATACCAGCGTTGCGAGTCACCCATGGCGATAAAGCGTATAGTAGACTTTCCCAGGCATTTGGCCTCGATCTTTTGAATATTTTTCGCATTAATGTCTCTTTCTCCTTTTATGTCGACGTCATATGGATGATAATCTATCAAGTCACATCCGGCAACTAGCAGACAACAAAGAAAGATTGCGGTAATTCCTTTTATTTGTCTCATAATTTTTATTTTAGTGCATGAAAACTCAATGCAAAGATAGAGTTTTCTTTATGAAAAACAAAATGTTGCTGTCTAATTAATAGACGACTGTGTCTAATAATTAGACAATATTCTCGCACTATGAATTATGTAATCCGTTGTTCTATTGTGCGTTACTTCTTTTGGCACGTTTTGTGCAATTAAGAATTCCAGGTGATCTGCATGAAAGAGACACCTTATATTTATTAAAATTCTAAAATACAAACAGGGCTGATATGAGACAATTGTACTACACTTTCCGAACTCTTCTCCGTGGAAGAGGTGGAAATCTGACCAAAATAATTTCGTTAACTTTAGGGCTTTTGGTCGGCATCCTGTTATTTGCCAGGGTTGCATTTGAATTAAACTATGATAGCTATTATCAAGAACCGGAAAATCTTTTTCTAACTTTACGTACAGTTGTTTCGCAAGGTGAAAAGAAAGAGCCTGTTTGTAGTAATTACGGAAAACTTCCAGCAGCAATTCGTGAAAATTTTCCTGATGAAGTGGAAGATGCAACTTTGATTGACTTATTTAGTCGCAGTTCGCTTTACCATGAAGGCCAGGAAAAGAAAGATGCAATACTGGCTACTTCCCGAAGCCATATTTTTTCCACTTTGGGCGTTAAAGTACTTTCCGGAAATGTGTCTGAATTGGATAATATGGATGCACTGTTTATATCCCGTTCTCTTGCTCAAAGTCTTTTTGCAGATGCCGATCCTATTGGAAAGACAGTAATGATTAATATTGATTATCCATTGACTGTTCGAGGTGTTTTCGAAGATATTCCGGAAAATGCCGAGTTTCGGTTTGATGGGGTCTATTCATTTGTGACTCGTGCTAATAGATTCAGAGATGAACGTGGTGGATGGCGGGGTGATATCAGCTATACATGTATGGTTCGTTTTCGCCATCCGGAAGATGTAGAGAAAGTGGCGGCACGTATGCCTGATATGATGAAGAAGTATATACAGTATAATAAAGACTGGTTTGAAGAATTTTCGTTTATAACTCCTTCACAGTTTCATTTGCAGAAAAAGGAATCACGTAAAATTATCAGTATTCTATCGATTCTCGGATTTGCTATTTTGCTGATTGCCGGGATGAATAATGTACTTATTTCTATTTCTTCTTTGCCACAGCGGGCCAAATCAGTAGGAGTGCATAAATGCAGCGGAGCTTCAACCGGACATATATATCGTATGTTCTTATGGGAATCGGCATTATTGATTCTCGTTTCTCTTTTGGGGGTTATAGTCCTTCTGCTCTATTTTAAACCAGAAATAGAAGACTTGTCTGGTGCCTCATTAGCAACCCTGTTTACATGGCGTACCCTATGGGTTCCTGCATTAGTAACCATTTTTTTATTTTTACTGATTGGCTTGCTTCCGGGAAAGCTTTTCTCTTCTATCCCTGTGACACAAGTTTTCCATCGTTTTACCGGGTATCGTGCTTCCTGGAAATATCCGTTGTTGTTTGTACAATTTACAGGAGTTGCTTTCATATTGGGATTGCTAATGATCATTCTTTTACAGTACAATCAAGTCATGAATCGAAGTATGGGCTATAAAATAGATAATTTAGTTATAGGGTGGGGACCATTTGATTCAATGGATAAAATAGATGGCATTCTCCGGGGATTGCCTTTTATTGAAGCATCTTGTAATAGTGCTTCATTTATCTATAATGGTCATACAAGACAATCTTTTACTGATATTAACGGAAAACGTTTTATGGGGTGTATCGATTTTATAGATGAGCATTATGTCCCGATTTTAGGATTGCAGATTTTGCTGGGTCGTAACGTTTATCAGGATGGTGAAGTATTGGTAAATGAAGAATTGCTACGGCAAGTAGGTTGGACTGATTCGCCTATAGGACGGAAACTGATGGAAGATAACTATGAATGGGGGACTGTGGTTGGAGTAGTCAAAGATTATGTAGCACAAAGTGCATATCAGCCACAAGCCTCTGTGGCATTGGTGAATAGCTTGGAAAGGAGATGGGAAGCCAATAAACGGAATCTGATTTTGAAAGAACCATTTAAAGAGAATCTTTCTAGAATCAGGGCTTTGATGAAAGAAACATTTCCTACGGAGGATATTCAGTTCCGTTCTGCTCGTCAGGAGGTCGATAATCTGTATCAGGTAGTACGCCGTTTCCGCAATATTGTGATTGTAGCTTCCGTTTCGATTGTAGTAATCGTATTGATGGGGTTATTCGGATTTGTGAATGATGAAGTACAACGGCGCAGTAAAGAAATTGCCATTCGTAAGGTGAATGGGGCTGAGTCGGGAAATATTATTAATCTTTTGAATCATAATATTTTCTGGATTGCTTTACCGGCTATCTTTGTTGGAATCGCTTTAGCCTATGTCGTCGGACATAAATGGGTGGAACAATTTACCGATCAGATCAATCTCAACGCAGGGCATTTTCTTTTGCTTCTCTTATTAATATTATTATTGATTTTAGGAAGTGTCACCGGAAAATCTTGGCGCATTGCTAACGAAAATCCGGTAAACAGTATTAAGAACGAGTAATTAAAAATAATGATTATGATAGAAATTAATGACATTAGTAAAGTGTTTCGTACTTCAGAAGTAGAAACCGTAGCGTTAAATCATGTAAGCCTGAATGTAGAAGAAGGTGAATTTGTGGCCATTATGGGGCCTTCCGGTTGTGGAAAATCTACTTTACTCAATATCCTGGGACTTCTGGATAATCCTACGGAGGGTTCTTATAAACTCATAGGACAGGAGGTAGCCGATCTTCATGAAAAGGAACGTACCCGTGTGCGTAAAGGGAAGTTGGGGTTCGTATTCCAAAGTTTCAATCTGATAGATGAATTGAATGTTTATGAAAATGTGGAACTTCCGCTTACTTATTTAAATATCAAGGCTTCGGAACGCCGCCGAATGGTAGACAATATTCCTCAACGGATGAATATTAGCCATCGTGCCAGACAATAGCCACAACAGCTAGCGGGTCGACCCGAACATCGAGTCGCCATAGCCCGCGATGCGGTTAACAAGACAAACATGCGGCTTGTCGATGAGCCTACGGGAAACCTTGCTTCTAAAAATGGTGCGGA
>OJIX01000962.1_pt1 | contig 9886 bp, 7 predicted proteins | sample 1595981 | NCBI WGS metagenome assembly OJIX01 (sample SAMEA4350138, study PRJEB24818) | metagenome | biome: human; feature: gut; material: faeces | place: Denmark | collected 2013-09 | reverse complement strand
AATCATGGCTGGTACGCCCGTGGTGTAGCTGACACCCTGCATGCCTGTTTCCTTGTAGGCGGCCTGGTGGCTGCAATTATTGTACACATAATAAGTGCGTTCCTTGCCATCCTTCAATCCGCGGATGCGGCAACCGATGGAAGTCTCGCCTTCGTAGTTCTCGCCCAAGTCTTGCGGGTTGGGGAGTACGGCTTTCAGGAATTGCAAGGGGACGATTTTCACACCGTTGTAATCCACTTCGTCAATGCGAGCCATGCCGATGTTCTGAATGACACGCAGGTGGGTCAGGTATTCCTGGCCGAAGGTCATCCAGAAGCGGGCACGCTTGATGGTGGGGAAGTTCTTTACCAGAGATTCCAGTTCTTCGTGATAAAGAAGATAAGAGTCACGCGGTCCGATGTTCGGGTAGGTGAGCGCTTTATGGATTTCCAGCGGACGGGTGGTTATCCACTCGCCGTTTTCGTAATAACGTCCGTTCTGGGTGATTTCGCGAATATTGATTTCCGGATTGAAGTTGGTTGCAAACGCTTTATGATGATTTCCCGCATTGCAGTCCACTATATCAAGGTATTGAATTTCATCGAAGTGATGCTTGGCGGCGTAGGCGGTATATATGCCGCTTACACCCGGGTCGAAACCGCAACCGAGGATAGCTGTCAGTCCGGCGTCTTCAAAACGTTTTTTGTACGCCCATTGCCAGCTGTATTCAAAGTGAGCGACGTCTTTCGGCTCGTAATTGGCCGTATCCAGATAATTCACTCCGCTTTTCAGACAGGCTTCCATGATAGTAAGGTCTTGATAGGGGAGAGCCACATTTATGACGATTTCAGGTTTGAAACTATTGAAGAGCGCCACCAGTTCGTCCACGCTGTCTGCATCTATCCGGGCGGTTTTGATGTTAGGGTTACCGATTGCTTTCACAACGGTGTCGCATTTGGATTTGGTGCGGCTGGCAATCATGATTTCTGTGAACACATCCGGATTTTGAGCCACTTTGTGCGCAACAACGGTACCTACACCGCCTGCACCGATAATAAGAACTTTACCCATTTCTTCTACTTACAAAAGTTTTAAATATGATTATCATTTTTTCAAAGAGCAAATATAAGGCTTAATTCTCAGATAAACATTAAAATCCTGCTAAATACTTTGGGGAAAGTACTGCTATTTCTAAACAAAGGGTTTGCTTTTGGGTTATTTTACATATCTTTGTTCCGTAAAAATTAACTTAAACAAAAAATAGCAATGAAGAAAGTATTTGTTTCCCTTTGTATGGCGGCTACTCTGATGGGGTTGTCATCGTGCGCTTCGACTAAAAATGCCGCGACTCTCTCTTCTCTGAGTGGCGAGTGGAATATTATTGAAATAAACGGCAGCGCGGTCGTGCCCGCTCCGAATCAGGAATTCCCTTTCATCGGTTTTGACACAAAGACCGGAAAAGTCTATGGAAACAGCGGTTGCAACCGACTGATGGGCTCTTTCGACGTGAATGCCAAGCCCGGACAGATAGACCTGGGAGCGCTGGGAAGTACCCGTATGATGTGTCCTGACATGACAGTCGAAAAGAATGTGTTGGCCGCTTTGGGGCAAGTAAAGAAATATAAGCAACTGGGCAAAGAGAACATGGCGTTGTGCGGTTCTTCCAACCGTCCCCTTATCGTGTTGCAGAAGAAGGAAGCTTCTTCCAAGTTGTCCGACCTGAATGGCAGATGGATAATCAGTGAGGCCGGCGGGCAGGCTATTCCTTCCGGAATGGAGAAACAGCCGGCTATCGAGTTTGACATTGCGGAAAAACGCATGCACGGTAATGCCGGATGTAACATCATCAACGGTTCTTTTGATGTGGATGATGCAAATCCTGCGGCCATTTCGTTCCCGAGAGTCATCAGCACTATGATGGCATGCCCTGATATGGAAGTGGAAGACCGGGTCTTGAAAGCGTTGAATTCCGTTCAGTCTTTCGGTAAGCTGGCAGGCGGCGGTATGGGCTTCTATGACACGGATAATAACCTTGTGATGGTATTGGTAAAGAAATAACAGGCCTTTGTCCGTTATTCAATATAAGATTCCACGGATTTCACAGATTTATTTTATTCTTTATTCTGTGAAATCCGTGGAATTTGCGCTTAATAAAGAAACAAACAGTAAGTGTTTCTTATTTTTACATATTCCCTTTTTTTCTCAGTCCGGCACGTATGCGGCTTAATGATTGCGGAGTGATATACAGGTATGAAGCCAGGTATTTCAGCGGTACATCCTGCAATAGTTCCGGGTTCTCTTCCATTAATGTAAGATAACGCTCTTTGGCGGTAGGCGGCGCCCCATAAGCCAGTGTCGAAGCGTCTACTGACAATATTTCACGTTCAAAAATCTTCCTGCCGAAGTTTGCCATCTCGATAGAGTGTGCGAACAGAGCTTCCAATTTGACTTTACTGATGCAATAGGCTGTACTGTCGTTTACAGACTCGATATTGACCTGAGACGGTTTGTCGTCCACATAGCCCCATGAAGAGAATGCGGCATCACCGGGACTGACGAACCATAAGGAGTTTTCCGTTCCGTCTGCCAGATAGTATGCCCGCCATATACCTTTCTTTATGAGGTAGAAATTAGAATTCCGTTCTCCTTTCTCTATTATGAGCTCTCCTTTGGAAAAAGCAACTTCTTCCATATGAGACAATAGCTCAAATAAACTTTTCTCGGGCAGTTTATACTTCTTGCAGAATTTCTTTAGCATGATTTCCATGCTGCAAAGATATTGATTTTTCCTTGCCATTTCTTTTCCTGCCTATATAAATAATGAGTATGAAAAGAGCGGTCAACAGTTCCGCCAGCGGGGTAGCCAGCCAAATTCCCGGTTTACCCAGCAACAGCGGAAGTCCGTAAAAGCAGAGTGTCAGTAGGATAAATCCGCGCAGCAGCGTGATGAAAGTGGCGTATTTGGCACGTTCCACACTCTGAAAATAGCCGATGGAAACTATGTTAACCGCAAAAAACACGAAACCGGATGCATATAGAGGCAAACCTTTCACTGCTATGTCATAGGCAGGATAACTCCGGTCGATGAACATGGCGACAATCTCCCGGCTGCAGAATATTGTAATCAGCGCAAAGCATATTCCGCAACCAATGGCTGTCTTTAAGGCGAGCAGGTAGGCTTGGCGTACACGAGGCGTCTCGTTGAGCCCGTAATTGAAGCTGATAATAGGCTGCGCCGACTGCGCAATGGCATTATATACCATAAATATAATCGGGAAGAAGTAGCAGGCAATGCTGAATGCCGCCACACCGTCTTCTTTCAAATAATGAATGAATACAAGGTTGCCGACAAACATCATGCAGGCAATCGCCACTTCACACAGAAAGGCGGATGACCCCAGCCGGCACATATAACCCACATTGCGTTTCATCAGCTTCATGCTGTTGCGGCTGAGCTTCACCGGATAGAACCGCAGGGCACAGTTGCGCCGTGCGAGATAGACAATAATCATCAGCGCTCCCACCGTCGTTCCTATGGCACTTGCGAAAGCAGCGCCGAACATCCCCCAGCCGAAGGGGAAAATAAACAGATAATCGAGTATGATATTCAGAACGGCGGCAACTATATTGCACAACATGGCGAAGTTGGGCGAACCGTCCAGTCGCAGGAAAAACATTCCCGAATTAAGCAGGGCCGTAAAAGCGGAGAATGGCACGAACCAGCGCATGTATTCTACTGCCAAAGGTTCGAGCCGTTCCGAACCGCCTAACAGATGCACCACTTGCGGCGCAAACAGGCAAAACAGGGTGGAAGTGCATATCAGCAACAAGGAGGATACCACTATGGATTGTGTAATGTTGATACGTGCCACTTTGGGCTTATTGTGCGACAAGTGGATGGAAGCCACCACAGATGCTCCTACGCCGAACATCAGGCCGATGCCGGTGGAGAATAACCATAGCGGCGCCACGATATTAACGGCGGCAAGGGCATCGCTGCCTATACCTTTTCCCACAAAGATACCGTCGGTAATGACGAATAATGCGGAAAATATCATTCCCAGTACGGTAGGGAGCAGTAATTTGCGGAATAATGCCGCAATGTCCATGTTCTTGAAGTCAATGCTGTCTCTCATCTTTTCCATAATCTTCAGTCTTCTATATATTATTGTAATCTGTTTCTTCGTTTAAGAAGTCCGGCTGCTAATGTTTATTTGTTCCACCGTGGGGAAGTTTTCGTTCCACCGTGGAGAAACTTGTGTTCCATCATGGAGAAGTTTCTGTTCCACCATGGTGGAACGAATAAACAGTAGCAATGCCTCTCTTTAGACAGTGTTTTGATTTTATTTCGGCTTTCCTTTGAGAAAGCCTGAAAAAAGAAAATCAAAATACTTGTCTTAACTGTCTCAAACACTCTCTTTTCTTTTTCGGGGGGCAAAAGTAGGACTTTTGAACGGGATAGAAATTAACAAATGGTAATTTCCGACAGAAAAAATATATTTAACTCTGCCAAACTGACAGACAAACTGTCACATTCATAAATCTGCCGCCTTCTTGAACAATTTGGCACGACGTTTGTCTTTTTATTGGCGTCTGCCAACGAGGCGGACACCGAAACTGAATAATAACAAATAAAATAATAACGATCATGGGAAAAATTATTGGTATTGACTTAGGAACAACAAACTCTTGCGTTTCCGTATTCGAAGGAAACGAACCTGTAGTAATTGCAAACAGCGAAGGCAAGCGCACCACTCCTTCTGTTGTGGCGTTTGTGGACGGTGGTGAACGTAAGGTGGGTGATCCTGCAAAGCGTCAGGCTATCACAAACCCGACGAGAACAGTGTTCTCAATCAAACGTTTCATGGGTGAGAACTGGGATCAGGTACAGAAAGAAATAGCCCGTGTACCTTATAAAGTAGTGAAGGGTGACAACAATACTCCGCGTGTGGATATTGACGGACGTCTCTATACTCCGCAGGAAATCTCTGCAATGATTCTGCAGAAAATGAAAAAGACCGCTGAGGATTATCTGGGACAAGAAGTGACGGAAGCCGTTATTACCGTTCCGGCTTACTTCTCCGATTCTCAACGTCAGGCTACCAAAGAAGCCGGCCAGATTGCCGGTCTGGAAGTAAAGCGTATTGTGAACGAGCCGACTGCCGCAGCTTTGGCTTACGGTATCGACAAGGCGCATAAGGATATGAAGGTTGCCGTATTCGACCTCGGTGGCGGTACATTCGATATTTCTATCCTTGAGTTCGGTGGCGGTGTGTTCGAAGTATTGTCAACCAACGGTGATACTCATCTGGGTGGTGATGACTTCGACCAGGTAATCATCGACTGGCTGGTTCAAGAGTTCAAGAACGACGAAGGTGCTGACCTTACTCAGGATCCGATGGCTATGCAGCGTTTGAAAGAAGCTGCCGAAAAGGCAAAGATCGAATTGTCTTCTTCTACCAGTACGGAAATCAACCTGCCGTACATTATGCCGGTAGGCGGTGTGCCCAAGCACTTGGTTAAGACTCTGACGCGTGCCAAATTCGAGGCTTTGGCTCACAATTTGATTCAGGCTTGTCTTGAACCTTGCAAGAAGGCTATGAGTGATGCCGGTTTGGGTAACTCCGATATAGATGAAGTTATCCTTGTAGGTGGTTCTTCACGTATACCGGCTGTACAGAAATTGGTTGAGGACTTCTTCGGTAAAGTTCCTTCCAAAGGCGTGAATCCGGATGAGGTAGTAGCGGTAGGTGCTGCCGTACAGGGTGCTGTTTTGACGGACGAAATCAAGGGTGTTGTATTGCTGGATGTTACTCCGCTGTCTATGGGTATCGAGACTATGGGTGGTGTAATGACTAAGCTGATTGACGCCAATACGACTATTCCTTGCAAGAAGAGCGAAACATTCTCTACCGCCGCCGACAACCAGACGGAAGTTACTATCCACGTATTGCAGGGTGAACGTCCGATGGCTGCACAGAACAAGTCAATCGGTCAGTTTAACTTGACAGGTATCGCTCCGGCACGTCGCGGTATTCCTCAGATCGAGGTAACATTCGACATCGATGCCAACGGTATCTTGAAAGTATCTGCCAAGGATAAGGCCACCGGTAAGGAACAGGCTATCCGTATCGAGGCTTCCAGCGGTTTGAGCAAGGAAGAAATCGAAAAGATGAAAGCCGAAGCCGAAGCAAATGCCGAAGCCGATAAGAAAGAACGTGAGAAAGTTGACAAACTGAACCAAGCCGACTCAATGATTTTCACTACTGAAAATCAACTGAAGGAACTGGGCGATAAGTTGCCTGCCGACAAGAAAGCTCCGATTGAAGCTGCCCTTCAGAAACTGAAAGATGCTCACAAAGCACAGGATTTGGCTGCTGTTGACTCTGCAATGGCTGAACTGAATACTGCTTTCCAGGCCGCAAGCGCTGAAATGTATGCTCAGAGCGGTGCTCAGGGTGGTGCACAAGCCGGTCCTGATATGAATGCCGGACAACAAGGCGGCGCTCAGGATAATGGCAATAAGCATGGGGATAATGTACAGGATGCTGACTTTGAGGAAGTGAAGTAAGTATCGGTAAACAACGATAACTACAAATAGGAATATAGGGTGTAGCTCAATGAGTTATACCCTATTTCTTTTTATATCACTTTTCTTTGACTTTATTTCTATGTCATCTTCATGCGGTGGCAATCACGATAGTGGATGGGGAAAAGACAAAGACGAGGATGAACGTAACTGAGCAATCCGTTGTGCAAAAATGGCAAAATGGCTTTGCAAGCCGATTAAGAGTGGCAAGGGCAGATAGTATCTTATTTGTAATCATATAGAGCAATGCGTAAAGTAAATTTGACCAAACATCTTTGTTAATGCAATAAAGTGATAGACAGCTTTACATACGCCCCATTATCCCTACTTGCTACCTAATAGATGGTGTTTGTCTACTTTAGGTGAGGTGTTTACGCTTCAAGCAGGAAAAAACATAACAGCAAAAGATATTAAGAATACCACCACAGAATTACATCCTTACAAATGTCATGGCGGCAATGGCGTTAGGGGATTTGTTGCATCATATAACAGAGAAGGAGATTTCTCAATCATCGGAAGGCAAGGAGCACTTTGTGGAAATATCAATATTGCTAAAGGAAAGTTTTACGCAACAGAACATGCTGTTGTTGTGGAAAGATATTGTGATGTAGATTTAATGTGGGCATATTACACATTGACAGCTTTAAACTTAAATCAATATGCCACCGCTACTGCCCAACCTGGACTTTCTGTTGCTGTTATTAATGATGTTTGTATTCCGATACCTCCACAAAAAGAGCAAGAGAGAATATCAAAAGAGATAGAACATTGGTTTGCTTTAATAGACCAAATAGAACAAGGAAAAGCCGATTTACAGACTATAATAAAACAAGCCAAAGCCAAAATCCTTGACCTCGCCATTCACGGCAAGCTCGTACCGCAAGACCCGAATGACGAACCAGCCATTGAACTGCTGAAACGTATAAACCCCGACTTCATACCTTGTGATAACGGGCATAGTGAGAAGTTGCCTTATGAAATACCTGAAACATGGATATGGTGTGGCCATAATTCCATCTTAGATATATCAGGAGGAGCACAACCTGCGAAAAGTTATTTTGAAACTCAACCTAAGCTAAATTACATTAGGCTTTATCAAATTAGAGATTATGGTGAGTCTCCTATTCCTGTCTATATTCCAATTAATCTTGCTTCAAAGCAGACCGAAAAAGGAGATATATTATTAGCACGCTATGGTGGTTCTTTAGGAAAAGTGTTTCATGCAGAACAAGGAGCTTATAATGTAGCAATGGCAAAAGTTATCTTTAAATTTGAGAATCTCATATATAAGGAGTTTGCATACTATTATTATCTATCTGACCTATATCAAGGAAAACTAAAAGAAATTTCAAGGACTGCTCAAGCGGGATTCAATAGTACAGATTTTAATGATATGTATTTTCCACTTCCTCCTATCAATGAACAACAACGAATTGTTCAAAAGATAGAAGACTTGTTTTCTGTTCTTGATAACATTCAAAATGCCTTAGAAGTGTAATTAAATACACTTCTAAGGACTGATGCAACTTTACCAGTTTACTACTTTATCCACAATCCTCTGCTGCTCACTGGCTGTTCGCCTGAGATAGATACGAGTGGTTTCAATGCTCTCATGTCCCATAAGGTCGGCAAGAAGAGCAAGATCGTTAAAGCGGTCAAGGAAATTTTTGGCGAAACGGTGACGGAATGAATGAGGATAAACGACCTCCTTGTTCATTCCGTATTTCTCGGCAAAATGTTTGAGCTGAGAAGCAATTCCACGAGTCGTGATGCGCTGTCCGAAACGGTTCAGGAAAATATAGCCGGAAGTGAGTCCTGTTTCTTTGAGCCATTTTGTGGCTTCTGTACGCAAGTTCTTCGGAATATACAGCCGACGGATTTTTCCGCCTTTACTGTACAGGTCAAGATGTCCTGCCTGTACATGCTCTGCCTTGATATGAAGCAATTCGCTGACACGCGCGCCGGTAGCAGCCATAAACCATACGATGAAATGCCATTCATCGTAACCATCGGCTTTAAGCTGGGCTTTGAGAAATTTATAATCGGTATCGCTGATTACATTTTCCAGGAAGTTTTTTTGTTGTACCTTTACGAACTTCACTTTCAATTTTTCCTGTTTCGTAAACTCCAGATACCTGTTGATCCCTTGTAATCGCAGGTTCACCGTCTGCGGCTTGAAGTTCTCCACCAAATACCCCTTGTACTCCAGAAGTTTTTTCTTGTTCACTTCCCCATAATGATTGAGGAAATACTGTACCGTCCACACATACGATGTAACGGTATTCTTTGCCAAATTTGTTTTGGCAAGATGATTCCTGAATTTTGTTACCATATTACATTGATTTATAATAAATACGGTAACAATATAAGGGAATATATCGGGCATTATACGCAGTTACCTGAAGGATGGACAGTTGTACCCATGCAAATGTTATGTTCGTTAATTGATGGTGATAAGCAAAATGGTATAGAACGAATAAATCTTGATGTCAAATATTTGCGTGGTAAGCGTAATGCCAAGACTTTGACTTCTGGTAAATATATAGTAGCAAATTCTCTTTTGATTTTAGTTGACGGAGAGAACTCTGGAGAGGTATTCAGAACCCCAATAGATGGTTATCAAGGTAGCACTTTTAAACAGTTATCTATCAATGAGAATATGAATACCGAGTATGTGTTGCAAATTATCAACTTGCATAGGGAGATATTGCGAGAGAATAAGGTTGGTTCTGCCATTCCGCATTTGAATAAGAAACTGTTCAAGGCAATTGATGTACCTATTCCACCTTACAAAGAGCAGCAAAGGATTGTAGAGGCTATAAATAAGTTTTTTATATCTTTGGATTTGATAATGAAGAGCCTATAAACTCTCCATTATTTCATTTAATTGTGTAAAGATTTCACGGACTGTATAAACAATTCGTTTTTGTTCAGCCTTTGGTGGTATGGGTATTTCTAATTTTGAGTATTCAGAAATCCAATATCGTTTATGAGTGCCACCTACCAATTTGGTAATGCTCATAAACATTGCCACATAATCAACTTCAATATCAGTGTGTATTTTTAGAATCTTCATTGCTGATGATTTTACCTTAAAGGGGAAATTAACTTTTTTTGAATCAGTTGTAAAATCATCAAAGATTATACAAGGAAGATTTGAGTATATACCAGCAGTTTCGTTGGTATAGCCTATAATAAATGATTTACCTGCTGTTAAAACAGGTGTTGAATAGGAATCATCATAAGTTGTTGAGTTTACAATATAAGCAGTAGGTTGTTCATAGTTTGTAATTTGTTCAAGCCTGCAAACTGTCCATC
>OJIX01000947.1_pt1 | contig 9997 bp, 8 predicted proteins | sample 1595981 | NCBI WGS metagenome assembly OJIX01 (sample SAMEA4350138, study PRJEB24818) | metagenome | biome: human; feature: gut; material: faeces | place: Denmark | collected 2013-09 | reverse complement strand
GAGTAACTATAAGGTAAATGCCGACTGCATCGTCCGCAACATCCTCGTGGGCGAGGGCGAACCGGTAAATGCCAACCAAGTATTGATTGAATTGGAGTTGATAAAGGAGGAATAATCCCGAGTCGCATTCAGTCCGTATATTATAAATCACTAAATTGTAAATGCAAATATGAACAGAGAAGAAATATACCGCCAGTTTGAGGAACTGGATAAACGTGCCTCGCTGGGTGGGGGCGTAGACAAGATAGAGAAACAACACGCCTCCGGCCGCATGACTGCCCGCGAACGTATTGACATGCTGCTGGACAAAGGCTCGTTCAATGAGCTGGACAAGTTCGTGAACCACCGTTGCACCAACTTCGGCATGGAGAAGAAACAGATTGCCGGAGACGGCATGGTGTCCGGTTACGGAAAGATAGACGGCCGCCTTGTATTTGTCTATGCCTACGACTTCACGGCGCATGGCGGTTCGCTCAGCGAGACGAATGCCGCAAAGATTGTAAAGGTGCAGCAGCTTGCCCTGAAGAACGGTGCTCCCGTCATTGCCCTCAACGATTCGGGCGGCGCACGCATCCAGGAAGGTGTGAACAGCTTGGCAGGCTATGCCTCCATCTTCTATCAGAACACCATTGCGTCGGGTGTCATTCCGCAGATATCCGCTATTCTGGGTCCGTGTGCCGGTGGGGCATGCTACTCTCCGGCGCTTACCGACTTTATCTTCATGGTAAAGGAGCAGAGCCACATGTTTATCACCGGTCCGGACGTGGTAAAGACCGTGACCCACGAGGAGGTGGACAAGGAGGAACTGGGCGGTGCCTATACGCATAGCAGCAAGAGCGGCGTTACCCACTTCATGTGCAATACGGAGGAGGAGACACTGATGAGCATCCGCGAGCTGCTGAGCTTCCTGCCGTCCAACAATATGGAGGATGCTCCCTTCACTCCCTGCTCCGACGATATCCATCGCCGGGTAGAGGCGCTTCAGACCGTCATTCCTGAGGACCCGAACATGCCCTATGACATCAAGGATATTATAGAACCGGTGCTGGACAACCAGTACTTCTTCGAAGTGATGCCTCACTTTGCCAAGAACGTCGTTATCGGTTTCGGTCGTCTGAACGGGCGTTCGGTAGGTATCGTGGCAAACCAACCTGCCTATTTGGCGGGTGTGCTCGATATTGATGCCAGCGACAAGGCGGCACGTTTCATTCGTTTCTGCGACTGCTTCAACATCCCGCTGATAACCTTCGAAGATGTTCCCGGCTTCTTGCCCGGAACGATGCAGGAGCACAACGGCATCATCCGCCACGGCGCCAAGATTGTCTATGCCTATGCCGAGGCCACCGTGCCCAAGATAACGCTGATTACCCGCAAGGCATACGGCGGAGCCTACATCGTGATGTCCAGCAAACCGACGGGTGCCGACGTGAACCTGGCTTATCCGCAGGCGGAAATCGCCGTGATGGGTGCCGAGGGTGCGGTGAACATCCTCTACCGTAAGTCCTCTGCCGAAGAGAAGCAGGAGATTATCAAGGAGTACGAAAGCAAGTTCTCCAACCCTTACCGCGCTGCCGAGCGTGGCCTCATAGACGAGGTCATCATGCCGCGCGATACCCGCTACAAGCTGGTGCAGGCATTGGAGATGGCGCACAACAAGAATCAGAGCAATCCACCGAAAAAGCACGGCAACATGCCTTTATAATAGTAGTTATTTTTTATGTGTGAAATGCGTATCCCCGGAGAAGTGATTTCTGTGGGGATACACTTTTTAAATAGAGAATTAAGAATTAAACAATAAGGCTGAAAAGTAAAAACTAAAGATAGAAACTATGGAACTATTAAGAAACCTCTTTGAGGGTTATCCCAATCTTTGGGGCGGAGGAGTGGCACACTCTGTCCTGATTCTGTCCCTGGTCATCACCTTCGGTATCATGCTGGGCAAGTTGAAGGTGGCAGGCATCTCGCTGGGTGTCACCTGGATTTTGTTTGTGGGCATTGTCTTCGGACATTTCGACATGAACCTCGACGAACATCTGCTGCACTTCCTGAAGGAGTTTGGCTTGATACTGTTTGTCTATTCCATCGGTCTGCAAGTGGGACCGGGATTCTTCTCCGCTTTCAAGAAGGGCGGACTTACGCTGAACATGGTAGCAATGCTTTCCGTCTTTCTCAGCGTGCTTATCACCATTGTGTTGCACTTTGCCACCGGAATCCCCATTACTACGATGGTGGGTATCTTGTCCGGAGCCGTGACCAATACCCCCGGTCTGGGTGCTGCCCAGCAGGCAAACAGTGACCTCAACGGGGTGGATGCTCCGGAAATCGCACTCGGATATGCCGTTGCCTATCCGCTGGGTGTGGTGGGCTGCATCCTGGCGCTGCTAGCCTTGAAGATTTTCATGCGGATTAATACCCAAAAAGAAGAGGAGGATGCCGAGCACGGGCTGGGTCATCTGCAGGAGCTGACCGTGCGTCCCATATCGGTAGAGATACGCAATGAGGCAATAGACGGCAAGCGGATCAGAGATGTGAAACCATTGTTGAACCGTGCGTTTGTCATCTCCCGCATCCGGCACACCGGCAGTCAGGAAACAGAACTGGCGAATGCCGATACGGTGCTGCACATGCAGGATGAAATTCTGTTCATTGCCAACCCGAAAGATGTGGAGGCCATTGTTGCCTTCTTCGGAAGAAAAATTTCGGTGGAGTGGGAACGGGAGGACAAGAACTTGATTTCACGCCGCATCCTCATCACCAAGCCGGAACTGAACGGCAAGTCTCTGTCTCAGCTCAAGATACGTAACAACTTCGGTGCCTGCATCACCCGTATCAACCGTTCGGGCGTGGATCTGGTGGCAACTCCCCACTTGCAGTTGCAGATGGGAGACCGTGTGACGATTGTAGGCAGTGAGCTTGCCGTGAGTCATGCGGAGAAGGTGCTGGGTAACTCGCTGAAGCGTCTCAACCATCCCAACTTGATTCCTATCTTCCTGGGTATTGCCCTGGGATGTATCTTGGGCAGTCTGCCGTTCATGTTCCCCGGCATTCCCCAACCCGTGAAACTGGGACTGGCCGGTGGACCGTTGGTGGTTTCCATCCTCATCAGCCGTTTCGGGCCTCAATATAAGCTGATAACCTACACGACGATGAGTGCCAATCTGATGATACGCGAAATCGGTATCGCCTTGTTCCTGGCCTGCGTGGGGTTGGGTGCAGGAAAGGGATTCATCGATACCATTATCTACGAAGGCGGCTATGTGTGGATTGGCTATGGGGCCATCATCACGGTCGTTCCGTTGCTGGTGACAGGATTCATGGGGCGCTATTTCTGGAAGCTGAACTACTATACGCTGATAGGTGTGCTGTCCGGAGCTAACACCAATCCACCTGCATTGGCCTATTCCTCGGACTTGACATCCTGCGATGCCCCTGCGGTGGGATACGCCACAGTCTATCCGCTGGCTATGTTCCTGCGGGTGCTGACGGCTCAGTTGCTGATACTGGCACTGGCATAGTTTCACCATAGATAATCTATGGTACATAGGTTGATTTGATAACAAGTAATGTAAAGAGAGCTAACAAGTAATGTTAGGCTGCTTTACATTACTTGTTATTTTTGTTTGTAGTATTCCTCCGCTTGTGCCAGTGTCTCCGGTTTGCCGATGTCGAACCAGCGGAATCCTTGCAGCGGATAGCCTTGTATGTGCACCTTTGTGCAGGCGGACGAGTAGAAAGGAATGATGGAGAACTTGCCGTCCCATTGCTCATCATCCATCAGGCGGAAGAGGGAGGGGGAGATGACATGGATTCCTCCGAAGGCGAGTTCCCGGTACTTCGTTTCCCGGTAGTCGAAGCCTGCCGGTTTCACCTCTCCGGTGGACTTGTTTATCCAGCCGTGCAGGTGGTAGTCGTCGTCAAAAAGGAGATAGCGGGAAGTCTTGCGCTCGCTCACAAGCAGGGTAGACTCCGCATCGCTCTCCAGATGGTGGCGGTAGAGACCTGCAAGGTCAATGTCCGTCAGAATATCCGCGTTGTGCACCAGAAAAGGTTCTTGTCCGTCCAGAAAGGGGCGTGCCTTTTTGATGCCTCCTCCGGTGTCGAGCAGCATGCCGCGTTCGTCGCTGATGTGAATCTCCGTGCCGAAGTTGTCGTGGGTACGGAGGAAGTCGATAATCTGCTCCCCGAAGTGGTGGATATTGACCGTTATCTCGTTGAATCCTGCTTCCTTCAACCGCAGTATCACCCGTTCCAGCATGGGCTTTCCTGCTACGGGAACGAGGGCCTTGGGCATGTGGTCCGTCAAGGGGCGCAACCGGGTGCCCAGGCCGGCGGCGAAAATCATGGCTTTCATATTGGCATATTCTCACATTAGCACATTAAACTTTGGCCTTAAACGTCTGTTCAATATTCTGTTCTCTATGTATCAGGTTCACTTGCACGCCGAACTTCTTGTGCAGATGTTCCGCCAGGTGTTGTGCTGAGTACACGGAGCGGTGCTGTCCGCCGGTGCAGCCGAAGCAGACAGACAGATTGGTGAAGCCGCGTTCCATGTAGCGCTTCACGGAAGCGTCGACAAGGGCGTAGGCATGCTCCAGGAATACGGCTATCTCGCCGTCGTCTTCCAGGAAGCGGATAACGGGTTCGTCCAGTCCCGTGAAGGGTTTGTAACGCTCGTACTTGCCGGGGTTGTTCACAGCGCGGCAGTCAAAGACGAAACCTCCTCCGTTGCCCGTGGAATCTTCGGGGATACCTTTTTTGTAGGCAAAGCTGGTGACTTTCACCACGAGGCGACGCTTTTGCAGGTCGTCTGTAAACTGTTTCAGCTCGGTGAGTTCGCGCAGAATCCGGCAGAGGTAGGGATATTCGGGATAAGGCTCTTGGAGCAGCTGGCGCAGGTTCTCGATGGCGAAGGGGACACTTTGTATGAAGTGGGGCTTCTTCTCGAAGTAACCGCGGAAACCATAGGCACCCAGCACCTGCATGGTGCGGAACAATACGAAGTGGCGAAGCTGGGCATAGAAATAAGCCTCGTCCACGGGCTGGTACTTGCGCAGGGCGTCGATGTATTCCTTCAGCAACTCTTGGCGCAGGCTGTCGGGATAGTTTGCTTTGGCTTGCCACAAGAAGGAGGCTACGTCGTAGTAAACCGGACCTTTGCGTCCGCCCTGGAAGTCGATGAGCCACGGCTCGCCGTCCTTTATCATAACGTTACGGCTCTGGAAGTCGCGGTACATGAAGGTGGCGGAGCTGCTACGGAGCAACACGTCTGCCATCTTCTGGAAGTCGTCCTCCAGCCGGTCTTCCTGAAAGTCCATCCCCGTAGCCTTGAGGAAGCAGTATTTAAAGTAGTTCAGGTCCCACAGAATGCTGCGGCTGTTGAACTCTGCCTGCGGGTAGCAGTAGGAGAAGTCCATGCCGTCGGCTCCGGCAAACTGCACGGCGGGCAGCAGACGGATGGTCTTGCGCAGTAACTGCTTCTCATCCTCGCCGAATACGCTGGTCTTGCGGCCTTTCTCGATGGCATTGAATAGGAGCGAGTCGCCCAGGTCTTCTTGCAGATAATAGATATCATCTTCGGAGCGGATGAACACTTGCGGTACGGGCAGTCCTTTCTGGCGGAAATGTTCTGCCATGTAGAGGAAGGCGCGGTTCTCCTCCACAGACTCTCCGCTGACGCCGATAAGTGTAGGGTTTCCGGTGAGGCGGAAGTAGCGGCGGTTGGAGCCGGAGGAGGGGAGTTCGTCAATCTGTTCCGGTTCGTGTCCGGTATGTGCGATGTAGAGTTTCTTAAGTTCTTCGGTTATCATGGTGGTATGTTTTATTTTGGCAGCTAAGATAAAACTTTTGTCGGAGATATGCTTATCTTTGCACGTTGAAAATGTGCTAATGTGCCAATATGCCAATGTGCCAATGACCTGCGGCATGGGGAAGTAGCGCAAGTATAGCGCAGCCGATTAGCACATTGGTACATTAAATCATTAGCACATTAATTATGCGTTCCATCCCTCAGTTTCTCATAGCCGCCCCTACATCGGGCAGTGGAAAGACCACCGTCAGTCGTGGACTGATGGCATTGTTTATGAAGAAAGGTCTGAAGGTGCAGCCTTTCAAGTGCGGTCCCGATTATATAGATACTAAGTATCACGAGGCGGTATGCGGCCGTCCTTCCGTCAATCTGGATACTTTCATGGCATCTCAGGAGCACGTAAGCAGTCTGTATGCACGCTATTCGGCGGATGCGGATGTTGCTGTGGTCGAGGGGATGATGGGGATGTACGACGGATACGACCGCGACCGGGGCTCGTCGGCAGAAGTGGCACGGCTCTTGGGTATTCCTGTGGTGCTGGTGGTCGATGCCAAGTCGGCTGCCTATTCCATGGCTCCTTTGTTGTCGGGGTTCATCAATTTCCGTCCGGATATACGTATTGCGGGGGTTATCTTCAATCGTGTCGGCTCGCCCCGCCACTACCGGATGCTGCAGGAGGTCTGTGAAGACTTGAACGTGACTTGTCTGGGCTATCTGCCCAAGCAGAAGGAACTGGAGCAGGAGTCGCGCCATCTGGGGCTGGATTTCAGCCGTTCTAAGGAGACGGAGGGACTGGATATGCTGGCAGGCTTGCTGGAGGAACATGTGGACTGGGAACTGCTGCTCTCGACAACCGGGCTTCCATTGCCTGCGGCGGCAGTGAAGGAGAAGCCGGTACTATCAGAGCCGGGGAAGCTGCATGTCTCGGTAGCGCGCAACGAAGAGTCCTTTTCCTTCCTCTATGCGGAGCATCTGGATATTCTGCGCCGTATGGGCACGGTCACTTTCTTCAATCCGGAGCATGACCGGCCTATTCCGCAAGAGACGGATTTGCTCTATCTGCCCGGCGGCTATCCCGAGAACCGTCTGGAGGAACTTGCCGGGGCAAGGCTTGCCAGGGAGTCTATCCGCAGCTATATAGAGGCCGGTGGCAGGACGCTGGCAGAATGCGGGGGGATGATATATCTTTCGCAGTCCGTTCTTTCTGATGGGGATACGGACGGGGGAAGCGCCGGGAGCTGTGTAGGCAATATTGGAAATGAGATGGTAGGAGTATTGCCTTTCAGCATTACGAACGAGCGTAAACGCAGGAAATTGACATTGGGATACCGCCGGTTCGACTATAACGGATGGCGGCTTAAAGGACACGAATTCCATTATACGCAGTTTGCCGTGCCCGAAACCGATGGAAAAGAAGGTGGTGCGTGCAGTCTTCCTCTTTCGATAGCGCAGGTCTACAATGCCAAAGGAGGGAAGGTAACCACTCCCGTCTTTCGCTATAAGAACCTGATAGCCAGTTATACGCATCTGTATTGGGGCGAGGTGGATGTGATGGCTTTGTTCGGTGAACTCTAATCTTGCAGAACCTCCTTTGAACCGGTTTGTTTTAGTGAACAAATTTATTTATCCTTATATATTCTTTATAATTTTCTTATATAATTTACTTTGTACTCATAAATTTTTCCCATCAACGTGGCCTTTTTAGGATATGCGTAGGGTGCGGATTTGAAAATCAGATTTATTATGAGTAAAAAAGAAAAGAATGTAGAAATGGGGAGCCCCATGAAGATGCCGGATTTGGCATCTTATATGCAGACGGTGATTGAGCAGTTGGAAGCGGATAAGAAGCGCTCGGCGGCACATACCTATACGTATGCGTTGAAATCTATCGCGGAGTTTTACGGTGGGGCAGGAATGCCGATGCCGGTGGATGAGGTCTTTACGCCAGGCAGGTTGAAGGAGTATGAAGAATGGATGAGACGGGAAGGAATGAGGAAGCGGAAAAGAGAGCCTAAAGGGTTGAGCTTGAATACCATTTCCACCTATATGCGGAACTTGAAGGCGGTATATCACCGGATGGTCGGCGAAAAGGTGCTGCCCTATAACCCGAAATTGTTTGATGACGTGTACACAAAAGTGGAATCACAGACTAAACGGGCGTTGGAACTGGAACAGATGAATACGTTGCTGTGTACAGACTTAAGAAAATTGCCTTCGGATCTGCGGTGTGTGCTGGCTTATTTTTTATTGATGTTCCTATTCCGAGGAATGCCGTTCATTGACCTCGCTTATTTGCGTAAACAAGATGTGAAAGGGAACCGCATTGTATATAGCCGCCACAAAACAGGACGGCAGATGACGGTGCGTATTCCCAAAGAAGCGATGGAACTGATGAAAGAGTTTAAAAGCAAGAATCCGGATTCCATCTATCTCTTTCCGATTCTACACAGACAAGAGAGCAAGAAGAAACGGGCCGGGAAGGTGAAAAAGGATAAAGAACTGTATATGGATTATCTTCGGGCTCTTCGTGGCTTCAATCTGAAACTGGAAAAAATAGCGTCTCTGTTGCTGCCAGGTGTGAAGCTCAGCTCATATGTGGCGCGCCATACATGGGCTACGTTGGCTTTTCATGCAGGAATGAGTATCGGCATCATCAGCAAGGCATTGGGCCATTTCTCTATCAAGGTGACGGAAACATACCTGAAACCTTTTGAGAATGAAAAGGTGGATGCGGCCAATGAAGAACTGATAATCTCGGTCGCAGGATACAATGAAAAGAAAGTTGCATGAAAAATGCCGTCTGACAATGGCTCTGGTAAGGGAAGTGTTACTTACCAAGTAACGGATAGTTTGATTCACAAAGATTGGAATTCTTCCTCATAAATCCAAATAATAGTTTAGTTTTCTATAAAAATCTTATCATTTTATTTGTTTACCGACACAACACACGAAAAAATACATATTGTTCCGGTGTGTATTCTGAAAAACACACAAAGTGCTCCTCCATTTCTGATGCCTCAAAAACGGAATATATTTCTTTACATCATTATATGACTCCCAAAACAGCTTTTTTTATTGCGGATAGAGAAGACTATCCGTTACTTGGTAAGTAACGGCTTGACAAAGCAAATTATAATGATACTTATAAAAATAAAACACTTGCTTTTTGCATCGGGAAACATGCTGCTATTGTGGGTGTTTTACAACTTCACCTTCTTCATGTTGGTCGCTTGTAGTCACCGTGAGCAGGTTTACTCCCTTGAAACTGAAATCATGATCAGTGCCGATTGGAGTCGGTCGGGATTGAATGAGAAGGAACAGGATTATGGTGCCACCACTGTATTCTATCCTACAGACGGCAGTAGTCCCATTATGGTACTGATGGGCGACCGAACGTATAAGACTGTGTATCTGAAAGAAGGACGTTATGACGTTGTTCTCTTTAACCGTTCATTTGACGATTTTGGTAACCTGGGCTTTAGGGGAGAAGATGCCTACCGGACGTTGGAGGCACATGCCACAAATGTGGTGACAAAGGATGTCCCTTCCACGGAGATAATCATTATGGATAGTCCCGACGAACTTGCAGCCGATTGTATGGAAAGTTTTGAAGTGACTCCGGGCATGTCGGGAAACTATTCATCGGGCATGACTAACTGGGGGGGCAAAAGATTGACGGTAGTAAAAATGGTTGCCAGCTCTGTTTCCTTCCCCAAAAACTGACTCAAAAGATAACAGTTAAAATCCGTATTAAAGGAATGAACAATATACGTAATGCCACTTGTAAATTGGATGGTATTGCAGAATCTGTGTTTCTCGCTTCGGGACAGATTTCAGAAAAGACTGTGGCGCAGGAGTTTTGTCTCGGTAATCCCGTTTATAATTCCGGATCGGCGACGGACGGAACACTAAGCGCCTCTATCAGCGTGTTTGGTTTTGATACGGAGATTTCACATAACCTGCATTTGAGAGCAGAATTGGTGGACGGGAAAACCACATTTGAAGAAAGTTTTGATGATCTGAAAATAAGCCAGTTGGAAGAAGGAGGTGGAAGAATGAGCATTTTCATCGACATGACGTGCGAAAAAAAAGTACCGAATGTGAAAGTTGAAGGAAGTTCGGGTTTTGACGCCAACGTGGATGACTGGGAGGATGAAGTGAACAGTGATATAGATATTTGAGGACATAATT
>OJIX01000922.1_pt1 | contig 10269 bp, 10 predicted proteins | sample 1595981 | NCBI WGS metagenome assembly OJIX01 (sample SAMEA4350138, study PRJEB24818) | metagenome | biome: human; feature: gut; material: faeces | place: Denmark | collected 2013-09 | reverse complement strand
CCCCCGTTATTTTGTGCTATGTTTATTGAATAATGCGCTTTGCTTTTAACTTTTAAAGCAGAAATATTGCATAATTATTCTGTCAAAGGTACTATCTTCGACCTCAATAGCTATCAGACTGCCAGTATACGAGTGTCAATGAGTATTCAATTAAACGGCATTAATTGCTTTTACGGCGCGCATCAGGCGCTGTTCGATATCACGCTGGATTGCCCACAGGGCGAAACGCTGGTGTTACTTGGCCCCAGCGGCGCGGGGAAAAGCTCGCTGCTGCGTGTACTCAATCTGCTTGAGATGCCGCGCTCCGGTACGCTCAACATTGCAGGCAACCATTTCGATTTCACCAAAACACCCTCTGACAAAGCGATTCGCGATTTGCGTCGTAACGTTGGCATGGTGTTTCAGCAATACAACCTATGGCCGCATCTGACCGTGCAGCAAAACCTGATTGAAGCGCCCTGCCGTGTACTGGGGTTGAGTAAAGATCAGGCGCTGGCCCGTGCAGAAAAATTGCTGGAACGTCTGCGCCTGAAGCCTTTCAGTGATCGCTATCCGCTGCATCTTTCTGGTGGTCAGCAACAACGTGTTGCTATCGCCCGTGCGCTGATGATGGAACCGCAGGTGCTGCTGTTCGATGAACCAACTGCCGCACTGGACCCGGAAATTACGGCGCAAATCGTCAGCATCATTCGTGAACTGGCAGAAACGAATATTACCCAGGTGATCGTCACCCACGAAGTTGAAGTGGCGCGTAAAACCGCCAGTCGTGTGGTGTATATGGAAAATGGTCACATCGTAGAACAAGGCGATGCGAGCTGCTTTACCGAGCCGCAAACCGAAGCATTTAAAAACTATCTCTCTCACTAAGATTCGGGATAACAACAATGAAAAAAGTTCTGATTGCCGCGTTAATTGCAGGTTTTAGTCTTTCCGCCACAGCTGCCGAAACCATTCGTTTTGCTACCGAAGCCTCTTATCCTCCGTTTGAATCGATGGACGCGAATAACCAGATCGTCGGTTTTGACGTTGACCTGGCGCAGGCATTGTGTAAAGAGATTGATGCGACCTGTACTTTCTCTAATCAGGCGTTTGACAGCCTGATCCCAAGCCTGAAATTCCGTCGCGTAGAAGCAGTGATGGCGGGCATGGATATCACTCCGGAGCGTGAAAAGCAGGTGCTGTTTACCACGCCGTACTATGACAACTCTGCCCTGTTTGTGGGGCAGCAAGGCAAATACACCAGTGTTGATCAGCTGAAAGGCAAAAAAGTCGGCGTTCAGAACGGGACGACACACCAGAAGTTCATTATGGATAAGCACCCGGAAATCACCACCGTGCCGTATGACAGCTACCAGAACGCAAAACTGGATCTGCAAAATGGTCGTATCGACAGCGTATTTGGTGACACCGCAGTGGTAACCGAATGGCTGAAAGATAACCCGAAACTGGCGGCAGTGGGCGATAAAGTGACCGATAAAGATTACTTCGGTACTGGCCTCGGCATCGCAGTACGTCAGGGCAACACTGAACTGCAGCAGAAACTCAACACTGCGCTGGAAAAAGTGAAGAAAGATGGCACTTACGAAACCATCTACAACAAATGGTTCCAGAAGTAATTCCTGATGAATGAATTTTTTCCTTTAGCAAGCGCCGCCGGGATGACCGTCGGCCTTGCCGTTTGTGCATTGATTGTCGGGCTGGCGCTGGCGATGTTCTTTGCGGTATGGGAGTCTGCAAAATGGCGTCCTGTCGCGTGGGCAGGTTCAGCGTTGGTGACGGTTCTGCGCGGCCTGCCAGAAATTCTGGTGGTGCTGTTTATCTATTTTGGCTCCTCGCAGCTGCTGCTGACGCTTTCGGATGGCTTCACCATCAATCTTGGGTTCGTGCAGATCCCGGTGCAGATGGACATTGAGAACTTCGACGTTAGCCCGTTCCTTTGTGGTGTCATCGCTCTGTCACTGCTGTATGCCGCCTATGCCTCTCAAACGCTGCGCGGCGCGTTGAAAGCGGTGCCGGTGGGCCAGTGGGAATCTGGTCAGGCGCTGGGGCTGTCGAAATCGGCTATCTTTTTCCGTCTGGTGATACCGCAGATGTGGCGTCATGCGCTGCCTGGTCTCGGTAACCAGTGGCTGGTGCTGCTGAAAGATACCGCGCTAGTCAGTTTGATTAGTGTGAATGATTTAATGCTACAAACCAAAAGCATCGCTACCCGTACCCAGGAACCATTTACCTGGTACATTGTGGCGGCGGCGATTTACCTGGTGATCACCCTGCTCAGTCAGTACATTCTCAAACGCATTGACCTGCGCGCGACACGTTTTGAGCGGAGACCCAGCTAATGTTTGAGTATTTACCCGAACTGATGAAAGGGCTGCACACCAGCCTGACGCTAACCGTTGCCTCGCTGATTGTGGCACTGATTCTGGCGTTGATTTTTACCATCATCCTGACGCTGAAAACGCCGGTGCTGGTGTGGCTGGTGCGGGGTTATATCACGCTGTTTACCGGTACGCCGCTGCTGGTGCAGATCTTCCTGATTTATTACGGGCCGGGCCAGTTCCCGACGTTGCAGGAGTATCCGGCACTGTGGCATTTGTTGTCAGAACCGTGGTTATGTGCGCTGATTGCGTTGTCGCTGAACAGTGCGGCGTACACCACGCAGCTGTTTTACGGTGCGATTCGCGCGATCCCGGAAGGTCAATGGCAGTCCTGTAGCGCCCTGGGAATGAGCAAAAAAGATACGCTGGCGATCCTGCTGCCGTACGCGTTTAAACGCTCGCTCTCTTCTTATTCCAACGAAGTGGTGCTGGTGTTCAAAAGTACCTCTCTGGCTTACACCATTACGCTGATGGAAGTGATGGGATACAGCCAGTTGTTGTACGGACGCACCTACGATGTAATGGTATTTGGCGCGGCGGGGATTATTTACCTGGTCGTCAACGGCCTGCTGACGCTGATGATGCGTCTGATCGAGCGTAAAGCACTGGCATTCGAACGGCGGAATTAATGTAGCTGCATGCTGATGCCGGATGCGGCGTGGACGCCTTATCCGGCCTACATAGTGCATAAATTCTTATTATGAAGACGGACAACTCACTAAGCTGTCCGTCTTTTTTTATTTCATTTAAATTATTTAATCATATTTATTGCATATAAATTCACTTGATGGCATTGTTATCCCATGCCGCAGACACGGCCAAAAATCATAAGATTGACAGACGGGAGTTCCATCATGAAAAAGTTAGTTCTTGCCGCTTTACTGGCATCCTGTGCGTTCGGCGCTTCTGCCGCAGAGAAAATCAATTTTGGCGTTTCAGCCACCTATCCCCCCTTTGAATCTATAGGTGCTAATAATGAGATTGTCGGCTTTGATATCGATCTGGCAAAAGCCTTGTGCAAACAAATGCAGGCAGAATGTACTTTTACTAATCACGCGTTCGACAGCCTGATCCCGTCACTGAAATTCAGAAAATATGACGCCGTAATCTCCGGAATGGATATCACGCCGGAGCGTAGCAAACAGGTATCGTTTACCACGCCCTACTACGAAAACTCAGCCGTCGTGATTGCCAAAAAAGATACCTACAAAACGTTTGCCGACCTGAAAGGCAAACGTATTGGGATGGAAAACGGCACCACGCACCAGAAATATATTCAGGATCAGCACCCGGAAGTGAAAACTGTCTCCTATGACAGTTATCAGAATGCCTTTATCGACCTGAAAAATGGTCGTATTGATGGGGTATTTGGTGACACAGCGGTGGTAAACGAATGGCTGAAAACCAATCCGCAACTGGGCGTTGCTACTGAAAAAGTGACCGATCCGCAATACTTCGGCACCGGCCTGGGGATCGCTGTACGTCCGGATAACAAAGCTCTGCTGGAAAAACTGAATAATGCGCTGGCAGCAATTAAAGCTGACGGTACATATCAGAAAATCAATGACCAGTGGTTCCCGCAGTAAGTATTCATTTGCCGGAGTGGGTGTTCGCCCACTCCGGCAACATCACCTCTCTACGCTAACCCCAGGCGCTGAAACTGCTCTGGCGGCGCATCATTATCTTTCATTAACTGGATCAGCAACGCGATCATCCGGGCCTCGATCGCATCATCATCAATAGGATGCAACTGCTGCGGATCGTTTTGCAGATCGAACAGCAAATGCCCAAACTGATTCAGCCCCTTATATTTCTCCTGCGCCGGGATGCGTAACACCTGTAACCCTTTGGTAAAACGAAACGGAGGGGCCAGCGATAAAGTCCGCATCTCATCCACCGGATAGCGGCTGTTCATTTTAATCGGCATTAATGTGTAGTTAACAATATCATCCTCACGACCCGGCAGCGCGGCACGCATATACACATAACGCCCATCGGTTACGTTGACATGACCACTAAAGACACCAAACATCGCCGCGCTGCGTACCGGTTCATCGTGGCTGACCGTTTTCGCAAGTGGTTGCCCCTGCACATCGGGCGGCACCGGCTGCTGAAAAAAGTCATACAGCGTAGGTGCCCAGTCGATCATCTGCACCAACGCCTGACGACGTTCGCCTTTTACGCCGCTGCGCGGATCCCAGATAAACAGCGGGTTATTCGCTACCTCGTTGTAATAAGGCATCTGGTTTTTCGCCCACCAGCCATGCTCACCGAGTAAAAAACCGTGATCGGTGCCGACAATCAGCATGGTGTCTCGCCACAGATCGTGCTCATCCATCAGGTCCAGAATGCGCCCCAGGTTGCGATCGCACATCGACACCAGCGAGCGATAGCGGCAGCGGATATGCTCCACGGCCTCGTCGCTTTCCAGCACCCGACCACGCGGCCAGTCATAATGCGGCCCGCTCCAGTCATCCTCATACAACGAAAGGTACTCTTGCGTTGTGTGAAACGGCTCGTGCGGATCAAACGTTTCGACCTGCAATAACCAGTTATCTTCCGCGTGATTTTTGTGGATAAAAGCACAACCCGCATCAAAGACTTTGGTTTGTGGAAAATCCGCTTCCTGCTGAATATATTCCCGGTTGGCCCAGTCATGACGCCACAGGCCAGAAACACCGCCGCCGGTCTGCTTTTGTGGCACCCTTAGCACCTCGGGAATAGGCGGTTGCGCAACGCTCGCCTGCCAGTGATCGCCTTCCTGGCCGCGCACAATCTCCCATGAACTGTAGCGATTATGATAATTCCCGCCGCCATCTTCCCAGTAATGCAAATGATCGCTTATCAGGTGGGTATAGATCCCCGCCTTTTTAAGCAGCTCCGGCATGGAGTCGTCAAACGGTTCTAACGGCCCCCACTCCCGGTGCAGGAAGTTGCATCGCCCGGTATGCAGCTCTCGCCGGGCGGGCATGCAGGGCATACTCCCGACGTAGCTGTTTTCAAAGGTGGCGGCATGTGCCGCCAGGCGTTGGAAGTTCTCTGCTTTTGTCAATAAATCGCCATACGGGGGTAAATATCTTTTGTTCAGGCTATCGAACAGGAGAATAATGGCTTTCATTGCTCATCCCTTTTATTTATTTAGCAGATGAGGGAAATGCTGCTGGACGACTTCATAAATCTGCGCGCCAATCGTTTCACCATCCATAATATTTTCAATCGGAATCAGATATTGCCCGTGTTTTGGGTCCAGGCTGACCACGTCGAGTAATTTTTTGGAAATAGCAAAAATATCCGCCCAATCGGTAAAGCCTCCCACCTCGCCTGCGGCGGTATGTTCCATTTCAACTTTGAACTCATATTTCGTCAGCGCTTTTTTAACAACCGTTTGTAACATCACGCTACTACCGACACCATAACCACAGACAAACAAAATATTAATTGTATCTTTCATTTTTAAACCCTTAATAGTGAATTATCCCGCGTAAGGACCAAGATGGAATGTTGCAGCGATAAATTTCAGAACTTCACAAATAGCAGGCCATACGGTTGCCCAGTCAAATATTCCTGTCCAGCCGACGCCATTTTCAGCAAGCCCGGTTAAAGGAATAGCCCACACCGTACCGAAGGTCTGAATAATACCCAGCAAGAAGGTACAGATAATTACGGAGCGGTATCCGCCCATTCGGTTTGCTAATACACCAATCGGGCCGCCTGAGAAAAATAAAGGTACAAAGCCTGGCAATACCATAATGGGGCTGTGGATCAGCAATAAGATACCCATCGAGAAAATGGTGCCAAAAGTACAGAAGACAAAACCTAACGTTGCGGCATTGGGTGAAAAAGGCAACAGTGCGGCGACATCGACGGCGGGAATGGCGTTAGGAATAAAGCGATCCTGCCAGCCTTTAAAAGAACCGTTAATTTCACCGACCATCATGCGCACGCCCTGCAACAGAATGACCATGTACATGGAGAACTGTAAGCCCAGATTGATGATATAGATGTACCAGGGTTTACCTTTCGCCATCATCTGGACGTTATCAATGCCCGTGGAGAGCAGGAAACCGCCCACAAACAGCGTCATCACAATGGCGATAGCCGTCACGTTGTGGTTAAAAATCGCCAGCCAGCCGGGAAGTTTCAGGTTTTCAGCATCGTGCTTTTCCGGGTCGCCAAATTTATGGGCGAATTTGGAGAAAAACCACAATCCCAACATCTGGTTATGGGCAATAGTAAAACCAGCATCTTTAGTCACTTTGGCGATAGGTTTAACAATGAGCGTGGTGGAAAAAGCCCAGAATATACCCGTTAATACCCCGGCGATAATAATCGACGTGGTCCAACTAAATCCTAACCAAAAAACAATTAACCATAATACGGCCTGCGAATGTGACACCCCAGTATTACCGGTCAGGAATATCCCTTTGGCACCGGTATAGCGACCAAACAGTACCAGTAACAGGTTGGTAAAAAATGCCAGAACAAAAACATAACCTACGTAACCAAAATTATCCCCCAACGCAATTTGCGTTGCGGCTTTCATGGCGTAGGAATCCATTAAATAACCATGAACGCCATAGGCTTTACTTACAGCCTCTGCTACCGGTTTAAATGTTGCGGAGAATTGAAACCCACCAAATAACACCATCATTAATCCCACCATGGCGCTGACCATACCGGTAATAATTTTTATTGGCGATTTCTTATCAAGGGCATAACCAATGCCCACCAGCAAACCAATTAATATTGCGGGTTCGGTTAAAAACGTTTGAATAACATCTATGAATTTGGCAAACATCGTCGGAACGCCCTCCATAAGCGTACATTTCCGTTGTCAATGCATGAACCTTCTGCTGACGTTAATAATGCTTCAGATATTTTTTATTTTTCGCTAAGCGATGCCTCTGCAGGTATTCGGTAAACGCACTTTAGTAATCAAAACAGTTCATTTAAAGATCTTATTTGATTATTTGTGATTTGATTTGCAAAAATAGCGCAATATATAACCATGATCGATCGGTTAATATTAATCGATCGATCACGGTTATTATTTAGAATGGATGTATGCCGGAGTGATATTGATTTGAGTGATGTATTTACATTTTTACCAGCAGTGTCAGCACTTCGTAATGCGCGGTGTGGGGGAACATGTCGAAAAGCTGTACCCGTTCGATGCGATAACCCGGCAGCTCGCGGATATCTTTCGCCATGGTTTGGGCGTTACAGCTGGAGTAGATGATAAAACGCGGTGCCATCGTTGAGAGATAATCACATAGCGGTTTACCAATGCCGCGGCGCGGCGGGTTAACCAGCACCAGCTCCGGCACTTCCCCCTGGGCGGTAGCAAACTGAGTGGAGTCCAGCGCCTGAAATTGCAAACGCGTTAAGCCCAGTTCAGCGGCTGACTGCTTCGCACAGGCAATGGCCTCTGGTGCAATTTCGATCCCGGTTAACTGCATGTCAGGCGTCGCGCAGTGTAAACCAAAGCCACCCACGCCGCAGAACAGATCCCACATATGATTTATCGGCAATTGTCGCACCCAGTCGCGCGCGGTGGCGTACAGCTGGCTGGCGACCGCCGGATTAGTCTGGAAGAAACTTTGCGGACGGATCCACAGCGGTACGTCATTAAAACGCTCTGCCAGTGCCTGTTGTTCGGTCAGGTAGATCTCCGTCTCCCCTTCCATAATCGCCATATGTACCGGCTGAATATTGACGGTAATAACTTTCAGCTGCGGTAATTGTTCCTGTAACCACGGCAGCGCCTTACGCAGTTGCGCCAGTTTGGTATCAGAACGCAGTACAAAACGCAGCATCATGCCGCCATCGCTCTGGCTTTCAGTCAGCAGAATGTATTTCAGTTCACCACGTTTACGCGCCACGTTGTAAGGCGTTAACCCCGCACGGGCGATAAACGGTTTTAGCGCCGTAAAAACGGGCGCAAATGAGGCTGGATAAAGCGGGCAGTCACAAAGGTCTTCCGGTGTACCATCTCGATGCAGCATACCGAGCAGTGGTTTTTCAACGCTACCACTCACCACCATTTTGGCTTTATTACGAAACCCTTGTTCCGGGCCTGACACCGGCGCACACCATTCCTCAACCGGAAAATCGGTGAGCAGATTTTTAAGATCGGCGGTTTTAGCGGAGAGTTGCTCTGGAATCGGCTGCGTTATCCACTGACAGGAACAACAGCGACCCGCGTCGTAAAGTGCGCACTGCATACATTGACCTTCACATCATCAGGGGCGACGATTATACACATTATTGCAACTGGAAGAACCGCCGACTGGTCGAGGGAACGAACAGCAGCATCAGGATGAGCATATCCGGCAGCTTCTGCAGCATCAGGCTATGGAAGATTTCACGTTTTGATTCACCGGGAATGCTGAACAGTTCCGGATAACCATACCCCAGCGAAGCCGCCCACAAGTAACTTGCGGCTGTGATTTGTGTCAACAGATACAGCCAGCGCGCCCAGCGACGCCCTTTCACCAGTGAAAACGCACACCAGATCTCAATGAAAACCAGCACCAGACTGCTCAAAAAGACCAGCGTTAAACTCCAGGTTTGTACGCTGCGATGAATGAACTCGCCAATACCGCGCACGCCCAGCGTATTGAAAATCATCAGCACGTCGAGGCCACGGATCATAATAATGGCGAGCGCCGCCACCTGCACCAGCGCAGGCACATTCAGGCGAGCATGAGATGAAGATGTTTTCTTAAAAAATCCCAACGTTTCGTCTTCCATGAAAACAATGCCGCGACATGCGCGGCATTATGTAGCCAGGTTGGCAAATTTTAGTGTCTTCAGCCACGTCTTGCACGCTGGATGTCGCGTATCCGCTGTTTTTCTGCGCGCGCCATCAGATACCAGGCGATAAATCCGACAATTCCGACCGCGCCGAGGATCAATGTTGCCAGGGCGTTGATTTCCGGATTCACCCCCATCCGCACGCTGGAAAAGACCAGCATCGGTAAAGTGGTGGCTCCCGGCCCGGAAACAAAGCTGGCGATCACCAGATCATCAAGCGACAAAGTAAAAGCCAGTAACCAGCCAGAAATGATCGCGGGCATGATCATCGGTAGCGTAATGACAAAAAACACTTTCAGCGGCGTCGCACCGAGATCCATCGCGGCTTCTTCTATCGAGCGATCCAGTTCCCGCAGACGCGACGAAATAACGACTGCCACATAAGCCGTACAGAAAGTGACATGCGCCAGCCAGATGGTGAGCATACCGCGGTCCGCAGGCCAGCCAATAGCATGAGCAAGCGCGACGAATAACAACAACAGCGACAAACCCGTGATGACATCTGGCATTACCAGCGGTGCGGTGATCATGAAGGCAAAACCATTTGATCCGCGAAACCTGCCAAAGCGCACCAGCACGACCGCCGCAATAGTCCCGAGGATCGCCGCCGCCGTCGCCGCACAGGCCGCAATTGTCAGACTTAAACCAACCGCACTCATCATCGCGTCATCGCGCAATAATTCGCCATACCAGCGCGTTGACCAGCCGGCCCACACCGTCACTAACTTCGAGCTGTTAAACGAATAGATAACAAGCATCAGCATTGGCGCGTAGAGAAAGGTGAAGCCCAACAGCAAAATCACAATCCGCCAGGGCGAACGAACCACCGGTAAATTATTCATCCGTGTTCTCCCACGCTTTTTTGCTGATGTTTGTGGAACCACATTATCGGCATAATTAGCAGCAGCAACATGATGATCGCTACCGCTGAGGCCACCGGCCAGTCGCGGTTGTTAAAGAACTCCTGCCACAGCACGCGCCCGATCATGATGCTGTCCGGGCCACCGAGCAGTTCCGGGATCACAAACTCGCCCACAGCCGGGATAAACACCAGCATCGATCCGGCAATAATCCC
>OJIX01000921.1_pt1 | contig 10271 bp, 8 predicted proteins | sample 1595981 | NCBI WGS metagenome assembly OJIX01 (sample SAMEA4350138, study PRJEB24818) | metagenome | biome: human; feature: gut; material: faeces | place: Denmark | collected 2013-09 | reverse complement strand
TGTTGAAAGTATGAGCCGATTTCTAACAACAAATAGAAATATTGAGTTGCTTGAGCCGTATGAGGGGAAACTCTCACGTACGGTTCTTAGGGGAGAAGGGGGCAGTAATGCCCTTGACTTACCCGATATCAGCAAGCAGGGTGACTTCTTTGTAGAATCACCTATCATTCTGTTAGCCAGTATTATATGGTATTTGAAAATCTACAAGAACGGCAAGTACTGCACCTTCCCCCATGCTATCGAGTTCCTGAACCGGAAGTACGCCGATATTTTCCCCATCCTCACCAGTTATCCCGAACTGGAGAACTATTTAAGTCCTTTCATGGACGCTTGGGAATCCTCGGCGGTGGAGCAGTTGCAGGGGCAGATAGCCAGTGCCAAAATCCCGTTATCACGTATGATTTCCCCGGCTCTCTATTGGGTAATGACGGCGGATGATTTCACGCTCGACATCAACAACCCGGAAGAACCGAAAGTGCTGGTTGTCGGCAACAATCCCGACAGGCAAGGCATTTACGGTGCGGCTCTCGGTCTGTACAACTCCCGCATCGTGAAGTTAATCAACAAGAAGAAAAGGCTCAAATCCGCCGTAATCATAGACGAGTTACCCACCATTTACATGCGTGGACTGGATAACCTGATAGCCACCGCCCGAAGCAACAAGGTAGCCGTCATGCTCGGCTTTCAGGATTTCAGCCAGTTAAAAAGGGACTACGGCGACAAGGAGAGTGCCGTGATCTGCAATACCGTCGGCAATGTCTTTGCAGGTCAGGTAGTTGCCGAAACCGCCAAAACATTGTCAGAGCGTTTCGGCAAAGTCTTGCAGAAACGACAGAACATGACGATCAACCGGAACGAAACTTCCGTTTCCATCAATACCCAGATGGACAGCCTTATCCCGGCTTCCAAAATCAGTAACTTGACACAGGGAATGTTTGTCGGTGCAGTCGCCGACAATTTCGACGAGCGCATTGAGCAGAAGATTTTCCATGCCGAGATTGTTGTGGATAACGAGCAGGTCAAGCGTGAAACTGCCCGTTACGTGAAGATTCCGCAGATTATCGACTTCACCGACAAGGACGGTAACGACACCATGCAGCAGCAGATTGAACAGAACTACTACCGCATCAAGAACGAGGTCAAGCAGATTGTCGCCGACGAAATCGAGCGTATCAAGGCTGATCCCGAACTCGCGCACTTGATTAAAACCATATAATATACAGAAAAGGGATGATTGATATCAATCATCCCTTTTCTGTATATTATGACAAATTTTATTTGATAATATTTTTTATACTTATTGGTATCGGTGTTTTAAAACAAGAAGAGATTTCCTTTATGTCATCTTTTCTGGCAACCAGAAAAGGATATAATAGCTTTATATCTTCACTTGATAAAAGAGCTAACATTTTCCCTACTGTAGTCATAGCAGCCCACCTATTATATCCTTTAGCATAATCAATACTTAATGCCAACAGTTTTTGTTTAGCTAACATATCTTGGCATAGAGGCATTAATATATATGCTAAACGTGCAAACTCTTCAACATCCTCACATTGAATCCAGCCAGAGCAGTTCCTAATAGATTCATCGAAGTAATTTACAAATGTAGAAATCTTATCTTGTTTCTGTTGAAAAATATATTCCAATTCTCGATTCGATAACTTTTTTAATGATATTGCCATATCAGCATTATCTGTACCTATCGAACAAAAATAATTATATACTTCTTCGGCAAACGTACTATTAAAAGTCCTGTTATTGGCTATTAATATCTCATCTAAAGGTTTAGGTGAAGTTGTCCATTGAATCTGTGCTTTTTTAAAGGCTTTTAACTCCGACAGAATTTTATCAACATCATCGTATCGTAATGTAGGCTCTTCTTGGGTGCAAGTACTTATGATACTGCCAATTATAGGATTTACTTTTTCAAGTCTAACATTGCTTGGGTCACATCCACCACTAAATATAAAATAAAGAGATTTTCCAATCATATAAATATCACCTTGAACACTACCGTTCCGAAAGCTGTCTTCATCTTTCCTAAATTCAGGTGGAATATATCCGTCGGTTCCCCCATATTGTCCTGACAATGTCAAGGTTGTAGAGTCACGATTAACTAATCGCCCTAATCCTAAATCTGTTATTTTTATTATTCCATTCTGACACAAAGCATTTTTAGGTTTAATATCTCTATGCGTAACACCTGAATCATGAATAGCTTTAATACCTTCACAAAATTGGATGCTGGCATCCAACTTCTCCATCTCCGTCATAATTGAAACTCGTTCTGCCAATGATCCTTCGCATAATGGCATAACATAATAAGGTTCTTTTACGTTAAGATTAGAATCCAATATCTCTATAACATGTTTGTCCTGAATCCCCAACATTATACGTGCTTCTCTTTTAAAACGTTTCACTTCTATTTCATCATCTGGATTCTGTACCGTTTTTAGAACATATAGATTTCCTTCTTTTTCTACCTTAAAAACTTGTGCCATACCAGCACCAGGGATTATGCTTTTTATAACATATCCACCAACAACATCATTTATTGTCATATCATATTTCTTAAAATTTTGTTTTCCTAATTTCATTTTTTAGTTTTTGCCATTTCTCATAGCAATATGTACAATATTCATCTTGTTCATAAGCATTTAGCATATCATACCATTCAATTCTATCCATGCAAAATTTACACTCTTCAACATAATACGGTTCGACAATTCCATAAATAACCTTTTTTTGCTTATCAGTCAAACTATTATACCCTTTTGCCAAAGTTTGTCTAATAACTCCTTTTTGGGTATCATTTAATACTTCTCTTTCTTGTATATCAATCAGAAAATGATTAAAATCGTTTTCTTCATATCTTTCTTCTGGAATATTCTTTTTATGAAATGGAAGATTGATATTCAGTATATCCAAGATTTGTTCTATGTTTGAAGTAGACATATTAGTTCTACCTGCAAAATAATTAGATAGTAGCCCTTTGCTAATATTTGTCTGTCTTTCAATATCAGCAGCCGATATGCCTTTGTAGGACATTGTTTCTTTTATAATATTTCTCCAGTTCATTTTACTATTATTTATCGCTGCAAAGATATAGATTTGTTTCTACATAAAAAACATTTATGATTAAAAAGTTTCATCCAAATAAACTTTTACTTGATTCATTTTTATGCATCTATACGTAGACAAACCTGCGAACCCAGCGACAAGTAGCGACAGCCCGCCCTAAACTTGCTAATAATCAACATATTCCCCTATATATTTACGTCCGGTTTCACTGGAAACCATTAGTATTCACCATTTAAAAATTTAAGTTTATGGACGAAAGACCGGACAACAGCCAGCAGTTGATGGACATCCTTCTTGTCATGGATAAGGAGGAAAAGACCATCCAAGCCGTCAGCGGAGTGCAGGACGGCAAGTTACAAACCAAGAACCCGTTGGAGGACAACAACGACCTTCTCAAAGTGGATCGCCACGGCGATATGTTCTCCAACTTCTTCTCCAACCTCTGGAATCAGATTAAAGATCCCACCCGTTTCCATTTCTTCCGTGTCCCGGAAGAGGAAGTACAACGGGTAGCGGCAGATTTCCAGCAGACCGTGAAAAATCCCACGCCCGAAGGACAGGCACGCATGGCACAGTACGAAGTACAGCCGCCCCGGCAGGCACAGCAGCAGAGCCAGCAGCAGGCGCAACCCGCCGCCGGACAACAACAGCAACAAACCGATGCACCGCAACAGCAACCACAACCGCAGGAACAGCAGCAACAGCCGCAGTACAAGTACGACGTGAACAAGATTGACTGGGAGGCAGCCGCATCCATCGGTATCAAAAGGGAGCAGCTTGAACAGAACGGTATGCTCGACCAGATGCTAAAAGGTTTCCAGACCGACAAGACAGCCCGTGTGTACTTCAACCTCGGTTCTCTTTCCCACAGCAACGACAGCCAGCTTTCCTTGCGTGAGAACACCGACGGCAAGCTCTTCATTTGCAGCCACGGCATTCTCGACCTTGACAAGATGCAGAAACAATTTTTCGGGTACGAACTTTCCCAAAAGGACATGGACGCCGTGAAGCTCTCCGGCAATATCGGGCATCCAGCCGAGGTCACCAACCGGGCGGGCGAGAAAATCCCGTCCCTTATCAGCCGTAATCTGAAAACGAACGAACTGGTGTCGTTCCCGCTGGACAAGGTGCGCATCCCTGCCGAGAAGAACGGGCATACCTTCACACCCGATGAAATTACCAAGTTGAAGCAGGGCGAAGCCGTCGTCTGCCAGTTCCAGACCAAAGCGAAAGAGGGGCAGAAGCCCAAGACCTATTTAGCCCCCGTACAGTTCAGTGCCGCCAAGATGCAGCTTGAACTACTCTTTGGCGAAAGGGGCAAACTGGCGATGGACGAACACCGGGAAATGCAGAAGCAGACCGCCAATCAGGAAGTCCCAAAGACCTTCCGCAAACAGGAACTCACCGAGAAGTCACAGCTTGAACTCGCTGGTGGCGGGACGGTCAAGGTTTCCGGTTTGGTGGATAAAAGAGGAAAAAACTACCACGGTTACATTACATGGCAGCCCGGACAGAAATATCCTGCTTTCATGTTCCCGAAGGATTACAAGACCGCACTCGAAGAGGGGCGTGTCAAGCCCGCAGTCGAGAACGAGGTACAGGTGGCGGTCAATTCACAGGGTAAAACCAACGAATCCACCAAGAGCCTCAAAGAAGCCCTGCAATCTGCACAAACCCAGCCCACCGGGGAACAGAAGCAGCAGCAAGACCGCAAGGAGCAGCAGAAAGAGGACAAGAAACAGGAACAACGGCAGGAGCAACAGGACAAGCCCAAGCAACGCAAGGGCGTTCGCCGTTAATCCTTTCCCCCCTTTTATTACGATTCAGTTGTCCCGCCCCCAAGTGACGGGACACTTTTTGTCAAACCATTAAAAATTGAACATTTATGATTACAGCAATTATCGCCGAGAAACCTTCCGTGGCGAAGGATATAGCAAACGTGTTGGGAGTTCGTGAACGTCATGATGGCTACCTCGCAGGCAACGGCTACCTCGTTACCTGGGCGTTCGGCCATCTTGTACAGTTGGCTATGCCCGACGCCTACGGTTACACGGGCTTTCGCCGGGAAAACCTGCCCATCATCCCGCAGGAATTTAAGTTCATTCCCCGCCAGATACGGGAAGGCAAGGAGTACAAATCCGATCCCGGTGTACTCAAACAGCTAAAGGTTATCCGTGAAGTTTTCGCCCAGTCTGACCGGATCATCGTGGCGACTGATGCAGGTCGTGAAGGAGAAGGAATCTTTCGTTATATTTACAACTACCTCGATTGCCGCAAGCCCTTTGTCCGCCTGTGGATTTCCTCGCTGACCGACCGTGCCATCCGGGAAGGGCTGGAGAACCTCAAACCCGGCAGCGACTACGACAACCTCTACCGTGCCGCCGAGGCCCGTGCCATCGCCGATTGGGAAATCGGCTTGAACGCCACACAAGCACTCTCCATCGCCGCCGGGCAGGGAATCTTCTCGCTCGGACGGGTACAAACACCCACGTTGATGATGATCTGCTCCCGCTATCTGGAGAACAAGGATTTCACCCCGCAGACCTACTACCAAATCCGGGTGACGGCGGCAAAGGACGACATGCCCTTCTCCGCCTTGTCCGAACACAAGTACGAACCCCTTCCGGCAGTCAATACCGCCCTTAGTGCCGTAACTGCAACAGGTACGGTTACGGTTGCCGACGTGCAGTGCAAGGAAGTCAGTCAAGATCCGCCGCTACTGTACGACCTGACAAGTTTACAAAAAGAAGCCAACAGCAAGCTTGGCTTTTCAGCGGACAAGACACTCAACATCGCCCAGTCGTTATACGAAGCGAAAGTATTGAGCTACCCCCGCACAGGCTCCCGTTATATCTCCGACGATGTTTTCGACGAAATCCCCTCCCGCATCGCCCTTCTGGAACAATACCCGGCATTTGCCGCCTATGCCGCCACCCTGAAAGGGACGGCACTCAACCGCCGCAGCGTGGACGATAAGAAAGTCACCGACCACCATGCGCTCATCATCACCGAATGTCTGCCCGGTGAATTGTCCGGCGACCAGCGCAAGATCTACGACATGGTGGCAGCCCGCCTGCTCGAATCCTTCTCCGCCCGGTGTGTCAAGGAAGTTACCACCGTTTGCCTGACAGCAGGTAACAGCGAGTTCACCGCCAAAGGAACAGTTATCAAGTCCGCCGGATGGCGTGCCGTGCGTGGCGAGCGGGACGAAGAGGAAGAATCCGCCGCCCTTCCCGCTTTACGGCAGGGCGAAACTTTTCCTCTCAAATCCGCCGAACCGTTGGAGAAACAGACCAAACCCAAGCCCCTGCATACAGAGAGCAGCCTGCTTTCGGCAATGGAGAGCTGTGGCAGGAATCTGGACGAAGCCGAACTCCGGGACAGCCTGAAGGACATAGGTATCGGCACGCCCGCCACCCGTGCCTCCATCATCGAAACCTTGTTTTCACGTGATTACGTGCGCCGGGAGAAGAAGAACCTTGTCCCGACCGAGAAAGGGCTTGCCGTGTACAGCACCGTCAAGAGCAAGAAGATTGCCGACGTTGAAATGACCGGGCAGTGGGAAAATGCTCTTGCCCGTATCGAAACGGGCGAAATGGATGCGGCAACCTTCCGCAAGGGTATCGAAGTCTATGCCGCACAGATCACCGAAGAACTCCTGCAGGTACAGGTGTCCGTGGCGGACGGTGAACGAATCCCTTGCCCCAAATGCCAGTCCGGACGTATCCTCTTTTATCCGAAAGTCGCCAAGTGCAGCAACGTCGATTGCGGGCTTACCGTCTTCCGCAGCAAGGGCGAAAAGACACTCACCGACAGCCAGATTACCGATCTTGTAACCAAAGGCAAAACATCCCTTATCAAAGGTTTCAAGAACAGGGACGCAAAGGCATTCGATGCGCACATCACCTTTGACAAGGATTTCCGCACCGTGTACGACTTCCCGCCCAAGCCCAAAGGGAAAGGGGGCAGACGATGAACGGCTGGTTCTCCGTGCAGGAAGCCGCCCGCCTTTGCGGTACGGACGAGCAGCGCATCACTCTTTGGATGAACGGCAACCACATCGCTTTTGCCCGTTTCGATACCGTCCTGATGATTGACGGCGCATCCCTTTTCGCCCTTTTCGAGCGCAACCGGGTAGCCACCATCTATGACGATGCGCCACGGCAGAAGAAAAGGGGCAGACCGGGCAAGCACAGCGAGCTACTGAATACCCCGCTGGACAGGCTCGGCTTTTCGCAGCGTGTCGTCAAGGCTTGCCGGGAACTTGGCATTTTTACCACCGAACACTTGCTCATGCACCTGAAAAGGTATCGTCTTTCCCGCCTGTATTGTGTCCGCAACTTCGGCAGCCAGTCCGGTACTGAAATTCTCCGCTGGCTTCACCGAAACGAACTCATAAATGACGGAAGCCCACGGGATTTTCAGGTTTTATTCCCGTAATCCCGTTATTATCATCAGATTTGCCTCGGTCATAGGAAAGGGAATTTCTTCCTTTTCTAATGACCGGATGGCAGATATTCAGTGTAGCAATACACCCAACACCTTTAATAAACTTTCAACAATAGTATAACATGAATTTTGAACAATTAGTAACCATCATAACCGACACGCACCAGCAGCTACAACAGAGTGCGGTCAAAGCCGTAAACCAATGCCAGACCGTGCGGAACTGGCTTATCGGCTTTTATATCGTGGAGTTCGAGCAGAACGGGGAAGACCGTGCGCAATATGGTGAACAACTTTTGAAGAAATTGGAACAAAGAATAAATCAAAACGGACTAAATGACACCCTGTTCAAATGGTCAAGAAAGTTTTATTTGGTTTATCCTTCATTTGCTTCACTCATCAATAATTTGGCAACTTCAATAAGTGCGACAATGTCGCACCAATCTAGAAATAATGACTTGATGCAAATAAGTGCGACAGTGTCGCACTTATTACAAAACTCTGATTATAAACAAGAAAACAGTATTAGCCCGGAAAAATTAATCAGTTCGATTTCTTTTTCTCACTTTATCGAACTGATGAAGATAGACAATCCGGTCAAGCGCATGTATTACGAAATGCTGACCATCCAAACCGGGCTTTCCGTCCGTGAACTAAGGCGTCAAATCGGAGCATTGAGTTACGAGCGTGTCGGCTTGTCCGGTGATATGGAATATGCGCTTACCGCTATCCGGCAGAAGATACATCCGCAAACCGCAACCGATGTTATCAAAGATGATTACTTCTTTGAGTTTCTGAACATACCACAACAACGGGCTTTACTCCTTAAAGAGAACGAACTCGAAACCCGGTTGCTCGACCATTTGCGTGACTTCATTATTGAATTAGGGAATGGCTTTTGTTTCGAGGCAAGACAAAAGCGCATCCTTATCGGTGACGAGTATTTTTTTATTGATATGGTCTTTTACCACCGTATTCTTAAAGCTCACATTTTGCTGGAAGTCAAAATTTCTCCATTCGACCACGCCCATGTATCACAGCTTTATTCCTACCTGAACTACTACAAAGCCGAGGTCATGGAACCCGATGACAACCCACCGATAGGCATTTTATTGGTAACGGACAAGAACGATGCGCTGGTACAATATACTACCGCCGGACTGGATGAACAGATATTCGTTTCCAAATACAAGTTGCAACTCCCGACCGAGCAGCAACTCAGAGATTTAATATTAGAGACCATCCGCTGGTAATGAAAAGAGCAAATGCGCAACGGACTGTTGCGCATTTGCTCTTTCGTACAACCTTATGATGAACCATCTGGTTTCTTCCTCTCCGCCACCGCATCGAATCGGTTGCGTATAAACTCCTGTACATCCTTCGCCCGATAAAACACCTTTCCGCTTATAGTGAAGTAAGGCAGTGTCCCGATAGCCCGGTAACGTTGCAGCGTCCGTATGCCCACTTTCAACAGCAGGCACAAGTCCTGATTATCCAGCAGTTCCTCACCGTCCAGCGCACTGTTCTTTTTCAGCACTCTTTCCAGCAGTTTCTCGGTGGTGTCGAACCGTTCCATGATCCGCTGCATCCAGCCTTCAAACTCTTCCCGGTCTGTGTACATAGCAATCTCCTTCCTTTTCGATGATTTCCTTTTCCCGCATATAGCGGATATAACCCTTTGCCGTCCGTTCCTTTACTTCCAGCATCTCCTGTATCAGTTCGCACAGTTCGATATAACCGTACTTCTCCTGCCGGGTGAACGCCTCCCGTGCCATTTCCGCCAGTTCCTTTTCCTTGCGCTTCTCCTTCTCCGCACGGGGCTTTTCGCCCACGTACACGGGCATCCCGGCTTGTCTGTCCCAGCGGAACTGCATCAACGGAATATCCAGCGGGCTGCCATCCCGCACCTTCAAGGCTTTCACCACCGATATTTCCGGGTTCTCGTCCTTCTCTATCGAGAGGATAGCCGCCGACTTGCGTTGTAACTCGCTGCCTAAGTGTCCCCGGAGCTTCAAGCCGTTCGGTACGAAATGCACCACGGCGGCGATGCACGTGTGGTAAATCCCCGCCAGCCGGTAAATCTCGTCGATCAACGCCACACTTTCCCCCTCGTCGTTGGCGCAGCGTATCAAATCCGCCACCCCGTCGATCACCACCAGATGAATACCCCCATGCAGGTAATGGTATTTGTCCATGCTCTGCATGATGGCAGTCAGCCGTTCGCTTCTTGACATTCCCGTCAGGCAATACACGTGCAGGAACTCCGGCATTCGTTCCCGTCCGGCACGCCGTAGCAGCCGCCCCGTGTTCTTGTACAGTTGTTGTTCGCTCTGTTCCGTATCATAGAGCAGCACTGCACGCCTTTTCCGGTTCGGTTCAACCCGCACGCCCAGCAGGTCGGTGTCCGTTTCCTTCTCCTGAATCGCCCCGGCTACCAGCGCAGCCGTGTAATTGCTCTTTCCCGTACCTTCCCCGCCCGTGATGCAGAGTATATTCTCTTCCGTGCCCAATGGCACATCCCCGGCGGTAATGATACTGACCGCCGCCAGTGGCGGGGGGGCGGAGTCGGTCTTCCACCAATTTAATACCGCCCTTGGTTCACCGTACAGGGCGTCCCACAATTTTTAGGACAGCGTCTCCAATTCTTTCCTTGTCCCCCCCCCCCTGAAGTAGTCCCACACCTCCTTGTTCGTCTTTTCTCCCCCCAGCCGCAACCCCCCCCCGTTTCCCCCCCCCTCCTT
>OJIX01000903.1_pt1 | contig 10432 bp, 6 predicted proteins | sample 1595981 | NCBI WGS metagenome assembly OJIX01 (sample SAMEA4350138, study PRJEB24818) | metagenome | biome: human; feature: gut; material: faeces | place: Denmark | collected 2013-09 | reverse complement strand
GTTGTATAGTAATTGTATACTGTCCCGTCGGCGGGCTCGTACGGCAATACCTGACCATAAGTTAACCTCAGGGTTGAGTTTGCATCCGGATAGATAGGCGTACCGGCAGCTTGACGCATATCCATCATACCTTTTACCCATACTTTATGAGCTGCATCATAGTTCTTATTGGCATCCTTCATGGCGAGTGCCGTTTTCAACAGTCCGTCCGTGATGGAATATTTAAAGAGGATCATCCAGTCTTTATCCAGTTTGTTAAGAGTGGGGTGAGCGATAAACTTGTTGAAGTTCTCTTTCGAACCAAAGATCGAGTACTTGAAGCAAGCATCGATAAAGGCATCCTTGTTCCCTTTAAAACGGCTGTCTATTACTTTGAAAATACCGATTTGCTGATCTTCCGGAATATATCCGGCATAGGTTTCCAGCATTTTCTTTCCTACGAGTCGTTCTACTTCCGGAAACGGAACAGATGCGAAATATTTATCTGCTTCTGCTTTCAGCTTATCAGTTTCTTCTTTAATCTTTGTGGCATTTTTGCTTTCAAGTGCTTTTTTCAATCCGTCGATTGAAGGAATTTTCATGAAATCGAGTGCCGTTACCAATGCTTCGCTGATGGCTTGCTGATGATACATGGCATCATGACGATGCGCCACAATCGAGCGTATCTCATCAAAAGCCTTTTGATAAGAGTCATCGCCTTTCTCACGTCCCATTGCCAACAGTTGTTCTTGTTGCTTTTCTTTGGTATCCAACACTTTCAGTCGGACCAAACCTTCGTTCATACCGATGGCATTTTTCCAGTAATTAGCGGAGGAAGCATATTTGCTTGCATAATGTATGCGTACTGCCGGATCTTTCAGCATTTGATCCATCAGTACGGCCTGCCGTGCCTCACGTACGTGGTGGCGCATGAAGTTGGTTGTTTGCATTCGTTCTTTCACTTCGTCGGAAATCATGTAGCGCCAGTTGCGTCCGGGAAATCCCATGACAAATGTAAAATCACCTTCTTTAACTCCTGCCAGGCTGATTGTCAAATGTTTCTTTACTTGTAAAGGAACATTGTCTTTAGAGTATTCAGCCGGCTGACCGTTCTTGTCTGCATAAATGCGGAATAAAGAAAAGTCTCCTGTGTGGCGTGGCCACATCCAGTTGTCGGTATCAGCTCCAAATTTGCCGATCGAAGAAGGAGGGGCACCTACCATGCGAATGTCATTGTAGACTGTCTTTACAAATAGATAGTATTTGTTGCCTCCGTAAAATGGTTTCAGCTCCAAACGTGTTGCCGGAGTGATTTGGATATTTTCTGCTTTTGCAAACCGGTCGGCAACCGTTGCCAGATATTTGGGAGACAAATAATTGATGCCGTTGGGATCGTCATCTTTTTTAAGTTGCTCGTTTACATAGGTTGTCACGTCCAGGATACGGTCGATGAAGGTTACTGTCAACCCTTTGCAGGGTAACTCTTCGTTCCGGTTCATTGCCCAGAATCCATTTGTCAGATAATCGTGATCTACACTGCTATGTTGTTGAATTGCTCCATATCCGCAGTGGTGATTAGTCAATACCAATCCCTCCGCCGAGATGATTTCACCGGTACATCCGCCTCCGAAATGTACAACAGCATCTTTTAAAGCTATTCCATCCGGATTGTAGACTTCCTCTATAGGGATTTGTAACCCGAGATCCATCATGGCAGCTTCATTCTGTGCTTTCAGGTCAGTCAGCATCCACATTCCTTCGTCAGCACTGACGGCCAATGCCATCAGTGCAAACGCAGCAGATAATAAGTTTCTTTTCATCATTATTCAACAATCGTCATTTCGTTAATCAAATGTCCGCATCCTCCCAGCTTTTCGAGAATAAAGAGTACATAACGGATGTCCAGGTTGATACAGCGTTGCAGGTTATTATCGAAATTGATGTCACCGCTCAGTGATTCCCAGTTACCATCGAATGCACAACCGATCAATTCGCCGTTTTCGTTCAGTACCGGACTTCCGGAGTTACCGCCTGTGATGTCATTGGTAGACAGGAAACAAACCGGCATTTCACCATTGGGCAATGCATAGCGTCCGAAATCTTTTTTCTCGATCAACTCTTTCAGTTTGGCAGGTACTACGAATTCACGGTCTTCCGGATTTTCTTTTTCAAGGATTCCGTCGGTTGTTGTGTAGTATTTGTAATATACACCATCTTTCGGGCTGTATGGTTTCACATTGCCATAGGTCAGGCGGATAGTGAAATTGGCATCCGGATAAGATGGTACAGGCAATTTCATTTCACCTAGTCCACGGATATATGTTTTGTGTAATAAAGCCAGTTCTTCCGGCAATTTTCCCATTTGCTCGGCCAGATTGGTGTATTTGTCAAACTTGGCACGTGAATATTGAGTGGCTATATCTTTTTCGATTGCTTTTACAGTCGGTTTTTTGATGAATTTATCAAAGTTTGCCTGATTGGCCAAAATTGAAGTATCGTACATTGCATCTACGTAGGCATTGTAGTCGCCTTTGTACTCTTTCTCAATCACATCGTAGATGGCAGGACGCTGTCCGGCAGGAATCATTTCTGCGTATAGTGGCAACAGGGCTTTGGCCACTTTACGGTCTACTTCGTGATCATAGTCTTTATTATGGATGTCGTTGAATACCTCTTTCAGCACTTTGATGTTAGCTTCAATACTTGAATCGTTTTTCTGTTCCAATGCTTCTTTCAGTTTGTCCATTACCATAAATGGGCTACCGAATTCAATACCGCCGAAGAATGTTTCCGTCAGACAGGTCTGTTGATATTTGATTGGAGAAGTTTTAGCTACAGCCTCGTCGATCTTTGCCACTACATTCATGTAGTCGGTATTATTTTTTTCTTTGGCAAACTTAGCGAATTTAGCTTCCTGTTCTGCTTTTGTTCCCAAAACATTGTTATCGATGATAGCTTTGTTCATGCCGATGGAGTTCTTCCAATAGTTGCTTGAACCTGCATATTTATTGGCATATTGAATACGTACTTTATCGCTGGCATTCATCGCTTCTTTCAACACGTCCTGACGGGTTCCGCGGATACGGATACGGGGGGCATTGCTTGCCTCCATGCGTTCTTTCACTTCCGAGACGGTGAGATAACGGCTGGTGCTTCCCGGGAATCCCATAATCATGGCATAATCTCCCTCTTTCAGCCCTTTGATAGAGATGTTCAGGTGTTTTTTGGTTTTCAGGGGGACATTGGAAGCACTGTATTCTGCCGGTTCGCCATTCGCGTCGGCATAGATACGGAACATTGAAAAGTCACCGGTATGGCGTGGCCACATCCAGTTGTCTGTTTCACCACCGAACTTACCGATTGATGAAGGAGGAGCGGCAACCATACGTACGTCCGGATATACCTTCTTATAAAACATATAGAATTTATTTCCGGCGTAAAAAGGCAAAGCTTGAGGAACGATTCCTTTTTTTCCTTTCAAGTCGCTCTTTTCAAACAACTCCTTAGCCAGTTTATTAAGAAATGTACTGCTGAATGATTCTGATTCAGTGATTTCTTTAGCGGCAATTCTTAAATTTACAATATCCGTAATGTCTTCTATGCGTTCGATAAATGTAAATTTCAGTCCTGGAGTCGGCAATTCTTTGTCTCTTGAAGTTGCCCAAAATCCATCTGTCAGATAATCATGCTCTACAGAGCTATGTTGTTGGATGGAAGCGTATCCGCAGTGGTGGTTGGTTAATATCAATCCTTCCGGTGAAATAATCTCGCCGGTACATCCTCCCCCGAAGATACCTACGGCATCTTTCAGTGAGACTCCGTTAGGATTATACAAATCCTGTGCCTCGAGTTTCAGTCCCTGTTTTTTCATCATATCGATAGAGTGTTGCTGCTGCATTAATTGCAGTAACCACATACCCTCGTCCGCTTTTGCGGAACAAACGGCCAGCGCAGTCAGCGCCAGTAAGTAAAGTTTGAGTCTGTTCATTAGTTTATAAAAAAATTAGAATGATTCGTTGTTTTACTATTTTAATCTATGATCAATTTGTTTTCTTTGATAGCGTCCATCACATTGGCCGGCGGCCGCTGGTTCATCAATTCGTTTTTCATGAAATCCATATAAGGAGCCACATGCTTGAAAAATTGATGATATCCTTTGCACAGATAGTTTAGTCCCGGTTCACCATTTGCTGTGCGACAAAAACGATTTTTGGGGCATTCACCATTGCAGGCAAATAAAAATTCGCACTCTTTACACTGGGTGGGAAGTGACTTTTGTTTCATTTGTCCGAAAGCAGTCTGGCGTTCACTATACATCATCTCTACCAAAGTTTGATTGTAAATGTTGCCCAGTTTGAATTCCGGAAACACGAAATGGTCACATGAGTAGACGTCTCCGTTGAATTCCATTACGCCGGCGTGTCCGCATGTTTTTGCCATGGAGCATACTCCCGGTTGTTCGCCTACCCAGTTGGCAAGGGTAGAATCGAAGAGTTGGATATAATAGTCGCCTACATCTTCTTTCACCCATTCATCGAAGAGTGTACAGAGAAAGTTTCCCCATTGCTCCGGTGTTACGGAAAATTCTGCCAGTTCTCCTCCTTCGCGCTGTGCCAGTGAGGCCAGATGACGTCCGTCCTGATGCGGGAAGATCCGTTCCACAATGGGAGCGAACTGAATATAATGGCAACCTAATTCTTTGAAAAAGTGATAAAAGTCCAACGGATAATCAGCATTAAAGTCATTCACTACCGCCATGGCATTCCATTCTACTCCATGCTTTTTCAAAAGATTGATGCCATTCATGACTTTCACAAACGAGGGTTTGCCAAGCTTGTTTTTCCGGTATTCATCATGAAACTCTTGGGGACCGTCTATCGAGACTCCTACCAGCCAGTTGTTTTCACGAAAAAACTCACACCACTCGTCGGTCAACAGGGTTCCGTTAGTCTGTATGCAGTTGTCTATGCTTCTTCCACGGGCATATTTCTTCTGCAACTCCATTGCTTTTTTGTAGAAAGAGAGTGGACGCATCAATGTCTCTCCTCCGTGCCAGGTGAAGAGTACTTGCGGCATGGTTTGCGAATTGATGTATTGCTCGATAAACTTTTCAAGCAGTTCATCGCTCATCACATGTTTGGGATTTTCTTGATAAAGCCGGGACTTTTCCAGATAATAACAATAATCACATGCAAGGTTGCATACAGCCCCTACGGGCTTGAGCATTACGTATAGCGGCTTGGCAAAGGGTGCGTAGGTAGACATTTCTATAATATACGGTTACAATTTTACGGATTAACGGATTGACGGCTTCAATAACTCATTGACTATTTGTCAACTCCGAAAGTGCAAATTTAGGTAAAGTAAATGAAAAATCCGTCCTTATGTAGATGTTTATAAGGATTATTAAAGAAAAGAGTCTTACAAGTTTTAAATATTGATAAAATGTTTCATTTGCATACGAATCCGTTGTACCTTTGTCGTCGAAAAAGTTGTGTATCCTATGAATAAAGTATTGCCTTTTTTACTTTTGCTTTTTGTTTTTACCTCTTGTAGTCGCAAGTATAAGATTGAAGGCGCCTCTTCTGTAACCAGTCTGGACGGTAAAATGCTTTTTATTAAAGTGCTTCAGAATGGCGAGTGGCTCAATATTGATTCTGCCGAAGTGGTGCATGGACTATTTTCGATGAAAGGTAAAGTCGATTCGGTAGTAATGGCTACACTCTATATCGGTGACGAAAGCATCATGCCTTTAGTGATTGAAAAAGGTAATATTCAGGTTTCAATTACAAATACAGAATTGGTAGCAAAAGGAACCGCTCTGAACAATGCCCTCTACGCTTTTATTGATAAAAAGAATTCATTGGATGTTCAGATAGAAGAATTGCAACGTAAAGAAGCCCGCATGGTGATGGATGGTGCCGACTTGGCTGATATTCATGAGCAATTGACTCACGAGGGCGATTCGTTAATGCAAGATATGAATGGCTTTATCAAAAAATTTATCTCAGATAACTACGAAACAGTTTTAGGTCCGAGTGTATTTATGATGCTGTGCAGCACACTACCTTATCCTGTTATGACTCCCCAAATAGAGGACATCATGAAAGATGCTCCTTATTCGTTTAAGAATAACAAATTAGTGAAGGATTTTATTACAAAAGCGAAATCGAATATGGAGCTGATTGAAGAGCATCAGCGCATGGAACAAAATGCGACCTTGAACCATTAGCTAATAAGTTTTTTTCGTATTTTTGCGAAAAAACTTAATGAAAATGAACACGCACTCACTATTTGGTTACCTTTTTATTGCTTTATTCAGTCTTTTAGTTGTATCATGTTATTCGACGCCGGATGGAGTCATGTCATCTCTGTCTCAGGCTGAGAAAATAATGGAATCTCGCCCGGATAGTGCAATGGCTATTTTGCAACATATCCCAACTCCGGAAACTCTTCATGGTAAAGCGCAGGCGGACTATAGCCTATTGATGACACAGGCTATGGATAAAAACTACATAAATTTTACTTCAGATTCGCTGATTAAATTTGCTGTTGGTTATTATGGAGGCCATACTGAAGATCTTGTAGCTAAAGGAAAATCTTTTTATTATTATGGAAGGGTGATGGAAAGCCTTGATAAAGTAGAGGATGCAATGACGTTTTATTTAAAGGCGAAAGATGTACTTCAAAGCAGTGATCAGTTTAAATTATTGGGACTAATATCAGAGGGAATAGGAACTCTTAATAGGAAACAGAAATTATTTGATACTGCATTAAATAGCTATAAGGAGTCTTTAACTTATTATTCTCTAGTACCAGACTCTCTCTGTATGACATATGCTAATAGGAATATTGGTAGAGTGTTTTTATATAAAAATAGGCTTGATAGCGCCTACTATTATTATGATAAAGCAATTTATATTTCTAATGCAAATAAATATGTAGCTGTAGGGTCGTTGTTATTGGAATTAGGAGTGATTCATCGTTCAGAAAAAGATTACATTGGTGCTGAACGATATTTTTTGACGTTTCTTGAGAAAGAAAAAACTCCAAATAAATTGTATTCTGGGTATTTGGCATTAGGAAATTTGTATTTATACATGAATCGTTTTGAAGATGCAGAACATTTTCTTATGTTATGTTTGGATAGCCCTGATCCAGTTGTTAAGAGAGATGCGTGTGAGTGTTTATATGATTTAGAGAAAGAATCAAATAAATTTAAAGAAGCTGTGATCTATAAAGATATAGCGGATTCCTTACGAATGATGACACAAGATATTGATACTCAAAATGCCATAGCAGATTTGCAGGGTAGATATAATAACGAAAAATGGCAGAGGGAAAGTCTACAATCCAGTATTGAGAAGAAGAATATTCTTTTAATAAGTTCGTTTGTGGGTTTTATTGCAGTAATGGTTATTATTTATATTTATTATAAATATAGAACCAATCAAAAACTGGTTAAGGATATCAATGAAAGAATTCGTAAAAATGATGTTGACATAAAGATGTATCAAAGGCAAATACTCAATTATCAGGACTTGCAAAAAGAAACATTGCAGGATTATCGAAATCAGATAGGAGAATTGCATGGGAAAATGTCTGTCCTTGAAGATCAGAATAAAGCATTATCTCTTCGTTTAACAGAGAAGAAGCATGATATACCGGAAAGTGAAGCCGATGATCTCTATGCTATTTATATGCAAGCACTTCATATACTAATAATGTTAAGAGGGAAAAATATAGAGAATACTTCAGGTAAGAAATTGCTTTTGGATGCCGATTGGGATAAGTTATTTCATCTATCTAATGCTATACATGGTGATTTTATTACGCGTATTAAGAATGATTTTCCTACTCTTACCAAACATGATATTGAAATTTGCTGTCTATTAAGATTTGGTATTGAACATGAGGTCTTAGGAAGTATTTTTCTGACGGAGACTGATTCAGTGACAAAAGCTAAAAGACGTATGAAAAAACGACTGAATCTATCTGCTTCGGATGATTTGGACGTTTTTTTGCTAAAATATTAGTTTGGCTTGAGGGGAAATTGTCCGGGTAAATATCTGTTCCTTATTTTTTATCTATTGATTTTAAGATAATTAGATGCCATTAACCCTACCTGAATTTGTCCGGGTAATTTCTTTGGCTGTCTGAAAAATATGCGCTACATTTGACGAAACCAAAACAAATAAGATATGAAATTGCGTGTTATTTTATCGTTAATTGTGGTATTGTTCATTGGACAGTCCATGTGTGCTATGTCCACTCAAATTCTTCGTAGACCCATTATTTTAGATGGTGAAATTATTGAAGAAGAAGCGAGTCGTTCCATCAACCCGTTGATTCCTATTTCTGCAGATATTGATGGCACTACTTTATTTATTGAGTTTACAAAGGTTATAGGTAATGTGGATATTACAGTGAAAGATGATACCAAAAAAGAAGTTTATTCATCTTCTGTGGATGTAACTGCTGCTAATCAAGCTACTTCGTTCTCTATTGCCGATTTAGCATCGGGAACTTACCTGCTTGAATTTACCAATTCGAATGGCGGTTATGTATATGGACAATTTATTGTAGAATAAATAATTTTAGTTTAGATGAAAAGCATATTATTATCTGCGGCGATGGAACGTATAAGCAATCAGGCAATCAAGAGGATATAGCTCATTTACTGGAAGGGAGATAAGCTATATGTCGGAAGTAAGTGAACGAGAGTGGGACAATTGGAGATGTTTGTTTACCACCCCTCGTGAAAAATGGATTAATCTTACAGATGCTGAGCTTCCGAGTTAATATGTTGTAGACTTTACAGACAAACCTGTTAAATCAGATGATGGATATTTTTCAATAGCAAATTACTCCATGAAGATAAGCAGGTATGTGAAAAGATTCTAAGAGTAGTTTCATCTCTATGTTAGCATTCATTGATGCAACACTGGATTTGGACTTGTTTTTTTATATAGTACTATCATATGTTTTTAGTTTAATTGTTTAATACTTAAATGGTTGTTGTGTGCGGGGTGCGTGATGTATCCCGCATACTTTTTATTATCTTATCCTTATATATCTATATTTTTTCTGCTGATTTATCCCTGATTAGTACATAGTATTCCTCATTAGTCTTGTCGGTGATAATTGTATACTTACTGTTGATTTCCTCTAAAATTTTCTTTAATTTATTGATTGCGCTTGTCATATTATTGGTTGGATCACTGTTTTTAGGCCAAAATTCTTCCTTCAATTCGTGTTTGTTCACTCTGTAATTAGGCCTATTTAAGAAAAATATTAATATCTTTTGTTGTTGATTAGGCATTTTGATCGGACGGTCATTGAATAGGACAAAGTCTTTCTCAAAGACAAATTGATCCTTGAATGATAACTCCTTTTTTATGGTAGAATTAGTCTGCTTTTCTGTTTCTACAGTATTGTCAACTGATATGGGGTCCGTGATAATATTGGGATCTGATGTTATATCAACAGTAGATACAGATCTGTTCTTTTGCTGTTTCCTATAGTATAGTACAAATAGAGTAATGGTGTAGATGAGAATCACTTCGACTACTAAATTGATGTAGATATTGGTTTTAGGCATTCGCTTCCACAAAGTTGAGAAACTATAGTCGATATACATTATGTAATCCACATTGACAATTTCATTTTCTAGACGATAGGTAATCATTTCTGCATTGCGAGGGATGCTATTTGATGGTTGACTCCATATTTCTCTTTGTAAATGTTTGGAGACAATGATTCCAGTATTGATATATCCTTTTATATCGTTTTTATTTAAGTCTTTAATTATTAGGGCTTGTATATCACAGCTCTGTAAACTATCCATTATAAGTAACCCGAGTTGACGGGTAAATAAGATTTCTGTATCGATATCTTGAATTTTATGTTGATAGGTAAATAGTGTATCTTTTGAGCAAAAAGTTCGAGTTTCATATGTTCCTATTTTTTTAGGCGAATTACTAAGTCCATTTAATGCTAAGCCTTTAGTCTTTTGAGCTATGTTGTTGATTACTGCTTCCTTTAGGATATTTTCAACTTGTGGTTTGAATGTTTCTTTTTCTTTTTGAATAAGAGAGTGAATAATTGTATAGGTTGAAGCACCTATAGCAATCATAATAAATAGTATAATGATTCCGATTACTAAAAATATTCTTTTATTCATATTTGCCAGATCTTGTGTTGATGTTGCAAAGTTACTTTAAAAGTTTGAATTTACCACCCTGTTTGTTGGATTAATGATGAAAACAATTACTATCTTATTAGAGCTTAATATGTTGATATTTAGACGTCATTAAATAAAATGACGTTATCAATAAAAGTGTTGACATAGAATGTTTGCATGCTTCTGTTCGCTCGCTTATCTTTGCTGATATTTATTAAATTATTGATGAAATGAAAATAAAGATTTTGGCGGTATTAGCCGTTGTTACAG
>OJIX01000867.1_pt1 | contig 10843 bp, 7 predicted proteins | sample 1595981 | NCBI WGS metagenome assembly OJIX01 (sample SAMEA4350138, study PRJEB24818) | metagenome | biome: human; feature: gut; material: faeces | place: Denmark | collected 2013-09 | reverse complement strand
TCCGCTCTAGACCGCTCGCCGCCGGCTACAGATGGTAAAAAGCGCCACCCACCACCGCCTCCGCCACCCGCACCGCCGCCAGCACCACCACCGGAATAACTTCGCCCCAACAAACTGGTATAGGCCCCGCAACTCAGGTGCGTCTGCAATGAGAATAAAACGCCACTACGGGCAATTTCCGGGGCGCTAACAGCCGCTGTGAGTGATGGGGTGATACGTTCTGCCCATTCTCTGCCAAGGTTTGCCGAGACCGCCCAACCTAACAATGCGTAATCCAGTTTCCGTGTTTCCCCTTTCCGCCGCCGCCCACTGTGTGTTGCCGCCTCTTTACGCGCAAGATAGTTAACGATAGCTTCACCGTGGGCATAACGTTGCTGCCCAGTTTGGGTAAACTTTGGCAGAAAAATATACCCTATGCCAGTGAGATAACCGGTCAGGAAAACAGCGCTAAAATAACCCGCTGGCATATACCAGTAAAAGAATACATCTCCGACATTGATATAGAGAGAATAAAAGGCCACGCCTGAACAAATCAGCGGTAAAAACAAAGTGATGATTACACAATTAACGCAAGGCTTGTCATCATCGCGGGCAAACAAAAGCTCAAGGGAACAAAATAAAAAAGGAAGAAGCCAGCAGATCATAATAAACATATCGCCCACCAGACTCATTCCTGCCCAGCCTACGGGACTCAGGTTACCGTAGAGAATAACCGCTAATATCGCCATTCCCCCCCATTGCAAAAACGCATCAGGTCGGTAAAACGAAGACTTTTTACGCGGCAGATAAAATTTCTGCATCCGTAAAAATGCACTGCGTAAGACTCTGTTGCGTCTCCCCGTAAGAACGACCTTATCGCCTTTACGAAATAACGCTTCCAGTAATAACTTCTCTGCGGGCAGTAATACCGCATTATTTCTGGTCGCGCCTTCATTAACACGAATCAGGATTTGCTGGTTCTTGTCATAATGATCTTCCAGATGAATTTTTCCTTTCACAATCAGATTTACGATATCGGCACAAAAACCTTTATCGTCGTAAACCAGCTTCGCATCGAGACGTAACATGCCCGGCGTGTAATCTGGCGGAATGACATCGGTTTCAATTACATCTACCGGCGTAAATTGCGGCCTGCGCTTCCAGAGATATAACCATCCACACGCCAGGAACAGGCACGGAAAGCAAATTAACAACGTTGACGTGGAGGGTAAAAGAAGATGACTGAAAATATTCGTCGTTTGTGGAGCCGGGGCATTACCAAGTAATGCGTGAGGCCAGCGGTAGAGTACCGTGAAATCTTCACGATAAAACGGATCGCGGGATTCAATTCTTCCGTCCTCAAGGATGTGGCCATTTCGATATGTGTCGCCCTCTTCTCCGGTAAAGAGATCGATTTCGCTAAATGGATTACCCGCAATATTAGAGAACTGGAGAGAAAATCGGGTCTTATAAATTTCAAACGGCCAGTTGTTACCGGTCACGTTCCAGATTAGCAGATCAGAATCCCCCTCACGCAGGAAAGCATTTTTAACCTGATAATGAATTTGATAATGATAGTCGCCTTGAGGCAAGAAACGTTGTTTATCGCCCACGACAATACTCATTAACCCGATATGCCAGTCAAGATGCCAGGGGGCAGGAATACCATCACGGGTGACGCCAACAATATGATAGTTCAGCAGTGCAGCGTCCCCATCAGGCTGCATCCAGAGTCGTGGTAAATCACGATAAAATCCGTGTTTAATCTGCTGATTTCGCGCCTGAAAATGAATGTTCTCTTTGATGTCGAGCACCCCATTCGGTTGCAGAGTGGCTTCAACATCAAAGAGCGAGATCCCTTCTTCATAAGAAGGGATCTCCGTGTTTTTCGCATAACTTAGAGATGATACAAACAGCCCTGCTATCAACAGCAAAATGCAGCGATATATCCCTGCCATCATTTTCCATCCGTGGAACGCAATTTGTTATAAGAAAGGCTTTACATCACCTACGCCTTCACGCACCACGACCGGCGTATCATCGGTGAGATCAATAACCGTTGTTGGTTTCTGCCCGAGATAGCCGCCGTGAATAATCAAGTCCACCTGTTTTTCCAGACGGTCTTTAATTTCTTCCGGATCGGATTCGGTAAATTCGCTGCCTGGCAGCATCAGTGATGTGGAAAGCATCGGTTCGCCCAATGCTTCAAGCAGCGCCTGCGCAATCGGGTTAGAAGGCACACGCATACCGATGGTTTTGCGTTTTTCCTGCAACAGACGGCGTGGCACCTCCTTCGTCCCTTTCAGGATGAAGGTGTAGTTGCCCGGCGTGTTGTTTTTCATCAAACGAAACGCAACGTTATCCACGAATGAATAGGTCGAGAGCTCAGAAAGATCGCGACACATCAGGGTAAAGTTGTGACCGTCCGGCAGCTGGCGAATACGACAAATACGCTCCATGGCGTTTTTATCTTCAATTTTACAGCCGAGCGCATAGCCGGAATCAGTTGGATAAACAATCACCCCGCCTTTACGCACGATCTCCACCGCTTGGTTGATCAGACGTTGCTGCGGGTTATCAGGATGAATATAAAAAAACTGGCTCATAATTCCCTCTCTGTGGTGTTCTGCGGCTGTTCCCATAGCTGCCAGACGCCTTCAACGCCTGCCGGCAGCCAGAGTTTACGACCCAGTTCAATCCACGGGCACGGCTGATGAAAATCAGATCCTTGTGATGCCCATAAATGATGCTGACGCGCAAGTGTCGCCAGCTGGGTGCGTTCATTGGGCGATTGCTGGCACTGCGCGACTTCCATCGCGTCGCCGTAGTGTTCGGCAAAATGCGCAACCAATCTTTTCAGCCATTTAGCACTAAGATTGTACCGCCCAGGATGAGCTAGCACCGCCTTACCGCCAGAATGATGAATGACATCAATAGCTTGTTCTATTGTACACCACTGTGGCGGAACGTATCCGGTTTTCCCGCGCGCCAGATATTTTTTAAAGACATCCGCCATTGAACTGGCTTTGCCGCACTCCACAAGGAAACGAGCAAAATGACCGCGCGTCACCGCACCGCCCTGCGCCAGTCGTTGCGCGCCTTCCAGTGCCCCAGGTATTTGCGCTTTTTCAAGTCTTTCGGCAATCAGCTGCGCCCGCTGATTGCGCCGTTCTGTCTGCTGCGCGAGGAACTCACACATTAGCGGATGAGTAATATCAATATTCAGCCCGACAATATGAATTTCATGATTTTCCCAGACCGTGGAAATTTCCACGCCGGGAATAAGATTCAGCGCCAGTCCCGAACGTGAAATTTCCTCTCTTGCTGGTGAGATTGCAGCTGTGGTGTCATGGTCGGTGATCGCCAGGGTGCCGACGCGCATCTCGACTGCACGGTGCACCAATGCTTCTGGCGTCAGGCAGCCATCGGAAGCTGTGGTATGGCTGTGCAGGTCGTAAATCACTGCGTAATTCGTGTCGCTCAAGGCGCACTCCCGTTCTGGATAATGTTTTTTGCGCCGACATCATAACGGTTCTGGCAAATATTCTGAAATGAGCTGTTGACAATTAATCATCGAACTAGTTAACTAGTACGCAAGTTCACGTAAAAAGGGTATCGACAATGAAAGCAATTTTCGTACTGAAAGGTTGGTGGCGCACTTCCTGAAACGGGCAGTGTATTCACCATGCGTAAAGCAATCAGATACCTAGCCCGCCTAATGAGCGGGCTTTTTTTTGAACAAAATTAGAGAATAACAATGCAAACACAAAAACCGACTCTCGAACTGCTAACCTGCGAAGGCGCTTATCGCGACAATCCCACCGCGCTTTTTCACCAGTTGTGTGAGGATCGTCCAGCAACGCTGCTACTGGAATCCGCAGATATCGACAGCAAAGATGATTTAAAAAGCCTGCTGCTGGTAGACAGTGCGCTGCGCATTACAGCTTTAGGTGACACTGTCACAATCCAGGCACTTTCCGGCAACGGCGAAGCCCTGCTGACACTACTGGATAACGCCCTGCCTGCGGGTGTGGAAAATGAACAATTACCAAACTGCCGTGTGCTGCGCTTCCCCCCTGTCAGTCCACTGCTGGATGAAGACGCTCGCTTATGCTCCCTTTCGGTTTTTGACGCTTTCCGCTTATTGCAGAGTCTGTTGAATGTACCGAATGAAGAACGAGAAGCAATGTTCTTCGGCGGTCTGTTCTCTTATGACCTTGTGGCGGGATTTGAAGATTTACCACAACTGGCAACGGAAAATAACTGTCCTGATTTCTGTTTTTATCTCGCTGAAACGCTGATGGTGATTGACCATCAGAAAAAAAGCACCCGTATTCAGGCCAGCCTGTTTGCTCCGAATGAAGAAGAAAAACAACGTCTCACTGCTCGCCTGAACGAACTACGTCAGCAACTGACCGAAGCCGCGCCGCCGCTGCCGGTGGTTTCCGTGCCGCATATGCGTTGTGAATGTAACCAGAGTGATGAAGAGTTCGGTGGCGTAGTGCGTTCGCTGCAAAAAGCGATTCGCGCCGGAGAAATTTTCCAGGTGGTGCCATCTCGCCGTTTCTCTCTGCCCTGCCCGTCACCGCTGGCGGCCTATTACGTGCTGAAAAAGAGTAATCCCAGCCCGTACATGTTTTTTATGCAGGATAATGATTTCACCCTGTTTGGCGCGTCGCCCGAAAGTTCGCTCAAGTACGACGCCATCAGCCGCCAGATTGAGATTTACCCGATTGCCGGAACACGTCCACGCGGTCGTCGTGCCGATGGTTCACTGGATAGAGACCTCGACAGCCGCATCGAACTGGAAATGCGTACCGATCATAAAGAGCTTTCTGAACATCTGATGCTGGTGGATCTCGCCCGTAATGACCTGGCACGCATTTGCACACCCGGCAGCCGCTACGTCGCCGATCTCACCAAAGTTGACCGTTACTCTTACGTGATGCACCTGGTCTCCCGCGTTGTTGGTGAGCTGCGCCACGATCTCGACGCCCTGCACGCTTACCGCGCCTGTATGAATATGGGGACGTTAAGCGGTGCGCCGAAAGTACGCGCTATGCAGTTAATTGCCGAAGCAGAAGGTCGTCGACGCGGCAGCTACGGCGGCGCGGTAGGTTATTTTACCGCGCATGGCGATCTCGACACCTGCATTGTGATCCGCTCGGCGCTGGTGGAAAACGGTATCGCCACCGTGCAAGCCGGTGCTGGCGTAGTCCTTGATTCTGTTCCGCAGTCGGAAGCAGACGAAACCCGTAATAAAGCCCGCGCTGTACTGCGCGCTATTGCCACCGCGCATCATGCACAGGAGACGTTCTAATGGCTGACATTCTGCTGCTCGATAATATCGACTCTTTTACTTACAACCTGGCAGATCAGTTGCGCAGCAATGGTCATAACGTGGTGATTTACCGCAACCATATTCCGGCGCAGACCTTAATTGAACGCCTGGCGACGATGAGCAATCCGGTGCTGATGCTTTCTCCTGGCCCCGGTGTGCCGAGCGAAGCCGGTTGTATGCCGGAACTCCTCACCCGCTTGCGTGGCAAGCTGCCAATTATTGGCATTTGCCTCGGACATCAGGCAATTGTCGAAGCTTACGGGGGCTATGTCGGTCAGGCGGGCGAAATTCTTCACGGTAAAGCGTCGAGCATTGAACATGACGGTCAGGCGATGTTTGCCGGATTAACAAACCCGCTGCCAGTGGCGCGTTATCACTCGCTGGTTGGCAGTAATATTCCGGCCGGTTTAACCATCAACGCCCATTTTAATGGCATGGTGATGGCGGTGCGCCATGATGCGGATCGCGTTTGTGGATTCCAGTTCCATCCGGAATCCATTCTTACTACCCAGGGCGCTCGCCTGCTGGAACAAACGCTGGCCTGGGCGCAGCAGAAACTAGAGCCAACCAACACGCTGCAACCGATTCTGGAAAAACTGTATCAGGCACAGACGCTTAGCCAACAAGAAAGCCACCAGCTGTTTTCAGCAGTGGTACGTGGCGAGCTGAAACCAGAACAACTGGCGGCGGCGCTGGTGAGCATGAAAATTCGCGGTGAGCACCCGAACGAGATCGCCGGGGCGGCAACCGCGCTACTGGAAAACGCCGCGCCGTTCCCACGCCCGGATTATCTGTTTGCCGATATCGTCGGTACTGGCGGTGACGGCAGCAACAGCATCAATATTTCTACCGCCAGTGCGTTTGTCGCCGCGGCCTGCGGGCTCAAAGTGGCGAAACACGGCAACCGTAGCGTCTCCAGTAAATCCGGCTCGTCGGATCTGCTGGCGGCGTTCGGTATTAATCTTGATATGAACGCCGATAAATCGCGCCAGGCGCTGGATGAGTTAGGCGTCTGTTTCCTCTTTGCACCGAAATATCACACCGGATTCCGCCATGCAATGCCGGTTCGCCAGCAACTGAAAACCCGCACACTGTTCAATGTGCTGGGGCCATTAATTAACCCGGCGCATCCTCCGCTGGCGTTAATTGGTGTCTACAGCCCGGAGCTGGTGCTGCCGATTGCCGAAACCTTGCGCGTGCTGGGGTATCAACGCGCGGCAGTGGTGCACAGCGGCGGGATGGATGAAGTTTCATTACACGCGCCGACAATCGTTGCCGAACTGCATGACAGCGAAATTAAGAGCTATCAATTGACCGCTGAAGATTTTGGCCTGACACCCTACCACCAGGAGCAACTGGCAGGCGGAACACCGGAAGAAAACCGTGACATTTTAACACGCTTGTTACAAGGTAAAGGCGACGCCGCTCACGAAGCAGCCGTCGCGGCGAATGTCGCCATGTTAATGCGCCTGCATGGCAATGAAGATCTGCAAGCCAATGCGCAAACCGTTCTTGAGGTACTGCGCAGTGGTTCCGCTTACGACAGAGTCACCGCACTGGCGGCACGAGGGTAAATAATGCAAACCGTTTTAGCGAAAATCGTCGCAGACAAGGCGATTTGGGTAGAAGCCCGCAAACAGCAGCAACCGCTGGCCAGTTTTCAGAATGAGATTCAGCCGAGCACACGACATTTTTATGATGCGCTACAGGGGGCACGCACGGCGTTTATTCTGGAGTGCAAAAAAGCGTCGCCGTCAAAAGGCGTGATCCGTGATGATTTCGATCCGGCACGCATTGCTGCCATTTATAAACATTACGCTTCGGCAATTTCAGTGCTGACTGATGAGAAATATTTTCAGGGGAGCTTTGATTTCCTCCCCATCGTCAGCCAAATCGCCCCGCAGCCGATTTTATGTAAAGACTTCATTATCGATCCTTACCAGATCTATCTGGCGCGCTATTACCAGGCCGATGCCTGCTTATTAATGCTTTCAGTACTGGATGACGAACAATATCGCCAGCTTGCAGCCGTCGCCCACAGTCTGGAGATGGGTGTGCTGACCGAAGTCAGTAATGAAGAGGAACTGGAGCGCGCCATTGCATTGGGGGCAAAGGTCGTTGGCATCAACAACCGCGATCTGCGCGATTTGTCGATTGATCTCAACCGTACCCGCGAGCTTGCACCGAAACTGGGGCACAACGTGACGGTAATCAGCGAATCCGGCATCAATACTTACGCTCAGGTGCGCGAGTTAAGCCACTTCGCTAACGGCTTTCTGATTGGTTCGGCGTTGATGGCCCATGACGATTTGAACGCCGCCGTGCGTCGGGTGTTGCTGGGTGAGAATAAAGTATGTGGCCTGACACGTGGGCAAGATGCTAAAGCAGCTTATGACGCGGGCGCGATTTACGGTGGGTTGATTTTTGTTGCGACATCACCGCGTTGCGTCAACGTTGAACAGGCGCAGGAAGTGATGGCTGCGGCACCGTTGCAGTATGTTGGCGTGTTCCGCAATCACGATATTGCCGATGTGGTGGACAAAGCTAAGGTGTTATCGCTGGCGGCAGTGCAACTGCATGGTAATGAAGATCAGCTGTATATCGATACGCTGCGTGATGCGCTGCCTGAAAACGTTGCCATCTGGAAAGCATTAAGCGTCGGTGAAACTCTTCCCGCGCGCGATTTTCAGCACATCGATAAATATGTATTCGACAACGGTCAGGGCGGGAGCGGACAACGTTTCGACTGGTCACTATTAAATGGTCAATCGCTTGGCAACGTTCTGCTGGCGGGGGGCTTAGGCGCAGATAACTGCGTGGAAGCGGCACAAACCGGCTGCGCCGGACTTGATTTTAATTCTGCTGTAGAGTCGCAACCGGGCATCAAAGACGCACGTCTTTTGGCCTCGGTTTTCCAGACGCTGCGCGCATATTAAGGAAAGGAACAATGACAACATTACTTAACCCCTATTTTGGTGAGTTTGGCGGCATGTACGTGCCACAAATCCTGATGCCTGCTCTGCGCCAGCTGGAAGAAGCTTTTGTCAGCGCGCAAAAAGATCCTGAATTTCAGGCCCAGTTCAACGACCTGCTGAAAAACTATGCCGGGCGTCCAACCGCACTGACCAAATGCCAGAACATTACAGCCGGGACGAACACCACGCTGTATCTCAAGCGCGAAGATTTGCTGCACGGCGGCGCGCATAAAACCAACCAGGTGCTCGGCCAGGCGTTGCTGGCGAAGCGGATGGGTAAAACGGAAATCATCGCCGAAACCGGAGCCGGTCAGCATGGCGTGGCGTCGGCCCTTGCCAGCGCCCTGCTCGGCCTGAAATGTCGCATTTATATGGGTGCCAAAGACGTCGAGCGCCAGTCGCCTAACGTTTTTCGTATGCGCTTAATGGGTGCGGAAGTGATCCCGGTACATAGCGGTTCCGCCACGCTGAAAGATGCCTGTAATGAGGCGCTACGCGACTGGTCCGGCAGTTATGAAACCGCGCACTATATGCTGGGCACCGCGGCTGGCCCGCATCCTTACCCGACCATTGTGCGTGAGTTTCAGCGGATGATTGGCGAAGAAACCAAAGCGCAGATTCTGGAAAGAGAAGGTCGCCTGCCGGATGCCGTTATCGCCTGTGTTGGCGGCGGTTCGAATGCCATCGGCATGTTTGCTGATTTCATCAATGAAACCAACGTCGGCCTGATTGGTGTGGAGCCAGGTGGTCACGGTATCGAAACTGGCGAGCACGGCGCACCGTTAAAACACGGTCGCGTGGGCATCTATTTCGGTATGAAAGCGCCGATGATGCAAACCGAAGACGGGCAGATTGAAGAATCTTACTCCATCTCCGCCGGACTGGATTTCCCGTCCGTCGGCCCGCAACACGCGTATCTCAACAGCACTGGACGCGCTGATTACGTGTCTATTACCGACGATGAAGCCCTGGAAGCCTTTAAAACGCTTTGCCTGCATGAAGGGATCATCCCGGCGCTGGAATCCTCCCACGCCCTGGCCCATGCGCTGAAAATGATGCGCGAAAATCCGGAAAAAGAGCAGCTACTGGTGGTTAACCTTTCCGGTCGCGGCGATAAAGACATCTTCACCGTTCACGATATTTTGAAAGCACGAGGGGAAATCTGATGGAACGCTACGAATCTCTGTTTGCCCAGTTGAAGGAGCGCAAAGAAGGCGCATTCGTTCCTTTCGTCACCCTCGGTGATCCGGGCATTGAGCAGTCGTTGAAAATTATCGATACGCTAATTGAAGCCGGTGCTGACGCGCTGGAGTTAGGCATCCCCTTCTCCGACCCACTGGCGGATGGCCCGACGATTCAAAACGCCACACTGCGTGCTTTTGCGGCGGGAGTAACCCCGGCGCAGTGCTTTGAGATGCTGGCACTCATTCGCCAGAAGCACCCGACCATTCCCATCGGCCTTTTGATGTATGCCAACCTGGTGTTTAACAAAGGCATTGATGAGTTTTATGCCGAGTGCGAGAAAGTCGGCGTCGATTCGGTGCTGGTTGCCGATGTGCCCGTGGAAGAGTCCGCGCCCTTCCGCCAGGCCGCGTTGCGTCATAATGTCGCACCTATCTTTATTTGCCCACCGAATGCCGACGATGATTTGCTGCGCCAGATAGCCTCTTACGGTCGTGGTTACACCTATTTGCTGTCGCGTGCGGGCGTGACCGGCGCAGAAAACCGCGCCGCGTTACCCCTCAATCATCTGGTTGCAAAGCTGAAAGAGTACAACGCTGCACCTCCATTGCAGGGATTTGGTATTTCCGCCCCTAATCAGGTAAAAGCAGCGATTGATGCAGGAGCTGCGGGCGCGATTTCTGGTTCGGCCATCGTTAAAATCATCGAGCAACATATTAATGAGCCAGAGAAAATGCTGGCGGCACTGAAAGCTTTTGTACAACCGATGAAAGCGGCTACACGACGTTAATTTGAGACAAACCGCCAGAAAACATCTGGCGGTTTATTGATGGTAAAAAATTAGAAGCGGTAACCCGCAGAGAACATAAATACCCACGGGTCAAGGCGTACGTTGTCAGAATAACGCCCTGCAGGCAGCACTGCGCCGTTGGATTTATATTTCACTTCGGTATCGATATCCATGTACCAGACCGACATATTCAGCAACCAGTCACGGTTGATGAGATAATCCAGACCTACTTGCCCCGCCACGCCCCATGAATCCTTCAGACTAAGGTCAGATAAACCAAGACCTTCACCGGTGTCATTGAAGTCATTATTAAAAAAGGTGGTGTAGTTAATACCCGCACCAATGTAAGGACGGAATTTACTGCCTGAATCGCCAAAATACCATTGTGCCATCAGTGTTGGCGGTAAATGGTGGACAGTCGCAATATCCCCGGTAGTGGCTGTGCCAACTTTATGGCGGAACGGCGTCGCTGCCAGCAATTCCACACCAATGTTATCGGTCGCCATATAAGTAAACGTCAGGCCCAGTTGCGTGTTATTGGTCACGCTGAATCCACCCAGACTTCCTAACGTACCA
>OJIX01000856.1_pt1 | contig 11017 bp, 8 predicted proteins | sample 1595981 | NCBI WGS metagenome assembly OJIX01 (sample SAMEA4350138, study PRJEB24818) | metagenome | biome: human; feature: gut; material: faeces | place: Denmark | collected 2013-09 | reverse complement strand
CCGTAGTAATGATGCGATGATGTCATTCAGTTTTTCTTCTTATGGTACGGAAAGTAACTATATGGGAAGTAAAATAAATTCAGATAAAACAAGGGCTTCCTTTGATAATGCGGGCTTTGTACTCTCTTCAAAGATAGGTAATGCCACAGCCTTGCGTTATGTGAATTTCGGTTTTAATTACCATAAGGCTAAATCTTTTTATAAGAATATGTCAATGGGCGGTAACTTGGGAGCATACTCCCAAACCTTCCAAATGGCAGAACAAGCCAGAGGTATCGAAAGCTGGGGAAGTCATCCTTATAATGACGATAATGTAGGTTGGCTGTCCATTTTGGGCTATGACAGTTGGCTGATTTCTAATCTGACAACAGATAATACGGGTATGCCATATAAAGATGAAGATGGAAATCAGATAAAAAACAGTGACGGTACGCCGCTTTATGAGATGCCCGGTTTTTATTATGGGATGTATGAGAATGGCGATGCCACTTTCCGTTCGGAAGAACGTGGCGGTATCGAACAATACGATTTTAATGTTTCCTTTAATATAAACGACCGTGTATATCTGGGTTTGACTATCGGAGCTTATGCCATAGATTATAATAAATATACTTTCTATGATGAGAATTATACGGGAGATTACGCCGGTCAGGGATATAATCTGACTTCCTGGAATAGAATACAGGGTTCGGGATTCGATTTTAAATTCGGAGCCATTGTCCGCCCGTTCGAATATTCTCCGTTACGTATAGGTTTGGCTGTTCATACTCCTACTTTCTATAGCTTGGATTATAAGACAAGCGCTTTGGTACAGGCGGACGTACGTAATGAGGTAAGTGGAAATATCGAACAGTATGATATTTATACTCCTGATATGATTAACGGTGATATGATTCGCCAATTCCGTCTTCAAACTCCGTGGACATACAATGTCAGTTTGGGATATACGATAGGCAATAGTTGGGCGCTGGGTGCGGAATATGAATACGAGGACTACTCGTCAATGAAGTTTAAGAATCCGGATGACGGTTTTTCCGATCTTTTCGAATACGAAAACAGTACCACGCCCATGATGAAAGGTGTAAGTACGATTCGCTTAGGCGCGGAGTATAAGGTGATTCCTCAATTTGCTTTGCGTGCGGGATATAATTATAGCACTGCCATTTTTAATAATGATGCTTATAAAGACCTGCCCTTAAATTCCATTCAGACCGATACGGATTTTGCCAATACAAAGGCGTTGAGCAACTATACTTTGGGTATAGGTTACCGTGGTTCTATGTTCTATGCGGATTTGGCATATAAGTTCTCTTCTTATAAAGAGAATTTCTATCCGTTCGTGGAAATGGAGCGCGAAGTGGAAAACGGAGTGGAGTATAGAGTACTTCAGGGTACTCCCGCTGTAACGAAAGTAAAGAACACCCGTAGTCAAGTATTGTTGACACTGGGCTTGCGTTTCTAAAAAAACATTGTTTTTCAGAGCAAAATAACCTTTCATTGCAATACCTTAGGGTATGAAGAAATCCCCGCTATGATTCCGTAGCGGGGATTTCTGTGCATAAAAAAGGACTTGCAGAATCTGCAAGTCCTTTCCCATATATCTGTATTTCGGATTATTTCTTGAAATAGCGGTTGTACAGACCTTCGAAACCTTTACCGTGACGAGCTTCGTCCTTAGCCATTTCATGAACAGTATCATGGATAGCATCCAGATTCAATGCTTTAGCGCGGGTAGCGATGCGTTTCTTGTCTTCGCAAGCGCCTGATTCGGCGTTCATTCTCTTTTCGAGGTTGGTTTTAGTATCCCATACGCAGTCGCCCAGCAATTCAGCAAACTTAGAAGCGTGTTCTGCTTCTTCCCATGCGTAACGCTTGAAAGCTTCAGCTACTTCGGGATAACCTTCACGGTCTGCCTGACGGCTCATAGCAAGATACATACCTACTTCGGTACATTCACCCATGAAGTGGTTGTTCAAATCCTTAATCATTTCATCGTCACATCCTTTGGCTACGCCGATAACGTGCTCGTCGGCAAAAACCAACGGACCGCCTTCCTGCGCTTCTTCTACTTCAACGAATTTGCTTGCAGGAGCTTTACACAAAGGACATTTCTCAGGAGCTGCGTCTCCTTCATATACGTAACCGCAGACAGTACATCTAAACTTTTTCATTTTACTTCAGATTTTAATTAGTTGAATTAGTTATTCGTTATTTTGGTTAATTGTTCGTTTTCTAAACAGCTTTTGCAAATACCTTTATAATAATAATGGATTTCTTGCACTTCATGCCCGCCCATATCCATGTCCTCTACCTGTTTGATGTTGGCGTTGCATTCCAAATCATATATTTTTCCGCAATGCTTGCACAAAAAATGGGCGTGAGGAGTGGTATCCGCATCATAGCAGGTATTTCGTTCGTCAATTGTCAATGTTTGTGCAGCACCTTGTTCACTGAGTAACTTTAAAGTGTTGTAAACAGTTGTTTTAGACAATGTAGGAATGGAAGGGGAAAGCGCCGTATAAATCTCGTCCACCGTGGGATGCGTACAATGCTCCATCAGATAGTTCATAATGGCTATGCGCTGTACTGACGGTTTGATATTATGATTTTGCAATCGCTTTATTACATCCATATCATCTGTAATTCAAACTTGTAACAATTACATTTTTAATTCTCTTGCAAAGATAGGTACTTCTTTGATTTATCCAAAAGAAATTAGAGATTTTTTTTATACAGAATTGTAACAGTGTAAAGCGAAAAAGCTGATTATTTTGTGTTTATTGATAAATTGCCGTATTTTTGTGCCCTAATATTAATTGGATTCTTATGAATTACGGATATGTCAAAGTAGCGGCGGCTGTACCCCGTGTCAAGGTAGCGGACTGTAAGTTCAATGCCGGACAAATTGAAAAAGAGATAATCATTGCCGATGGGAAAGGAGTGCAGATAATAGCCTTTCCGGAGTTGTGCATTACCGGATATACATGTGCTGACCTTTTTGCTCAGCAACTTCTGCTTGAAGAGGCCGAAATGGGGCTGATACAAATCTTGAACAATACACGTCAGATGGATATAATATCTATTCTCGGTATGCCTGTACCCTTGAACGGTGTGTTGCTGAATACTGCGGTAGTTATACAGAAAGGCAAGATCTTGGGAATCGTTCCTAAAACCTATCTTCCTAATTATAAGGAATTTTACGAGAAGCGTTGGTTTACTTCCGCGCGTGAGGTATCGGAAACCACCGCCCGTCTGTGCGGACAAGTAGTTCCCATGGGGCGAAATCTGCTTTTTGAGACGGCGGATACCACTTTCGGTATTGAGATTTGTGAAGACTTATGGGCTCCCATTCCGCCGAGTTCTTCTCTGGCATTACAGGGGGCGGAAATCCTTTTCAATCTGTCGGCGGATAATGAGGGAATAGGCAAGCACGCTTATCTCCGTTCGCTTATCAGCCAGCAGTCAGCTCGTTGTATTGCGGGATATGTGTTCAGTTCGTGCGGTTTTGGAGAGTCTACTACGGATGTGGTTTTTGCAGGCAACGGATTGATTTATGAGAACGGTACGTTGCTGGCAAGCAGCGAACGCTTCTCTTTTGGAGAGCAGGTGGTTATCAGTGAGATTGATGTGGAGCATATACGTACGGAACGCAGGGTAAATACTACATTTACAGCTTGTCACGCTAATTGCGCGCCGGAAGTGCCGGTACGTATCTCTACGGAATATGTTAATTCCGGAGATTTGAATCTGACACGTACTTTTGACCCTCATCCGTTTGTTCCTCAAGGCCCTGCTTTGAATGAACGTTGTGAGGAGATATTCTCTATACAAGTGTCAGGATTGGCGCAGCGGTTGGTGCATACCAATGCCAAGAGTGCAGTGGTAGGTATATCCGGCGGTTTGGACTCTACGCTGGCATTGTTGGTTTGCGTGAAAACTTTTGATAAGCTGGGCTGGGACCGTAAGGGGATTATCGGCGTGACTATGCCGGGATTCGGCACGACCGACCGTACGCATACCAATGCCGTCGACCTGATGACATCGTTGGGTGTTACCATGCGCGAAGTCAGTATAAAGGATGCCTGTATACAGCATTTTAAAGATATAGACCATGATATAAACGTACATGATGTGGTGTATGAAAATTCGCAGGCGCGTGAACGTACGCAGATATTGATGGATATAGCCAACCAGACTTGGGGAATGGTGATCGGTACGGGTGACCTTTCGGAGCTCGCTTTGGGATGGGCTACATACAATGGCGACCACATGTCTATGTACGGCGTTAACGGAAGTATTCCCAAAACATTGGTAAAACACTTGGTGAAGTGGGTGGCCGAGAATGATATGGACGAGACATCCCGGGCTACACTACTGGATATTGTAGATACTCCTATCAGCCCGGAATTGATACCGGCAGACGAAAATGGCAATATCAGGCAGATAACGGAAGACTTGGTAGGTCCGTATGAACTGCACGATTTTTTCCTTTATTATTTCCTTCGTTGCGGTTTCCGTCCTTCCAAGATTTTCTTCCTTGCCGCACGTACGTTTAAGGACGTTTATGATGAAGAAACCATAAAAAAATGGTTGCAGACTTTCTGCCGCCGCTTCTTTAATCAGCAGTTCAAACGTTCCTGTCTGCCGGACGGCCCTAAAGTGGGAAGTATTTCCATCAGTCCGCGCGGTGATTGGAGAATGCCGAGCGATGCATCTTCGGAGATGTGGCTGAGGGAGATTGAAGCATTGAACGGTTGAAAACCGTGATAATGGATAGGACGCGTAAAGTGTATATATAGAGCGGTTACGCTTAATAATCGGCTTGCCGCTCTTTAGTAGTATCTCTTGTAGATTGTCTCGTACTCTTTTCCTTTCTTAAACTTCTCCAACCAAGTATTCAGGCTATCCAAAAGAGCCGGAGATTGTTTGCTTACGCCCCACGAGTAGAACTGGGTAAAGCTGATGGCAGTGTTTATATCTATTTGCGGCAGGCTGTCGGCGGCGGCACGGGCGATGCTTTCGTCGCATACTGCGTAATCAATGTCACCATGCGCAACGAGTGCGATAAGTTGTTCGGAACCATATTTCTCTATTTCCTTTATATAGATGGTGTCGCCGATTTCGTTTCCTAAGTTGCGGATGCGCAGGATGGAAGGAGAACCTTTTACTACGTTCAGCGTCTTTCCCGCTAAATCCAGCTGACTTTTGATAAATAGGGAGTCATCGGGAGAGGCTGTTTTTCGCTGCACCAATACCTGCCTGTTCAGGACTATCGGAGAGGTAAGGAGCAAGGAGTCCTTTAATTCGCTGGTTACCAAGATGCCATAGGCTATGACATCAAACTTACCGTCTGCCAAACCTTCCAGACGTTCATTAAAACTCATTTCGGGAGTAATGGCTACTTTCAAACCGTGGTCGCGGGCAAAAGCCTCTATCAATTCATAATGAAATCCGGACAGAGTGTCTCCGTCCACATAAAAACTGATGGAATTATATTCCGTAGCCGCGCGGAGAGTACCGTCCGCTACTATTTCGGCATAATCACGCGGATGTCCTTTACGGATTTCTTTCTTGGGCAGCAGGAATGTGGCGACAAGTGCAGCTACTGCGCCCAAAATGATATACTTCAATAGTTTGGTCTTTTTCATATAAAAGAACGGTATTAGTCATAGAAATTCCATGAAACGCCAATCTTGAACAAGCGAGGGTTGATAGGGTAGTGCGGTACCAGGAAGTAATTGCCTTTACCCATTCCTGCATTGACGTGGTACATCATGGCAAAGATACGCGTCCGTTTCAGATGCAGATTGGCGTATACGTTTACAATCGGATAACCGCCAATCTCCACCTGGTCGTCTGCCGCCTGAAGATGGAACTGCTGGATGGCGGGAGTATAGGCGGGCGCATTATATTTAGTGAAATACCGAACGTCCGCTCCAAGCTGTACGGTCAGTACTTTCTTGGCTATTTTGGCAAGCAGATACAGATTATGATATAAGGAGAGTTGCGGCAGAGGCAGTACCGTTTCATTGCTCGATTTCTGCCAGGTCACTTCATTATCCAGGTGTAGGATGCCTAAACGAAAATCTTGTTTCAGAGTGGCGGAGAGTACCTGTATGTTACCGCTTTCTTGTGCAGGCATCGCGCTTTGGTTGAAATAAGTGTAGTTCTTTATATTTTCTACGCCGGCACGCAGGTTCGTTTTCCAGCGGTCTATGTTCAATTCGCCTTCCACACGCGTACGGAACTCCTTATTCATATTCTCATTGTCCCAATAATAATGGTTGGAATGGTAATGACGCATATAGAAAGAGGGCAGCGTATTGCTTACATAACCTCTTGCATAGAAATTCACGGTATCTTTCCAAAGGCGAAAATTCAAATCGAGGTCGGCATTGACACGGAATTGTCCGAGCGCCTTGTCCATAATGCCTATTTCACCGTTTACGTTGTAGTGCAACGTTTTGCCTTGACGTTTGGCAAGTTCACCGCCTACGAATATCTCCTGTTCGTCAAAACGGGTGCGCGACAATGTATCCATTAATTCATAACGGCTGAATTTATGTGATATGTAGGCTGTCAGCCCGGCTTTGGCATATTTGTTGAAACCTTCGAGCAAGGCGAGGCCGAATACGTTCTTTACACTAAAAGCCGTAGTTGAGTCCCGGCTGGCCACTTCATCGAAATAAGCATTGGGATATTGTCCTTCCGTTTCTTTGGCGGATGAGAATTTGTGGCGCGCCCGTTCTACCTTTATGGTATGTATGAAGCTGGTGACGGGAACGAACTCTTCGGTTATAATCGTATCCTTGGGTAGAGGTACGCTATCGTTGGCCGCCGCTATACCGGGAGTTTTGGCATCTTCTACGGTTGTTGTCTCACGTGTAAAACCAAGCCGGTAACGGTGTGTCAGATATACATAGAAATCTTTGTTTTTATTTGCCGTCTGTTCCAAATTAACGGGGATGGTGGTAGACTCGTATTCCTTCTTGCCTTCCGCCATGTCTTCCGGACGTGTGATGTAACGGTCGTCCTGAATACCGCCGTTTTCGTTCATCTTCATAATGAAGTTGTTGTACACCGCCTGCATCTGGTATTTATTGCCGATATAGCTGGCAAATATTCCGGCATTGAAGTTTGATGTGGACTGATTCTGGTAGTATCCCCGTCCGTACAGGTAGTCGATGTTGAAGCCGAAAGCCAGGCGTTTGTTGGCATTTACCGAGAAATAAGATTGAAAAGGTTCTTCACCGTTGATTTTTTTTCCCGATTTATAATAAGTAAGGTTGGTGAAAGGTACGTTACTATTGGTGATTTTACTTCATCGGGACGGACAAAGAAGCTGGAAAAAGGTTCCATGAAGATGGTCGGCTCATTATCTCTGCGTTCGAAGAAGATACGTGAAAGGCGGGGAGAGCCCAGGTTACCCAAATAATTGTAATGTCCGTACATGCCTTCCACCAGGTTGGTATTTTGGAAATTCAGATTGGCGGTATCGGCGGGAATAATGGTACGGTCACCCAGGGTCTCACTCAGACGCCACATATAAAGTTTGGGCGGAATACTTTGGATTTCCGTATTGGTGCTGTCTTCCAAGTTATCCGGCAGCGTGTTGGGGTCTACCTGATTGCCGAACTGGTCGCGTCCCGTTGTAGGATCCATACGGTTGAAAGGAGTCGTCTGCGCCACGGCGCCCAAGATACCTATAATAGATAGAAATATATATGTCAGTACGATTCGTCTCATAATTAGGCGCAAAGATACAATAAAAAATTATTCGCTTACGGAATTCAGTCTTTTTTGCTTCTTTTTCTTGTAAACAGAAGTGTCGTATGTTCCGAGTTTTTTATATTTGCACAGATAGTACAATCTGATTATGTGTATTGGCTTTATAATTGATTGTTGACAGCTTGATAAAATCCATTCGTTATATGAAAACACTGTTTATTCTTTTGGGAGTATTTGCCATTACTCCTTTTTTGTATGCCCAGGATGCGGAATTAGAAAAATATCAGGCAAAACTTATCAGTGCCGGGAAATTGAATAACAAAGACAGCATTGCCGCTACATACAGCGAGTTGAGTGAATATTACTCGAACCGTTCGGTGGATAGTTGCCGTTATTATGCAGAAAAAGGGTTGGAAATTTTGCAGACCAAGAACTCCCCTTTGTACGCGTCGTTGCTATGTAATTTAGGCGACGCTTATTTCTCTTCGGGTAATCTGGATAAGGCGTTTCATTATTTTTCGATGGCTCACGATGAAGCGGCTCGCCAGAGGGATACTGCTCTTTGGGCAACGGTCAGCGCCAACCTTGGAGTGGTCTGTCGCCAAAAAGAAAAACTGGACTCCGCGCTTATTTATTATAACGAGGCTTTGGACTTGCTTGAAGGGCGCGAATACTATTCCGAGCAGGCGCAGGTTTTGTGCGGTATTGCCCTTTTGTATGCCAATCAAAGTCGTTTGGATGAGGGAATCGCTTATGGTAAACGTGCTGTTGAGGCGGCGGTAAAAAGTCAGGATTTGGATATGATATTATATGCCAACTATTCCTGTGGCAGCATTTACTTTCTGCAAAGGCGTCATGACGAGGGAATAGGCATGTTGCGTGCCGTAGTGACGGAAGGCATCCGGCAGAAGAAACCCAGATATGTGCTGAAAGCCTATACGGTGATGCTTGAGATGTTTAAGGCGTTGGGTAATCGTGATTCGGTGGACGTATATATGGAAAAAGCGGAAGCCGTCATACCGCAATTACCTGAAGAGTCAACGGAAATATTCGGATTTTTGGAAGAACAGTTCCTAATCTATATGTCTCAAGGCAGGTATCGCGAGAGCCTGAATATTCAGAAGAAATTGTTGAAGTATCGCGGAGCCGGATTGCATCTGCCTATGGACAAACTGTATTTGATGATGGCGCGCAACTATCGCGACCTGCAGGAACCCGAAAACTCCATGTATTACTACGATATGGCTTACCGGGTGTGTGACAGTCTGCATTCGGAGCATATCAGCAAAGAGCTGTCAGACCTGACCGTGAAATACGATACCAGGGAAAAGGAGTTTGAAATAGTCCGTTTGAATCAAGTTCAGTTGGAACAGAAAGCGCAGACCATGCGGTGGATTATGGCAACCGTTGTCGTGGTCTTTGTATTGATACTCTTTCTGCTTTATTATGTTTTCCGCCGTAAGCGCATTAAGAAAGAGGAAGAATTGAAACTTGCCCAAAGTTATATAGAGGGATTGGAGCGTGAACGTACGCGCCTTGCCAAGGAGTTGCACGACGGTGTATGTAACGACCTGCTTGGCATTGGCATGAATATGCAATGCATGCAACCCACAGACGAGTCGAAACAAGAAATCCTGGCTTTGCTGGAGCAGGTACGTAGCGATGTCCGTTGTATTTCCCACGAATTGATGCCGCCTAAGTTCCGGTCTGCCACTCTTGCCGAGACGATAGAGGCTTATGTGGAACGGCTTGTCCTGCCTGCATTCGTACAACTCGCATTCAGTAAAGAGAGTGAAGAAACGCAGTGGAGTCAAGTACCCGAAGAAGTGTCTTATGAGGTGTACCGTATCATGCAGGAATTACTGTCCAATATCCTGAAGCATTCCGGAGCTACGGAGATAGATGTGACCCTCACATTGAAACGGAGACTGCTGACTCTGCAAGTTTCGGACAACGGTAAAAACTATCGTGGCAGTGAGGTGCGGGCAAAGGGTATCGGGCTTACTACCATCCAAGAACGCGCGAAGACCGTCGGCGGTTTGTTTACTGTAAATATTCAGGACGGAAGTCAAAAGTTCAGGCTTGAAATACCATTATCCATTTAATAGAAAACCGTTATGCCGGAGAGTAAAATCACTATTTTTGATGATGCCGCATATTAATAAATGCTATTTCTTTGCAACATAATTTAGAACACAAAGATAGGTTGATGAAAGAAAGAGATATACGCATTTTGTTGGTGGATGACCATGATTTGGTGCTTCAAGGTTTGAAGCGGATAGTGGAATGTTCGTTACCGGAAATAAAAAACGTATGTACTGCATCGTCGGGACAAGAGGCTTTGCTTCTTATCGCATCTCAACGTTTCAATCTTTTCGTGTTGGATATGGAGTTGCCCGACATATCAGGGATGGATATCATTGTGCGAATACGGGAGAAAGACCCGCAAGCGCGTATCATTGTGAATACCATGCACGAGGAAATCTGGTTTATCAAGAACTTGATACAGTGCTCGGTAGACGGTATTCTGTTTAAATCCATTGATTCTACAAAAATAGCCGAAGCCATTCGCCGTGTGCTGGATGGCGAAACGTACTATTGCCCATATGCCGAGCATGTGCGCGCACAGATGAAGCGTTCGGACGAAGGGCGGCGTGAAGAGCTGACCTTGCGTGAACTCGATGTGCTGAAACGCATCTCCGAGGGTAAGAATACGCAGGAGATAGCCCAGGAACTTTGTGTCTCTACCAATACGGTCGATACACACCGGCGCCATCTGATGGATAAATTGGATGCCCGGAATGTGGCAGACCTGATTATGACGGCTATCTCCAAAGGGATTATCCCTATCCGTAAATGCTGACGACATTACTCATTTAAAATAGTTTGATATGATGAAAAAGTTTACGGTTATAACTTTGTCCGCAATGTTCTGCGGACTGGTTGTGTTGTCAGCGTGCGGTGGTGCCGCTTCGGGTTCGGCTGCAAGTAGTGATACGCCTTTGGGGCGTGTACCCGCCATATTCGTAGAGGTGGCAGCCAAGAAAAAAGCGTTGGATGAAAGCTTGCGCAAAGAGGATGATTTAGACCGTTATCAAAAGAAACTGAAAGAGTTTGATGAATATGCAGCCAAGAGTTATCAGAAGGCGGCGGAAGAGGGTGAGAAACTCGTGGGACACGAAATCGTTTGTACCGGAGACGTATATCCCGATTTTCAGGTAACAGGTGCTAAAGTGGCGGAATATCATGCCGGCAGAGAGGCTGGCAGTATAATTGTACGGGTTACGGT
>OJIX01000848.1_pt1 | contig 11125 bp, 8 predicted proteins | sample 1595981 | NCBI WGS metagenome assembly OJIX01 (sample SAMEA4350138, study PRJEB24818) | metagenome | biome: human; feature: gut; material: faeces | place: Denmark | collected 2013-09 | reverse complement strand
TCGTGCGAAATGATATTACGCTGTCCTATCACCTTAACCCAAGGTACTTGGGGATATTTAGGTAGTAACTGTTTATTTGTTTTATCGTCTATTTTCTTGACGTATTCACCGATTGTCTGTAAGCGCATGACACAGGAATCAAATATGGTCATTCTCCAAGGTGTGGAAAGGAAGTCGTCCGGTGTTTGTATTTTATACATCGGTCGAGAATTACATCAATAGCCTCGGCTATAAGATACAATCTGTCTGTAATTTCATCTTTATGCATAAATACCCTCCTTTAGTATCTTATCCAGTAACAGAGGCCTTAAACTTTTACGCAAGCGAATCAGGTCGATCGGGCAGCCACACCGTTTTTCCAAATCACTTTTCTCTGTTTGTTCTCCACGAACAACTGATCCGAAGATGCCGATTTTGAGGATACCGTATTTATCGGCAAATTTGGATTTGAATTGTTTTAGCAAAGTAATATAATATCTGTAATCTTTCATGAAGAATCCTGTATATGGGATCAAAGATACATAAAAAACGGTGATTCCTATGTAAATAGTAGTTTTTTCCGTAAGTTTGTGCAAACTTCTTTCAAGTAAGGGGTTAAGTGATCAAAAAACACAAAATAATAAAGCAAACTTTCATAAATGAAGACTTTGGATAAACAGAAAAAGAACGTCCTTACCCTTTGCGGGGCGGCGATGGCATCGTTGCTTCTTTGGGGATGTGGCGGAACAAACCCTACGGCCGAATCTTTCGAACGGTCTGATTATTATACGCGTGGTATCGGACAGTATCCGGGTGACCCGAAGGAGGATTTCTCGCCTTCTCTGGCTCCGGATCCTTCCACTTACCGTAACATTGCCCGGTTGCGATCGGCTTTTGCCTCTTCCAGTCATGACTATAACTTAGTGGCACAGTTGGCGACGGACGGCATCGTGACGGACAAACGGCCGCAGTACCTGAACCTCTCGACTCCCGATGGAGACGTTCCGAGACGCGAACGCGAATGGATGATCGACGAAGGGCCGTATTCACGGAATACTTTTCCCGGCGAAGATACCTATTTCCGGTTTACGCTGGCAAACTATAGCAAAGCGGCCGGCAAACTGTCGCTGGTAGGAACGGTCGTGTATGACGATAAAGTGTCGAAAGGCGGCTACGAGATCATCTGCCAGGGTTCCAATGACGGAAAGAACTGGACGGAAATCGGCAAACTGAGCGGTAGCGGCTTGCCCGGTCAGGCAGTCTCCGGACGGGTGGTGGTGACCGACCCGAACAAACAGACGGGCGAAACAACCATGCCGGTCCGCAAACTGAATGAAACGATTACTTTCAATTCCGAAAACGCCTACTCCGATTACCGCGTGCTGCTGAAGATGGCAGGCGCACACGATTGGGTGTTTACGGAAGCTAATTTCATGGATAAGGACGGTGGTTTAGTGGAAATGAAACCGTCCCAGTTCTTCAACAGTGCCTGGATGAGTGCTACTGGGGGTGAAGAATGGTTGTATGTGGATCTCGGCAGCATGTCGGAGTTCGATAAGGTCGTGTTGTACTGGATCAACAAAGCCGTCAAAGGAAAAGTGCAGGTGTCGGATGATGCCGTGCAGTGGAAAGATGCGGCCGAACTGCCGGGCGGTGACGGCCTGATAGATGAAATCGCATTGAACGGCAAGCAGAATGCCCGCTATGTGCGTGTCCTGATGCAAGAGCCGGCGAACGGTAGCCGTTATATCCTGAGCGAAGTGGAAGTAATGGGTAAAGGCGGATTAGTGGCTCAGCCTGTGGCTCCTCCTCCTGCTTCGAAGGGAAAGATCATTTTGTCCGGCGGCAACTGGGAGCTGCAACGTGCTTCTGAAGTGACTGCTTCGGGTGAAGAAATATCTACTCCGGGCTACAAGCCGGAGAACTGGATCGTGGCGACAGTGCCGGGAACAGTCCTGAGCAGTTACAAGAATATCGGGGCAATCGCCGATCCGAACTATGCGGACAACCAGTTGCAGGTGTCCGAATCGTTCTTCTGGTCGAACTTCTGGTATCGTGACGAGTTCGAAGTGCCGGAAGGATTCAAGCAGGACCGCCTGTTCCTGAACTTCGACGGGATCAACTGGAAAGCGAATGTCTTTCTGAACGGAAAGAAACTGGGCCGTATCGAAGGCGCCTTTATGCGAGGCAAGTTCGATGTGACGGATCTGGTTGTTCCGGGTAAGAACGTGGTGGCTGTAGAGATCATCCGGAATAACCATATCGGGGCGATCAAGGAAAAGAACAAGCAGAGCACGGACTTCAACGGCGGAATCTTAGGGGCTGATAACCCGACCTTCCACGCGACGATCGGTTGGGACTGGATTCCGACGGTTCGCGGCCGCAATATCGGTATCTGGAACGATGTCTTCCTGACCTCAACCGGAAAGGTGACGGTTGCCGATCCGCTTGTTACGTCTGTCCTGCCGTTGCCCGATACGACTTCCGCTACGTTGACAGCCGAGGTGATCGTGAAGAACCACGATGCCAATACGGTAAACGGTACGTTGGAAGGCAAGGTAGGAGATATCACATTCCAGCAACTTGTTTCCCTGGCGGCGGGAGAAGAGAAGACAGTCGTTTTCGATGTCAAGGACTTCCCGCAACTGAAGATGGAAAACCCGCACTTGTGGTGGCCTAAAGGTTACGGCGCGCCGAACCTCTACGATGCCAACTTCACCTTCAAAGTGGATGATAAGGTTTCGGATGCGAAAGACTTCAAAGTCGGTATCCGCCAGATGACATTCAATGAGGACAATCATATTCTGAGCCTCTTTATCAATGGCCGTCGCTTTATCGGCCGGGGCGGTAACTGGGGCTTCGGTGAATCGAATTTGAACTATCGCGGTCGCGAATATGATATTGCTGTGGCTTACCATGCCGATATGAACTTTACGATGATGCGTAACTGGGTCGGCATGATCGGCGACGAGGAGCTTTATGAGGCTTGCGACCGCCACGGTATCATGATCTGGCAGGACTTTTGGCTGGCTAACCCGGCCGACGGACCCGATCCGTATTATCCGGAAATGTTTATCGCCAATGCGGAAGATTATGTGAAACGGATTCGCAGCCATGCGTCTATCGGCCTCTACTGCGGACGTAACGAAGGTTTTCCGCCCGAACAGATCGACAAGGCGTTGCGCCGTATCATCAAGGAAGACCATCTGGATATCCATTATATTTCCAGCTCGGCCGATGATGTGGTGAGCGGCCACGGCCCGTACCGTATGCTTCCGGCAAAAGAATATTTCACGCTGAAGACCGGCAACGATAAGTTCCATAGCGAACGAGGCATGCCGAACGTCATGACCTACGAAAGCATGCTCCGCACCTTCTCGCCGGAAGGAATCTGGCCGCAGGATAACGAATGGGGGATGCATGACTATACCCGCGAAGGGGCACAGGGCTGCACCTCTTTCAACGAGATCATCGCGAAAGGATATGGCGAACCGCAGAGTGCGAAAGAGTTTGCCGAACTGGCCCAGTGGGTGAACTACGACGGCCACCGCAGCCTGTTCGAGTCCAGAAGCCAGAACCGCAAAGGTCTGCTGATGTGGATGAGCCATTCCTGTTGGCCTTCAATGGTATGGCAGACGTATGATTATTATTTCGAGCCGACTGCCGCCTATTTTGCTATCAAGAAGGCTTCCGAGCCGCTGCATATCCAGTGGAATCCGGCAACGGACGAGGTAGAAGTGGTCAACTACAGCGCTGGCACGCATAAAGGTCTGACGGCAAAAGTACAGGTTCTGAATATGGATGCATCCGTAGCCTGGGAAAAAGAAGCGACTGTCGATAGCAATGAAGATACGACCGATAAGTGCATCAAGTTGGAATTCCCGGAGAACTTGTCGAAGGTCCATTTCATCAAGATGACGCTGACCGAAGATGGCAAAGTCGTTTCCGACAACTTCTATCACAGAAGTTTGGAAGAAAACAACTACCAGGATTTGTGCCAGTTGGCAAAGGTTGCTTTGCAGTCCGCAACAACCGTGGATAAAAATGCAGACGGAACCTGGAGTGCCGTGTCTGTTATCGAGAACAAGACGTCTACACCGGCTTTGATGATCCGCCTCAATGTTGTAGGTGGTAAAGACGACCAGCAGATTCTACCGGTATTTTATTCCGACAACTATTTCTCTTTGCTTCCGGGTGAAAAGAAGGAAGTACGTATGAGCTGGAGAGATGAAGATACCAGAGGTAATGAAGGCAAGGTCTTAATTACCGGATATAACGTGGAATAATATTATAGGTCGGCGACGGAAGGCGTGCAAAGTACCTTTATTACGATCCTTTAGGCACAGATTTACACGGATAAATTTATTTTCTTTCCGTGTATCTGTGCCTAAATTATGCCTATTAGTAAGCAGAATTTTGTTTCGACACACCTCCTGTCATATTTTTTTCTTGATTATTACTAAAATATTACGCAGCCTGAAAAAGATCTATTTTTGTATAGGACTTATCGGGAAGCTCTTTACCTTTGCCGGAAAGAGTATCGGAAGTAGATGGGAAAGCGGATCAAACTGATTTATATATTATCGTTATTCTCAGCTTTAATGGCGATAAGAGTGCAGGCCTATTGGCTCTATAATCAGTATCGTTATGAAGTGGAGCGATATGCTGATGAAATTGCCGCCGATGTATTGCGTGTCGGAGATGAAGAGTTTGCCGAGCGCCGGAAAATGGCGATAGGTGATGATACTTCTTATATAATAGATCGTAGTTCGCGTACTCAATCCGGAACTTCCACTATCAGGAATGTGCAGACACAACTTTGTTTTGATTTTAAAACGGATGTCTTGGTCGATTCGATAATTGGCGGTCAACTGAATATGACAAAACTAAACCTCTCGTTTGATGCGACCTTACCGGAAGACAGCATTATTCATGGTGTGGAACGAAATGTCGTTAATTACTATATTCCTTTCCAGGTTGAACGTTTAGATAGTCTGCTTCGGGCGCGCTTGTCGCAATACGATTTCCAGATCGCTTTTTTGCCGGAAGGAGATACATTGAGCCGTTTCAATTCTTGGAAAATTTTACCGGAACATCTGTTCCCGCCTTGCTTGGGAGTTAAATACCGGTATGCTCCGTTGGAGCGGAAAGGGGTGATGATAGAAGTCGGTTTCCCGATAAACCCTCTTCTGAAGCGGATGGTGGGACAACTGATTTTGAGTCTGTTTCTGATCCTGTTGCTGCTTTCCTGCTTGGGTTTGCAAATTAATACGATACTTAAACAGTGTAAGCTTGGCGAAATGCGTGAAAGTTTTGTTCATACGATGATTCATGAATTGAGACGTCCGGTACAGACTTTGAAAATGTGTGTCTCTTTCTTGAATGATAAAGAGATGCGCACGGATGAGGCTGCCTGCGACGGTATTGTCCAGGACGCCTTGTTTGAGCTGGACAATCTTTCCGCTTATCTGGAGAAACTGAAAAATATGGTGAGTGCCGACGGTAGTGCGACACTGCTGCATCCCATTCTGTTCAATTTGCAAGAGTTGGTTGAAAAGGTGATCCGTTTAGTTCATATTCCATCTGGAAAACAGGTTGCTTTTTCTACTGCTTTTCCACCTGATCTCCCATTGGTTACAGCTGATCCTGTGCATATTGCCAATATTCTGAGTAACCTGATAGAGAATGCGATTAAATATTCCGGCTCTGGAGTCAATATCCGCGTAGTCGTTATCCGGAATGACAAGCTGATAGAACTGACCGTAACTGATGATGGCGTTGGTATTTCTGCCGACGAACAGACGAAAGTCTTCGAGAAATTCTATCGCTCCGTCCATTTACCGGATAAGCAAATTCCTGGATTGGGACTGGGATTGAGTTATGTACGTCAGATAGCCGAAGCCCATCATGGGCAGGTCTCGCTTCGTAGTGAAGTGGGAAAGGGCACGGAAGTAACAGTAGGATTACCGATATAAAACGATATGGCGACACCATTAAAAATACTTTTTGCAGATGATGATCTGAAATATTCACTTCTTCTCAAACGTTTTCTTGAAAAAGAAGGGTATGATGTGGCTTATACCGGAAACGGGATGATGGTTCTCGAACAATTTCCGGTTGTTAAGCCTGATCTTGTCCTTTTGGATATCAATATGCCGGGTTTGAATGGTTTTGAGGTCGCAGAAAAGATACGGGAAAACGATCGCCATGTCCTGATCTTTTTCCTTTCCGACCGTTCGGACAAAAACGACCGCCTGAAAGGCTTCAGCCTCAAAGGAAATGACTATCTTGCCAAGCCTTTCTATCCGGAAGAGCTGCTGGCGCGGATCAAAGAGCGGTTTGAAGTGAATCCCGATGTGAAAGTCGAAGAAGAAATCTATCATTTCGCTAATACCGTGTTTGACTATTCCACAAATGAAATCCGTACAGGCAACAGCAAGACGTTGGTCACTTCCCGTCAGGCAGAAATTCTTCGTATCCTCGCCCGTAATCCAAATGTTGCGATCGACCGTGAAATCATCCTATCTGCTGTATGGGGAAATGTCTCTTATGCCAACTCCCTGGCTTTGAATGTGCAGGTCACTTATCTTCGCAAAGCCTTGCGTAACGACCCTTTGACCAGTATCGTTTCCCTTACAAAAAAAGGCTATATGCTGAAAGGATAAAAAAACTTGCTATCTTTGCGCAATTGAGAAGTATAGACAAATAAAAAAGCGTATGAGTTTCAGCGAAAAGTCTTGCCTGGTATTTGAACAGGCTACGAAGGCATATCATATCACCGATCATATAGATGCCACGGTACATAATCCTTATGAGGTGAAGAGTATAGAGTTCTATCTGTATTTGAAGAATTGGATTGATGCTGTGCAATGGCATATGGAAGATATTATCCGCAATCCGGCTATTGAGCCGACTGAAGGATTGGTGATCAAACGACGGATTGACAAATCCAATCAAGATCGTACGGATCTGGTTGAGTTAATTGACAGTTTCTTTTTGGATCAGTATAAAAATGTGAAAGTCTTACCGAATGCAACGATCAATACAGAGAGCCCAGCATGGGCGATTGATCGATTGTCCATCTTGATCCTGAAGATTTATCATATGCAACAGGAGGTAGATCGTTCGGATGCGACTCCTGAGCATAAGGGAAAATGTGAAGAAAAATTGCGCATACTTTTGGAACAAAAAAAGGATTTATGCGTGGCATTGGATCAGTTATTGGCAGATATCGGTGCTGGACGTAAATATATGAAAGTCTATAAACAAATGAAGATGTATAATGATCCGGCCTTGAACCCAGTATTGTACGGTAAAAAATAATGGCAAAGGTATTAGTAATACGACTCTCGGCTATAGGCGATGTCGCTATGACAGTGCCTGTCATTTATTCTGCCGCCAAAGCTAATCCGGAAGATTCCTTTACTGTTTTGACTCAAGCTTTTTTGATGCCCCTGTTTATGAATCGTCCACCTAATGTGGAGGTTATCGGTATTAATACAAAGGGGGCTGAAAAAGGGCTTATCGGGTTGTTGAAATTTATCTCGGCATTGTTGAAATTCGATTTTGATGTTATCTTGGATTTGCATAATGTGATCCGTACGATAATAATCTGTACTTTTTTCAGATTGAATGGTAAGCGTGTGTTTGTGTTGGATAAAGCGCGGAAAGAACGTAAAAGATTGACTGCAATTAAAGGCAAACGACTTTATCCTCTTCGTCCGGTTATAGTCCGTTATGCCGATGTGTTTCGGGCTGCTGGGTTGAACTATACAGAAACGTTTACATCTCTTTATGAAGAATTTCCTGCCGAATTGTCTGGAATGGCCTCCGTTGCTGGAATTAAAAAAGGCAAATGGATCGGTGTTGCTCCATTTGCCAAACACCGAGGTAAAATTTATCCAGTGGACGAAATGGAACAAGTCGTTGCCTGTTTGTCGAAATGTGAAGATTATACTGTTTTTTTGTTCGGAGGGCGAGGATATGAGGAGGCAATCCTTGAACAATGGGAGTTTCAATATCCACGTGTTAAAAGTGTTGTAGGTAAATATGCCTTGGATAATGAGTTGGCGTTAATCAGCCAATTGGATGTGCTATTGTGTATGGATTCTGCAAATATGCATTTTGCCTCTTTGGTAGGTACACGAGTGATTTCGATTTGGGGAGCGACGCATCCTTATGCCGGTTTTTATGGTTATCATCAAGATTCCGGTGATGTTATTCAGGAAAATTTACCTTGTCGGCCTTGTTCTGTATTTGGGCAGAAACCATGTTTGCGCGGTGATTGGGCGTGTATGACACTGATAACACCGGAGAGGATTGTTGAAAAGGTAAAGGCATCAATAAAATAGTAAAGAGAAAACTACGATATCATGAGGGTCTGTTATTTTTCAAAATGTTATAAAGAACTATATAGTGCGGGAAGTAAAGCAAAGACCGATATGGAACAGATTATGTGCGATTTAGGATATCGGAATATCGGGTTTCCTTGTCTCGTTTGTTCGAATAAGATACTTGGCTTTGTCATAACTTTGCTCAGTATGATTAAAGTTTGTTTTAAGTTAAGGTCAGGTGATATTTTGATTATACAATATCCTTTGAAAAAATATTATACGTTATTATGTAATATAGTGCATTATCGAGGAGCTAAAGTTATAACCTTGATTCACGATTTAGGCTCTTTCCGACGGAAAAGATTGACAGTCCTTCAAGAAATTGATCGTCTGCAGAATTCTGATTATTTAATAACATTGAATGATTCGATGTCTGCTTGGTTACAAACTAAGGGGTGTGAAGTCCCGAAAGGAGAACTGAAGATTTGGGATTATTTATCTCCAGCCATTGTCTTAAACAAAATAGAACCAGCTACTGACTATACGGTTGTTTATGCAGGCGCGTTGGGATATAATAAAAATCGTTTTTTATATGAGTTGGATCGTTTACCTCGTCAATGGCATCTGAGTGTGTATGGTAAAGGATTAGAAGCTGATAAGATTCTCAATAAAGAATATTTCTCATATAACGGCTTTTTGCCGGCAGATCAATTGATATCTTCGGTACAGGGTGATTTTGGCCTGGTTTGGGATGGAGATTCTTATGAAGCATGTACTGGCAACTATGGTGAATATTTACGATATAATAATCCTCATAAAGTCTCTTTGTATGTCCGTTGTCATCTTCCGCTTATCATTTGGGAGAAGGCTGCATTGGCTCCTTTCATAAAAGAGAAGGAAATAGGTATTTGCATAAATTCTTTGGAAGAACTGGATGGTAAATTGGAGAAATTGACGGTGGATGATTATTTTAAGATGAAATCTCGGGTGATTGAGATAAGTAACTTGTTGTCTGTAGGATATTTTTTTACTAAAGCCTTGGATGAGGCTGTTAAGTTTCTGACAAAATCGGATGTGGCAGATGAAGGTCGTAATTAATCCTAAATACAATTTTCTCACTGATTTTATTTATCATCTTCCTGGATGTTTTTTCAAGGACGGTGAGACTATATACCAAGGACGTAATATCCTTAAAAAGTACGATATACAAGGATATCGTTTGATAGTCAAGAGGTTTAAACGTCCTAATATAATAAACCAGATTGTATATTCTTTTTTTCGTAGATCGAAAGCACGACGCTCTTTTGACTATTCGCTTGAAGTTCAGAAGCGTGGATTTGGAGTTGCAGATCCTATTGCATATATTGAGATAAAGCACGGAGGTTTACTTACCGATAGTTATTATATATCCTTATATATGGAAAGGATGGAAGAACTTCGCGAGTATATGGCTGTGTATAGAGCAGAAGATCGAGAGCTCAGACTGGCTTTTGCACGTTTTACGGCACAATTGCATAAGGCGGAAATATTGCATGTCGATTATTCCCCTGGCAATATCCTGGTAAAGAAACAGGCTGGTTCGTATGTGTTTGCGTTAGTGGATGTCAATCGGATGAAATTTAAAAGTATTTCAGTTGTTGATGCTTGTAAGAATTTAGCTCGTTTGGCAACATCCCGTAAAGTTTTGGATGAAGTGGCGTGTGAATATGCCTCTCAGCGGGGATGGGATAGTTTGGAAATAATGCGCTTGATGGGAGAATATAGTGATCGTTTTTTCAAGAATTACGCATTTCGTCTTGGCAATAAAGCGTGGCGAAGAAATGGGGGAAGTTGTTTTGCCCTTCCTTCTTTTTTCTATAAAGCATATGATCTGTTAAGTTGTTGTAAGTTACTTCCAGAAACGACACGCAATGTTTACCATCATAAACGGATTTGGGTTTATGATGATTATTTGCGTCCGTTTGATTTTCGGAAAGTGTTTCCTGAAAGTCTTCAAGACTGAGTTTTAGTATATAATTTTGATTTGGAACTCCATTCCGTGATATGTGTACAATGGCTAATGTAGTATTGTTCTTCTTCGGACAGATTCGAAGAGTCGTTATACCAAGGCAAATGTTCTGCTTGGTAGGGATATGCTGTTCGGTAAGCTTCGACTGAACGGCTTCTGCTCAATCCGACACGAGGGCGATAAAGGGCGAAGGTTGTATCTATTGGTGCTCTGTACAGACCTCCTTCGGCAGGTTTGAGATAATATTGTTTTTCTAAATTGATAACTTCTTCTTTGTGTATATAGGAATCGGGGATATTATCTATTCGTAGGGAAAAACCGATCTTGCGGGCGAATGGATGTTTTTTTAATTCTTTAAAAAAATAGTCGATGAAGTCTTTAGGGCAATAATCGGAAGGGATTACATCCGAATCTGTATAGATATAATAGTCATTGCAGAATCTTTTTTTTAAAGGCGATTTCCAAAGTGCTTTAAAGCCTAAGTTTTGATTGAGATGGAATACTGTAAATGGGCAGGTTTTGTAATATTCCAGCAAAGGTGGATAAGTCGATGCATTATCCAGAATGTAAATATTGGTATATCCACAGGCAGTCAATGTTTCTGTTAACAGCCGTAAGGTTGTGAGACGATTAAAATTATTGATGATAATAGGAATCTCTTTGGCATCTCTAATTAGAGATGGACTTATTATTTCTCGAAGGAAATAATAGTAAGAGCCGATATTGCATGTTAATGTTTTGAATATACTCATATAATTTTGATGAACAGGTTGTTAATATTATTGTAAAGGAATAAAATCCATCC
>OJIX01000847.1_pt1 | contig 11141 bp, 9 predicted proteins | sample 1595981 | NCBI WGS metagenome assembly OJIX01 (sample SAMEA4350138, study PRJEB24818) | metagenome | biome: human; feature: gut; material: faeces | place: Denmark | collected 2013-09 | reverse complement strand
TTAAAATATGTATTGGGGAGAAAAGGTCAAACGCTGATAATTGCCTAACATACAATTCGGATTCGTTTCCAAAGGAATATAACTGACACTATCCACCAGCTCCGAAAGCATCATTTCCTCTCGAACATTCTTTATCGCAGTTGACAAATGAATAATATTATCCCGAACAACAGGATTAGTATCCACTGTTTTTTTGTTACTACAAGCCGTGAAGCCCAATACCATAACACCTAGTATCAATATCATTCGCATAGCTTTGTCCATCATTAAATTAGAAGTAAAAATACATAATATTTTTCACACAAGACCCAATAACGAACTCTATATTTAGCTATTTCTTTAAATGAGCAATTACAAGAATCGGGTTTTGCTCATCATCCAGTGAATCAGCAAGTGCAATAAGACGATCACTCACGGCTTCTCCTTTTGCTTTCTTCTCTTGAATATATTCTTTCAGTTCAAACGGCCAGACAGAAGAAACCATTGCATTATTACAAATACCATATCGTGGAAAAAATGTCATTCCATTATCAATATCATCTATCAGGCCATCTCCAGCTATGGCTACAGTCTCCCCTGTCCTCTTGTCATAAAGAGCTATATGTGATTCATTATATCCTCTCCAGGCCGAAGAAAAAGCCTTTAGATTCAACCACCATAAAAACAAATATCGTTCTCCCTCACTGACATGATATACCCACTTTTTATTATCAATTAATTGAGCTAATTCACTATTCTGTGCTTTCTCTTTCATTGTTTCTACATTTCCTTTTGACGAAGAGACTATTTTAACATACTCATCTAAATACAATTTCTTATAATCATTCAAAAAGCACCGATTATCCGCCTTTGAACCTTTAAACTCAAGAGTCCACCGCTTTTGGAGCCCTGTATCCGTTACTGTATAAATAGCATCTGTAAAACAGTTATAGAAAATTGTCGTATCTCCATAATCAGAAAATGTATAAGGCATTCCTCCACCAACTCCCGGAGGGGTGAGAAATAGGCTATCCGGAATTATTCTGGCACCATGTCGAATGTTTAATTCGGCATCCATCCAAAAGATAGAATCAGGATAATTTACAATCAGATAGTCCTTTCCAGACTTTACCATAGTATATACATTTTTTAATCCAGAAGCTATTTTTCCCTCAATACCTTTATCACGATATGCAATCCTAATTTCCTTTCCTGTAAATTTTCCTTTTGAATCAAACTGGATAATCTTATCTCCTTGGGTATAGAAAAGGTCGCGATCACGATCATAAAAAACACTATATCCAAAACCACTTTCTTCACCTGGTCCTTGTCCCAATGCACCAATATTTGCTACAAATCTCCCTTCTTCATCAAATAAGCTTCCCGGATAAACAATCCAATATGGCTTCATGTAGAAAATAAGCATTTTATCTTTTACATAACTTTTTGTTGTCTCCAAAGGAATATAAGTAATACTATCAACAAAAGCTGAAAGTTTCATTGGAACAGGATGCTCCATTGCATCGCCAATGCGAATGGTACGATCTATAACCTTAATTTGATCTTGCTTGGCACCTCCTGAAATACAGGAGGTAAGCAGGAAAATGAATAAAAATAAAAAGATCTGCTTCATTTTTATTACCTATTTTAATGAATAATAAGGTGAGTACGAATGCCCTAACTTTTCCATTATAATTCTTCACCCTTCAAGTGACTTTGCACAAACATATCCAAATACAAAACTAATCGAACTTTATTCATACCAATTTATATTTAAAACAACAATCCAACATTCTAGATTTCGATAAACAGACAAATCTATTTTTTCAAATGAGCTATTATAAGAATCGGATTATCATCTTCTCGCACGTGCTGCATCAAGTTCACTATTTGCGGAGCCACAGCCCGTCCGGCAGACTGTTCCTCTTCTATAAATTCTTTCAACTTATAAGGCCATACGGTGGCTAAAAGCTTTTCATTACACGCTCCCCAAGAAGGAAAGAAGGTCTTCATACCACCCAGATCATCTATAATCTGTTTCACCGCAAATGTCTCACCCGTACGTTTATTGTAAATGGCTGTTAATAGAGGAGGCTTAGGCAGTTTACGCAGCTCCCAGTATGCCATATATTCATAGACAGATAAAAAAACAAAATGCTCTGTTTCAAAAACACCGGATACTATATATTTGTGATCCAGCATTTTAATCATTTTTGCATTTTCCAAGTTGCCCGATTCCCAACATTTAAAAGCATCAGAAAATAATCCATCTTCATATAGATACTGGGTAGGAAACCGTAATTCTTCATCCAACTCCACCACCCAGCGAGGTATCAGGGAAGTGGGGGTAACAGTAAAAACTGTATCCGTATAAAAATTATAAAATAAGGTCGTATCTTTATAGTAGCTCGTATACTTCACACTCCCCATGGACGGAGCGATCCCTTTCCTGTTCCACGGCATCATACTGCGTTTGGCTACAAACTCGTAATCTGTATTTATGAAATAAACCGTATCCGGAGAATTATAAAACATCAGGTTTTCTCCTGCCGGAGCAAAGCAGACCTGATTGACCAAATGTCCAACCGGTGCAGTGTCCATTGTTTTCTGGGTAAACCAGCTAAGCTCTTTCCCCGTACACTTCCCCCGGTCATCATATTCTATTATTTTAGAGGCATTCCCATAGAAATGATTATTCAAATATACTATTTCGGCCACATGCGCATAGATATCTTCACAAGCCCCTTGACCCTGGCTCCCAATACGGAACAAGAACTGCCCATTCCAATCAAAACAATAGTTTAAGTAAAATATGTATTGGGGAGAAAAGGTCAAACGCTGATAATTACCTAACATACAATTAGGATTCGTTTCCAAAGGAATATAACTGACACTATCCACCAGCTCCGAAAGCATCATTTCCTCTCGAACATTCTTTATCGCAGTTGACAAATGAATAATATTATCCCGAACAACAGGATTAGGATCCACTGTTTTTTTGTTACTACAAGCCGTGAAGCCCAATACCATAACACCCAGTATCAATATCATTCGCATAAAAAATTCCATATCCACCTATTCTTTAAATTAGCAATTACAAGAACCGGATTTTGCTCCTCATCCAGTGAATCGGTAAGCATAACCAAACGCTCACTCACAATTCCTCCCTTTTCTTTCTTCTCTTGAATATATTCCTTCAACTCAAACGGCCAAACCGAAGAAAAAAAACTTTAGATTCAAAATAATAATTCTTCTATTTTAAAGTTGCAATCATCAAAATCGGATTGCTATCCTCAGTCGCACTTTCCAAAACTCGGATTAGCTCCTTTTTCTTGGATTCATCTATTACAGTAGATGATTTTATTTGGTCTATATCAATCCAGTTTTCATCACCGCCAGGTTCTAATATATCTATCCAGTATTTACCGGAAGAACGGCTGTCAACAGTAAAATCACCTCCACCTAAATCATTATCTAACACAAAATCACGTTTCATTTGGCGCAAAGGAAAGCTGAACCAGGGCACATCACGCTCGGTTATTGTGCTTTGTCGTTTCTGCAATCTAACACTTCCATCTTTTTTATTATAGCAATAGGTATATACCTCCTCGCCTTTACTACCAATCAGATAAACAAAATCCTTAGTCGGGTAATAAGAAAAAATGGAAAAATAATCGAAAGCCTTTCTGTCTTTAAACCATAAATGAGTAGCTTCATAATCCCCTTTTTCTTCATCTGTAAAGATTGCATATTGAGGCAAAAGTTGGTTTGTCGCATCATCATAACAATAAATAGTATCAGTATCCGGATATTTAAGGGTCAATTGACCATTGTAAATATCTACACTGGTTAGATACTCCATCCAATAATTAACCATCCGATCCATATTGGCACGGTTAGCTATAATCTGCTCTTCTTTACCCACATGAACCGGATTTTTAAATAGTCTCTTTTTCTGAAAGTTATCGTCCAAAGAAACAAAAGACCACAATGAATCTTTATCCACAGATCTATATAAACCAAAATTCTGGATAGCAAAAAATTTATGGTCATTTAAGATATATTGCTTATATATAGACGAAAACATTCCAACCATAGTTTGGAAATCTGAAATTTGCTTTTTAAACCCACCTTCAAAATCATATACTAAAACACCGTTATTAGTGGAAAAAATATATACTTCTTTTTTATCTTCATCGACAAGAAAAGTTAAATAATTGACATATTCTCCCGGCCCTTGGCCTATACTCCCTATTCTATTCAGAAATTTTCCCGTACGGGAAAAACGATAAATGTAGAATTCGCGTCCATGATCTATCCATATATTATGATCAGTTACTTGCATTTCCGTAATATCACTCAATACAGATTCATCTGTCATTTCCAAAGGAACAATTTCCAATTTCTCCGCCGCCTCACTCAAAAGAAGTGAAGGTACAGTCGATACATCCTCAGAAAGATTAATCACAGGTACTCCTGACCTGGATATAGGCTCTTGCTTCTTATTGGAACTGCACCCCAATAGCGTAATTATTAGTAATAATAATATAGACTTCATCACAATTTATTTATTAGAAACAACATATTTTTCCATCATAGGAACCTACTCTATTATTTTAAAGTTGCAATCATCAAAACCGGATTGCTATCCTCAGTCGCACTTTCCAAAACCTGAATTAGCTCCTTTTTCTTGGATTCATCTATTACAGTAGATGATTTTATTTGATTCAAATCAACCCTATTTCCATCATTGCCAAGATATAATACATCTACCCAGTATTTACCAGAAGAGCGAAAATCTATAATAAAATCGCCGCCACATAGATCATTGCTTAGGACAAACGGACATTCCATTCGACGGAAAGGAATACTAAACCAAGACACATCACGCTCGGTTATCTCTCCTTGTTGTTTTTGCAACCTTACATTCTTTTCTTGTTTATTGTAACAATATATATATACCTCCTCTCCTTTACTGCCTACCAAATAAATATTTTCTTTAGTAGAGTAGTAAGAGTGTATCGAAAAATAATCAAAAGCTTTCCTGTCACGAAACCATAAATGTGTATATTCGTAATCTCCTTTTTCTTCGTCTACAAAAATTGCATACTGAGGCACTAATTCCTCTTTAATACTGTCATAGCTATAAATTGTATCAGTGTCAGGAAACTTAAGAGTTAGTTGATTATTATATGTATCGATGTTAGTAGAAGATTCCAGCCAATAATTAAACATATAATTCATCTGGACACGATTCTTTATAATTTGATCTTCTTTACCTATATGTACTGGGTTTTTAAATATCTTTTTTTTCTTGTAAGAACTATCAACCAAGGCAAGAGACCATAACGAATCTTTAGGTATTTCTCGGTATAAAGGTAAATTTTGAAGAATAAAAAAGTGATTATTGTATATCATAAATTGATTAAAAATAGAACCGAACATAGTTTCTACTATTGTTCTGGTAGGCTGCCTCTTGAAATTACCATCAAAATCATATACGAAAATGCCTCTTGATGCAGATACAATATAGATTTCTCTATGTTTCTCATCTATAAAAAAATCAGATAATTGAATAAATTCACCAGGCCCTTGACCTATTTTTCCGACTTTATTCAGAAATTTTCCGGAACGGGAAAAACGGCAAATACATTTATCTTTATAATGGTGTACCCATATATCGTTCTCGGTTATTTGAAGATGATAGATTTCCCCCAATAGAGATTCATCCGTCACTTCTAACGGTACTATATCGACCTTTGAGGCAGCCTCACTCAAAAGAAGTGAAGGTACAATCGATACATCCTCAGAAAGATTAATGACAGGTATTCCTGACTTGGATATAGGTTCTTGCTTCTTATTGGAACTGCATCCCAATAATACAAATACACCGATTAGCAATAAGGACATGTGTTTCATAGCCACAATTGAATTAAGATTTATTGTTTGTGCATAAGGTCCCCACTATCCAATATTAGAGACGAGAATCTCCCTGCAAATGTTTTCACGGCTACAATATACTACATTTTCGTAGTATATAATCTTTTTTTGCAGTATTTTTCTCCTATACATCTTTTATGACCTAAACCTAAATAGTATCATTTTGTACCATAAAATATTTCTTAACTGTAGCCAGCTTACGAGTGCTAATCCTATAAATTTTATTATTATCCATCTTTATATGATATGCCCCGTCCTGAAGTACACAATCTACAATACGCTCTTTATTTACTATAATTCCTCTATTTATCAGCAGAAAATCGGCAGGCAATTTTTCCAGAATCACACGTAGGCTTATTAAAAACAGAATACTGTTCCTACCTCCTATTTGTAATATACAGTAAGGCTTGCTATATTCCACAGCAATTAAATCCTGATACAAACATTCTCCATAAGATTTCTTATATGAAAACGTTATCTTATCTTCTCTAAACTCTATTTTATCCATGGCTAACAGATTTGAATTACATCACTCAAAAAGGGACCTCCCTCCTTGGTTCAAAGTTAAATCATGTTGAACCAATTCGCAAATTATCTACCCGGACAAATTCATGAAAAATAATGCGATATAAACCACTGTATATAAACACAATAGACATAAAGCGCACGATTTTAACCCTAAATACCCGGACAGTTACAAGTTTGTAATACAAGTCAATTTTACCATTATACCTACTTTTGCCCTCTATATCCCCCAATATAACGCCAACAGTTCTTCCAAAAACCTTCTTATGGTCCACTCCTATAAAAGACAATATTTAGTCTATACCTTCTTTTGAATTTTATAAAAAAACATTTGTTCTTTTACTCCAATATTACCACTATAGGATTGTCTTCTTCTTTACTTCCCGTTTTCTTTTTCACTTCATCACACAACTCATCAGGTTGCAGCAGAGCTATAAAACAGCCATCAGAACTTACTCCCCTAACTCTGAGAGATTGTCTATTAACTGTATCCAACAGTCTATCTCCGCACATCAACACAACTCTATGATCAGCTTTATAATATAGTCCACAAAAAGCCTGCCTATTTTTAGTATAGAACCCTGTATGAAAATGAAAATAAATACATCTCTCATTTTCCAAAGCATAATCAATCATGATTTTCTTTTCACATCCACCTTCTTCCAACCGATCTTGATATTGCCAAGCCCAATCCCCTAGCTCGAAAATTAAATAAGGTTTAATTTTACTATCCGACAGCGTATAGATCGTATCGTTGAATGTTTGTTTTAATCTAATATCATTCTCAAACCGCCATAAGGAAGGACTATTAATGGCTGTGTAAAACTTTCCACCATTGGCAAATGAAGCCATTGTCAAATCACCGCCATAAGATACATAATCCCCTAAAAGTTCCGATACAGATTGCAAATCATCCATAGGAAGTAAATCTACCGGTAAACCTACTATATCTGTAATGTGATTAGAGTTTTCGTCTATACAAAACAAGGGTGACGTCCGATTGGAAATATAAAGTTTATTATGTCCCCATAGTTTACCATAAGTAACATATAGATAGCTTTGCTGCAAATTATAGCGTACATTATCATCTATACAAATTCTATCTTTATAATTACCAGCTAAATCATACAATATTAAATCATTACCCCAACCTAAAACATATATTATGTTTTGGTCATAATCAACCCAATAGTTCACTTTTCCCCAAGCATCTTTAGCATATCCCTGCGGGTCTGTTCCGACATGACCTATATCCCGAATAAATTTACCGGTAGATCGATCAAAAAGTTTCAGGCATTGATTTACGGAAGATACAAGTATGGCATGCTCTAACACCCGCATATCCGGCATTTCTCCCACAAGGCTACTATCATTTGTTTCCAATGCTACATATCTCACATTAGAAGATATTGTCTGTGCCGTTATCTTTCCCAAAGCATTCATTGCTGCACCCACATTTATCTTATTATCCGGCTCAACATTTTGCATACATGAATACAAAACACATATAAAAATTACATACAAAACTTTCATACAGAATTCATTTTAAGATGTCATTATTATATCACAACCTTTGATCTGTATTATACAGATCAAATTCAGCAGACCACATAAAGTACAATGACGAAATAAACAGTTTCATACCCTATGAAATTAAATTAATTAACGGGAACGCCTCCAAGTAGTCCTTTCCACAACTACTATTCTCTATATTGCAGTCCATAAAAGCACATATTGTTTTCACCGATTTTATCACCTCCCGTATACGGCAACAAGATCAAAGAATCTGTAAAAGCCAAATCGGGATAGATAGATGCACCGGCAGGAATCACATACTCTGCACTATTCAAAAAATCAGGTGATATACACATGACGGAAAAGGGCTTTCCTCCCACTCCATAACCATCTAAAGGCCCCTGTTGAATACGCCAGAACACATTATGATAGGCATCGTAACACAATGGGAAATAATAACCGGTTTTGAGGCATCCGAAACCGGGCTCCGACCCATTTATATCCGGTAAATGGAAAAAAGGATCTGTAAAGGTAGAAGGAAAATCATATTCTTTACTCTTTTTTACAGACAGATCGTAAACATAAACTTTGGAAGACGCAGGGAAATTATAAATCAACCGGTCACCGTAGGGAAGCACGTTGACACAACCCAGTAATTGCATATCTCCCTCTTTCCTTATCACATCAGGACAATGTATCTCCACTTCATCCCGTATATTCCAATCGTCACACGAAACAATCAGCACTTTCTTCGGATATTCTCCCGTAGTATCTTTCTCATAAAAGTAGAGGGGTAAAGCCACTCTTCCATTCGCAGCATCAAATCCGAAGAAGCTATACACGCTAAAGTAAACAGTAAGATCGGGAACAGCTATTCCATACCCTTCTTCCTTAATCTGCGGAAAATCATTGAGAAGTTTCTTAGACACCACTTTTCCATCCTGACCAACCCGATACAAACCACCGGTATTCAGTATGATAAACGAATCTTTATAATAGCCGATCCCTTTGGGAGCAAGTATCTGATCCGGACCATCCTTAGCCAGAGCTATTTGCTTTAATGGCCGGCGATCAGCCAGATTCAGGATGTCAATGGAATGAAGTTTTCCATTATAAACAATCAGACACTCTTTACCATCGATCCGGGCTGAAGTAGAATAGCAAAAAGTACCGGCATAGCTTTGTAAATAATCATCATTAACATCAAATGCAAAAGCTTCTATTCTCTGAAGTTCTGTTTTCACCTGCGTTTTTTTCTCTCCACAAGCAATAAGACCCAGAATCAGCATCAAGGTCCATACATTAACAAAAAAGGTGTTCTGTTTCATATTAGTCGTTTTAGTCGTTTTGCAACAAAGCTTTGGGTTCATGAGCAACGTATCAATCCCCTAAGGCATCAAGTAAAAACATATATTCCGCTTCATTCTTCTGCCTGTTTATCAAAAAATAAGGCTTAAAATTATTTCTCCAAAAATAAGGATTGCATTTAATAAAAGCAAACTTTTCAGCGAGAAACAATACATATATTTATTTGCGAATCAATAAAATACGAATGTATCGTAATTTAGTGTTGATAATCAGGCGGGTATTAAACAAATCATAGAGACGACCACACACTCAATAGACAAAGCTCGACCAAAGAAATAGAGAAACGTAAGGAAACAGAGTGTTTCTATGACAAATAGTTGCAATATACCGTTCCCAGCTAACCGAACATTGGTAGAAGCGGCAAGAAATAGAAATGAAAATGAATAAAAAAAGCAATGATATACAACAAAAGCGAATAAATCCAGAGAAATGGCATAATCATGCAAGCAGGATATGAATAAACAGAATATGGTAAGTTAACTTCATGAAAGGAGTAAGTTAACTTCCTGTCGGTAGAAAACTAATTCTTTGCCAACAGGATGTTAACTTGCTAAAAACGGAGGATAAATCAGTGCCCCAATTGGGGAAGAAAGAGGCTGGTTGCATACTGAAAAAGAAAAACCACCGATAGAAGAAAGAAAGCAAACAGCAAGCACAGGAGACAAGTAGACAGACGGATCAAGGAATATCATATCCAAACATCCGCCAATCAGCAAAACAGCTACAATATAGACAAACACAGAAGCCAAATGCAGCGCATTTTTTGCGCTGCATGAATCTTCATCCGAATTTATCCGGTTACAGACAGAGCTTACCGGACAAATTGTAAATTTGACAAAATGAAATTAACTCGTCATTTAGGAGGGAAATCGACTACAATAACGAATTTACTTCTGACCGGTATTTTCTTATCTGTCATTCCGGGTAAAAGTTTAGCCTGCCGGATCAGCCTTAAGGCTTCTTCATCCAACTCTTTCAGCCCACAAGTTCCCTCGCTCTTATTCTTCATAGCCCCGCTCTGAGGATCGAGATCCCATCCATAACTGATGCCTACACCTGTAATTGTTCCGTCTTTTTCTGCGATGCCACGCACAAGGACGCGCTTGCCCTTTTTCGGATCCCAATCTTTATATTTATTATGAGTACGGAAATAATCAATGGCATCAGGAAGTATAGCTGAATATGGAGATACACTCCACACTGTATCCGCCTCCGATGCTACTTCGGACTGAACGGCAGTCTTTACCGGTTCCTCTTTTGCCGGTTGTTGTTCCTGCTCCGTTATTTTCTGAACCGGATTAGCAGAAAGTATCAGACTTTCTCCTTTTGACTTAAGCTTACCGACCAGAATATAGTTATTATCGTCAACGGAAATCGAATTCTTTAATTTTGTAAGTCGATCTGATTCTTCTTTAGAAAAACGTTCGGGTCTAGCAAGGACTTTTTCCAATTCATCAATCAAATCTCCCGGATCGAGATTCATCAGAAAACGTCCGTCCTGAAAACAGTCGTACGGATACTCGACCGGAATGCCCCCAAGTTCATCAATCACCAATGTACAATAGGTCCCATTCAGGCTATGCTTATCTATCAAAACATTCATTGGAGGCATACCCTGCCCATTAACAACCTCTGTTATGATGTTGACCCAATAATATCCCGGAAACTCCGTATACGTATGCTTGGGAATATCCTGAGTCCCGAAATTGGCGGTAAAAACAGGAACCAAACGATTCTCTTTCGCATCATAGTGATACAAGGAATCTTGTACGGCAGACCAATTAAAGATGAAGAAGTCAAAAGAACCGGCATTC
>OJIX01000835.1_pt1 | contig 11301 bp, 10 predicted proteins | sample 1595981 | NCBI WGS metagenome assembly OJIX01 (sample SAMEA4350138, study PRJEB24818) | metagenome | biome: human; feature: gut; material: faeces | place: Denmark | collected 2013-09 | reverse complement strand
GCTTCGGTACGCAATTATGAACGTCATCTGGACAAAGCCTATCAGTTTATGGCGGATAATGGCTATAACTCTGTAAAGAGTGGTTATGTGGGCGATATAATTCCTCGCGGAGAACATCACTATGGACAATGGATGAACAATCATTACCTCTATGCCATACAAAAAGCTGCCGAATATAAGATTTGTGTGAATGCGCACGAGGCAGTACGTCCTACAGGTTTGTGCCGCACCTATCCCAACTTGATTGGCAATGAATCAGCCCGTGGCACGGAATTCGAGCCTTATGACGGCAACAAGCCTTCCCACACTACTGTGCTCCCCTTCACTCGCTTGATAGGTGGTCCGATGGATTATACCCCGGGCATCTTTGACATTTATCTGAATTTTATGAATCATGACAATCACGGGCAGATTCATTCCACGCTGGCAAAGCAACTGGCATTATACGTCACCCTCTACAGCCCACTGCAGATGGCTGCCGATTTGCCGGAGAATTATGAACCCCATTTGGATGCTTTCCAGTTCATCAAGGACGTAGCAGTAGACTGGGACGACAGTAAGTACCTTGAAGCGGAGCCGGGAGACTATATTACCGTGGCCCGTAAAGCCAAGGGTACGGAGAATTGGTTTGTGGGAGGCATCACCGATGAGCATGCACGCACTTCAGCTTTTGTTCTCGACTTCCTGGAGCCGGGCAAGCAGTACATAGCCACGCTTTATGCCGATGCCAAAGATGCTGATTTTGAAAAAAATGCTACCGCTTATCAGATTAAGAAGGGCATCGTGACGAGCAAGAACAAGATGAATGTGAAGCTGGCACGTAGCGGTGGATTTGCCTTGAGCCTGATAGAAGCTACACCGGAAAATATGGAAGGAGTGAAGAAATGGAAATAAGTTGATTGTTAGATACCATTTTTTATCATTGCTAAAACAAGAATGCCTCTGAAAACACTGAAACAGAAGATACTGTTAGTCCTCTTGCTATTTTGGCGCGAAAGGTGAATCATAAAGGAACGCTTTTTGTCGAGTTGCCATCCTCTGTTTGATGTGACGGGCACTTTCAATAATCCGGGACCGCTGGGCGGGTATCTTGTTGTGGGACTGGTTGTTGCTGTTTTATTGTATGCTTTCTCTTTTGAAAAGGAATACATGTTCTATCAGGCGGATTATTTCAGAAATCATCCTCAATTCGCTTTTCTGGATGTAGCTGACAACGTGACTTATCCCTATAATGAACTGTTGCATATTGCAGTGGAAACCGGAATGTGCGGGCTTGTATTGTTCCTGCTGGTGGTGTCACCGTTTGTCTTTTCTGATGAAAGGACATTGAAAGCCGCATTGGCTGCTTGGCTGATATTCGCCATGTTTTCATATCCGGTCAATGTGGTACCACTTATGATGGACTTTGCATTGTTCATAGAATTGCGTCGTGGCAAAACAGTGTCTGTTCTGGATATAAACAGAATTTTTTGTGGAATTGCTGTTGTTCCTCTTATGGGGTTATTGGCGGTGTGTGGCCATGTAATGTTGTTTTTAATGTGAAAAAAGAGTTGTACTTCGTTGGGTTCTACTTTAAACATGCGATTTTTATTCCACTCCATGCATCATCTTCTGTAATTTCTTTGAAAGCAGGAAGAGGATAAGCGATGCCGTGGCAGACATGACGACGAACACCATGAAGAAATCGTACATCGTCTCAATGCGATAGCCCAGTAGCGTCTTTACCTTTCCGGCTTCGGGGTAGAGCCCGCTCAGCGTGCCTGCAAACTTATTGGCAGTGGCGGTGGAGAGGTACCATATCCCCATCATCAGCGAGGCGAAGCGGATGGGCGTGAGCTTGTTCACCATGGAGAGTCCGATGGGCGAGAGGCAGATTTCGCCCATGGTATGGATGAAGTAGAGCCCCGTCAGCCAAATGAGACTCACCTTGATGCCCGGCTGAACATCTTTCACCCCAAAGCAGATGACGAGATAGCCCAGTGAAAGCAGTAGCAGGCCGATGGCTTGCTTGGTGGGCGAGGCGGGCTCCATGCCCCGCTTGCCCAGGGCGCCCCATACGCCCGGCATGATGGCGGCAAGTATCACCACAAAGAAGGGGTTGAAGGACTGAATCCAGGAGGCGGGCATTTCCCACCCCAGGATGACGCGGTCGGTCTGCTCGGAGGCGAAAAGCGTGAGCGAGGCGCCTGCCTGCTCGTAGGCCGCCCAGAAGAAAATGACGAAGAAGGCGATGATGTAGATGACGAAGATGCGGTCGCGCTCCGTCTTGGTGAGTGAGCCTTCCAGCAGGATGCTGACGGGAAACACGATGCAGGCGGTGAAGATGCCGATGCTTATCCAATCGTCCCCGAAGCACCAGTAGAAGAAACCGGCAAGCGCGATGGCGAGCAGGGCGAGCAGCAGGTAGTTGCGCATGGTCCGTCCGTTGGCATGGGCACTCTTCCGGGCGGTGTTGTCTGCCTGGGGCCGTTCCTTGCGGGCGTCGGGGATGATGCCGAGGGGCTTGCCGTCGGGGCCGATGAGGTACTTGTTCTTCTGGGTTTCGAAGAGGACGACCGTCAGCACGGTGACGATGGCGGCAATGAGGAAGCCCCATCGGAAGTCGTGAGGGTTGCCCGTCTCGCCAAAATAGCCGCAGACCAGCGGGGCGAGGAAGGAACCCACGTTGACACCCATATAGAAGATGGTGTAGGCGGAATCCAGCCGTTTGTCACCCGGCTCGTAGAGCTGCCCCACCAGGGAGGAGACGGTGGGCTTGAAGCAGCCGTTGCCCAATATAAGGAAAGTCAGTCCGCCGTACATCAGCCAATGCGAAAGCTCACGCGCCTCCAGCATCGAGGCACTGGCAAACATCAGGAACTGGCCGACTGCCATCATCATGGCCCCCCAGAAGACGGAACGGCGGATGCCCCAGTATTTGTCGGCGATGTAGCCGCCGATTAAGGGTGTCAGGTACACCAGTCCGGTGTAGCTGCCGTAGATGGAGGCGGCGTGCTCCTTGTCGAAAAGGAGTGCCTGGGTGAGGAACAGAATGAAGATGGCACGCATGCCGTAGTAGCTGAAACGCTCTGCCGTGCTGGTGGCGAAGATAAGGTAAAGACCTTTCGGGTGTCGGGATGTACTCATTGAATATGCTTTTATTGTTTTGGCTTTTATTATATGTTGAGGGTACAAAATTAGTCATTATTTTGCGTAAGTTAATGGGTATAATTAGAAACTTGCCGACAAGCCTGCGGGAACTTGCCGACAAGCTTGTGCAAACTTATCCGTAAGCCTACGCAAACTTAAAACAGAATTTCTGTTTCTGTAAATAAAGCTTTTGTTTATAGAAATAGAGCTTTTGTTTCTAAGAATAAAGGCTTTGTTCTAAGAATCCTTTGCATTGAAGACAACTTTTCCTTACGGAGCAGATATTTTTTCCCGGGGGGCAAAGCAACTTGATAAAAAACGTCTTCTCTTTGTACAGTTGAAATCAAAGCCCTATCTTTGCTCTACGATTTTAAGATAATCCTATTATGAAGATATTTCCTACTACAAGCATCAAGCAACTGGATGCAGATACCATAGAGAATGAACCGATTGCCTCCATCGACTTGATGGAACGTGCCTCACGCGCATTGGCCCGTGCCATTGCCGAGCGTTGGGAGCCGGACACGCCGCTCACCGTTTTTGCCGGACCGGGGAACAACGGTGGCGATGCGCTTGCCCTGGCGCGACTGCTGGCCGGGAAGGGCTACCGGCTCGAGGTGTATCTCTTCAATACGAAAGGGACGCTTTCGCCGGACTGCGAGACGAACAAGGAGCGGCTGGCCGACGTGCCGGGTGTGGACTTCCACGAAGTGACCACCCAGTTTGTACCTCCCGTGCTGACGGCAGACCATGTGGTGATAGACGGTCTCTTCGGCAGCGGTTTGAACAAGGCTCTGAGCGGCGGTTTTGCAGCCGTAGTGAAGTACATCAACGCTTCGCCCGCCACGGTGGTGTCCATCGATATCCCATCGGGACTGATGGGTGAGGACAATACCTACAACGTACATACGAATATCGTCCGTGCCCATCTGACGCTGAGCCTGCAATTGCCGAAACTGGCATTTCTCTTTGCCGAGAACGAGCCGTATGTGGGCGAATGGCAGTTACTGGACATCGGACTCAGCGAGGATGTCATCCATGACATGGAAACGGACTTCTGCCTGCTGGAGCATGAAGATGTGTCTGCCCTGCTGAAGCCGCGCAGCCGGTTTGCCCATAAGGGGAACTTCGGCCGTGCACTGCTGATAGCCGGTTCGCAGGGAATGGCGGGAGCTTCGGTGCTGGCTGCGCGTGCTTGTCTGCGTTCGGGGGTGGGGCTGCTGACGGTGCATGTGCCGTTCTGCAACAACTTCATTGTGCAGACTTCCGTGCCCGAAGCCATGACGGAGCTGGACATCAGCGACACCTGCTTTGCCGCCGCTACTGATACGGACGATTACCAGGCCGTGGCGATAGGTCCGGGACTGGGAAAGGCGGCAGAGACCGAGGCGGCTCTGCTGGAGCAGATAGAGATATGCCAGACTCCGATGGTGGTGGATGCTGATGCCCTGAACTTGCTGGGCGAGAAGCGTAACTATATAGGGCGTCTGCCCAAAGGGAGTATTCTGACTCCGCACCCCAAGGAACTGGAGCGTCTTGTAGGCAAATGCCAGAATTCGTACGAACGCCTGATGAAGGCTCGCGAGCTGGCGAAGAGCGCCGGAGTGCATATCATCTTGAAAGGCGCTTATTCTGCCATTGTCACTCCTGCCGGGAAATGTTTTTTCAACCCTACCGGCAATCCGGGTATGGCAACGGGAGGCAGCGGTGATGTGCTGACGGGAGTGGTGCTTGCCTTGCTTGCCCAAGGCTATGAGCCGGAGAAGGCTGCCTGCCTGGCCACGTATGTGCACGGACTGGCGGGAGATGTTGCCTGCAAGAAGCAGGGGGCAGTGGGGATGACGGTGGGGGATATAGTTGCCTGCCTGCCGCTAGCGTGGAAGATGCTGGAAGAATAAGGAGAGAAGTGTAATTTGGATGGCTTGTCATGTCAACAGAAATAAGATATTTTGAAAACAGAAAAGATTGGCGGAAGTGGCTGGCTGACAATTTTGATACTGCCGATGGAGTCTGGTTTGTGTTTCCTACTAAATCTTCAAGCGAGAAAAGTATTGTATATAATGACGCTGTTGAAGAGGCCCTTTGTTTCGGGTGGATTGACAGCACGATAAAGTCACTTGACAAAGAACATAAAATTCAGCGTTTCACGCCCAGGAATCCTAAAAGTACCTATTCGCAAGCCAACAAAGAAAGGTTGAAATGGTTGCTGGAGCATAAAATGATACATCTTGAATTTGAGGATAAAATACGAACTGTCTTGTCGGTTCCTTTTGTTTTTCCAAATGATATAATCGACAGATTGAAAGAGGATGAAAGAATATGGAAGAATTATCAGAGTTTCTCTGACCCCTATAAACGTATCCGAATCGCATACATTGAAGCGGCGAGGAAACGACCGGAAGAATTTGAAAGGCGATTAAATAACTTTATCTGTAAAACGAAAGAGAACAAAATAATAATAGGGTTTGGCGGGATTGAAAAATACTATTAACGCTAATTCTTTTCCGCTTATTTCTCTCTTGTCGTAATGTGGAAGCATCCTTGCTTCAACTCGTACTTGATGTAGCATTTATCGGCTTTCCGCAGGTCACGGAGCACTTCCGAAAGAACCAGTTTTAAGGTATCTGCGCTGACATCCTGCAAAGGACGTCCATCCTCGTCTTCTATTTTCTGAAAGCGCTTCCAACTGACATCGAATGTCGTTCCGTAAAAATGTGCCGAGTTTGGAGAAGCATTGCCGTTACGGCGGCGCAGGCGTTTTACGTCGTCTTGGGTGCGGAGTACGGAAGTCACAATTATCTTGTTTGGATTCAGCCCCTTGGCGGTCAGTGAATCAAGGAAGTTGTGTCCGATGGTGTCCAGCAGGCTGGCGGCGCCCGGAATGAGATAAGGGATGGAATGCGTCAGTGAATCCACGGCATAGAGCTCGTTTGTCGTGATAGGTTGCAGTTGCTCTCTCATCTTTTCTGCTTCCTCGCGGGATGAAAGTACACGTATGCCGATGGCTTGGGCTACATTGAGATGTTTCTCATTCAAGTCTCCGAACGAGCGCTTGTAGCTGACAACACCCCGAATGTTGCGCGGTTCGTTCAACTTGAGCGACATGTCCTTCTTCTTACAGCCGGCAAAGGTGAATGTTGCGGCAGCTGCGACAATTATCAGTATAGGTAGGATTCTGGAAGAATATCTCATCTTATAAATGTACTATGTCTGTGAAAAATCTGCGTTAATCTGTGTAATCTGTGGTGAAAACCTTGCAAAGATAATTCAAACCTTCTTAAGTTTGCACTATCTTTGCACACAAAAAAGACCGTGCAACGATATTTTATATACCTGGCTTATGATGGCACCGCTTATCACGGCTGGCAAATCCAGCCGAATGGAGCGAGTGTGCAGGAGTGTTTGATGAAGGCGCTGAGTACCTTGCTGCGTCGCGAGGTGGAAGTCGTGGGAGCGGGGCGTACCGATGCCGGGGTGCATGCCTCACTGATGGTAGCTCACTTTGACAGTGATTCTCCTCTGGACACTGTTTTTATGACGGATAAGCTGAATCGTCTGCTTCCTCCCGATATTTCCGTATACCGCTTGCGGGCCGTGAAGCCCGATGCACATGCCCGCTTTGATGCTACGGCGCGGATGTATAAGTATTACGTCACTACTGCCAAGATGCCTTTCAATCGTCAATACCGTTGCCGTCTGTTCCAAACACCGGACTTTGAACGGATGAATGAGGCTGCCCAAACCTTGTTTGACTATACGGACTTTACCAGCTTCAGCAAACTTCATACGGATGTCAAAACCAATAATTGCAAGATTATGCATGCCGCCTGGACCCGGGTAGACGATGTGACCTGGGTGTTCACCATCCAGGCCGACCGGTTCCTGCGGAACATGGTACGCGCCATTGTCGGTACTTTGCTCGAAGTGGGTCGCGGAAAACTTTCTGTTGAGAGTTTCCGACGCGTCATCGAACAGAAGGACCGTTGTCAGGCAGGAACCTCCGTTCCCGGAAATGCATTGTTTCTAGTGGATGTAGCCTATCCGGAAACTACTTTTTTAGAATAAAAGAGGGATGCACTACAAAAACGTACCCCCCTCCTTTTAATTTTTAATTCTTAATTTTTAATTAACTCTATGTGGTTATTGCTTGCTTTCCTCTCTGCTGCCTTATTGGGATTTTACGATGTCTTCAAGAAGAAGTCGCTTCGTGACAATGCCGTACTGCCGGTACTTTTCCTGAACACGCTGTTCTCGAGCCTGATATTTCTTCCTTTCATTCTGGTATCTGCCTTTGCGCCGTCGGTGTTGGGAGGTACGATGTTTGATGTTCCCGTGGTGGGGTGGGAGGTGCATAAGTTTATTGTTGTCAAGTCGTTTATCGTGCTCTCTTCCTGGATATTCGGTTATTTCGGGATGAAGCATCTGCCGCTGACCATCGTGGGACCGATTAATGCGACGCGCCCCGTGATGGTGCTTGTAGGTGCCATGCTTGTGTTTGGCGAACGCTTGAACCTTTATCAATGGATTGGCGTGATGCTTGCCATAGTATCCTTTTTCATGCTGAGCCGTTCGGGCAAGAAGGAGGGAATCGACTTCAAGCATAACAAATGGATTCTTTTCATCGTGCTGGCTGCCGTTGCTGGAGCTGTCAGTGGGCTGTATGACAAATATCTGATGAAGCAGCTCAATCCGATGCTGGTGCAGTCGTGGTATAATGTCTACCAAGTCTTTATCATGTGCCCCATTATCTTGCTGTTGTGGTACCCCAAGCGAAAAGAAAGTACCCCGTTTCGTTGGGACTGGACCATTATCTGTATCTCCATTTTCCTTTGTGCGGCAGACTTTGTCTATTTTTATGCCCTGAGCTATGAGGACTCCATGATTTCCATCGTTTCGATGGTGCGTCGTGGAAGCGTTGTTGTTTCCTTCCTTTTCGGTGCGCTTTTCTTCCGTGAAAAGAATTTAAAAAGCAAGGCTGTCGACCTCATTTTGGTGTTGATTGGAATGTTCTTCCTATATTTGGGGAGTAAATAAACAAGAGATATATGGCAGAAGACCTATATATAAATGCTGGTAGCAAGACAGAGAAATATCGCGCTTTGCTTCCTCAACTGAAAAATCTGCTGGCAGGTGAAGATGACTTGATAGCCAATCTGGCGAATGTTTCGGCGGCGCTGAAAGAGACTTTCCATTTCTTTTGGGTAGGCTTCTATTTGGTGAAGGGTGAAGAATTGGTGTTAGGACCTTTCCAGGGACCGATAGCTTGTACGCGCATCAGGAAAGGCCGTGGTGTTTGCGGCACGGCATGGGATAGAGCCGAGACGTTGGTTGTGCCCGATGTGGATGCATTTCCCGGACATATAGCCTGCAGCTCGCTGTCGCGTTCGGAGATCGTGGTTCCGCTGAAGCGTGAGGACGGTGAAGTGTGGGGAGTATTGGATATTGACAGTGACGATTTGGGCGGTTTTGATGAAACAGATGCCCGTTTCCTTGAAGAAATGATTAAAATGTTATGATAAGAAAACTGAGTGCTTTTTTGATTTTGGCTTTCATCGGATGGGGGTATTTGCAGGCCCAGGAAGCCAAGACGTGTTTTAAGAATATGCCGGATTCTATATGTCCGTTGCTTAGCGCCGTGAACCGTGCGGATTTTATAGACTTTCTGGAAAGTAAGATGAAAGCTGAGGTGACCAACAGCTTTGGTGGTAAATCGGAAATGACGGAACTTTCTCCAGACTATATACATGTGAAGATGACGCCCCAGAGTTCATGGCAGATGAAGCTCTTGTCTATTAACGACAGTACGAAGGTGATTTGTGTGGTTGCTACGGTTTGTGCTCCGGCTTGCGACAGCCATGTCAAGTTCTATACGACAGACTGGAAGGAGCTGGTTGCTTCGTCCTACCTGCCGGCATTGCCCGTTCTGGATGATTTTATCGCTGAGGCCGCGGATACGGTGGATGTCTATGAGTATCAGGATGCCCGTCGCCAGGCCGACATGCTGCTGATGAAAGCGGACCTTTCTGCGAAGGATGCCACGTTGGCATTCACTTTTACCACGACCGATTACATGGGTAAAGAAGCGGCGGAGAAACTGAAACCGTTTGTCCGCCGTCCTATTGTTTATACTTGGAATCAAGGGAAGTTCGAGAAATCCTCTACTTCACTTTGATTCTGTCGAATCCCTCTCCATAGACTCCGATGACTGCACTTTGTGATACAAAGGCATTGGGGTCTATGTCTTTTATGAGCCGGAAAATGATGGTGGACTCCCGCTTCTTGGCCAGCACGAACAGCATTTTTATCTCTTTTCCCGTATAGAAGCCCGAGGCGTTGATGACCGTTGCACCTCTGTGAGGATATACCTGGATGTGCTTGGCTATCTCCTCATATTTATCGCTGATAATAAAGAATTGTACGGACTGGCGGGCACTGTTCACCACTTGGTCGAGCACGAAGCTGCATATGTATAGAGTAACGTAGCCATACACCACCTTTTCCCAATCTTTTAGAACAAAGTAACTGGACGAGATGATGATAAGGTCACATATCAACATGACTCTGCCCAGCGTGATGTCGCGGTACTTGTTGATTACGGCGGCAATGATGTCCGTGCCGCCAGTACTGCCGTTGTTGGAAAAGGCGATGCCGATGCCGCTACCGCAGAAGGAGGCACCGATGACACAAGCCATGAAAGGCTGGTCGTGCAGGAGGACAACACCCTCGGTCAGTTTCTGGATAATGGAAAGGAAAAAGGTCAGGGTGAATACGGCAAAGATTGTCTTTACGCTGAACTTCCATCCCAACACACGTAGGGCAAGCAATAGAAGCAGAAAATTGATGGCGAAGTACGTATATTGGACGGGAAATCCAGTGGCAAAATATACGATGGATGCAATGCCCGGTACGCCACCGGTAGTAATATCGTTGGGAAGCAGGAAGACTGTCCAGCCGATACCATATAAGACCATACCCAGGGCAATCATCAGATAATCCCGCAGTTCGCGCATGGTGTTCTGTCGGGAGGGAACATTTACTATTGTTTTCATTATAATTTTATGTGGTTGTGAAAATGCGGGGACAAAGATACAAAAGATATCATTTGTTTGTTTGAGTATAAGATTGATATTTATATTTTGATGTTACTATGAGTTTTAACATACAATAGCTTGCTTTGATAAAATAATTATCTATATTCGCTTTTATAATTAACGGTGATTATTGACTTAGATGACTATGAAACCACTTTACCAAGATCTGCCATTCCCAATAGACAGTCATATACATTATTATATAGAAGACTTGCCGCACTTCATTGTACCTTGGCATTATCATCCGGCCATAGAGATAATGTATATAACTAGAGGTATAGGAACCCGTTTTGTTGGGGATTGCATAGAACAGTATGAGGAGGGGGATGTATGTATGATTGGCCCTAATCTCCCTCATGAATGGCGTAATGATGATGCTTATTTTGATAAGGAGTCTGGTTTGCGTGCTACGTGTATCTGTCTGTTCTTTAAACGTGAGATATTTGATCCGAATTTTATCAGATTACCAGAAATGAATAATATTCGTGATTTGATAGAGAGATCACGGCGTGGACTGAAGTTTACCGGAAAATCGAAATTAGAGATAACCCGGTTTATAAGGAGTTCGGTGAATGATGTAGGGGTTCGGAAGGTAACGAATCTTTTAACACTTCTTGAGCTGATGGCCACATCGACTGAGTATGAGTTACTGGCCTCAGTGGGATTTACGAATTCTGTAAATTCAGAAGATTTTGAGAGATTTAATAAGGTATACAAGTTTCTCGTCAAGAACTTTGCGACTTCCATTAGGTTGGAAGAAGTTTCGACTTTGGTTGGATTGACCCCGACAGCTTTTTGCCGTTATTTCAAGGAGAGGACCAAGAAAACCTTTGTAGAATATCTGAACGAAATGCGTATCGGTTATTCGAAAAAACTATTACTGGAAAACAAAATGAAGATTTCTACTATCAGTGGGGAAGTCGGATTCCCTAACTTATCTAATTTTATATCCCAATGGAAAATCCAGTGTAAGCTGCCCCCTAAAACCAAGCGATTCTGCCCCCTTGTGCTAAAATAATCCTACCCCCTTGATTCCAATATAAAAATACCCCTGCTTGGCAATGCCCGGCAGGGGATTTTT
>OJIX01000832.1_pt1 | contig 11326 bp, 10 predicted proteins | sample 1595981 | NCBI WGS metagenome assembly OJIX01 (sample SAMEA4350138, study PRJEB24818) | metagenome | biome: human; feature: gut; material: faeces | place: Denmark | collected 2013-09 | reverse complement strand
AACACAGAAAAGTTGACTAGATCGCTCGTCGGCAGCGTCAGAAGTGTAGAATAGACAGGTTTAAAAGTGAGACAATATGCCACATTTACCGGCTGAAATGTGACGGGTTTAGTTACTTCGTCTATAAAAAGAGAACGTATAGCAAAAAGAATAGGTTCAACCCGATATCATTCGAGCTTAAAATACAGTCTATCAAACGGAAGCAATCTATGCCTAGAATCCCTATAAACACTGCAATGTAGAAAGTTATTAGAACTTTCTAATTATTTCATTTTAATAATCCTGACCGGACGGAAGATTTCTGTTGATTAACGATACGAAATAAAACGCCCAATACATTGATAGAAATCATCAGACAGAAAGTCATCCCATATTGAGTAAAGTTTTTTAGGAAGAGACCGGAATAAATCTCTCACTTAACGAAGTTTATCAGTCCTGCAGCTAAACTAATAATCCTCAGACGGGTTATACCAACAGTATTCACCTATTAATAATGTATCATGGACAATAGTATTTTAATCAATAACGTTCAAATTTTCGATGGAAGCAGCGAACAGACCGGCCGGGGAAATGTGCTGGTGGTAAACAGCCGGATTAAAACCGTTTCAGAAAGTCCGATCCCTACAGACGGAATTCCCAATGTTACCATTCTTGACGGAAAGGGAAAATTCCTGATGCCCGGACTGATCGACGCACACTGGCATGCTTATATGTCATGCAATACGATGATGGATCTGCTTACTGCAGACACCGCTTATACGCAGTTCAAAGCCGGACAAGAAGCTCGAGCTACCCTACTCCGCGGCTTCACAACCATCCGGGATGCAGGTGGTCCGGTCTTCGGGCTTAAACGGGCCATCGACGAAGGAATCCTTTCCGGACCACGCATTTATCCCAGTGGCTCTCTTATCTCCCAGACAGGAGGGCATGGAGATTTCCGGGCGGTATATGACGAACCCCGTCCCTTTGACTGTTGCGGACTGACGCATACCGAAGAGATGGGAGCTGCCATTATCGCCGACGGAATAGACGCCGTGACCGTCGCCGCACGCAATAATCTCCGCCTGGGAGCCAGCCAGATTAAATTGATGACAGGCGGCGGGGTAGCTTCCTTGTATGATCGGTTGGAAGATACACAGTTCTTCGAGGAAGAGATTCATGCTGCCGTTAAAGCGGCGGAAGATGCAGGAACATACGTAATGGTACATGTCTATGTGCCCAGAGCTATTCAACGAGCTATCCATGCAGGTGTAAAAAGCATCGAGCACGGCCATCTGATTGATGAACCCACCATGCAGCTGATCGCAGAGAAAGAGATATGGCTCAGTATGCAACCCTTCACTTTAGGAGATAATCAATTCCCGACAAAAGAACAACAGGAGAAGCATGCCCTGGTAGCTCAAGGTACAGACCAGACATATCAACTGGCAAAGAAATATAAGGTCAAGTTGGCATGGGGAACAGATTTATTATTCAATCCGGCTAATACGAAAAACCAGAACCAAGGTATCCTCAAATTACAGAAATGGTTCAGCAATTTTGAAATTCTTAAAATGGTGACACATGATAATGCGGAATTGCTGGCTCTGTCCGGTGCACGAAATCCCTATCCCGGGAAATTGGGTGTTATAGAAGAAGATGCCTGGGCAGACTTAATTCTGGTAGATGGAGACGTACTGAAAGACATTACCCTATTAGGAGATCCGGAAAAGAATTTCATAATGATCATGAAAGGAGGAGAAATATACAAGAATAGAGTCTGACAACCCTGCTCTTCGCAAATGTCACTTTATAGAGACAGTTGATACATCATACGATAAGGGCCCTGAAAGATCATACTTCCAGAGCCCTTGCGGTTTCTATTCTTACTACTCAACCACCATGATACGTTCGTTCAGCCCCACTTTCGTATTCTCCTCCACAAAAATCTCTTTCACCACCCCATCGGCCACCGAACGAATTTCGTTTTCCATCTTCATGGCAACCAGTACGCACAGCGGATCACCCTTCTTCACTTCATCTCCCTTCCTGACGTAAGTTTTCAGGATAACGCCCGGCATGGGAGCTACAACTACCTGACGCCCTACGGCATCTGCTCCGCTACGGGCATTATGTATCTTCTCGAGTTCTCCTTTCAGCTCGATCTGATAAAGTTCCCCCTTATTCATAATGGTATAAGAGGAATGGGAAGTCGGAGATATCTGTACTCCGTGCGAATGATGATTGATGATAATGGAATAGATAGAGTCACCCCCTACGTTGTAGTCCACATCATACACTTTCCCGTTAACAGCCACTTTCTTCACCGGCCCGTCTTCCAGAATCTCCACTTTATACTCGCTGTCGGGCACATCCTGTATTTTGGCATAATAAGTTGCTAATATTGTTGTCATAAGCATTCTGAGTTTAATAGTTATTGGCAGTCATTTGCAACTTGCCGTAATATTTCCAAAGCGAATCTCCTACTACCGGAAGCGTAGTGGCGCGTGAAGCAGCCTCTTTCTCTTCTTCGTAATGTTTCAGCGCAGCAGCAATCACCGCTACTGTCGGATCGGTATTCTGCCTGCGTTTCAGGTCTTCCTTATCGAAGCGCGTATCGATAAAGGTAGTATCGTACTCTCCTTTCAGGAAAGCCGCATTCTTCAACACACGCTGATGGAAAGGAATCGTAGTCTTGATACCCAGAATCTTATATTCGCGCAACGCACGGGCCATGTTCGAAATAGCCGAATCACGATTACGTCCCCAACAACAGAGCTTTGCAATCATCGGATCATAATGCAGCGAAACCTCAAATCCCGCATAAGCCGCACTGTCCAAACGGACATTACGTCCTTCGGGAGCTTCACGAACGGTTATCACCCCGGGCGAAGGCATGAAGTTATTCTCGGGATCTTCGGCATAAATGCGACATTCAATGGCAGCTCCCCGGAACTCGACATCTTCTTGCCTGTAAGGCAGACGATTGCCGGCAGCTACCAGTATCATGTCGCGTACCAGATCGACCCCGGTACACTCTTCCGTCACCGGATGTTCCACCTGCAGGCGGGTATTCATTTCCAGAAAATAAAAATTCTGGTCTTTATCCATCATGAACTCCAGCGTTCCGGCACTGTAATAATTAATCCGCTTACAGGCCTCCACTGCAACCTTCAGCATCTTGGCACGTGTTTCGGGCTTCACAAAAGGAGAAGGCGATTCTTCAATTACTTTCTGATTGCGTCGCTGAATGGAACATTCCCGTTCATAAAGATGAATTACATTTCCATATTTATCTCCCAGTATCTGTACTTCGATGTGATGGGGATTCTCGATATATTTTTCAATATAAACAGCATCGTTGCCAAACGACGTTCCGGCTTCAGACTGTGAAAGGCGCAATGCCGTCTCCATTTCTTCTTCACTGCGTACCAGACGCATACCTTTTCCACCACCCCCGGCCAGTGCTTTCAGCATGATGGGATAGCCTACTTCGGCAGCCACCTTTTTGGCTTCGGCAATGCCTTTCACCGGATCTTCCGTGCCCGGTACGATCGGTAAACCGGCTTCACGCATAATCCGGCGGGCCTCAGTCTTGATACCCATTCGGGCAATAATATCGGCACTCGGACCAATAAAGATTACCCCTTCTTCCTCACAACGACGGGCGAAGTCCGCATTCTCAGACAGAAAGCCATATCCCGGATGGATGGCAGCTCCTGTCTTTTTGGCTATTTGCAGAATCTTTTCCGGTTTCAGATAAGACGTATCTTCCGGAGAATCGGAAATACAATAAGCCTCTTCGGCATAACGCACATGCAAGGCACCCCGATCTACCCGGGTGTAGATAGCCACTGTGGCAATATTCATTACCCGGCAGGTACGGAAAATACGCATGGCTATTTCGCCACGATTCGCAACTAATATCTTTTTTATCATACGATGTTCTCCTCTGCTTTAAAGTGGAAGATTTGAATGTTTCTTAGGCGGATTAGACTGCCGCTTGTTGGCAAGCATCTCAAAACTGCGTATCAGGCGCATACGGGTTATGGCCGGATCGATCACCTCGTCCACGTAGCCCAACTCGGCAGCCCGGTAAAGGTTGGCAAACTTGCTGCGATAGTCATCCTGCAACTCTTTACGCCTGGCTTCGGTGTCGGCAGCTTTGTCAATCTCTTTACGGAAAAGAATGTTCACCGCTCCATCGGGACCCATCACGGCTATTTCGGCAGTGGGATAAGCCAGATTCACATCTCCCCTGATGTGCTTGGAACTCATTACATCATAAGCTCCGCCATAAGCTTTACGGGCAATCACCGTGACCTTCGGCACCGTAGCTTCACAATAGGCATAAAGCAACTTGGCACCGTTGCGGATGATGCCGCCATACTCCTGATCTACCCCCGGAAGGAATCCCGGTACATCTACCAGTGTGAGCAATGGAATATTGAACGCATCGCAGAAACGGACAAAACGGGCTGCCTTAACAGAGGCATTGATATCGAGCGTTCCGGCCAATGCCAACGGCTGATTGGCCACCACCCCTATCGTCTTCCCGTTCAGACGAATATAACCGATAACGATGTTACGGGCAAACTCTTCCTGCAATTCAAAGAAACTGTTATCGTCCGCCACTGCACGGATCATCTCTTTCATATCATACGGCTGATTAGGATTGGTAGGCACCAGATCCGACAGTTCGGGCGTAAGCCTCGTCGGAGAATCGGTAGTAGCAACAAACGGAGGCTCTTCCATATTATTTCCGGGCAGATAAGAAATCAGTTCACGAATGTAATTGATGCATTCAATATCATTTTCGGCAGAGAGGTGTGCCACCCCCGACTTCATGGTATGGACATCCGCCCCTCCCAGATCTTCTTTGCTGACTTCTTCCTGTGTCACGCTCTTCACCACATCGGGACCGGTGATAAACATATAACCGGAATTTTTCACCATCAGGATAAAATCGGTCAATGCAGGCGAATAGACCGCCCCACCCGCACACGGACCCATGATGGCACTGATCTGAGGGACGACACCGGAAGCCAAAGAATTACGCAGGAATATCTCCGCATAACCGGCCAGCGAACGGACTCCCTCCTGAATACGGGCTCCTCCCGAATCGTTCAGCCCGATGATGGGTGCTCCCATCTGCATAGCCATATCCATCACTTTACAAATCTTCCTGGCATACGTTTCGGACAATGCACCGCCAAAAACGGTGAAGTCCTGAGCAAAAACATACACAAGCCGTTTGCCGATCATACCATATCCGGTTACAACTCCATCACCGGATATTTTCTGTTTCTCCATGCCGAAATCCGTACAACGATGGGTCACCAGTTTATCGAGTTCAATAAACGATCCTTTTTCCAGAAGCAGGTCGATACGTTCACGTGCCGTCAATTTTCCGACAGAATGTTGTTTCTCGATACGGGCGTCTCCACCACCTTTTTCGGCTGCCTGTTCAACTCTTCCAGGCGATTGATAAGCTCTTTCATAGGCTATTATTTTAAAGTATATGTAAAATTAGCATGTAAAAAAGAGAATAGATGTAATCCAAGTTACAATTGCTTGTTTATTTTCACCCTCTTTCCCGGAGAAAATGAAAAGTTTGGAATCCTGACTTTATTAAGATAACAATTATTTGCTTAAAAATGTTAGCGTGCATGTCCTATAACATTATTTTGAGTATGAGTCAACAAAGTCCCCCTCTCAGACGTTTAATCTCGCAAATAGTTTATGTAAAAACCTAGACCAAAATGAAAATGAGAACAATCAAACATTTTTTAGCAGCATGCTTCCTGCTTGTATTTGCCACAAGCATACATGCACAAGAGCAGGGAACAAAAACTTATCTTCCCAAGTTCGCCATCAAAACCAATGCCCTCTACTGGGCCACCAGTACTCCGAACCTGGGATTTGAAGTAGCCTTGGCGAAAAAACTCACTCTTGATGTATCGGGCAACTACAATCCCTGGAAATTTTCCAAAGACAGACAGATCAAGCACTGGCTGGTACAACCTGAACTCCGCTACTGGCTTTGCGAACGTTTCAACGGTAGTTTTTTCGGTCTCCATGGCCATTATGCCGATGTTAACATGAGCAATCTCGACATCTTCGGGTTGGGCAACTACCGCTATGACGGCAAGATCTATGGTGCAGGTATCTCTTACGGCTACCATTGGATACTGAAAAACCGCTGGAGTATGGAAGCCACTATCGGTGCAGGATATGCCCGCCTGGACTATGACAAATACGCATGTGGCAAGTGTGGTGAAAAGCTGGGGCACAACAACAAGAATTATTTCGGACCGACCAAAGTCGGACTCAGCATCATTTATACCATCAAGTAAACGTCCCGCATTCACCGGAACCAATTATAAAAAACTAAACCAACAGTAACAATGAAAAGAAAAATCATATACTTCCTCTTGGCCCTCGCAGTAGTAATGCCGGCCAGTGCCCAGAAATTTTTTAAAGATGCCATCAGTCTATCCGATGTTTCATTATGGCAACAGGGCAATTCGCTTTATGTAGACATGAAGATCGATATGAAAAATCTGACAGTCAGTCCCGAACGTATGCTCACACTTACTCCGCTCCTGACAGACGGACAGCACAACGTAGCGCTGGAAGAGATCATCATCAACGGCAAACGCCGTCAGAAGGCTTATTTGCGCGGATTAGCCATCAGCCGCGAACTACCTGCAGGAATCGTAATTCCTTATAATAAAAGAGAAGTGCTCAACTATACCCAGGTGATCCCTTACGAACCTTGGATGGCAAATGCTTCATTGAATCTGGTAGAAAATCTATGCGGCTGCGGCAACAACGAAGAGATGCTTGCTCAGGAGCTGATAACAAACGACGTTTCTACCGAAGCGAAACGCCTGAGTGCCATGATACCGGTGGTTGCTTATATTCAGCCGACTGTGGAGGTGGTGAAAAACCGTAGCGAACAGTATGAAGCTCACCTCGACTTTCCTGTCAGCAAAGCTGTGATCCAGCCGGAATTCATGAATAACCACAAAGAGCTGATGAACATTCATGCTATGTTCGACAAGATTCAGAATGACAAGAACCTGACAGTAACAGGAATCAGTATCGAAGGATTCGCTTCACCGGAGGGTCCGTTGAAATTCAACGAACAACTGTCGCAGAAACGTGCCGAAGCTCTGAAGAATTATCTGACTACCAACGAAAAAGTTCCCGGCAAACTTTACAAAGTAACTTTTGGTGGTGAAAATTGGGACGGATTGGTACAAGCATTGGAAAAATCGTCCATGAAGGATAAAGATAAATTTATCGGTATCATCAAGAATACGACTGACGATGCGCGCCGCAAACAGGAAATCATGCGCGTGGACGGCGGTGCTCCTTATCGCACAATGCTGAAAGAGATTTATCCGGGACTCCGCAAAGTGAACTGCAAGATAGACTACACCGTAGCCAACTTCGATGTAGAACAAGGACGGGTGGTGATAAAAGTCAACCCGAAATATCTGAGTCTGAACGAGATGTATCAGGTAGCCAACAGTTATCCGAAAGGAAGCAACGATTTTGTGAATGTATTCGACATTGCCGTACGCATGTATCCGAACGATGAAGTAGCCAACCTGAATGCCGCAGCCGTATCACTGACCAAAAAAGATCTGGAAAACGCAATCAAATATATGGATAAAGCCAACCATCAAACAGCAGAATTCATCAACAACGTAGGTGTATACAACTTCCTCAATGGAGATGTACAACGCGCCATCGCTGCCTTCAACCAAGCTGCCCAGATGGGTAACGAGGCCGCTAAAGCCAACCTACAGCAACTGCAACAGATCTTGAATATGAAGAAAAAATAAATCCCCGGCATTGGGGTGTAGCCATCCGATAAAAAGGGTGTAGCTATCCGGACCAAAGGGTGTAGCCCTTCCATGCGGAGGGCTACACCTTTTTTTATTTAACGCTATACAGCAAAAAAATAATTATTTCATCCGTCAAAACAGGTTCCGGTTTTGTTATATCAATATCTTAACTTAAACATCAACTATTAAAAACAGACAATTATGACACTGATCCTTGCCATCGTTCCGGTATTGCTCTTGATTGTATTAATGGCATTTTTTAAAATGCCGGGTGACAAAAGTAGCGTCATCTCCCTGATAGTAACTATACTGATAGCTCTTTTCGGATTCCATTATGCGGTAGATAACTTGGTATTTTCATTCGTATACGGTGCACTGAAAGCGGTTTCTCCCATCCTGATTATCATCCTGATGGCTATCTTCAGCTACAATGTATTGCTGAAAACAGAGAAGATGGAGATTATCAAACAACAATTCTCTTCCATCTCTACCGATAAAAGTATCCAGGTACTGCTCCTTACCTGGGGTTTCGGAGGGTTACTTGAAGCCATGGCAGGTTTTGGTACAGCTGTTGCCATCCCCGCCGCTATCCTGATCAGCCTGGGATTCAAACCCATCTTTTCAGCCACCGTCAGCTTGATAGCCAATAGTGTGGCTACGGCTTTCGGTGCCATAGGTACACCGGTACTGGTACTTGCCAAAGAAACCAATCTGGATGTACAGGTGCTGAGTACGAACGTCGTACTGCAACTTTCCGTACTAATGTTCCTGATACCGTTGGTACTACTCTTCCTGACCGACCCAAAAATAAAATCATTACCCAAAAACCTATTTCTGGCACTGCTGGTAGGCGCTGTATCTTTAGGTAGCCAGTACGTTGCGGCCCGATATATGGGAGCCGAATCACCGGCTATCATCGGCAGTATCTTGTCTATCGTCGTTATCGTCATTTATGGCAAACTGACTGCCCCAAAAAAAGAGAAAGCGCAGCAGAAAGCACTGAAAGGGAAAGATATCCTGAATGCCTGGAGCATCTATCTGCTGATTTTGTTACTGATCATACTGACCAGTCCGCTTTTTCCGGGCCTCCGAAGTACGCTCGAAAATAATTGGGTGACACGCATCAGCCTCCCCATCAATGACTCCACCGTGAATTATACCATCGCTTGGCTGACACATGCCGGAGTTCTGCTTTTCGTAGGCACGTTTGTAGGCGGTCTGATACAGGGAGCTAAAGTGAAAGAACTGTTCATTGTATTAGGAACACTGTAAAGCAGTTGAAAAAAACATTCGTTACCGTTATCTGCCTGGTGGGTTTATCTACCATTATGGATACGGCAGGCATGATTTCCGTGATTGCCACTGCACTCGCCACAGCTACCGGAAGCCTCTACCCTCTCTTTGCTCCGGTTATCGGTTGTTTGGGTACCTTCATCACCGGAAGTGATACCTCCTCGAACATCCTTTTCGGAAAGCTGCAAGCCAGCGTAGCAGGGCATATCAATGTCAGTCCCGACTGGCTATCGGCCGCCAATACGGTAGGTGCGACAGGAGGCAAAATCATCTCTCCTCAAAGTATTGCTATCGCCACATCAGCAGGCAACCAGCAAGGTAAGGAGGGAGAGATCCTGAAAGCAGCCATTCCTTATGCACTGGCTTATGTAGTCATAACGGGAATCATTGTGTATATATTCAGTTAACTATTAACGATATTGATAAAAAAGGTGTGTCGCAACTCTTATTCACCGTAGAGTTATGACACACCTTTCGTCTATTATATTAATCTATCTGATTTTTCAGAAACAGTTCATATAAAATCAGTTGACTATGATTTCTTATTTCAGATTCGGATTCGCATTCGTTTCTTTTTCAGGAATAGAATACAAATAATATATACTATTGGGCACAAACTTCGTTCCATCGGGGAAGCTGGTGAACCAATGACCTTCCGGATGATATTTTTTATAAGTACCGTTCTGTTGCCAGCAATCATATTCTTTGGCAGCTTCATCTTCGGTCAAAGCGACACGTACCACAGGACGTTGTGTACGGAGAACATCAGTAATGCCAAATCCTTCACCCCAAAGTTCACGGCGACGTTCCATCAGAATTTCATCAATCACCTGCTCCTGTTTTTTTCCGGTAAGATCATAATCGGCCAGTCCGCGGGCATTTCTCAAAGTATTGAGCGGTTTTACGGCTTCGCCCAATTGACCTTTACGCGCCAAGGCTTCGGCAGCTATCAAATACATTTCGGCAGAACGCATGATGACAATATCTCCCGTCTGGTCGGAACGGATGCGGAACTTGCGGTATCCCAGATAACCTTCACGCATCCACTGGAACAATTCCAGACGGATATCACCTTCGGTAAAGGTGTCCTTGAAATGCGGATCGGCCATAAAACTATTGTATGAATCGGGTTCTACCACATCCAGATAATAGAAGTTATAGCTGGCATCGGACTGGCTGACAGATTGCGGATGTCCCCAGATCCACTCGGTATTCGATATATCGTTGAAGCCCATATAGTTTTTGGCATCCGTCATCAGAGTGTAACCTTTGGCAGCTTCCAATGCGGCTTTGGCGGCTTCGTCCCACTGTCCGGTAAGCAGATAAGTACGGGCCAGAAGTCCGTTTACCACATCGGTGTTAGGTTTGTATTTCGACTTGTCATTCGGACGCACATAACCGTCAAGAAGTCCTTTGGCACGGTTGAGGTCATTGATGATCTGTGTATAGATCTCTTCGAGCGTTGCCTTTCCTTTAGGTTTGGTATTCGGATTGGTCGGTTCGGTATACAACGGTACACAAAGAGCATTCTTATCTTTCAGATAGGTGAACTGATAATGCTGTGCCAAATGAAGATAACAGAAAGCACGTACGGCAAGTGCCTGTCCCTGGGCATGCCGGAACTCAGGTGTATCATCGTCTCCGGTAGCTTGAATAGAAATGGCCGTATTACAGTTGTCAATGGTCTTATACATCAGATACCAGGCGAAAGTGGTACGTCCGTCGGAAGGCATCACCACGTCATTGAACTGATAAGAAGAATTAAACCCATACATAGGGCGCGAAACCACGTCGTCGGCCATCATGTCGTCCAGGCACATCAAAGCACGATAGCCGATGTTGGCATAAGTGGTACCATATTCGAACAGATTGTACCACGCACCGTTAAAGATGCGTTCGGCATTCGAAGGTACAGGTACGAGGCCGGAATCTACGGCATCTGTCGGCTTATTGTCGAGGAAGTCGCTGCTGCAACTCCCCAGAAACAAAAGGAAGAAGAGAAGGAGAAAGGAAAACTTACCTTTAGGGATCTTATCTCCGGAGGTATTACTCACGGAAGCCTCTCTCCCACCCTCTGTCCGAAGAAGAGGAGAAGAAGAGATATGTCTGTTATTGTTAAATCGTATTGTTCTCATATCATCTGTTATTTTATACTTTACTATATCTGTTATATGTGATATATGAATGCTTAAGCC
>OJIX01000823.1_pt1 | contig 11407 bp, 9 predicted proteins | sample 1595981 | NCBI WGS metagenome assembly OJIX01 (sample SAMEA4350138, study PRJEB24818) | metagenome | biome: human; feature: gut; material: faeces | place: Denmark | collected 2013-09 | reverse complement strand
CTTTCCGATTGTGCAGAATGAAATGAAATTGACGGATGAAAGTTGGATTAGCTATCAGCAAGGAAAAGGTAATGAAGAGTATCAGAAATATATGGAAGATCTGACAGATATGCAGAATCATGTATTGCCATATTTGCAGAGTTTTTGCAGCCTGGAAGAAGAAGGTGTGAAGGAGAGACGAGAACAGCAGATAGCAGAAAAGAATGAGAGCAGAGAAGCTGTGCCAAGAACTGGCGGTGAAGCAAATATAGCAGTTAAGGATGCGGGGAAAGCTGAAAGAAAGGCAATAACAGGAAAAGAGAAGAAACCGTCGATCCATGAACGCTTGGAAATCAATAAGAGAATCATCCAGGAAAAACAGGGAAAAGATGAGCCGGAGAGAGGAGCTGATTTGAGTGTAAGGATGGTGTAGTATAAGATAGAATGGAGTCGGAGGTCACAGATAACAATGTGGCTTTCGGCTTTTTTGTTTTGAATGATTATGCTTCAAACTTTTATGTGATAAACGTAACTTGCTGTGATATAATAAAAATGAAATAAGCGAAAATGACTTTTGCGGAAACGAAAGTATCTTTATTTTTTTATGTGTATGCTTCCTATTGTGGAAATGAATACTTGCAAAGTTGATAACTAATATTTTTCTGCTATTACAGGTGCAATAAGAACTTGTAATAGCGGAAATGAGGAATAGTTACTTGTAGATAGAGAAGTATATTGCGGATAAAATAACATCTCTATGTGAAAAGCGTGATATCAGTAAATGCAGATTATCGCAACTGTCGGGAATTTCCCAGTCGTCACTGGGAAGAATCATGGCGCAGGAAAACCTGCCGTCGCTGATCACACTTGAAAAATATGTACAGCTTTGGGCGTGACATTATCGCAGTTTTTTCAGGAAGATAATTCAGAGAATCTGACAGAAAAACAGAAAGAAGTTCTAGGGATATGGAACGATCTGAGTACAAATGAGCAGGAAACAGTAATGTCAATGCTGCGTGGACTTCGGAAGTAGAAGAACAGTTCGGGTATATGTATCGGCTGTTCTTTTTTGTTTTTCGGGCGTTAAAACGGTAAATTTTTCTTGTGTATAGTTGAGCGTTAAAGTATAATAAAATCAATTTTTTGCATAAGATTAAAGCTATAATAAGGAAATCGGCAAACCAGATGAAAGTCTGGGACGCAAAGCTACAGGGCCTGTAAAATGGCAGCCAGATGCATAAAATGAGGTGCACTGTCTGTTTGGCAGTGTTTTTTTACGGTGTTATTTCATAGACGTAACAATAATGATTTTATCAGGAAAGAATGAGAAAAATAAAAGTATGAAAAAGGCAAAACGATGACTGGCAACAGTGGGAAAGAAGAACGGAGGCTCCGGCCCGGCACATTGGAAAATAAAAAATATGGAAAATAGTATGATAAGTGAAAAGCCCTGCGCAGGACCGGATGTGTTCTCGTGGGGCTTTTCTGCGTCTGATAAAGACAGGTTTTTTGCGGATTTCTCTAAAAACAGGAAAATTGTCAAAAAATATCATACATAGATCAAAAAAGACTATATATGGGCGACCTTTTAAAGACGGTTTATATAAAATAGAAGAAAAAAAGGTGGTTGATTCCGTGGATATAAAAACAGCGGTCATATATCGGTTAAACGATCTGATTAAGCAGAAAGATATCACAGTGAATGAAGCGGCGGTGCGCTCAGGCGTCCCGCCTTCAACACTGAAAAATATTTTGTATGGACAAAGCAGGAATGCTGGCGTAGTTACAATTAAAAAGATATGCGATGGATTGGATATTACAATACAGGAATTTTTTGAAGATCCCATCTTTGCAGATTTGGAACCGGAGTTATAGGAACAGGCAAATAATCTTAGGATTCAGATTCTGCAAGATGGTTTTTTTATGGGAAAGGGTTAGAATAAACTAACACTGGAGGATGAATATGTGTAAAATAGCAATTTGCGATGATGATAAAGAATACAGGGAGAAAATAAAGACGGTCATAGAAACGGAAGGGATTCTGTCTTCGAATGAGATACGGTTTTATGAATATGAATCAGGAAAAGAATTATTGGAAGATGCGGATATTTTGCATGATCTGATTTTTATGGATATGCGTATGCCTGGATTGGATGGAAATAAAACAGTACTGAAGCTGAGGGAATATAATGAAGCAGCGATATTGGTGTTCTGCTCCGGCTGTTTTGAACCGACTCCTGACAGCATTAATGTTGGACAACCGTTCCGGTACATCATGAAGGATCTGCATGACAGAAGTCTGAAAAAGGAAATACCTATGATTTTATTAAAAGTGAAATTGTGCTGTGGAGATTCTTCTGTGACAGTTACATCGGCGGGAAGGATAATGCGCATCCATACGGAAGACATTTTATATATCTGTCTGGCGAAAAGGGGCTGTACGATATACATTGCCAGACAGGGAAAGATAGAAGAGATGCATTGCAAGGAATCTTTAAGTGATCTGTATGAGTGTCTGGCCGGAAGGGGATTTGAGTATGCACACAACAGCTATATTGTGAATTTGGCAAACGTGGAAGGATTGGAAAAGAATGTTGCGTTGCTGCCGTTTGGAATCCAGTTGAATGTTTCGAGGTCGAGAAAAGGACAGTTTGCCGACGCACTGATAACATTTCTTGGGGAAAGGAACGGCATGGTATGATAATAAGAGATTATTTGATTTGTCTTCTTCAGATGTATCTGTTGGAGGACTTGGAAAAGAACATACTCCCATACAGAAGAGAAAGATTCTGGGAAAAATTTATCGTATATTGTATCGCAGCACTGGCAATGTTCGGAACCAACCGCCTGGAATCCTCAATACTTAATATGGTAATGATTCCGGTAACGTATATGATTGTGTCAATGGTTGTGTTCCGGGGAAATATATGGAAGAAGCTGGTTATAGTATGCTGCTATTATGTGCTGGCAATTATTCCTGAATTTCTCTTTGCAACGCTTACGAATGCGTATGGCGTGACAGGTGCATCTGAGGGTTTTGGGACGGAAATAGAAAAGACATTAGCGCTACTACTGATGAGTACCATGACATTTCTGTTTATTAAATGCATTAATCAGGTAACAAGGAAAAGGGATTATCTGACGATTGAAAATAAAACATTTAGGTTCGCAGGCGTTTATGATGACGAAACCTGAAGATGAAATAAGAAAAGAACATGCTTTGATTAGTGAAAGTCAATGGATTCAGTTATTGCATGAAGTGGATGAGGTGGATACATCGATTTTAGTCTTTCCTAAGGCAGATGAACCTTTAGCTTCTCTTAATATTCGTTTGTTTATTAAGCAATTTAAAATAAATAAATTCTGTGTGTCTACCAAACAGCTGCAGGAGCAACTGACCCAAAAATTACCTGATTATATGATTCCTAATTACATTCAGGTTATTGATGAATGGCCTTTAACTGCAAATGGAAAATTGAATTTAAAAATGTTAGAACAATGGAGAATAACGGAAAATAATAGAAAAAAAGATGAAAACGAAGAAATTATTAGGGGATTAACAGAATTTGAGCAAAGTGTTGCAAAAATTTGGGAAGATTTTGGAATTATATTACATACGCCTATGGATAATTTCTATAGTAATGGAGCGGATTCTCTAATAATGGCGCAAGTTGCAGGGAAAATCAGAGAAAAACTGGTGCCAGATATAGCTTTTGATTCCATATTACGAGAGATATTAAACTATCCAACATTGAGCGAACTGTGTAGTTTTTTAAAAAGAAAAATGCAGAATATGGAAACGGAAGAAAAGGCAACTGGTGAAATATTTAGTAAAGTTGTAGAGGAGGAAAATCAAGAGAGTAATGGTGTTTATTCCGAATATGGAGTGGATAATGGGAAAACCATTAGAATAGTATTTCATGCGGCATTAGGAACGTTAAACTGCTTTAGAATGCTTATTCCTCATCTGGTAGAGCAAAAACAAGGTAAAGTAATTGGAATATCAATAAAAGATCCTCAAAAATATTATGAGTTAAAGTACGAAGAAACGGTACAAAGGCTAGCAGACGATTATGCGGAACAGCTTGCCAAGTATGATTATGAAGAATTTCAGCTTATTGGATATTGCTATGCAGGATGGATCGCATTGGGAGTTGGAGCGCGTCTTTTGGAAAAGGGAGTCAATGTTAAAGAAGTAGTTTTAGTGGATAGTCAACTTGTTCCATTCAAAATTGAAGATGATCTAATTATAGAAGCTCTCTACATACCGAATATATATGTTTCACTTGAAGATATTGGTATTGATTCGTTTGATTTTTCGCGTGCTATCAAGCAGATTTTAGATCAATATGGAAATATACCGAAAAATTCAAGTATAAAGGTAGCTGGTGATGAAGGACTTTCTAAAATAAGTGCACGGTTTGAAGAGTTATCCAAAATGACTCTTCGGGAAAGATTTACTTTATATACATATCTTAGTAAAAAGAATACTGGAAATGAAATGCACATTGAAATGGCAGAAGTGTTGTTTAAAACATATTTACACACTTTTAAATCTACCCATTTTGAAGCGCAGCCTTTTGTTGGAAATGTTCGATATTTGATTGCTAAAGAACCTATTAGTGAATTTTATGACAGGGATAGTACAATTGATTATTGGGCGGATTTGTGTTTAGGAGACTTTTTAGTGGAGGAAATAGACGGTAATCATTATACTTGTATAGAAACTGAACCAAATGCACAAAAACTAGCAGATATTATAGGAGCAGTACATTGATTTTTTAATTGTAGAGATCAGGTTTTAAGATCAGGTTTTAATGATAATGTATTGACTTTTGGTGTTTTATGTGCTATATTAAGACCATCAGTTTCAAACTGATGGTCTTAATGTAGGAGTGATTGAATGGCAAAAAGAGTAGAAGGTGTTACCGAAAGGCTATTGGAGTGTGCAAAAGAGGAATTTCTAAAAAACGGATACGAAAACGCTTCTCTCCGTGTTATAGCAGAGAAAGCAGGTTCCAGCAAAGGTGCTATATACATTCGTTATCCAGATAAAGAAAGTCTGTATCGTGCGCTGACACAGCCTGTTGCAGATGGTTTCTGTGGCCTTTTGAAAGAATTACTTGGCGGATTTGAAAGCATGTCTCCTGAAAACCAAAGGGAACAAATCAATACCTATGGCAACAACGGATTTTGCAGATTGATTGACTATATTTATGATAACTTTGAAGAAATTCAAATATTGCTTACGAGTGGTGAAAGTGAAATTGCACAGGAGTTTATCCACAATATAGTTGAAATTGATACTGCATGTACCATGCAGTATATTGAAAAAACCGGAAATGACGCAATTTCTTCGGGGCGATTAACACCGGATTTAGCGCATTTACTATCCAGCGCTTTTTACACAGGTGTATTTGAAGTAGTTATTCACGGCATGGCAAAGAAAGATGCTCAACGATATATTCAGAGTATGAGCCATTTCTATAATGCAGGCTGGAACACTATTTTCAACGGCATAAAAGGAGAGTGATGTGTATTGAATGGGTGGATAGACAAGAGTGGATGGATACATTGTCCGGTTTGTGGAAGTAAGACCAGGACTAAAACGTATCCAGAAACAGAGTTAAAGTATTTTCCTCTGTACTGCCCCAAATGCGGGCATGAACATATTGTAAGTGTAAGTATGCAAAAGATTATATCGATAGAGCCAGACGCAAAGACGCAGAGCCAGTAATTTGCACATAGAAAGTGCGAGTTATTGGCTTTGTTTTTTGACAGAAGGTTAGCTTTGTCTAATCTTCTTGGTTAAAGCATATTGCACTAACACGGATGATAATTCATTTATCATATATATCAAATCAAAAGGAGAGTTTCTACAATGGAAAAACAAAAAATGAACGTCAAGGATCTCGTAAACGTGGGTATCTTCACTGTCATCTACTTTGTGCTGTTCTATATCTGCGGGATGACAGGCTTGGTACCTTTCATGGCTGTCTTCTATACGCCGCTTCTGGCATTGATTGCAGGTATTCCCTGTGTCCTGTTTTTCACTAAAACAGAGAAGTTTGGAATGGTTACGATTATGGGCGTACTGATGGGCCTGATTATTTTTCTTATGGGCTACGGTTACTATGGCTTGATCCTTGGTATTTGCTGCGGTCTGGTTGCTGATCTTATTATGAAAGCTGGAAACTATAAGAGCTGGAAAATGATGGTTTTAGGGTATGCCGTTTTTTGTGAGTGGGCAATTGGTACGCAGCTTCCGATGTTTATTATGGGCGATACCTATGTTGAAATGTATCGTTCTTCACAAGGCGATGCTTATGCAGACGCATTATCCGCACTGGTCAAGGGGTATATGGTTCCGGTTGTTATTGTGGTTATTGCTGTATGCGCTGTTATCGGAGCATATATCGGCAAAGCAGTTCTGAACAAGCATTTTAAGAGGGCGGGGATTGCATAATGACAGGGATATTTTCAGTTGGAGAACAACAGGCATTCATTTCATTTGATCCTCGTACAAAACTTTATATGCTCTTTGTTTTCAATCTGATAAACCTGTCATCAACCGAAAGCGTACTTATAAATAACTTGAAGCTCGTTCTGGCCTTCCTGACATTTATAATGCTCTTGAATGTCAGGAAGCCACGAGCTGCTGTTATATATGCTGTCCTTTATATTGCAGCATACAATGGCGAATGGTTACTACAGTATATTTCTGGAATGAGTCTATTGGGAATTTTAGTGAGGCTGTTTATTCCGGTTATGCTGCGAATGCTGCCGGGGGTTATGGTTGCATGGTGTGTGCTGCTTACAACAAAAGTCAGTGAATTTATTTCTGGCATGGAAAAGATGCACATTCCCCAAAATATCACAATACCGTTTGCCGTTGTTTTTCGCTTCTTCCCTACGATTGCCGATGAATATAGGTCAATCCGGGATGCTATGCGTATGCGGGGAATCAGCTTTAAGAATGGCCCCCTTGCGATGATAGAATACAGACTGATACCTCTGATTGTTTCTATTGTAAAGATTGGTGACGAACTATCTGCTGCTGCGGTAACACGGGGGCTAGGTGGAACAAAAGCAAGGACAAATTATTGTAATATAGGATTTAAGCTGTGGGATATTCTCTGCTTTTTTGTTATGACCGCTGCTTTTATCCTATTTATCATATTTTAGGAGGGCAACATGATTGAATTGCAAGATATAACCTTTCGCTACAAAGATAGTGAACAGAAAAATAGTTTACAGAATATAAATCTGTCCATACCAACTGGAGAGGTAGTGTTGCTCTGTGGAAAGTCCGGCTGTGGAAAGACTACGATTACCAGGCTTTTGAATGGTTTAGTTCCTCATTTTTATGAGGGTAACTTGAGCGGTAATGTTCTCATAAATGGACGTAATATAGCAGAACAGCCAATCCATGAAACTGCAAGAATGGTTGGCTCTGTTTTTCAAAATCCATGTTCCCAGTTTTTTAACATCGACTCTACCAGCGAGGTAGTGTTTGGATGTGAAAACATGGGAGTAGCAGTTCCAAAGATTGAAGAACTGCTTTCTCAAACCGCTCATACTTTTCATATTGAGAATTTATTAGGCCGAAATTTATTTCAGCTTTCTGGCGGTGAGAAACAAAAAATCGCTTGCGCTTCGGTATCAATGGCTGAACCAGATATTTTTGTCCTGGATGAACCAACCTCTAATTTGGATTGGGAATCTATTAAAAATTTGAAAGACATTATCTCCGTGTGGAAAAAGCAGGGAAAAACCATTGTAATTGCGGAACATCGGTTGAGTTATCTGAAAGAGATCGTTGATCGTGTAATTTACCTGGAAAATGGAAGGATTGTTGAAGATGCTTCTGCCAAGAAATTTTGGATGACTGATCCGAAGGATCTGAAGCAGAGAGGTTTACGTTCTTTAGAACCAGTTATATTTACGCAAGACAGTAGATTATATACCGGGGTTAATAATCTGCAATTTTGTGATTTTCTATTTCACTATTCAAATGGCATCGGGATAGATATTTCTGATTTGTCAGTTCCACAAGGTGCGATTATTGGTGTGATTGGTAACAACGGCGCTGGCAAGACGACTTTCGCCAGGATTTTATGTGGTTTAGAGAAGAAAGCAAAAGGACAGATTATATATGCTGGAAAAACCTTAAAAGCAAAACAGCGTATGAAGTTGTGTTTTTTAGTTATGCAGGACGTGAACCATCAGCTTTTTACAGAGAGCGTTGAAGAAGAAATTGTGCTTGGCATGAGCAAAGCGAATGGTGATGAAAATAAACAAAAGGCAGACGCTATTATGAAAAGCATGGATTTGGAGGGGCTTGCAGAAATTCACCCACTTTCTTTATCCGGCGGACAAAAACAACGTGTTGCTATTGGGAGCGCTATTTCATCAGATAAGGAAATACTGGTGTTTGACGAGCCTACAAGTGGCCTTGACTATCATCACATGATTGAAGTATCAGAGAATTTGAAAAATCTAAGCAGGATGGGAAAAACGCTCTTTATTATTACGCATGATCCGGAACTGATTGCCGAATGCTGCAACTATTTTATCTTTATCGAAAAAGGTTCCGTAGCATGGAGCAGTCCATACAACGGAGAAAGCGGGGAACGTCTGCAACAGTTTTTCTCATAGGGAGGTATTTATGGAAAAGGAAAAAGAAAATCCTATAAAAACACTTTTTCTTTTTGTCGGAGAAGATAATGGCAAAATGCCGATTTCAATTATTCTGGCAATTCTGGGAGAGCTTTTTGGTATGTTGCCTTATCTGTCGGCTGCAATGCTTGCAAATGAGGTATTTCAGAAAACTGCAACGATACAAACGGCAGCAATATGGGCAGGTATCGCCGCTGCCGGGATTATTGCCCGTACTTTTCTGTGTATTCAGTCATCATCGAGAAGTCACAAAATATCATTTACAATTCTGGCAAATATCCGAAAGGCCATTGCGGAAAAAATGAAAAAGGTGCCAATGGGTGTTATGCTGGAAACTCCATCGGGAGTATATAAAACACTAATCATCGATAATGTTGGAAAGCTGGAAGATGCGATTGCACATTTTATTCCTGAAATTCCTTCCAATATAGCAGTTCCAGTGTCTTTATTTATTCTGATTTTTATTCTGGACTGGAGAATGGGTCTGGCTTCTATGATTACTCTCCCACTTTCAATCCCATTTTTGATTGGAATGACACGGGGCTACAATGAAAAAATGGAAACATACCTACGCTCTGGAAACGAAATGAATGCTGCCCTAGTTGAATATGTGCAGGGTATACAGGTAATTAAAGCGTTTGGGCGGACGGGGAATTCCTTCGGTAAATTTTCGGATGCTGTAAATTTTTTTCATGATAGTACATTAAACTGGTGGCAACAATGTTGGTTCTGGATGGCCGCAGTAAAAGCGATTCTTCCCTCCACTATGTTAGGTGGTGTGCCGATTGGTGCATGGCTCTATATGAAAGGACAAATTTCATTGCCAATTTATATTGCCTGTATCGTAATCCCTATAGGATTCATTGGGCCGATGATGAAACTCTCTGCAAGCAGCGAGCAATTAACAACGATTGCCGCTAATTTGAAGCCGATTAAAGCGTTTTTGGATATATCGGAACAGCAACGTCCTGAGCAACAAGTGCAGCTTGACGGAAGTGCATACACTTTTGAAAATGTATCGTTTTGGTATGAGAAAGGGACAGAGGTTTTGCATGATATATCATTTTATGTTAAACCTGAAACGATGACGGCAATCGTGGGTCCGTCCGGTTCTGGAAAATCTACGATTGCAAAGCTAATGGCCGGTTTTTGGGATGCCAGTGTTGGAGTTATCCGTTATGGTGGGGTAGATATAAAGAATATTCCATTTGACCAGATGATGCAGGAAATCAGCTATGTTGCACAGGATAATTTCCTGTTTAACAAATCGATTAAAGAAAATATCCGCATGGGAAATCCTACTGCTTCAGATGAAGCGGTAATAGAGGCAGCAAAAGCCGCTAACTGCCATGATTTTATTATGCAACTCCCCCAGGGATATGATACTTCTGTTGGTGACGCAGGAGATCGGTTGTCCGGTGGCGAGAGGCAACGTATTACCATCGCCCGCGCCATGTTGAAATCGTCATCAGTAATTATTTTGGACGAAGCAACTGCCTACGCTGATCCACAGAGTGAGGCACAAATTCAACAGGCAGTAAATCGATTGGTACATGGTAAGACGTTAATTGTCATTGCTCATCGGTTGTCTACCATTCAAAACGCAGATCAAATTATGGTTGTTGAACGGGGGCGTATTGTTGCAACTGGTACACAAAAGGAACTTTTAGAGAATAGTCCTTTATATCGTTCTATGTGGGAAAAGCATCTTGGAGCAGCCGATTGTGCAGGAAAGGACGGTGAGGTAATATGTTAAATATGGTCAAGCGTGTTTTGAATATTTCTGATAAGTACAAAAATAAGATCATTCTCGGAATCGTCCTAAATTTTTTGAAAAGTATATCAATGGCACTAATGCTGCCCGCTATCTATATTGTTGTAAGCCATTTGGATTCGATAACACCACAGATCATTTGTTATTCACTCAGTATCCTGATTGTTAGTGTTCTGGGCCGCTTTCTTTTCCAGTGGCTCATGGATATATCCATGAGCGCAAAAGGATTTGATATGTTCCGGGATTATCGACTTGCTATCGGAGAAAGAATGCGCAAAGCACCTATGGGATATTATTCGGAACAATGCCTTGGCAGCATACAAACAGTATTAACCTCTACTGCATCAGAATTGGAACAATACTGTATGATGGCAATTATTGATTTAAGTGGCGGAATCCTTATGACGGTGGCCATGATGATATTCTTCCTGTATTACAATTTCATTTTTGCCTTGATTACTTTAGCAGGTTTATGTGCTGGAATGGGGTTGCTGCAGCTCATACAGAAAACCGCTTCTAAACATACTTCGATTGTTTTGGCAGCTCAGGAGAATATGACAACACAGGCGTTAGAGTATATTCGTGGAATTGCGGTACTTCGTGCGTTCTCACAGACGAATGGCAGTGAAGATGATGTATATAAGGCTTTTGAGCAAAAACGTCAGGCTGATTGTGGTCTGGAAAACGCTACACTTCCCCTCTTAAAATACTATTCAGCAGTTTATAAACTGACAGGTTGCGTATTGTTGTTCGCAGCGGTTGTTTTGCACCTGACCGGTATGATCTCCCTTGCTTATTGTCTTATGTTTATAGTAAGTGCGTTTTTGGTTTACTCAGAAATGGAACAAATGGGTGATGGAGCATTTCTTTCCCGAATGATTATTACAGGACTTGACCGTTTGGAACAAGTAACAGATATGCCTAAAATAGATACAAGTGAGAAAGAACTGGTTCTTTCTGATTTTGATATTGAAC
>OJIX01000819.1_pt1 | contig 11459 bp, 9 predicted proteins | sample 1595981 | NCBI WGS metagenome assembly OJIX01 (sample SAMEA4350138, study PRJEB24818) | metagenome | biome: human; feature: gut; material: faeces | place: Denmark | collected 2013-09 | reverse complement strand
CCTGATGTTAACTAAAGAGACGTCTCTTTGGCAGGTTTTTTTTTTTTTTAGAAACGACCGCCACCCCCGATAACCATCACCGAGTTCGCCCGCGGGCAGCGCCAGAGGTATATAAGAGACATTTTTTCTCCCGCCGCTTTCAGCCAGTCTACCAACCTATGTAAATTCCGGGAAATAAAAAAGGAAAAGAACATATTCCGCTCTTTATTATACGGAAATTTTATATCTTCGTATAATAAAGCAATGATAGGATGCTAAGAGGGATTAGCTTTTGCATATGTATGTTATTGGCACTTTCTTTGTTCGCTCAAAACGAAGAAAGTAATTTGATTGTATCCGACAGTTTAGGCAACAAACGTACGGGAAATTTCAAAAGGATTATAAAGAAATTCCTCAACTTCAACGATTTCGACACAGCATATATCAGTCCTAATCGTTATAATTACGCTCTAATGCTCGACCATTTCACCAATTACGAATACTATTCCGTAGGAAGCGGTACTCCGGAACCACAGCGTTTACGTTTCTCACCAAAACCACATAACAAAATAGGCGTTTACTTTGGCTGGCGCTGGATTTTCCTGGGATGGGCTGTTGATGCAGACGGCCTTTACGGAAAGAAAAGCGGGAAAAAACGAGGAACTGAATTCGACCTCAGCCTTTACAGCTCCAAATTCGGAGTAGATATTCTTTATAAACGTACGGGAAACTCCTACAAGATACATAACGTAACAGGGTTTTCCGACCGCATACCTGCTTATTATTCGGAAGATTTCAACGGACTGAAAGTAAAAATGAAAGGATTGAATCTATATTATATCTTTAACAACAGACGTTTTTCTTATCCCGCCGCTTTCAGCCAGTCTACCAACCAACGACGTAATGCAGGTTCTTTCATTGCCGGGTTCTCCGTATCTACGCACAATCTGGATTTTGATTACACTAAATTACCCGACATCATTCAGGAAACAATGAACCCGGGTATGAAAGTAAACCATATAAAATATACCAATATCAGCCTCAACTTCGGTTACGCCTATAATTGGGTGTTTGCACGTAACTGCCTTGCCTGCTTATCGCTTAATCCGGCTGTAGCTTACAAAACTTCACGTATCAGAAAAGCGGAAGGAGAAACAGACGATTGGTATAAAAATTTCAATATCGACTTCATCCTGCGTGCAGGTGTGGTATATAATAACAGTAAATATTTTATAGGTACTTCATTTGTGGGGAGAACATACGATTACTACCGGAACAATTTCTCACTGAACAACGGCTTCGGAACATTACAAGTGTACGCGGGATTCAATTTCTGTCTGAAAAAAGAACACCGCAAGAAAAAACAATGATAATCCGATTTTATCAGAAAGAATAAGTACAAGCCACTCCTACTATATCCTTTCGTGTTTTACTCTCCCATTGACGGCAATAAAAGACATCCGCCTCCCAATCGGAAGACAACGGAAGAACCACTCCACCACGATAACGCATACGTTGTACATCAAACCGCTCCCCGCGATTCAACCCGTTATACATTTCAACAGAAGCATAAGGCTCTATTTTGCATTTTGGAATATCATAAGCCAGTTTAGCGCGTGAACGCCAAAGAAACTCATCGCCACCACTATCGAAAGTATGTTGAAAACGCTCACGAAGTGAAAGTTTCAGTCTTTGTACGCGGGTGGAAAGCGTTCCGTCAAAATGGTAACGGTGACGAAATTTCCAACCGGATTCTCCACGATTACGATAATGAATTTCGTAGCCTGCCGCTACTTTCAGAAAAGGGAGTACCGAATATGACCCTCCTACATCCAATCCCCAACGGTCTGTCTTATTGAGATCATCTTTTGTACGCCACTCCAACTTTCCGGACAGGGTAAATGCCGGTTTTACTTTATATTTAAAACCGGTACTTGCCCAGGTGGTAAAATCTCTATCCTGCGCATACAGAGAAACCGGCGCAATAAATAATACCGCCACCAATAATTTATAGAAATTCCATACACAAGAAGTCTTCTTTATCATAATTACTTCAAAATATATCATTTAAGATTAGTCTCACGCTTGCAAAGCTAAAGATTAATTCTGTAATAATTCTGTAATATCAGACTTCTTTACCTAAAGACTGTCGTTTATAACCGAAAAAAACGACTATTTCCTCAAAGCCTCAAGTTTATTTCTGTAATAAAGCTCCACATCTTTCCAATGATAATAGGGAGCAACATCACTTTTAACAGGAAGTTTCGTTTCACGTTCATTGAGCAGGACTTTGACTAAAATATCATCACTTCCCTTTTTTCTATAGAATACAAACTGTATGTTACCGGCCATCGGGAAAATCTTATAATTACGCCATATCGCATCAAGTTTATCAAGGTCGTCTGTTTGGTATCCGCAATCGTCCAGTTCCAACAGGCATGCCAAAGGAAGAAGGCAGGATTCATGTCCGAAACGCAAAGTGGCATAACTGTCTTTCCTTACAACACAGGTATCTGCCGTATTCAATATATTTTCCAACAGATTGGCTTCCACAGACGGCATTTCTCCCTTGGTCAAAGGAGACGGTCCGAAAGAGATATACCATCCTCTGTTACTCAACTGCCACAAATCGTAGCACTCTTCTTTTGTAAAAAGAGAATAAAGTTCCAAACCGATGTCATGACTCTGCATATTACTTGCCACATCGAAAAGCGAAGTCATCAGTTCGCCTGCATCCACTTTCCATTTCAAATAGTCCGTATTGGCAAACAATGTTTTCATCAAACGTTCAGGATGTATATGCTCCTTTCTGATAGCCTCTTTTGCAGCTTTCACTTCCGGTGACTTACGCATTTCCTTGATATGCGGATCACCGCTAAAGTTCATATAGTACATATCATGATAGCTGGCGTCGTTTTTAAACCGTAGCTTCGGATTCAACGCCTGTAATTGATTACATTCGGCCATCATGGATAAAATACAGCGTATAACCACTGTGGAACGTGCATCAATCTCAACCTGTCCTTTAAAGATTTCGGGAAAATTCTTGTACATCCTTTCAGCAATTCCCCTGTGCTGACGTGCACCCAACGGAGTAAGTTCACCATATCTTCCTTTTGCCATACGCGACATGCTGTCAAGTACACAAAGCGTTTTTTTGCCAAGCCCGGTAAGTACCCCGTTACGGTCGGCTTCACGCATTACTTCCAATGGTTGCTCATAATCATCGGGGTCGATAAGAAAACGGGAACCGTGACGGGCGTAGTGGCTTAAATAAAAAGGCTTGTAACCGGCGGGCGGAGCAGTCTGTACGGCAGTAACCGCCGGATAAGCATAGTAATTGGCGGCAGAACGATGGACATCCGCGAAAATCTCTTCTTTAGCAGTCTGGGCGCTTATGCCAAGCACCAGAAGACAAAGGACTGACAATAAAAACAGGCGTTTCATAATTGTTTATTTTAGTAATTTACTCGTGTGAGATTTCTTTCAAGTACTTCTCTATCTTTTCAAAAAAGGAAGCCAGATGCGAACCATCTACAAAAGCGTGATTCACATATATGGAAAGCGGAAAGACCAGACGTTCTCCACGGGGCACCACCTTACCGGCGGTCATTAGCGGATGGCTACAACCGTTACCGGCTTCGGCAACGGTATAAGTAGTCGACGTAAAGTACATCTTAGGCACCGCACTCAAATGCACCACATCGTAATCGCCTTGCTGCATCAGTGTTTTTTCCGCACCGTAAGGGTCACCGTCTTCGGGGATATTAGTAATCAGAGCATACGCTTCAGCATAAAAACGTTTGAAGTCTTCGTGATAAGGGATACGAACCGTATAAAAAGTCTTTCCCGGAACCGCAATCGGGGAAATGATATCAACCCGGTCATGAAAAATTACCTGTCCGTCCTTGTCTATGCGATAACGGAGTTCGTTCACTTCGTTGGCCGAACGAAGAACCGCATACAAGTAATAAAGAAAAAAAGAGTGTTTTGATTGTTTTGCCGCAGTACTGGCCTCCGTACAATCTATTTCGGTCGTTACCGAATACCATGAATTTAAAAACGTACGGAAGAAACCGTAATTGTCGCGACGTTCCCAAGTGTCAATGTCGATAATGTGTTTCATAAATTAAAAAAGGATTATGAAAAAAGGACGCTTATACAGCATCCTTTCTTCGATTCAGTCTATTATTTTTCTTTTCTATAATTTTCCAATCCCGTCTGCAAGAACTCGATGTACTTCGGAATACTTTCATCGTATGAATACGACTTGTTCAACGGTTCCCCCTCATTGTTAATCAACACATAGAAAGGCTGCGCATTTGCGCCGAACTTAACGCGTTGCAAGTAGCTCCACTTATCACCCACCGTACGCAATGTACGTTCCGTTCCGTTCTCCACGATTTTCACCGGTGAGGGAAGCGGAGTTTTATTATCTACATAGAGTGTTATAAGTACATAGTCGTTATTGATAATATCACTGACTTTCGGGTCTGTCCATACGGCAAGCTCCATTTTACGACAGTTCACGCAACCGTAACCGGTAAAGTCCAGCATCACAGGTTTGCCATGCTGACGGGCATACTCCATACCGAGGTCATAATCATCAAACTTGGCATGTACTTCATTATTATAAAGATTGAAGTCCTGTGTCTGCATAGGCGGCGCGAAAGCGCTGACAGCCTTCAACGGCGCTCCCCACAAACCGGGAAGCATATATACGGCAAATGCCAATGAAGCCAATGCCATAAAGAAACGGGGCACACCGACCTTTGTATCGTCATCATCGTGCGGGAACTTGATTTTACCCAACAGATAGAAGCCAAGCAAAGCAAATAACACAATCCATAAGGCAAGGAACGTTTCACGGTCGAGTATGCGCCATCCGTACGCCAAATCCGCCACGGAAAGGAACTTCAGTGCAAACGCCAATTCCAGGAATCCGAGCGTCACCTTGATTACATTCATCCAACCGCCTGATTTGGGCATCGACTTCAACCAAGACGGGAACAGTGCAAACAAAGTGAACGGCAATGCCAAAGCGATGGCAAACCCAAGCATCCCGATAGCCGGAGCTATCATATTGCCGGTAGTAGACACTTGCACCAACAAGAAACCGATAATAGGACCTGTGCATGAGAATGATACCAATGACAGCGTAAATGCCATTAAGAATATACTAAGCAAGCCGCCGGTCTTTTCCGCTTTAGAATCTACCGCATTGCTCCACTTGGAAGGAAGCGTTATTTCAAAAGCTCCGAAGAAAGAAGCCGCGAAAACCACCAGCATCAGGAAGAAGAAGATATTGAAGACGGCATTCGTTGATAGCGAGTTCAATGCATTAGCGCCGAAAAGTCCGGTAACCAATAATCCTAAACCCACATAAATCACTACGATAGATGCGCCGTACGTCCAGGCATCTCGAATACCTTTCTTCTTATCTTTACTGCGTTTCAGGAAGAAACTGACGGTCATCGGGATAATAGGCCATACGCAAGGCGTAAACAAAGCCAACAGTCCGCCGACAAATCCAGTGATAAAGATATAAATCCAGGACATATCTTCCTGCGAAGTAGTTTCGCCCAATGCTTTCAGTTCATTGATAACCGGCTTCCAAAGGTCTATGGTTCCATTATCGGAAACATTTATTCCGGTAGTTCCTTCAGCCCCACCAATAACAGCTGTATCTGCGGCTCGAGCGGTTTCGGAAGAAGCGTCCTTTTGTGCAGACCGGGTATCGGTTGTTGCATCTGTTGCCGGTTCTTTAACGGCTATACCTTCCGCCTTACCCGAGAACTTGAACGGTACCTGTGTAGGCGGCAAACAGTTTTCGTCATTACATGCGCCATATTCCAGATAACCTTCTACCTTATATGTGCCGCCGGTCAGCTTCAACTTCTGTACAAACTGAACCGAATTTGCAAAATAGCGCACTTTCATTTCAAACAGCTTGTCGAATGCGGCAATCTCTTTTCCTACCGGTTTCAGCTTGCCGACAAGCTCCGCACCGGTAACCTCCTCGACATTGAATGTTGCCGAGATAGGGCCGCCGTCACCCAAATCCGTCGAGTACACATGCCAGCCTTTATCAATAGTTCCGGTAAATACGACCTCTGCTTCACCCGCCTGTAAAGTCTTTAATTCCGACTTAAACTTGACAGGTTCTTGTATCTGCGCCTGCACCACCACGGTGAAGAGCAGCAGAAGAATGGAGAATATACTTTTCTTCATTTGATTTTCTTTCTGTTTTTTAATTTATACTTCATAGTCTACGCAAGCGCGGCTCTCTTTAACCCCGGCAATGAGTTTGCCGGCAGCTACATGGTCGGGATGCGCAGCGTAGAATTTCACATCGTCCAACGTATCGAATTCGCTGTAAAGGGCGATGCTCCAAGTCTCGGCAGGATTGACGTTCAATCCGACTTCAATCTTACGTATAACGGATATTTTAGCAGGAAGCGCTTCAATGGCTTTCTTAAAATTATTCATCGCAGCTAACTTTTCGTCAGCGGGAACTTCGTCTTTCAGCTTAAATAATACAATATGCTTTACCATAACTTTGTTATTTAAATGATTTATATCTATATTTGTCAATTGAAACGGTTGCTTTTTTAAAACCGCAAAAATACTCGTTTTGTTTCAAATATACACTTAAACGGATGTTAATAATAGGAATTGCAGGCGGAACCGGGTCGGGAAAGACCACCGTCGTACGTAAAATTGTTGAAAGCCTGCCGGCTGGTGAAGTGGTATTATTACCTCAGGACTCTTACTACAAAGACAGCAGTCATGTGCCCGTAGAAGAGCGGCAGAATATTAATTTCGACCACCCGGACGCTTTCGACTGGGGACTTTTGTCCAAGCACGTATCCATGTTGCATGAGGGTGAAAGCATCGAGCAACCCACCTACTCCTATCTGACCTGCACCCGTCAGCCTGAAACAATCCATATCGAGCCGAGGCAAGTCGTCATTATTGAAGGCATCCTCGCCTTATGCGACAAAAAGCTGCGCAGCATGATGGACCTCAAGATTTTTGTAGACGCAGATCCGGACGAACGCCTCATCCGTGTCATTCAGCGCGACGTCATCGAACGCGGACGTACGGCCGAGGCTGTGATGGAACGTTACACCCGTATTCTGAAACCCATGCATCTGCAGTTTATAGAACCCAGCAAGCGATACGCCGATCTTATCATACCGGAAGGCGGAAACAACCGGATAGCGATTGATATTCTTACGATGTATATCAAAAAGCATTTATAAACAACCGATTCTGCAGATATGGCCGAGCATACTTCCCCAGCCAAGCGTAAATTGTCAGCTCTCCATTGCCAATTGCTGATTGCAATCATATTGCTTTGCAGCGTTATGGGATGCCGCGGCAATCATAATGCGGTAAAAGAACAAGAGGAAATCGGAGATTTGCAGCAGATAAAAGACAGCGGAGAGCTGGTGGTATTGACTTTATACAGCTCCACGTCCTACTTTATCTATCGCGGTCAGGACATGGGTTTTCAATATGAATTGAGCGAACAGTTTGCCAAAAGTCTCGGCGTCAAGCTGACGATTAAAGTGGCCGGAAGCGTACATGACCTGATTGAAAAGCTTCTTGCAGGCGAAGGCGACCTCATAGCCTATAACCTGCCCATCACCAAAGAATGGAAAGACAGTCTGATATATTGCGGTGAGGAAGTGATTACCCATCAAGTCATTGTACAACGTGCAGGCGGACGTACCAAACCGTTGAAAGACGTAACGGAACTCATCGGAAAGGATGTATACGTAAAACCCGGAAAGTACTATGAACGCCTTGTCAATCTGGACAAAGAACTGGGTGGCGGCATCCACATCCACAAGGTAAGTAATGACAGCATCACGATAGAAGACCTGATTATGCAGGTTTCGCAAGGTAAGATACCGTATACCGTAGCGGACAATGATGTAGCCCGTCTCAACACCACCTACTATCCCAACCTGAATATCGGACTGTCCATCAGTTTCGACCAACGGGCTTCGTGGGCCGTACGCAAAGATTGTCCGCAGCTTGCGGAAGCCGCCGATAAATGGCATGAGGAGAACATGACATCGCCGGCTTATACAGCAAGTATGAAGCGGTATTTTGAAATCAGCAAAGCCATTCCGCACTCTCCTATCCTGTCTCTGCGGGAAGGAAAAATATCTCATTTTGACCATCTTTTTAAAAAATACGCACCCGACATCAACTGGGATTGGCGTTTGCTGGCATCGCTGGCCTATACGGAATCCAACTTCGATACTACCGCCGTTTCGTGGGCGGGTGCAAAAGGATTGATGCAGTTGATGCCCGCCACCGCCCGTGCCATGGGGCTTCCCCCTGGAAAGGAGCAAGACGCGGAAGAGAGTATCAAGGCTGCTACGAAATATATCGCCGCTACCACCAAGAGCTTCTCGGCAATTCCCCAAGAAGAACGGATAAATTTTGTCCTGGCGTCGTATAACTCCGGTATCGGACACGTGTTCGATGCCATGGCATTAGCCGAAAAATACGGCAAGAATAAATACGTATGGCGGGATAATGTGGAGAACTTTATCCTCTTGAAAAGTAACGAGGAATACTTCACAGACCCGGTTTGTAAGAATGGTTATTTCCGCGGTATAGAAACTTACAACTTCGTTCGGGATATAACGGCAAGGTTTGAACAGTATAAGAAAAAGATAAAAAGCTGATTCACAGCAAAGGATAAACGGAAGTACAGCGTTTTTTAGACATAACAGTTTATTCTTCCGCCTGAGAATAGATTACAATGCAGCTTCCCCTACGGTGAAAACCTCAAAATAATTTCAGCCGATTGGCTTTTGCCTCTTCGAGAGAGACTGTTTCAAGCTGCTTCTCCTGATTTTTCTTGCGCAACCGCTGATATTCGTTAGAAAGCTTCTTCACCAACTCTTCCTTTTGAGTAGGATTCATCAAACGGGCTGCTACCGTCGCATTCTGCGAAGCATCTTTCAGATGGATAACCGGAGCATGATAAACAGGAGCAATCTTTAATGCCGTGTGCAAAGGAGAGGTAGTGGCGCCACCTATCAACAACGGTATATCAAGTCCCGCCTTCTCCAGCTCAATGGCAACGTGCACCATTTCATCCAGCGAAGGAGTGATAAGACCGCTCAGTCCAATCATATTAACCTTTTCCTCTATGGCTCGCTGCACAATCGTTTCAGCAGGAACCATTACCCCCAGGTCGATTATCTCATATCCGTTACAAGCCATTACCACGGAAACAATATTTTTTCCAATGTCGTGCACATCGCCTTTCACCGTAGCAAGCAGTACCCTACCGGCAGAGGCAGCTCCTTCCTGCTTCTCCGATTCAATGACAGGCTGAAGAACGGCCACCGCTTTCTTCATGGTACGCGCTGTCTTAACCACTTGCGGAAGGAACATCTTACCTGCACCGAACAAATCGCCAACATGGTTCATTCCGGCCATTAACGGACCTTCAATAATATCCACAGCTTTGGGATAGACTTTCAAGGCTTCGGCAAGGTCTTCTTCCAAATAGTCCCCTATACCTTTTGTCAAAGCGTACTTCAAACGCTCCTCTACGGTATCTTCACGCCAGGCAAGCTGAGAGTTGGGAGCTGGAAGCTGGGAACGACCGTCAGAAAGAGAGCTCTTGGCGGCTTCCGCCTCGGCTTTCAAGCGTTCGGCAGTCTCAATCAACCGTTCGGCGGCATCCGGGCGACGATTGAGGACGACATCTTCGATGCGTTCCAGTATATCAACGGGTATATCGGTGTAGAGTACGGAAGTGGCAGGGTTTACGATGCCCATATCCATTCCCTCGCGAATGGCATGATAAAGGAACACCGCATGCATCGCTTCACGAATATAATTATTACCCCGAAATGAAAACGAAAGATTGCTAACTCCACCGCTGACATGAGCGCCGGGCAGATTCTTCCGTATCCAACCGGTAGCACGGATAAAATCGACCGCATAATTATTATGCTCGTCCATACCCGTAGCCACAGCAAGTACATTCGGGTCAAAAATTATATCTTGCGGATTAAAGCCGACCTTATCTACCAACAGACGATAAGCACGTTCGCACACTTCAATTCTGCGTTCGTACGTATCCGCCTGCCCTTGTTCATCAAAAGCCATTACGACTGCAGCAGCACCATACCGTTTTATAGTGCGGGCATGTTCAAGAAACTTCTCCTCGCCCTCTTTCAAGGATATGGAATTGACAATGGACTTTCCCTGTGCACATTTTAACCCTGCGACTATCACATCCCACTTGGAAGAGTCTATCATTACAGGAACACGGGCTATTTCCGGCTCGGAAGCTATCAGATTGAGGAAAGTGGTCATTTCCTTTTCCGCATCCAGCAAACCGTCGTCCATATTTATGTCGATAATCTGCGCTCCGTCTTCTACCTGCTGACGGGCGATACTCAGCGCTTCATCATACTTCTTCTCATTGATTAAGCGCAGAAACTTGCGTGAGCCGGCAACGTTGCAACGCTCGCCCACGTTGATAAAGTTATTTTCGGGTTTTACCTCCAGCAGCTCCAAACCGGAAAGCCAAAGATTATCGGGCGCCAAAGCCGGTATACGCGGCACGGCTCCTGCTATCAAAGACGAGTATGCAGCTATATATTCATCCGTAGTACCGCAGCAACCGCCTATTATATTTACCAGCCCTTCGTGGACATACTCCCTAATCTCATCCGCCATTTCGGCCGGAGTTTGGTCGTACGTACCCAGGCTGTTAGGCAATCCCGCATTAGGATAGGCACTGATATAATAAGGAGCGCGAGCGGCTAATTGCTCCAGAAAGGGTTTCAATTGACGAGCCCCGAAAGAACAGTTAAGCCCGACAGAAAAAATATCCGCATGCTGCACCGAAGCCAGAAAAGCTTCCAGCGTCTGTCCGGACAAAGTACGTCCGCCTATGTCGGAAACCGTTACGGAAAGCATTAACGGCACCCGGACGCCGATAGCCTCCATCGCCTGCTCCGCAGCGTATATCGCAGCCTTGGCATTCAATGTATCGAATATGGTTTCAATCAGCAACGCGTCTACACCGGCTTCGAGCATCGCCTCCATCTGTTCGCGATAAGCGGCAGCCAGTTCATCGTAGGTCAATGCGCGAAAGGCAGGATTGTTGACATCCGGGCTCATGGAGCAAGTCTTGTTGGTAGGCCCGATGGATCCTGCCACAAATCGCGGTTTATCGGGGGTTAAAGCCGTAAACTCATCGGCAACTTCACGCGCCAGCCTCACGGCAGCAAGATTTATCTCACGCACATATTCCTGTACGTGATAATCGGCCATGCTGACACTTGTAGAACTAAACGTATTGGTTTCGATAATGTCTGCACCCGCTACAAGATATTTACGGTGAATATCCTGTATTACATCCGGACGTGTCAAGCAAAGTATATCATTATTGCCTTTCAACTGTCCGGGAGTCTGCGCAAAACTTTCTC
>OJIX01000812.1_pt1 | contig 11586 bp, 13 predicted proteins | sample 1595981 | NCBI WGS metagenome assembly OJIX01 (sample SAMEA4350138, study PRJEB24818) | metagenome | biome: human; feature: gut; material: faeces | place: Denmark | collected 2013-09 | reverse complement strand
ACGAATACGGGCGGCGAATACCATCACGCAGCCAGCCGGGGATTGCTGGCGTGCTTCCTGTTCGCTGGTGGCCACGATGTGAATCACGCGCGGTTGTGCGGTGCTCAGGGCGATAAAACGCCAGATGAAATTGTTTTCGCATTTCTGAATAAACAGCGTGTTTTCTTCACGCCCTTTCCAGAAAGCCGCAGTATAGCCCATCTCCTTAACCATCTTGCGGGCATCAACCAGCGTGTCAGCGGCTACATGTACCGTAGTTGCTCCATCTGCCATGCGGTCGTGGTGTAGTGCCAGAAAGGTGTATATAAATTTAGGGTGAGTTTGGGTATGCTGTGTTCCAGCCATAATCGTTACCTCATTTAACGGGTTGGTTAGACGCCTCGATGGTGTTCCCGCACGTCGAGGCGTTGCATTTTCCTAAACACGTATGTAATGTGTCATCACACATTAACACATTACATCGGGTGTAATTGACGTGTCAACACACAAAAATCAAAGACGTGGTAATCCTCCGTTCCAGTTTCGGTTAGATCCTGAGTTGAGGGAGTTGATGGAGCAAGCACAGCAAGTAGATGGAGACGAATCTTTAGCAGCCTGGATTAAAAGGATTATTCGCAAAGAACTACAGCAACGCGGATATGAAGTCAAAATTTAACAGATAATATTTCATATAGAGCCATTTATCTCGAATGGCTCTATATCTATGCAGATTTTTAGTTCAAAGAATTTACTAAACTGCGTAACCAGTAGCTCGCAAGTCTTTAATAATGCTATATGCTACTTCTTCAATAGAAGAATTGAATTTTTTATAAATAAGACCATTCAAATCACTTGGAATCACTACATCACCTGTGTATAGACAACAAACCTTAGAACGACCTAATTTCCCTACGAAATAACCAAATTCAAACATTACATTTGGTCGTGCACGTAACTCCTTTTCTCTTTCATTATCAGGTAAAGAGTCTTGCGGCAATAAATAAGCGATCTCATCAGGTGTGAGAAGAATGAATGCGAAACCAACATCACTATTTGCTTCAAATTTCTCAATCACTGTCTGACCTACATCAGCTTGCCTATGGAGAACAATAGGTTCTAAGCCAATTTCTCTTAAAAACACTTCTAAGTTGGTTTTTGATATTTCATCTCTTCCATGAACAATGAATACCTTTTTGGTTTTTACCGCTGAACTCTGAGGTACTTCAATATTTTCTTCAACAACTTTGGAAGATATAGGAATTAACTCCAGTCGCTCCATAATCGACTCTAGTTTTCTTATCTTACTCTGGAGTTTACGCGTAGCCTCACTGATTTTTTCTCCCAAGGAAGTCTCGTACAATGAAATAACACCAAATGCCCCACCTTCATATTCTTCTTTGAAATCATCATTTGTGAAACTACGCTTCAGTAGCTCAGCATTAAAATCACTCCATTTCCTGTAATCAGCATTAAACAGCTCCAAGTCACTATTGTTATTTATGCTTTTCTGTAGGAGTAATAATCCTTTTTGAATTCTGTCTTGAATTTTATCTTTCATATCATCTCTTGATATGATTAGTTCACAGACAGTTTTCATTTCTACGCTATTTTTTTTTCGAGTAGCCATGCTTACACCCTTTTATATAACAATTTACTACAACATTTATGTCCGCCATTCCCCCCTAATCCATGCCTGAACTTCGGAGAGACGGTAAGCTACCGCAGTAGCGCCAATCTTGATCCGCTTAGGAAATTTTCCTTCCTTCTCCAGCTTCCAGCGTGTGCTGTTCGCAAGAGTGGTTAGCTCCCGACATTCTTTCTCACGGATCATACGATCAATGTTAGGAATGTACTCCAGACCCTTTTTATCAACAATTGCCATTTTTTTCATGTTAACCAGCCTTTTGTTTGAGGATTGTCACTTTTGAATCAGCACCTGCGATGCTATTGAGATATGTAGTCCAGAGTTCCAGAGCATCCAGTTTTTTAGCCATAAACTTACTCCGATTGTAAACACCTGCCACGCCAGGTAGCGCATGGCCTAACAGTTGTTCTACTACATAAAATTCAACACCGAGATCACTTAGATGAGTAGATAGCGTTCTTCTAAGGTCGTGTAGTGACCATTGTTTTTCATGGCCCAAACGTTTACCGATTTTCCCCCCAATCTTGCTTACGCTTTCTCTAATTCGCAGACTTCCCAGCACATAACCAGTATGTTTTGTCTCTTCGTGAACATCCGTTACCCACTGTCGTAGAATTTCAGGTACTGGTCTGACGATTTCAACACCAGTTTTTGAGTGATCTTTTGGTACAGTCCAAACCCAACTTTCGAGATCCCATTCGCTCCATTCTGATAATCGGGCTTCACTCATTCGACATCCAAATACTGTACAAAGCACAAACATTTTTCGCGTGTATTCAGACATTAGTTTTAAATCAGGCTCGACAAAAATTGCCTTCCAGAGCTGGCCGAGTTCGGCTTCATCCAGAACCCGATCCCGCTTACCTGCAATCTGCCCCACATCACTCATGCGCAAATCCTTTAAAGCATCACACGTCGCGTACTGGCGTACCCGACAAAAACGAAGAGCTAATTTAGTGTCAGAAAAAACATACGCCGCCATAACTGGTGCATTACGTTTAATTCGGTCAAAACAGTCCAGCCATTCATATAGGTGAGTGTCATTTACGGGCAAATGACCGATATAGGGAAAGATATGCTTTCGAAATCTGCCAAGCGTTACAGCATGAGTTTTACGACGCACCTTACAGTAATTTTCATACCAGTAATTTAGTGCATCCTCCACTGTGACCGGCTTTAAGCGTTCTTCAGCCTGAATCTTAATCTGGATACGCGGATCACGTTTGTCAGCCAACCAACCACGGCACTCGTCGCGCTTTTCCCTTGCCTGTTTGAGTGACATATCAGGATATTTACCCAACGTTAGCCAGACCGGAGCAGCCCGGCCACCTGCTAACCTGTAGAAGAAAACAAAGCTCACAGCCCCTTTAGTACTCACACGAATAGAAAGCCCCTTTCCATCAGCAATGGTGATCTGCTTTTCTCTGGGTTTCCCCAGATATCCTTTAAGCGCTTTGTCGCTCAGTTTGTTCTCGCCAGCCATTTTTAGCCCCAAAAAGCAATACAAGCTGCAATACAGAGATGATTGCAACACACAGATAACGAGGAAAATTCAGTGAAAGCGCCAGATAAACTTATTCTTTATTATCAAAAGATTAAGTGTAAAAACCAGCAACTACACGAAAGCCTCAGAAAGCCATGCTAAGTGCTTGGGTTTGACATATCCCGGCGTAAATTCAGAGGTGGAGCCGCCACGGGAACGGATAACCTCACCGGAAACAATCGGCGAAACGTACAGCGCCATGTTTACCAGTCCCGGAATTTGTGAGAGATAGACTTTCTCCGTGGTGAAGGGATAGCTCTCACGGAAAAAGAGACGCAGAAACAGCGGATCAAACTTAAATTTCTGCTCATTTGCCGCCAGCAGTTGGGCGGTTGTGTACATCGACATAAAAAAATCCCGTAAAAAAAGCCGCACAGGCGGCCTTTAGTGATGAAGGGTAAAGTTAAACGATGCTGATTGCCGTTCCGGCAAACGCGGTCCGTTTTTTCGTCTCGTCGCTGGCAGCCTCCGGCCAGAGCACATCCTCATAACGGAACGTGCCGGACTTGTAGAACGTCAGCGTGGTGCTGGTCTGGTCAGCAGCAACCGCAAGAATGCCAACGGCAGCACCGTCGGTGGTGCCATCCCACGCAACCAGCTTACGGCTGGAGGTGTCCAGCATCAGCGGGGTCATTGCAGGCGCTTTCGCACTCAATCCGCCGGGCGCGGTTGCGGTATGAGCCGGGTCACTGTTGCCCTGCGGCTGGTAATGGGTAAAGGTTTCTTTGCTCGTCATAAACATCCCTTACACTGGTGTGTTCAGCAAATCGTTAACGGCATCAGATGCCGGGTTACCTGCAGCCAGCGGTGCCGGTGCCCCCTGCATCAGACGATCCAGCGCAGTGTCACTGCGCGCCTGTGCACTCTGTGGTGCTGCGGCCAGAATGCGGCGGGCCGTTTTCACGGTCATACCGGGGGTTTCTGCCAGCACGCGTGCCTGTTCTTCGCGTCCGTGAGCCTCCTCACAGTTGAGGATCCCCATAATGCGGCTGTTTTCTGCCGCAACCGCTGCGGTGATCTGCGCGTTCACGTCCGGCTGCGCCGCGCTGGCGTTCTCGCCCTCCGTCGCTTGCACCACCTCAGTAACGTCAGCCTGCGAAGCAGTGGCTGAAACAGTTGTTGATTGAGTCTCTTTGGTCATTCGCCCTCCTGAGAGACGGGATTTACGTGCATCCAGTGCATCACGCATGACGGTGATCGCATCGGTACTGTTAACAAGTTCATCAGCCAGTCCGGCATCAATGGCCTCCTGACCGCTGTACACTGCAGCCTCGGTATCCAGCACAGCCTGCACGGACAGGCCGGTATATGCCGACACCTTCTGTGCAAACATCCGGCGGGTTGCGTCCATCCGGGACTGCAGTGTCTCCCGGACGTCATCCGGAAGATGGCTGTAGGGGTTGCCATCCACCTTATGGCTGCCGCTGTAAATCAGCGTGATTTCCACACCCTGTTTCTCCAGCGCAGCACCGTAATTACTGTGAGCCATCATGACGCCGATGGAGCCTGTCCGGGCGGTCTGCGTGACCAGACGCCGGGAGGCGGCACTGGCAAGCAACTGACCTGCACTGCAGTTCATGTCGTTGGCCAGCGCCCATACCGGCTTTATGTCACGCACACGGGCGATGATGTCAGCGCAGTCAAATGCCCCTGCCACCATCCCGCCTGGCGTATCCATATCGAGCAGAATGCCGTCCACCATCGGGTCGCTGGCAGCCTGTTGCAGACGGGCGATAATGCCGTTGTAACCGGTCATCCCCGAATACGGCTGCAGCGCTCGCGTCCGACTGACCAGCGTGCCGGACACCGGCAGCACGGCGATGCCGTTCATGACCTGATAACTGCGGGCCTGTCGTGGTCCGTCATCATCAACGGATAACGCCAGCGCCGCGGGTGCCTCTCCGGCAGTCAGGCTGTCGCCGGATACCGCATCCGTCAGGCGGCTGATCCCAAGCTGGCCTGCAAGCGCACAAAAGAAAACCCGCGCATAGGCGGGTTCAAGCATCAGCGGCTCATTAAAGGCCATACTGGCAATATGCGGGAGATTACGCAGCTCTGCTGTCACTCTTCTCCTCCTCTGTTGATTGTCGCAGCCCGGATTCAAATGCCGCAGCCGCCCAGGCGGGCGGTTTAAGACCGGCTGCACGGCGCTCCATCGTTTCACGGACCTGCTGGGCAAAAATTTCCTGATAGTCGTCGCCGCGTTTTGCGCACTCTTTCTCGTAGGTGCTCAGTCCGGCTTCTATCAGCATCACCGCTTCCTGTACTTCTTTCAGACCATCGATGGCCATACGACCGGAGCCTATCCAGTCACAGTTCCCCCAGGCACTGCGGGCTTCCTGAAAACTGAAGCGCGCTTTTGAAGGTAACGTCACCACGCGGCGAACGATGGCCTCTTCCAGCCAGCACAGAAACATCTGGCTCGCCTGACGGGATGCGACGAATTTTCGCCGCCCCATAAAGTGCGCCCACGACTCGTTCGCGCTGGCCCGTGCCGTGGAGTAGCTCATCTGAGCGTAATTCCGGGAAAGCTGCTCATACGAGACACCCAGTCCGGCAGCGATATACCGCAGCAGTGACTGCTCAAAAACGGAGTAGCCGTTATCCGTGTCCTGAGCCGTCTGCAGGTTCAGTGAGTCACCCGGCATCAGGTGCGGCACTTTTGCGCCTCCCAGACGGACCGGTGCTGCGGCGTAATACGCGGCAATTTCACCAATCCAGCCCGTCAGCCTTTCCCGCTGCTCCTGACTGTTCGCACCCAGAATAAAATCCATCGCTGACTGCGTATCCAGCTCACTCTCAATGGTGGCGGCATACATCGCCTTCACAATGGCGCTCTGCAGCTGCGTGTTCTGCAGCGTGTCGAGCATCTTCATCTGCTCCATCACGCTGTAAAACACATTTGCACCGCGAGTCTGCCCGTCCTCCACGGGTTCAAAAACGTGAATGAACGAGGCACGCCCGCCGGGTAACTCACGGGGTATCCATGTCCATTTCTGCGGCATCCAGCCAGGATACCCGTCCTCGCTGACGTAATATCCCAGCGCCGCACCGCTGTCATTAATCTGCACACCGGCACGGCAGTTCCGGCTGTCGCCGGTATTGTTCGGGTTGCTGATGCGCTTCGGGCTGACCATCCGGAACTGTGTCCGGAAAAGCCGCGACGGACTGGTATCCCAGGTGGCCTGAACGAACAGTTCACCGTTAAAGGCGTGCATGGCCACACCTTCCCGAATCATCATGGTAAACGTGCGTTTTCGCTCAACGTCAATGCAGCAGCAGTCATCCTCGGCAAACTCTTTCCATGCCGCTTCAACCTCGCGGGAAAAGGCACGGGCTTCTTCCTCCCCGATGCCCAGATAGCGCCAGCTTGGGCGATGACTGAGCCGGAAAAAAGACCCGACGATATGATCCTGATGCAGCTGGATGGCGTTGGCGGCATAGCCGTTATTGCGTACCAGATCGTCTGCGCGGGCATTGCCACGGGTAAAGTTGGGCAGCAGGGCTGCATCCACACTTTCACTCGGTGGGTTCCACGCCCGCAACTGCCCACCAAATCCGCTGCCACCGCCGTGATAACCGGCATATTCACGCAGCGATGTCATGCCGTCCGGCCCCAGAAGGGTGGGAATGGTGGACGTTTTCATACATAAAATCCTGCAGGTCCCCTGCGTCGCTGTGTCATGCCGGTCTGCACTTCCAGCTCCGCAATGTATTTTTTCAGGTCATGCAGTGCCGCACGGGCAGCGGCAAGTTCTTCCTGTCGCGTCATTCATCCTCTCCGGATAAGGCACGGGCGTAATCTGCCAGTGTTTTCTTGTTGGTTGCTGCACCATCCTCTTCCTGCAGGCTCGCCAGCAGTGCACTAAGATCCAGCTGCCAGCGGGAAATACTGATGCGCAGCGCCGCCAGCGCATAAACGAAGCAGTCGAGCGCCTCATTGCGTCGCTTTTTGCTGTCCCACAGTATTTTTTTCCTGCCATCCACCCATTTTTCGACCTGCTCTTCAGCAGTCAGCTGCTGCGCTTCGGTCAGATCAAAAATATCCGGGTTATTCGGGAAGTGAACGGCACCGGGAAGCGGTTCATCCCCTTCCGGCGTCAGTGTGAAGCGGTTATAAATCTGCTCTTTCGCGGTATCCGTACCGATTTCGGTAAGGTAAACCCCGTTTTTGTTTCGCTTACGTGGCATGCTGGCCACCGGCTTTCCGTAGACGGATGCCCCTTTAATGGGGATCACCCGGAACAGCCCATGTTTTTTCGAGCGTTCATACACAATGGTCGGGTCAATCCCGCCAGTATCCCAGCAGATACGGGATACCGACATTTCTGCACCATTCCGGCGGGTATAGGTTTTATTGATGGCCTCATCCACACGCAGCAGCGTCTGTTCATCGTCGTGGCGGCCCATAATAATCTGCCGGTCAATCAGCCAGCTTTCCTCACCCGGCCCCCATCCCCATACGCGCATTTCGTAGCGGTCCAGCTGGGAGTCGATACCGGCGGTCAGGTAAGCCACACGGTCAGGAACGGGCGCTGAATAATGCTCTTTCCGCTCCGCCATCACCTCAGCATCCGGACGTTCGCCAATTTTCGCTTCCCATGTCTCACCGAGCGTGGTGTTCACGAAGGTTTTACGTTTTCCCGTATCCCCTTTCGTCTTCATCCAGTCTTTGACAATCTGCACCCAGGTGGTGAACGGGCTGTACGCCGTCCAGATGTGAAAGGTCACACTGTCCGGCGGCTCAATCTCTTCACCGGATGACGAAAACCAGAGAATGCCATCACGGGTCCAGATCCCGGTCTTTTCGCAGATATAACGGGCATCAGTAAAGTCCAGCTCCTGCTGGCGGATGACGCAGGCATTATGCTCGCAGAGATAAAACACGCTGGAGGGGTCATCCGGCGTCCATTTGAGGCCAAACGGCGTCTCTTTGTCGCCAAATTTAAGATACTGCTCCTCCCCGCAGTGCGGGCAGGCAACATGAAAACGCATAAAATGCGGGGATTCACTGGCTGCACGCTCAATCTGGCAGGTGCCTCTCACTTTGGGCGTGGAGCCACGGATGGACTTTGGCCAGACCGAGCCTTCAATACGTTTGTCGCCAAGGAACGTCGGAGAGCCTTCCTGTTCAATATCCTCATCAAAGGCAGCAAGTTCATCATAACCCGCCACATCCACCGACTTTTCACGGTAGTTTTTTGCCGCTTTACCGCCCAGGCACCAGAAGCCACGACCATTGGAAAAACGCTTCATAGTGAGCGTGTTATCCCGGTGCTTTTTGCCATACCACGGAGCCAGCGCCAGCAGCGACGGAATATCGCGGATGGTCGGCTCAACGTGGGTTTTCATAAAGTTCTCGGCATCACCATCCGTCGGCAACCAGATAAGGGTGTTGCGCTGCTTATGCTCTATAAAGTAGGCATAAACACCCAGCAGCATTTTGGAATAACCGACACGGGCAGACTTCACCACATTCACCTCACGGATGTAGTCGCTGCCCATCGCATTCATGATGGCCCGCTGAAAGGGCAGTGTTTCCCAGCGCCCTTCCTGGTATGCGGATTCTTTTGGGAGATAGTAACTGGCATCCGCCCATTCAACGGCGGTCTGTGGCTCCGGCCTGAACAGTGAGCGAAGCCCGGCGCGGACAAAATGCCGCAGCCTGTTAACCTGACTGTTCGATATATTCACTCAGCAACCCCGGTATCAGTTCATCCAGCGCGGCTGCTTTGTTCATGGCTTTGATGATATCCCGTTTCAGGAAATCAACATGTCGGTTTTCCAGTTCCGGAAAACGCCGCTGCACCGACAGGGGGATCCCGTCGAGAATACTGGCAATTTCACCTGCGATCCGCGACAGCACGAAAGTACAGAATGCGGTTTCCACCACTTCAGCGGAGTCTCTGGCATTTTTCAGCTCCTGTGCGTCGGCCTGCGCACGCGTAAGTCGATGGCGTTCGTACTCAATAGTCCCTGGCTGGAGATCTGTCTCGCTGGCCTGCCGCAGTTCTTCAACTTCCCGGCGCAGCTTTTCGTTCTCAATTTCAGCATCCCTTTCGGCATACCATTTTATGACGGCGGCAGAGTCATAAAGCACCTCATTACCCTTGCCACCGCCTCGCAGAACGGGCATTCCCTGTTCCTGCCAGTTCTGAATGGTACGGATACTCGCACCGAAAATGTCAGCCAGCTGCTTTTTGTTGACTTCCATTGTTCATTCCACGGACAAAAACAGAGAAAGGAAACGACAGAGGCCAAAAAGCTCGCTTTCAGCACCTGTCGTTTCCTTTCTTTTCAGAGGGTATTTTAAATAAAAACATTAAGTTATGACGAAGAAGAACGGAAACGCCTTAAACCGGAAAATTTTCATAAATAGCGAAAACCCGCGAGGTCGCCGCCCCGTAACCTGTCGGATCGCCGGAAAGGACCCGCAAAATGATAATAATTATCATCTACATGTCACAACGTGCATCTACGCCATCAAACCACGTCAAATAATCAATTATGACGCAGGTATCGTATTAATTGATCTGCGTCAACTTAACGTAAAAACAACTTCAGACAATACAAATCAGCGACACTGAATACGGGGCAACCTCATGTCAACGAAGAACAGAACCCGCAGAACAACAACCCGCAACATCCGCTTTCCTAACCAAATGATTGAACAAATTAACATCGCTCTTGAGCAAAAAGGGTCTGGGAATTTCTCAGCCTGGGTCATTGAAGCCTGCCGTCGGAGACTAACGTCAGAAAAGAGAGCATATACATCAATCCAAAGTGATGATGGATGAACATCCCGGTTTCTTCCACCATCGCACCGGAAAAGCGACTATGAGGGTAACCCTGCGTCTGTCAGCACAGTAAAACCCGGTGTGCATCGTTTTTGATTATTCCCGCACACTCACGCAGAAGGAATTCCCCGTCGGGCTACGGTCATGGTTAATGCGGGAATACGGCGACGATACAGCGCATAATGTGTCAGGCTTGAATACCTTTATCGAATCCCGGTAATAAAAACTGTCCCTGTCTCTCCAGACGTTCCAGCTTTGCAAGCAATTGAGGTTTTTTCGTTCTCCCCCAGCGATTGAGCAGACGGCCTGACATGCTGGCGACATCCTTCTCTTTCATGTACTCCAGCATTACGGCGTTACGTTCTGCTTCATAACTTTCGCTGTACTTACGGAGTTCTGCTGACATCCAGTTAAACGCATTGATATAGGCTTCTTTAACAGCATCGGCTTTTGCCCCGTTAAATCCCATAACCAGCATAACGAAGCCACTAAAGTCCATGCGGTAGTAAATCTGTTTCTTGTCAAAAATACCTAAGTCATTGATTTTCTCGACGGCCCAAAAATGGGTTGTCGAGAATTCCTCAGAACATCTCAAACATTTAATAGCCCTAATCACATGCTGATGGCGTTTACCAAATGCCCTGGCAATCTGGAAGGTGTCAGTTACCGGTTGACCTTCTGCTGCGGTAACTAACTGGCGAAAGTCGAAGTCATGATTCGCAATTAATTCATTCATGGCGTTGCCTGCTTCTTTGAAATGAACCTTTGCCGCACAGGAAACCAGCCCACCGAGGCTCGCCAGCACTAACTGGTATCCTCAAAGGCCCATTCCAAAGGGTCAGGTTCGGTGTTTATTGTGCGCTGCGGTGCGCGGTGAAATACCGGTACAAAAATGCCCCGCATCTGCGAGGCATTTTCCTGAAAGTCACTTGTTAAATTTCAGTGAAATTAAAATTATTTTAAGCACTGCGTCCTGATGTATTCCTGCAGGTAGTTAACCTGCGCGGTTATCTTGTCGATTCCACCTCGGAGACGGTAATAATTGAGTTCAGCATCTGCTGTAAGTCCTGGGCTTTCTCCATCGCCCATGCTGCTGGCTCCGGTCGTTGACTTTGCACAGGTGGCGGAGACTTGCAGGCGCTTACGCCCAGCAGAAACATCAGCACGGAGACTTTCGATAGTCGCATTAGCGTCAGCAAGCTCCTTTGTGTATCTGGCGTCAAGTTCTGCTACATCACGTTGCCGCTTCTGCATATCAGCGATGATGGATGTGGCTTTATCGCGCTGCTCTTTGTAGGCGATGGCGTTATCACGGTAATGATTAACAGCCCATGACAGGCAGAGGATGATGCAAATAACCAGAGCGGAGATAATCGCGGTTACCCTGCTCATTGCTGCCCCCACAAACAGACTTCACGCTCAATATCACGACGGGTCATCAGCCCTTTCCATTGCTTACCGCCAGCGTATGTCCAGCGACGTAGCTGGTCACATGCTGTCAACGACGGATGAAAAGTGATCCACTTATATCTCCACCAACGGCCCAATATTGATCCACCGTTTTACTCAGGATTAGCTTCTGCTATAACCCCGGCTTTTCGTTTCTGTCTGAGCCGATAGCT
>OJIX01000802.1_pt1 | contig 11699 bp, 10 predicted proteins | sample 1595981 | NCBI WGS metagenome assembly OJIX01 (sample SAMEA4350138, study PRJEB24818) | metagenome | biome: human; feature: gut; material: faeces | place: Denmark | collected 2013-09 | reverse complement strand
GCAAGGCGAGCATTTTCGCTTGATGGCTTGAAGGAACTGGATGCGCTCTATGAGCAATTGCTCAGTAATTTAAAACTGGCAATGTCGGTTTTCTTCTCTGGCGATGTTACCAGCGCCCGTCGTTTGCGCCGCAGCAAACATCGTTTTCGCATTCTTAATCGCCGCTATTCCCACGCCCACGTCGATCGCCTGCACCAGCAAAACGTGCAGAGTATTGAAACCAGTTCGCTACATTTAGGCTTACTGGGAGATATGCAGCGTCTGAACTCGCTGTTTTGTTCGGTGGCTTACAGTGTGTTGGAACAGCCGGATGAAGATGAAGGACGGGACGAGTATTAATACCGTGACCCTGAAGGCCTGATAAGACGCGTAAAGCGTCGCATCAGGCACTATGAACAAGATGCCGGATCATGCATCCGGCAATTCACTTAAAAACGGTGACCCGCTTCCAGCGGCACCGCTTCTTCACCAGCCTTAAACACATAAGTGGTGTTCGGGCCACCCAGCGTAGCGTGACCTTTACTTACTGTGATCCAGTTACCTTCCGGCAGACCAATAATCGTCAGTTCTGGCGCGACGACCAGCAGTTCGCGAATACGCTGCTCACGGGTTTCACCTTTATGGCCTTCCGGCAGCGCGTTGGTGAAGTGCGGGTTGATTTGTAGCGGGAACAGATTTAGCGCATCGAAACCTTGCGGATCGACAATCGGCATATCGTTGGTGGTACGAATGGTTGGGCAAGCAAGGTTAGCGCCTGCGCTCCAGCCAATATACAGCGCGCCACGTTTCACCACGTCAGTAATTGGTGCCAGCAGCCCGCGCTCGCGGCACTGTTTCAGCAACTGGAAAGTATTACCGCCGCCGACAATCACAATTTCCGCATTTTCAATCGCGGCAACGGGATCGACAACGCTATGAATACCGGTGACAGAAACACCCAGCGGAGCGAGAACCGCAGCCGTTTTCGCTGTGTAATCATCCCAGGTCTGCGTTACGCCAGCGAAAGGAATAAATACCGCAGAACGGCGACCCTGCAACTGTTCAGCAATCAGCGGCAGCGCGTGTTCCAGCCAGGCTTTACCCGGCAGCGTCGAGTTACTCAATAAAAGCAGTTCCATTACTTCTCCGGTTAGTAAGAAAACACGGAAGGAATGCTACCACTGCGAATTTAACCACTTACTGACATGGCTCACGATGTCACATATTGCACAGGCGCTGAGACTGATGACAAACACAGGATTGCCTGATGCGCTACGCTTACCTGGCCTACCAGATAACTGCAATATATTGAATTTTCAAGATTATGTAGGCCGAATAAGGCTTCATTCCGTATCCGGCATAAACAATGTGCACTTTGCCACCAATTTGAGCGCCCCTTAAGGCGCTGATGTTTTTTTATCCTTCTCGTGCACATTGTGCCGCTTCAGCAATCAGCCGCACATCAGGTCGCAAAGTTGCCGCGGCGACCAGCCAGCGACATGCAGAGTTAAGTAGCGCGATTAATCATGGGAAATTGCCTCTGCATGGGCGAGCAGGTATTGCTCCGCCTCACCGGACCAGATCCCCTGATGACGCGCCAGAATCGCCGCCAGTGCTTGATCCTGAATCTGCGTGAGTGACGTCAGCGGCAGGTATTTCCCGGTATACACCAGCTTTTTGCCGCCGCCGACGGCAGGCAATTCAAGCGTGGTTTCGCCCGCGGCATTCAGCCCAAGAATATGTGTTACCACTTTTGCGGCCTGCACTTTTTTCTCTTCAATCAATTTGACCGCTGCGCGCATGTCGTCGGTATTGCCGCCTGATGTGCCCACGTAGTGGGTAAATGCATAATGCACATCGTAGAAATTAATTGGCGCGCTGAAGTGCTTATCCTGCGGTCCGGCGAAGAAATTCAGACAACCATCTGTCGCCAGCAAGGAAGAGGCGAGAGTCACCAGTCCTTCATTAGGCACAAAGACGAAAATATCATCGAAGCCGTGACCGCCACTCAGTGCCATTAACGTATCAAATGCTGCATCGGCGGCATTGAGATAATGAATCAGTGTTTGCGGTTCTGATGGATAGTGCTTGCGTGCATAACTCAATTTGTCGTTGTCGGTATCGGTAATGACGAGCAGCGACGGGTTAACCGGTCCATGCAACGCATAATCAATCGCCAGCAGCCCCATCGGGCCGGTGCCGCCGAGGATCAGCGTGCGCCCTTGCGGGCGAATCCCCATCGTGTGGTTATAACTACCTTCCTGAAGATGATAGTTGGCGTTGAACGCGCCAATCACGCAGGAAAGCGGTTCAACCAGCGAGCCTTCAAAATAGGTTTCGCCGTCGTATGCCAGCAGGCAATCTTGTTCCATGACCTCGTTGGGAATAACCACATGCGTCGCTTCGCCGCCTACCCACGGGAAGGAGTAGCCGGGGCAATCCGGGCGGTCGGGGAGTTGCAGGTTGGCCTGAATCACATAACGCTGACCCGGCTGGAATTTGTGCTGCCACTTTTTACCCACGGCCAGAATATCGCCGCAAAATTCGTGGCCGATGATGATGGGATTGGTCGCCACATCGTCGGGTACTTTTTTATGGTTTTCACCCAGATTGGCCTCTTTCCAGGAAGAGAGGCACAGGCTGTCAGTGACCACCGTTGCGAGGATTTCATCCTCCTGCATTTCAGGAAGGTCAAAGGTTTCCAGACGCAGGTCACGTTTGCCATAAAGACGCAGAGCTGTTGTTTTCATAAACCACCTCATGTTGAGCGATGACCCCGGCAGTCGTGCCGGGGCGAAGAATCAGGACAGGAAGCCCAGCGCATTACCGATAATCCCTAAACCAAACAGGGCGAAAATCAGCCATACCGGGTTAATTTTTTTGTTGAGCAGACGAACCATCAGCAGCGTCAGACCGAGCGCCAGCAAACCAGGGCAAAGTTGGTCGAGGATGTTCTGCACGGTTATGGTGACGGTGGCACCATCGGCGGCAGGCGTTTGTGATACCACCAACGGTACGTTGATTGACGTCCATTTGGTCACCAGCACGCCCATCACAAACAGCCCGAGAATCGACGCGCCTTCGGTGAGTTTTTGCAGCAAATTACCGCCCATATCGCTGACGATATTCACCCCTTTGCGAAAGCCGAGCTGTAGGCCATACCACTTCATCGCCAGACGCACCGCGTTGAAAATAAAGAAGAACAGCAGGGGGCCGAGAATGTTGCCCGAAAGTGCCAGAGATGCGCCGAGCGCGGCGGTAATCGGGCGCAGCGTTCCCCAGACCAGTGGATCGCCAACTCCTGCCAATGGTCCCATCAGACCGACTTTGATGCCGTTAATGGTACCGTCATCAATTTCCGCGCCGTTGGCCCGCGCCTCTTCCATGGCAGCAGTGACGCCGATGACCGGGCCACATACGGCTGGCGTGGTATTGAAGAACACCAGGTGTCGCCTGAGCGCCGCAACCTGATCCTCTTTTAATGGGTAAAGTCGTTTGATGGCGGGGATCATGTCGTAGCAAAAACCCAGCCCGTGAATACGTTCAAAGTTAAAGGATGCCTGTTGCAGGTTGGAGCGCAGAAACATGCTCACCAGATCGCTGCGTGTAATTTTTCTCTGTTCCATGATGGCTCCGTTAATCATCAAGTTGGTCAAGGGCGGTGATAGTGGTGGTCTGGGGATGTGGTTCAGCTTTACGCCACTGTGGATTTAACTGGATGTAGAGCAGGGCCATGATCACGCCGACGCCACCGAACGCCAGCAGACTGAGATCGAGGTAGCCACCTGCGAGGAAACCGAGGAAAAAGAAAGGCATCAAATATTTCACGCCCATCATACGTAGCACCATGGCGTAACCGACCACCACGATAAAACCGCCAGCAATCTGTAGTCCTCGGGTCACAAATTCGGGAATGGCGTTTAACATATTGCTGACCATATCGGCGCTGACGAACAGCGAGACAATCAGTGCCGGAATAGCAACGCGCAGCGCCTGCACGCCAAGCGCGGAGACATGCAGAATATCGAGAGTGCGAAACCGCGCCTCTTCCGCTGCTTTATCCGCCGCGTGCTGGAACACTACGGTGATGGTACGGGCAAACACCGTCAGTACCTGGCCTGCCGCAGCCACAGGCAACGCGATGGCGATTCCGGTGGCGATGCTTTGCTGACCAACGATAACCAGAATGGCGGAGATTATGCTGGCGAGTGCAGAATCCGGAGATTGCGCCGCGCCGACGTTCATCCAGCCGAGAGCTATCAATTCCAGCGTACCACCGAGCATAATTCCGGTTTTTAAATCACCGAGAATTAAACCAATCACCGTACAGGCAATTAACGGACGATGAGTCTGAAATTCATCCAGCACGCTGCCCATTCCGGCAATACAGGAAAAAAGAAATATAGCAATGATTTGTAGGGTACTTATTTCCATGATTTGTCACCTTTTAAGTGTCGTCATCCCTGCCTGTTAAAGCATATGTACACAGGCGCTATTATTTAATTTGCGATTAACTGTTCGTTTATTTTGTCGATAATATTGATTGAGGGATCTGACGCTACGACGCGTAAATCCAGTATGACGCCAAGATTATTTAACTCATGAAATGCGTTAATATCATCGTTATCTAATGAAACTGCTTTGGTTAACTGTTTTTTACCAGGACGCCAGGCCATGCCGCCAATATTCAGGGTACCTATTTTTACCCCCTGGCGAACCATTGCTAAGGCATCCTGTGGGCGAGTGAAAAGATAAAAAACGGTTTCGTCCTGATATTGCGGGTTGTGATAAACCGCGACGGCTTTTTCAATATTGACCACGTTAACCTTCATTCCCGGTGGCGCAGCCTGACGCAATAATGTCTGGCGAACTTCATCGTTATAAACTTCGTCATTGCAGATAATAATGCGCTGGGCGTTAGCCACTTTAGACCAGACGGTAGTGACCTGGCCGTGGATCAGGCGGTCATCAATGCGGGCGAGCGTAATGTTCATCAGAAATCCTCCTCCGCTGTTGCCACCTGTCTCCAGACGACGCAGGTTTGCTTTGCGATTTGCGTCAGGTGTTCACACAGTTCATCAATATTCATGCTGTCCTGGTTATCAACCAGTTCGAGCGCCAGCGGCAGAGAAAGGCCGCTGATTACCCGCAGACGAGGATTGCGCATCGCAAGCATCGCTGCCGCATTCCACGGGCTGCCGCACTGTAAATCCACGGCGATTAGCCACTCGTCATGATTGTGAATGCTCACTAACTTATCCAGCTTTGCCACAATGTCTCCGGCGTTCTCGCCGGGCACAAATTCAACGGCCTCGACCCTGGCATCGCCGTACACCATCTGAACCGATTCCAGCATGGCGCAGGCTAATTTGCCGTGGGCGCAAAAAATGGCATTGACCATAAAGCCTCCTTAGCCGCGCGTTTTGCCGCCCGCAATGTTAGTGGTTACTCCGGTGATATAGCTGGCGCGTTCAGACAGCAGATAACAAACAAAATCAGCCACTTCTGCTAATCTTCCGGCGCGCCCAATAGGAATGGCGTTTTTGGTATAGCCTTCACGCAGCTGCTCGACGGTGATATTGCGCGTCCACGCCAGCGCTTCTTCATATTCCGGCGTGCGCAGTCCTGTTTTTTCCAGAATCCCCGGCGCGATACCGACCACACGGATACTGTGCTTACCCAGCTCTTTCGACCAGGAGCGCGTGAAGCTATTGAGCGCGGCTTTGGTCGCGGCGTAACAGCTTTGGCCTTCTGAGCCTTCCAGCCCACTTTCTGAGGAAACATTCACAATCACGCCATCATGTTGTTTGACCATCTGTCGCGCCACCGCCTGCGACATCAGAAAAACGCCTTTCTGGTTGATATTGACCATTTTTTCGAATGCAGCTTCGTTGAGTTCATACTGCCCGGCAGGCGCTTTCTCATCGACCAGCAGACGCGGGAAATTGACCCCGGCGTTGTTAACCAGACCGTCGATGCGACCAAAACGCTGGATAATTTCTGCTACCGTATGATTTATCTCTTTGGCGCTGGAAATATCGGTCGGCCAGAACTGATAACCTTTATGGCTTTCATATTGACCATCGCCACCGTGAATATCGACCATCTGTACATTCGCGCCTTGTGCTAATAATTCCTCTACAATCGCCAGACCAATACCGGATGCGCCACCGGTGACAATAATGATTTTATCCTGCAAATTTAACCACGTTTGCATAACAGACTCCTGATTTTAGATAGTAGGGACCCGCCGTAATTTTTATTACGGTAAACATCGGGAAGATTTTTATTTCAGTAATAGTTCAGCTGTGCTGCTATTCGTTACCAGACAATTAATATATTTTCCACGCAGTGCACCAACAATTCCGCTGTATTTTTCTTCGCTCATGGCAATGCCAATGGAATACCGTGCCTGCTTTAATTTATTCATTTCGATAGAGAGTGTTTTTTCGCTCATATTCGTTTCAACCATTGCGCCGTGAATATCAAAAAAGCGCGAGCAAATATCGCCAGCAACCTGGCGGGCATTCAGGTCGTCACTCTCTTCACCACCATAAAACGCATGCCAGTTAGCGCCGTCGCGAATGGCCGGTGAGCCAATTCCCACCAGGGCGACATCCAGATTATCCCAGTAGGCAGAGATGGTTTTAAAGTGCTGAGACTGCATGATCCCATTACGAATTAATGGGTTATCCAGCAGCGCCGGAAAATCCGCGAGATGCGATTCCCCTTTCAGCTTCGCTGCCGCGCTGTAGGTTAATGTGTTTACGTGATAGCGGCTTTCGAGTTTACCGGACGGGCCGCCAATAATCGGCACGCAAATTAACTGCCGCGATTGCCCCGCCTGCGGCAAGTTTTCAACCAGTGCGCTCACCGCGCGGCCCCAGGAAAAACCGACAATATCGCCAGGTTCCAGCAAGCGATCCAGCAGTTGCGCGCCGTGTAACCCCATCATCGCCAGTTGAATATCTTCATCCTCATCATTTCCTGACACCACCACAACGTCTTTCAGGCCAAACTTTTGCTTCACTTGCTGCTCCAGCCAGAGATTTTCGTTGTAGTCATAGTTGATGGCGATGGTGACAATTCCCTGATCGCGGCCTCGTTTAAGCAAGCGGCTGATGGTAGTGCGATAAATACCCAGTTCGCGCGCAATTTGCGCCTGCGTCATATCCTGTTCGTAATAGAGTTGGGCAATCTTCACAATCAAACGGATATCGTCACTGTTTTCCATTGCCGCCTCCTGGTTCTGCACATTTGTGCAAATACGCTTTCTCACCGCTTGATCTGATATAACCCCATCATGATGGCCTTTCAAAGCGATTTTTCACTCTTTGCATGGGGGGAAATAGCGCTTTCTCTTGCACATTTGTTTCTCTGCGTAGTAGTCATCAGCACAGGTGTGCAGCGATGCGTAATTTGTTGATTATTCTTATTTTGCCAGGCAAATTTGCATCGTACTTCCGGAGACACTTTTGTGATAAAAGGCGTGGCAGATCACATTTAATTTCGACGTTGCCGCATAACCCTGTTTTTCCCCGCTAAGAGGTACGGTATATTCCGCGTTTTACAGGAGAATTTATGCTGCCCGACTCATCAGTCCGTTTAAATAAATACATCAGCGAAAGCGGAATTTGCTCACGCCGCGAAGCGGATCGCTATATCGAGCAAGGCAATGTGTTCCTTAATGGCAAGCGAGCCACCATTGGCGATCAGGTGAAACCCGGCGACGTTGTGAAAGTAAATGGTCAGTTGATTGAGCCTCGGGAATCCGAAGATTTGGTACTTATCGCCCTGAACAAGCCCGTCGGTATTGTCAGCACCACCGAAGATGGCGAGCGCGATAACATTGTCGATTTCGTTAACCACAGCAAACGCGTGTTCCCGATTGGCCGCCTGGATAAAGATTCCCAGGGGCTGATTTTCCTCACCAATCACGGCGATCTGGTGAATAAGATCCTCCGTGCGGGTAACGATCATGAGAAAGAGTATCTGGTGACGGTTGATAAACCGATTACCGATGAATTTATTCGTGGTATGGGGGCGGGAGTACCGATCCTCGGGACGGTAACTAAAAAGTGCAAAGTCAAAAAAGAAGCACCGTTTGTCTTCCGCATTACCCTGGTGCAGGGGCTGAACCGTCAGATTCGTCGCATGTGCGAGCACTTTGGTTACGAAGTGAAAAAGCTGGAACGTACGCGCATTATGAACGTCAGCTTAAGCGGCATTCCGCTGGGTGAGTGGCGCGATTTAACCGACGATGAGTTAATCGATCTCTTTAAGCTCATTGAAAATTCCTCTTCCGAGGCAAAACCTAAAGCGAAGGCCAAACCGAAAACGGTAGGCATCAAACGTCCAGTCGTTAAGATGGAAAAAACGGCGGAAAAAGGCGGTCGCCCGGCGTCCAACGGTAAGCGTTTTACCTCGCCGGGGCGCAAAAAGAAGGGGCGTTAATCAGCGCCTGCCGCGCGTCGACGTATTTGCTGACCAGCTAAATGACGCCTCAGGATCCGGTTTATAAGCCTGCTTTTTCTTCAATTGGCGGGCTTTTTTCGCTTCAGCCTCACGCTCGACCATTAATTTATCGATGTACTCTTTCTTAATGCTGTTAGTTTCGGAGTTGGTCAGTACGCGACCATGCGCAATCCGCGCCCGATCCAGCAGTGTTTTAAGTTCACGCTGCTCGCGTTCAGTCATCTCTTTTTGGGTAATACGGGGGAGTGCCATGATGGTGCCCTCAGTTAGCTGATGGATTCAGTGTACGGGAATTCATTTGCAAGCAGAACTGATAATATTCATTTTGCCTTCTCTTAACTATTTATCTCTTTCGATAATTAGTTAGAGATGCAGATAAAAAAATTAAAGGCAATTATTCTCCGATAAAGACGCTGGTTAACAGAGTACAGGCTCGTTTATTTATGGGCATAATGACAAGAAAAACAATACGGCCCGAAATAATGTCTTCCGGGCCATACTGTGTTTACTCAAACAAATTAAAATGCAGCTTCTGCACTACCTGCTCGGCATCTTCGCCGGGCACCAGGAAGCACAGGTTATGGCTGGATGCGCCGTAACAAATCATGCGAATGTTGAACGGTTCCAGTACGCCGAATACCTCTTTGCCAACGCCGCAGGCTTTTGACAGGTCATTGCCAATCAACGCGACCAGCGCCAGACCCTCTTCCACTTCCACCCGGCACAGTGCGGAAAGCTCCATCAGCAGGGATTGCGTCAGCAACGTATCGCCAGTGGAGGTTGAACCGGTGGTATCAAGGGTTAATGCCACACTCACTTCTGACGTGGTGATTAAGTCTACCGAAATATTATGCCGCGCGAGGATGCCGAAAACTTCCGCGAGGAAACCGCGAGAATGCAGCATATTCAGGCTGTGCAAAGTGAGCAGAGTCTGATTGCGACGAAGCGCCAGCGCGCGGAACAGCGGCGGATTTTCAGTTTTATTGCACACCAGCGTACCACCTGCGCGTGGGTCTTTGCTGGAGCCGACAAAGACTGGGATATCGCTGCGTACTGCGGGTAGCAACGTTGCCGGATGCAGTACTTTTGCACCAAAAGTTGCCATCTCTGCCGCTTCGGCAAACGCGATTTCATCAATGCGTTTTGCTGCGGAAACCACGCGCGGATCGGTGGTGTAGATGCCCGGGACGTCGGTCCAGATATCAACACGAGATGCGTGTAAAGCCTCCGCCAGCAAGGCTGCCGTATAATCGCTGCCTCCACGGCCAAGCGTCGTTGTACGACCTTTATTTTCGCTGCCGATAAATCCCTGGGTGATCACTAAGCCTTCATTGAGGCGTGGGAGCAGCTGCAGCGCGGCCAGTTCCGCCAGCGCGGCTACATCTGGCTCTGCACGACCAAATCGATCGTTGGTACGCATCACTTTACGTACATCAAACCACTGTGCCTGAACATCGCGTTCGCGCAGGATCTCGACAAACAGCAGGGTCGACATCAGCTCGCCGTGGCTGACCAGTTCATCTGTCAGGGCCGGAGACGTTGCCAGCGCCGCCGCTTCTGCCAGAACAGTAATATTCTCCAGCAGACGTTCAATCTCTTCACGGATAACGTTCGGGTAACGCAGACGTTCCAGAATGGCAAACTGGATATTGCGGATTGCGTCGAGTTTTTCAAATCGCTCGCCAGGTTCCAGTCCTTCAGCTAAAGCGACCAGTAGATTAGTGATACCAGCAGAAGCCGAGAGGACAACTAAACGTACGTTGGCATCAGAAAGCACAATATCAGCGCTGCGGTTCATGGCGTCAAAATCAGCTACGCTGGTACCGCCAAATTTGGAGACAACAATTTCAGACATAACTACCTCGTGTCAGGGGATCCATTTTCAGCCTTGGCACAAGGGAAGAGCGGAAGACGGGTGGGCGCAGAGCGATACTTCGCTACTATTTTCACCCAGAAGTGCTCCACCACTTGCGAAACGCCCGACTGCGAACGCTTCTGGTGACAACCCAGGGGATTCAGCCCCTGTAGCCGATGATGAACGTAGCCAGCCGTTCAATCACCTCGGCGATGCACCCCCTCAGGTGTTATCACAGGACTGGCTCCTCCAACACCGTTACTTGGGCAACGCGCCTCTTCTGGCCTGCGCTAGCGCAGGTAGTACATTTATAAATAAAGGGTGAGCGGGGCGGTTGTCAACGATGGGGTCATGCGGATTTTTCATCCACTCCTGGCGGTCAGTAGTTCAGCTAATAAATGCTTCGCTGCGCTAAGGGTTTACACTCAACATTACGCTAACGGCACTAAAACCATCACATTTTTCTGTGACTGGCGCTACAATCTTCCAAAGTCACAATTCTCAAAATCAGAAGAGTATTGCTAATGAAAAACATCAATCCAACGCAGACCGCTGCCTGGCAGGCACTACAGAAACACTTCGATGAAATGAAAGACGTTACGATCGCCGATCTTTTTGCTAAAGACGGCGATCGTTTTTCTAAGTTCTCCGCAACCTTCGACGATCAGATGCTGGTGGATTACTCCAAAAACCGCATCACTGAAGAGACGCTGGCGAAATTACAAGATCTGGCGAAAGAGTGCGATCTGGCGGGCGCGATTAAGTCGATGTTCTCTGGCGAGAAGATCAACCGCACTGAAAACCGCGCCGTACTGCACGTAGCGCTGCGTAACCGTAGCAATACCCCGATTCTGGTTGATGGCAAAGATGTTATGCCGGAAGTCAACGCGGTGCTGGAGAAGATGAAAACCTTCTCGGAAGCGATTATTTCCGGTGAGTGGAAAGGCTATACCGGCAAAGCAATCACTGACGTAGTGAACATCGGGATCGGCGGTTCTGACCTCGGCCCGTACATGGTGACTGAAGCACTGCGTCCATACAAAAACCACCTGAACATGCACTTTGTTTCTAACGTCGATGGGACTCACATCGCGGAAGTGCTGAAAAAAGTAAACCCGGAAACCACGCTGTTCCTGGTAGCATCTAAAACCTTCACCACTCAGGAAACCATGACCAACGCCCACAGCGCGCGTGACTGGTTCCTGAAAGCGGCAGGTGATGAGAAGCACGTTGCGAAACACTTTGCGGCGCTCTCAACCAACGCCAAAGCCGTTGGCGAGTTTGGTATTGATACTGCCAACATGTTCGAGTTCTGGGACTGGGTCGGCGGTCGTTACTCTTTGTGGTCAGCGATTGGCCTGTCGATTGTTCTCTCCATCGGCTTTGATAA